>Ga0163144_10006708_pt1 | contig 25344 bp, 19 predicted proteins | sample OliLak19BULKMAT1_FD_123175 | JGI IMG/M metagenome (GOLD analysis project Ga0163144, IMG submission 123175) | Freshwater microbial mat bacterial communities from Lake Vanda, McMurdo Dry Valleys, Antarctica - Oligotrophic Lake LV.19.BULKMAT1 | ecosystem: Environmental > Aquatic > Freshwater >... | reverse complement strand
CGGCTTCGCCGTCGCCCTGTTGATCTCGATCCTGCTGATCAACGCGCTGGCCAAGACCTCGGTCATCACGATCATCCTCAAGTTCGCCAACTACACCTACGGGCCGATCCTCGGGCTGTTCGCCTACGCGCTCTTCTTTAAGCGCAGGGTCCCACAGGCGCTCATCGTCGTGACCTGCCTGGTGTCGCCGCTCGTTTGCTGGATGCTGGACCTCTTCTCAAAGGATTGGTTCGCCGGCTACGCGTTCGGCAGCGAGCTGCTCATCTTGAACGGCGCGCTGACACTGGGATTGCTCCTCGCCTTTAGCAGGCCGAAAGCCGCCGCGGCCGTCTGACGCGAGTGGGCGGATCAGGGAACCCCCAGCCAATCCAGGATCGTCGGTCCCGTGAAGGCCACGAGCGCCACGCCCACGGCCATCAGCAAAAGTCCCGGCAACAGGAGATCCTTCGTCCTCAAGCCACCTTCGCCGAACGCCATCGCATTGGCGGGCGTGCTTACCACGAACGGCACTCCCATCGAGGCCGACAGCGCGACCAGCACCGGGGCGGCCGGCGAGGGATCGAAGGACATCGCGAGCGGAATCAGCATGGCCGTGGCCGCCGTGTTGCTCATCAGGGCGGAAAGCAACGCCGTTGCGGAGCACAGGATGGCCATCCGCGCCGGCCCGGGGAATTGCGCCCATGGAACCAGGTCGGCGACCAGCCGGACGAATCCGGATTGTTCCAGCAGACGACCGAGGCAGATGCCTCCCGCCACCAGGAGCAGGGTCGACCAGTCCAGTTCAGGCAGGTCCTGCCACCGGAGAAAGCCGGCTGCGAACAGCGCGCCGAATGCGCCCAGGGCGATCTGCCACGCGGGGAGGCCGTGGAATGCTTCCGTCAGCCAGAGCGCGATCGTCACGGCGAAGATCGCCAGCAGGGCCCGGCCGCGGCCACTGAGGGCCGCCGCGGCGGGAATCTCGAAGGGAACATGGCCGCGCAGCTTCCCGCTCCAAGCCAGAAGCACCACGGCGAGCGCCGTCATCAGGAGGGCCAACGGCAGTGAAAACGCCATCCAATGGAAAAAGCTGATGGGATGCGACTGTTCAAGGGCGGCGAGGGCCAGGCCGTTCGGACCCGTGCCGATGGGTGTGGCCATGCCGCCGAAGTTCGCGCCCATGGCGACTCCCAAGAGAAGGGTTCGCCGCAACGGCGCGCCGGGCACGACGCCCGCCAGCAAGGGACGCAGCGCCCCGAACATCATCGCCGCCGCGGCCACGTTTGACATCCACATGGAGAGGCCGGCCGTGGCCGTGGTCACGAGGACGAGCAATCCAGTCTGGCTTCCACGCGAGCCCCGCAAGGCCAGGCGCGCCACCGCCGCATCAAGCTGGAAGCGGGTCGCCGCCAAACCGAGGGCGAATCCGCCCAGGAAAAGCGCCAGCACGGGTTCGAGCAGCCACTTCGCCACCGGCAGCCAGCCAAAGCCCGGTTTGAGCCCGCCGAGAAAGAGCGGCGACAGCAGGAGCAGCAGCACGGTCGGAACCCATGGCCGGACAATCTCCCCCAGCCAAAGCGTCAGGCAGAACACCGCCAGCGCCCCGGCCCGCGCGGTCAACGGATCGGGTAAAGACCACAGCACGGCGGCTGCTCCCGCGAGCGCCAGAGAAACCACGGTGACGACCCGCCGACGCGGCGGCGCCCCGTCCCTAACGAACACGGCGCTGAACCTGGGAGTCATGGCAGGACGCTACGTGGGCCAAGGCATGGGGTTCAAGGATCGCGGCCGCCGGTTCGGGCTGAACATTCCGAGTTGCATGCATGGCCCCATCTTTCCCAACCTCCGCCCGTGCTCGCCCAGGTCCGCTCCGCATCCGTCCAAGGCATCGAGGCCTTCCCCGTCGAAGTCGAGGTTAACGCCGGCTGGGGGGATACTCTCATCGTCATCGTCGGACTTCCGGACGCGGCCGTCCGCGAATCCCGCGACCGCACTTCCACCGCGCTGGCCAACAGCGGCTACAAGTTCCCGATGGGCCGCACGACGATCAACCTCGCGCCGGCCGACGTGAAGAAGGAAGGCCCGAGCTTCGACCTGCCGATCGCCCTCGGCATGCTTGCGGCCAAGGCGGCGGGCCTGCGCGGTGTGATGGTGCCGGCGGAGAACGCGCCCGAGGCCGCCGTGGTCGCAGGGCTCGAGGTCATCCCCGTCCGCAATCTGCGCGAGGCAGCCACCTTCCTCGAAGGCGCCCTCGACATCGCACCGACCCGCGTGGACATGACCGCGCTCTTCAACCAGACGCCCGACGACGAACTCGATCTCGCCGATGTGAAAGGCCAGGAGTCCGTGAAGCGCGCCCTGGAGATCGCCGCCGCCGGCGGACACAACATCCTGCTCATCGGCCCGCCCGGCACCGGCAAGTCGATGCTGGCAAAACGCATCCCCACCATCCTGCCGCCCCTGACGCTGGAGGAGGCCTTGGAGACGACGAAGATCCACAGCATCGCCGGCCTTCTGGATTCGGGCCAGGCCCTGGTCACGCAGCGGCCGTTCCGGTCCCCCCACCACACCGTGAGCGACGCGGGACTGCTCGGCGGCGGGATCAACCCGGCTCCCGGGGAGATCTCGCTCTCGCACAACGGCGTGCTCTTTCTCGACGAGTTGCCCGAGTTCAAGCGCAACGTCCTTGAGACCATGCGGCAGCCGTTGGAGGACGGCCGTGTCACCATCTCGCGCGCTTCGGGCAGCATGACGTTTCCGTCGCAGTTCATGCTCGTCTCGGCGATGAATCCGACGCCCGACGGGAAGATGCCCCACGAGTCGCGGAGCTCACCGCGCGAGATCCAGAACTACCTCGGGCGCATCTCCGGGCCCCTGCTCGACCGCATCGATCTGCATGTGGAGGTGCCGGCCGTGAAGTTCCAGGAGATGACGACTGCGAAACCGGGTGAACCGTCCGGCGCCGTCCGCGCCCGCGTCATCGCCGCGCGCGATCGCCAGCTCAAACGCTTCGCGGACAAACCGCGCATCACCTGCAACGCCCGCATGGGCAGCAAGGAACTGAAGACCTATTGCCAGCTCGATTCGGCGACGATGGATCTCCTCAAGTTCGCCATGAGCGACCTGAACCTCAGCGCCCGCGCCTACGACCGCATCCTGAAGGTGGCCCGGACCATCGCCGATCTCGCCGCCAGCGACGCGATCACGTCGGAGCACATCGGCGAGGCCATCCAGTATCGCAGCCTTGATCGGCAGTTGTGGACTTGAGGAGGTTCGTCGGGAGGAGGCCTAGGGCGGAAGGATCTGGACGCGGAAGAAGTATTGTGGCGACGGCGGCAGGAACGAGAGGGAGATCGGGTAGTTCAGGGGATTCGTCGTCAGCGATACCGCGTCGTAGACGCTCCAGACCACCGGATTCGCAAGGCTCGTCGTGTAGTCGATCTGGTAGCTGCGGTTGACCAGTCCGGTGAACGTGAGCTGGAGCGTGTTTGCATCCAGCAGTTGCCCGCGCGATAGGACGGGTGCCGCGTTGGAGTAGACCAGCAGGGTCGACGCGTCCAGGTTGGTAATGGAACCCAGGGTGTAGGTCACGGAATAGCTGTAGTCGGCGGAGTTGGTGGTCTGCGCGTTGGTGAAGACGAGCAACGCGTTGGTTGCCCCGGCAATGATCACGCCGGCTTTGCGCCACTGGTAGGTGAGGGGCGTCGGTCCGCCGAGTGAGGCCGCGATCTCCACCGTGGAGCCGACCGGGACCGATTGGAATCCGTTGACGTAGTAGAGATAGATCTCGTCGAGGGAATTGACCAGCTGGAGCGAACCGGAGTTCGTGGCTGCCGATTGGCCGAAGGGGAAAAAGGCCGTCACGGAGTAGAGGCCGAGCGTGTTGGCCAGCTGGGCGTTGGTGAAGGTCAAGGTCGCGTTTGTCCCTCCCGCGATCGGCGATGAATTGAGCCACCACTGGTAGCCTGTCGGTGTGCCACCCGTGACAGTTGCCGTGAAGGAGCCGGTTGTTCCGGTGAATAGGTAGAGATACTCCGGATTCACCGCGACGCCGATGGTGGCGATGGTCAGCGTGGCGGGCGAACTCGACTGCGATCCGAATTCGTTGGCCGCGACCACATGGTAGCTGCCTGTGTCGGACGCGGCGGCTGGCTTGATCGTGAGCGTGGCGTCTGTCCCTCCGGGAATCGGCACTCCGTTCTTGAACCACTGGAAACTGATCGGCAGCCGCCCCGTGACGTTTGCGTTGAGCACAGTGGCCGCTCCGGCGACCACGGTCCGGCTCTGCGGCGGCTGCAGGATGGTTGCCGGCGTATTGGTGAGGTAGCCCGACTGGTAGATCGTCCCGCTGTAGCCGACGACGTAGAACGAGTCGTTGGCGAAATCCACGGCGTTCAGTTTCTGCAGGGTGCGGACCAGCCGGTTCTGCCAAGCTGTTCCGTCGGGCGAGGTGTAGATCCCGGAGGGCCCTACGGCGACGAAAGTGCCGAAGGCGTGGGTTATGTTCTCCAACGAAACTGTGTTGGCGAGGGTGCCGGTCCAATTGATGCCGTCGATGGAAACCGAAGCACCCGCCCCGGCTTTCACGAACCTGCCGCCGCCAAAGGTGACGGTTTCTCCCGCCGCGCCGGGGGTGGACGTCCACGTGACGCCGTCGGTGGACCTCACGCCTCCGCTTGCTCCGACCGCTACGAAGAGGCCGTTGCCATAAGCGATGTCCCAAAGGGCGAAGGCGGCTCCCGAGTTCCGCAGGGTCCAGGTGAAACCGTTGGTCGAAGTCATGATCGCGGCGTTGCCGGCGGAGCGGTCGCCAACGGCGACGAACTGGCCGTTGGCGTAAACGATGCCGTAGAGCTGGCCAAAGGTGCCGAGGTTGGTGGTCGTCCACGTATCGCCCCGGTTGGTCGACACGCTGATTTTTGTCGCCTGCCCGAGTTCCTCCGTGCCCACGGCTACGAGAAGGCCGTTGGTATAGACTGCACCGTTGCCGGCGACCAAACCGCCGGTCTGGAGGCTGGCCCAGTTTCGACCCGTGGCCGAGAACGCCTGGCTGCTGCCCAGCGCCACTATTCGGTCATCCACGCGGACCACCTCGCGGAACAGGGCATCGACGGGCGGGAACAGGTTGCGGACAATCCACGTCAGTCCGTCGGCGGAAGTGGCCAACAGGGAATCGGAGCCGACCAGCAAGAGACGATTGGCGCCGCTCGCCATGGCCAGGATGGCGAGGTCGGTTCCTGAATCGGCTGCGCTCCAAGCGATGCCGTCGAGGGAGGTGAGCAGTTTGCCCGCGTCACCGCCGGCGATGTAGCGGCCGTTGAAAAACGTCACCACGTTCAGGTCGAGGGTCGTGCCCGAAGTGCGGCGCGTCCACGTGGCGCCGTTGGGGGACGTGAAGATCGCACCCCAGTCACCCACGGCCACGAACTGTCCGCCGGCGAACCCCACGCCGCGGAGATGGTTCGACGACGTGATGGATTGCGTGGTCCAGCTTGATCCGTCAGCCGAACGCGCCACGGTGCCCGCAGCGCCGACGGCGACAAAGTTGCCTGCGCCAAAGGCCACGCCGAACAAGTCGTTGGTGATTCCCGTGGCCTGAAAATTCCAGAGTGCCGCGTCGGTCGAGGTGAATACCGGCCGCTCATTCGAAGGGTGGCGGCCGACGGCCACATGCAGGCCGTTGCCAAAGGCCACCGCCGAAAGGGGTCCGCGATTGCCGGTGAGACGCGTTGTCCAGTTGGTGCCATCGGCCGAGGTGGCGGTGAAGTTGTAGTCAACTGAGGCGTCACCACCCACGGCGACGAATTGGCCGTTCGCGAAAATTACTCCGTTCGCCGTCCCCGCTATGTAGGCGTTGGGGTTCCCAAGCCAGTCCGCACCGTTCGTCGAGGTAAACGTCGGGTTGGAGAAGTTCGCGATGGGCATCACGACGAACCGGCCATTGCCGAAGGCTGCTGCGTTGATCGCGGGCGACTTTAACCCGTTAGCCCCCTGCTTCAGTCCGCTCGACCTCCGCTTCCATGAAATCCCGTCGTCTGAAAACAGCAGCGCCGGACGCGTTCCCAGCGGCGAGTAGCCGGGGCTGTTGCCCGTGCCGACGGCGTAGAAGCGGCCATTGGCGAAGGTCAGGGCGCTGATGCTTTCCAGGGTTCCGTTCACGGTCCATGCGGCCCCATCGGTCGAGGAGTTGAAGGCGGTCGAATCGGAGATACCCCTCGTGGTGTCCGCTGCGACGAACAGGCTTCCCGAGGCCGCAACGGCATTCCGGGAGGCAAACCCGATACCCACGTCGGTGATGTCGGTCCACGTTGTCCCGTTGGCGGAGCGGGACGTCCTCCGTCCGCCGACAGCAACGAAGCCCGTGGCATTACCGGCGACCGCCGAATACAGCGCCGGCACGCTAGACCGGCGCGTCGTCCAGGTGACGCCGTCCGGCGAGGTGATGATGAAGCCGCGGTTGGTCGGGAACGCAGTGCCGCCGACCGCGACGAACTGGTTCTGCGCGTAGGTAACGGCGTTGACGGAGTTGCTCTCGCCGGCCGAACGCCGCGTCCAGGCGACCCCGTCCGTCGAGGTGTAGACCAGATTCGTGTCGCCGCTGTAACCGACCGCGACAAACGTCCCGCCGCCGAAACTGATGGCGGTGAAAGCGGTTGGAACGGGAGCGAAGAAGGTGGAATTGGTCGTCCAGTTCGTTCCGTTGAGGGACGTGATGATCGGCTGCTGCGAACCCGATTCCGGCAGCGCCACGAACTTGCCATTGCCAAAGGCTACGCCCACGAAGTTGATGCTCGGATCGGTGGGAATCGAATCCTGCACCGTCCAGGTATCGCCGGAATCCGCCGAGGTCACGATCGTGCCCGCGGTGCCCACGGCGACGACGAGGCCGTTGCCGGTGGTGACGGAGCGCAGGTCGTTCGGCGTCGGCGTTGGATTGCGAACCGTCCATGTATCGAGGGGATCGGCTGCGTTCGCAGTCAGGGCGAGCGCTGTAGCGACGACGAAGAGGAACATCCTGAACAAACCTGTTTTCATAGCGTGTGAAAATCCGTTTGGAAGGTGGAGACTACATTGAGGCGATACCTCCTAACCAACCTTGGCAATCTCATTTTTGTGCGGGGTCAGGATCGGATTCAGAACCGGGAATGGCGACCGCCCGACGCGGAGCCAAAAAGGAGGAGCAGATGCGATTGGCTGTGGTTTGTCCCATCTCCGCGCGTGCGATCTACCGGCGGATACCAGATGCTCCGGCCCATGCGTGCTCGACCCGTTTTCTTCGCCGTGGTTCTCGCGTTGATCGTGCTTCCGTCCGCCATCGCCCAGCGCCAAATGGAGCGGTTGGACCGCGGTGTCGTGGCGGTGAAGCAGACGAACGGAGCCGTCTTCGTCGGATGGCGGATGCTGGGAACCGATCCGGACAACGTCGGCTTCAACCTCTATCGCAGGTCGGGCGGCGCGGCTCCGATCAGGATCAATTCCGCGCCGATCCCGCAGGCGACCAGCGTGTCCGATATTGCCGCTCCTGCCGACCTGGCGAACACGTGGTTCGTCCGGGCCGTGGTGGAAGGAAAGGAAGCCGACGACGAAGGCGGTTCCTTCAGCCTGAAGGCGAACGCACCCGCGCAGCCGTTCCTTTCGGTCCCGCTCCAGACCCCGGCCGGCTACGCGCCGAACGACGGTTCCGTCGGCGACCTCGATGGCGACGGGCAATATGACATCGTCCTCCATCAGGCCGGCCGTGGCCGCGACAACGCACAGGCCGGCCTGACCGATCCTCCGATCCTCCAAGGCTACAAGCTGGACGGCACGTTGCTCTGGACGATCAACCTCGGGCGGAACATCCGCGAGGGTGCGCACTACACGCAGTTCATGGTCTACGATCTCGACGGCGACGGCCGGGCCGAAGTGGTCTGCAAAACGGCCGACGGCACAAAGGACGGCCTGGGAAAAACCATCGGTGATGCGGCGGCGGACTGGCGCGACACGAACTCCGCGTCGCGGACCTTCGGCAAGATCCTACGTGGTCCGGAATACCTGACCGTCTTCGACGGACGCACCGGTGCGGCTCTGGCCACGACGAACTACTTTCCCAGTCGCGGCGCGCTCGACGGCTGGGGCGGACGCGGTGGCAATGGCGGCAATGATTCGACCGGCAACCGCGCCGATCGCTTCCTCGCCTGCGTCGCGTATCTCGATGGGAAGCGGCCGAGCGTCGTGATGTGTCGCGGCTATTACGGCCGCAGCGTGCTGGCCGCGTGGGATTGGCGTGACGGCAAGTTGACGCAGCGGTGGGTCTTCGATTCCACGAACGCGGCGAACGCCTTCTCCGGCCAGGGCGCACACACGGTCAGCGTGGCGGATGTCGACGGCGATGGCCGCGACGACATCGTCTACCACTCGATGGTCGTGAGCGCCGATGGGAAGGGTCTCTACTCGACCGACCTTCGGCATGGCGACGCGCTCCATGTCGGCGATTTGGACCCGGAACATCCGGGGCTCGAGGTTTTTGGCATCCATGAAAACGAGGAAGCCACCGCGAAATTCGGCACGCCCGGCACCGCGCTCTACGACGCCCGGACGGGCAAAATTCTCTGGAGCCACGGTCCCGGCATCGACGTCGGACGCGGCATGTCGGCGGACATCGATCCTCGTTATCCGGGCGAAGAAATGTGGAGCGGACCGGCGGGCCTGCGGACCGCCAAGGGCGAACCCATCGGCCGCGCGCCGCGTTCGACCAACTTCGGCATCTGGTGGGACGGCGACCTTCTCCGCGAACTGCTCAATGGCACGACGATCGCCAAATGGGACTACGAAGCGGGCCGAGAAGTTCCGCTGCTCAACGGAGCCGAGTTCGACTGCGTCTCCAATAACGGCACCAAGGCGACTCCGGTCCTGAGCGCCGACATCCTCGGTGACTGGCGCGAGGAAGTGATCTGGCGTTCGCGCGACGCCAAGGAACTCCGCATCTTCACCAGCACCATCCCCACGGAACATCGCCTGCGCACCCTGATGCACGATCCGCAGTATCGCCTCGGTGTGGCGTGGCAAAACGTCGGCTACAACCAGCCGCCGCATCCGGGCTTCTTTCTCGGCCATGGCATGAAGATCCCGCCCAAGCCGAACATCGTCACCGTTTCCCTGAAGCCGTGACTCCGATCACAGCAATAGCACGCCGAGCGTCGCGTCTTCGGCGAGGCGGAACCGGTGCCGCAGCGCGAGGAAGCCTTCCAGCAGTTCGCGTGGGCTGCCGTTCCGTGGGAAGACCATTTCCAGCGTCGCCCCCGTGAAGTGGATCGCGGCGTCCACGTCTTCGGCCGTGATGTCGCAGTGTTCGCAGTCGGAAGGATACGCGACGCTCAGCCCGCGCTCGGCCGGGGCGGCTTCGATCGCGTCGATGACGGCCTCGACGTTCGCCCCCTTTTCCAACGTGAAGACGAGCGATGAAAACGTCGCCGCGAACAGGCCGTCGCATTCCGGGCGCTTGAGGAAATCCTCCGAACACTTCGGATGCAGCGTGCGCGTCAACACCCAGTCAGCCGGCGCGTCTTCGTCGAGCGCGTAGGCGAACTCCATCACGAAGTCGATGGTCGTCAGTTCCGCCGTCGGACTGGTGACGGAGAGCGAGATGTCGCGGCGCTTGTAGTTGAAACCGGTGCGGGCGCGCTGGAAAAGCGACTCCGCCTCGGCCTCCAGTTCCTTCACGCAGAGTTTGGCGAGAAAGCCGGTCGTGGCGTTGTTCACCGCGTCGGGCAGCGTGTGGCGCGACTTGTCGAAGCCGGGCAACAGCTTCACGCGCCCGCCCGAGCGGGCCTGGAAGCTCAGCCGGCTGATGACGGGATCGGTTGCTTTCGCATCTGCGGACACACGGCAAGAAGAACACGGAGTGCGGCCGTCTTGAAATCGGAAATGGCTGCCGCGTCTAGCCGGCCATCGCGAGAAATGCTTTCCGCGGGACGATGAAGATCGCGGTGCAACCTTCCACTGTGGTCATGGCGTGGTGGTGCGAGCCGGGTTCTGCGTGGAACGAATCGCCCGGGCCCAGCGCCCGCCCGTCGAACTGGAGGTCGCCGGTGAGCACGTAGGTGTCCTCGGTGCCTTCATGTTCGTGTTCGGGATAGACGACTCCCGCCGCGAGATCGACCAGCAGCATCGCGTAGTCCTGGTTCTCTGATAGGGAGAGAACCTTCAGGCGAATGCCCGGCATCGGCCCGTCCATCCACGGCGCATCGCTCCGCATGAAGCTGAAGTCCGGGAGCGCGGGTTTGGCGTCAGCCGTTGCGGGCTGTTGGCCCGGCTTCAATTGCGGCGTCTGCCGGATGCGGTTGAGGATCTTGCCCCGCAGCTCGGGAGGAGCGGTCCGCTGCGGAACCGCGATGGAGATCAGTGCCGCGGTCACATCGAAGAAACGGGCGAGCTCCATGCGCGCCGATTCATCTTCGGCGAGGCGCTTCTCCAAACAGGCCAGGTCGTCGCCGTCCAACGCTCCGAGCGCGCGGATGGCGGTCAATTGCTGGAGTTCATCGCAGTTCATAGGCTTCCCTCCAGGGCATCGCGCAGAAAGAGCATGCCCCGCCGGATCCGGGCCTTGATCGTGCCAAGGGGGACGCGGAGCTTCTCGGCGATTTCGAAATGGCTGAGGCCCCGGAAGAACGCGAGCTCGATGGCCTGGCGCTGTTCGCCGGGCAGGTCTACGAGCGCGGCCCGGACGAGGCCGGCGGATTCCTGGCTCATGGCGTTTTCGGCCGCGGAAGCGGCCGGGTCCATGAGGACGGATTCGAGTTCATCAAGTGGTTGAGCGGCGCCGTGCTGTCTGCGCTTGAGTGCGCGCAGGCGGTCGATCGCGCGGTTGCGGGTAAGGGTGATGGCCCAGCTGACAGGTTTTCCGAGCATCCGGTCGTAGCTGGAGGCGCGTTCCCAGAGCGCGACCATCGCCTCCTGCAGGACGTCTTCGGCCTCGCGGTCGTCGCGGAGGACATGGGTGGCGATTGAGAAGAGCAGGGATGAGTGCCGGTCGTAGAACGCGGCGAAGGCGGCTGCATCCCCTTCTGAGATCCGGCTCAGGAGCGCTTCGTCTGTCAGTTCGGTGCAAGTAGTGTCCATCGTCTGCCACATCACCTCTCCGGCAAGCCGAGCACCCTTGGGGACGGAATGGCGGATCGGCACCGGAAACGCGTCGGTGTCTATCTGCTGCACCCGGACTGGGCAAGAAGCATCCATTCATAGGTGTTAACGCCCGCTGGAGCCGAACGGATGCAGTGAATCTTCCCTTTCCCCGGGGCCAGCCATTCCTTTCCAGAGTGCCAAGACCCTCTGGTCGGCCTTCAGTCCCGACAGAACTCATCTGTTGCCCTGGCCCGCCCCGAGGGGAAAGGTTGGAGGAATCCCGTGAACGCTCTCCGCCTTCCTCTACTCGCCCTCTTCCTCACGGTCGGATCGCTTCCGGCCGTGTCCGCCGAAACCGCTTCCACGCCGCCGAGCATTCTCTTCATCGGCAACAGCTTCACCTACGGGGCTGGTTCGCCCGTGCGGTTCTTCCGGCCGCAGAGCGTCACCGACCTCAACGGCGAAGGCATCGGCGGCATGCCCGCCTTGTTCAAGATCTTCACCGAACAGGCCGGGCGGAAGTTTTCCGTCAGCCTGGAGACATCGCCCGGCAAGAACTTCGACTACCACCTGGAAAACAAGGCCGGCGTCATCGGGCGTCCCTGGGACTTCGTCGTCATGCACGGGTTCAGCGCGCTCGATTCCAAGCGCCCCGGCGATCCCGCCCAGTTGATCCGCTCCGGCAAGGCCTTGGCCGAACTGCTGGCCGGCCACAACCCGCGCGTCGACATCCGCCTGCTCGCCACGTGGTCCCGCGCCGACCTGACCTATCCGACCAACGGCCACTGGCACGGCAAACCCATCGAACAAATGGCCCTCGATGTCCGCGCGGGCTACGACCTGACAGCCGCCGCCGCTGCGCCGACGGTGCGTGGCGTGATCCCCGTGGGCGAAGCCTGGAACCGCGCCTTCAAGACCGGCGTGGCCGATCCGAATCCCTACGACGGCATTGCCCCGGGGCAGATCGACCTGTGGACCTACGACCATTACCACGGCAGCTCCTACGGCTACTACCTGGAGGCGTTGATGGTCTTCGGCGATCTGACGGGCCTGGACCCGCGTTCCTTGGGCAAGTCGGAACGAGCGGCCCTCGAACTGGGCTTCTCTCCTGAGCAGGCGTTGGCCTTGCAGAAAGTCGCCTTCGACGAGTTGGGCGCCACGCCGGGCCGGAAGCCGTTGGCCGCCTTCACGCCGGTGAAAGCGCCCGCCGCAAACTGAAGTTCCGCCGCGCCGTCCCCATGTCGATCGAACACGCCTACACCGAGTGGTCGGCCACCTATGATTCCGACGTCAACCGCACCCGCGACCTCGACGCGGAGGTTGTCAGGAAAAAACTCGGCGCCACCCATGGCCGTTCGATCCTCGAATTCGGCTGCGGCACCGGGAAGAACACAACCTTCCTCGCCGGCCTCTGCGACACGCTGATCGCATTGGATTTCTCCGAGGGCATGCTCGCCCAAGCCCGCTTCAAGGTTTCGGCGACCCACGTTGAATTCCGCCGGGCCGACCTGACCAAACCATGGCCCGCCGACACCGCCAGCGCGGACCTCGTCGTCGGCAACCTCGTTCTCGAACACATTGAGCACCTGGAGCATATTTTCGCCGAGGCCGCGCGCTGCCTTGAGCCCGGAGGCGGGCTCTTCCTCTCCGAGCTCCATCCCTTTCGCCAATACCAAGGCACCCAGGCCAACTTTCAACGCGGCCAGCAGACCACCCGTATCCCGGCATTCACCCACAACGTCTCCGACTACCTCGCCGCCGCCGAAGCGGCGGGTCTGCAGCTTGCCGCGTTGGATGAATGGTGGCACACGGACGATGCCGGCAAGCCGCCGCGTCTGATCACGTTTCTTTTTCGCAAAGCCGCCGCATGAGCCAACAACGCGAGATCATCGACAACGACATGGCCGAGTGGATCGGCCGGCAGAAGATCTTCTTCGTCGCCACCGCTCCGCTCGCTGTCGACGGACACGTGAATACGTCTCCCAAAGGCCGCGCGGCAGCAGCCCCATGCCAGCGAGTTACTGGATCATCCCCCGCTGTCGCAGCATGGCTTCCATGGCTTTGTCCATGGCGTGGTCAGCGAGGGGCTTGGTCACCTCGTCGAGCTGCTGGTTGGCTTCCTTGAGCTTCTTTGGATCGCCGGACTTGGTCTTGGAATCCTCAGTGGAAAGGACGGCTTCGACGGCTTCCAACGCGGCTTCGAGGTGGCCCTTGTATTCCGCTTCGAGGTCGGCGGCGAATTCGGCCATGGCCTTGCGGGTGGCCATGATGTTTTCGCCGGCCTTGATCTTGGCCTCGGTCCATTGGCGGTAGCGCAGGTCGTCGAAGGCGTGCTCCAGACTTTCCTCGACCATCTTCTGCACGTCGGCGTCGTCGACATCCACGGCGCTCTTCATCTGCACGATCTTCTGGTGGCCGGTCTTCACGTCGCGCGCGAGGACGTGGAGGATGCCGTTGGCGTCGATCTCGAACTGCACGCCGACGCGCGGGACGCCCTTGGGCGCGGGTTCGAACTCGATCTCGAAACGTCCGAGGGACCAGTTGTGCTGGGCGCGTTCGCGTTCGCCCTGGAGGACGTGGATGAGCATGGAGCGTTGGTTGTCCACGGCGGTGGTGAACATCTCGCCGGCCTTCACGGGAATGGTGGAGTTGCGGTGGATGATGACGTTCATCAAGCCGCCGAAGGTCTCGATACCGAGCGAGAGCGGGGTGACGTCGAGGAGGAGGACGTTCTTGAAACCGCCGCTGAGGATCTCGGCCTGGATGGCCGCGCCGAGCGCGACGGCTTCGTCGGGATTCTGCGAGGTGTTGAGCTGCGGGCCGGAGGACTTGTGGTATTCGGTCCCGAGCCGGAGATCGCCGCGGCTCTCCTCGAACTCGGCGCAATGGAACCATTCCGCAACGAGCTTCCGCACGAGCGGCATGCGCGTCTGACCGCCGACGAGGATGATCTGGTCGAGGTCCTTGGCTTCGAGCTTTGCGTCGGACAAGGAACGCAGGCAATGGGCCCGGGAACGTTCGATGATCGGACGGGCTAGGCGCTCGAGTTCCTCGCGGGTGAGCCTGTGGCTGAAGCTGAAATTGGGAGTGAGGAAGGGCAGCGAGATTTCAGTCTCGGTCTCAGAGCTGAGTCGGATCTTGGCGTGCTCGGCGGCCTCGCGGAGGCGGGAGAGGAGAGCGGGTGAGCTAGCGAGCGGATGTGCGGCTGAGCCGGAGGCTTCCTGGATTTTGGACAGCAGGAATGCGACAAGGGCGGCATCGATGTCGTCGCCGCCGAGGCGGGTGTTGCCGTTGGTGGAGAGGACCTGGAAGACGCCGGTGTTCAGTTCGAGGATCGAGAGGTCGAAGGTGCCGCCGCCGAGGTCGTAGACCGCGATCTTCGACTTCTCCTTCAGCTTGTCCAAGCCGTAGGCCAGCGCGGCGGCGGTGGGTTCGTTGATGATGCGTTCGACGGCGAGGCCGGCGAGTTCACCGGCTTTCTTGGTGGCGTTGCGCTGGGCGTCGTTGAAGTAGGCGGGGACGGTGATGACGGCGCGGGTGACGGGTTCGCCGTCGAAGTAGGCTTCGGCGTCGGCCTTCAGCTTCTTCAGCACTTCGGCGGAAACCTCCTCGGGCGTCCACAGCCGGCCGTGCATCTCGATCTGGACGGGGCCGCCGCCTTCGCCGCGCACGGGATAGGTGACGACCATCTCCTCACGGGCGACTTCGGCGCCGCGCCGGCCCATGAAGCGTTTCACGGAGTAGACCGTTTCGGCGGGCTTGATCACGCGGACGCGGTTGGCCTTGTGGCCGACGACGGGGGCGGCGTTTGCGCCGGGCACATGGACGACGCTGGGCGTGAGGCGTTGGCCTTCGGCGTCCGCGATGACGAGCGGGATGCCCGCGTCCACGGTGGCGACGAGCGAGTTGGTGGTGCCGAGGTCGATGCCGACGATTCTGCTCATGAGCGGCAGAGTGTGGCGGACGTCGGGACAGGTCGCAAGGGATCGGCGACTGGGCGATGGCCCGCAGGTCAGAAGAGGCTGGAAAGGGGAGAGATCTTGAGCTCGCCCCCGGCGGCGGCGCGGAAGGTCGTGAGGACTGTGTTCAGGGCATTGTGCGCTTCGACGATGCTTCCGGGAGGCGTGGCGGCGGTGAACTCGAGGACGCCGATCGCCGTCGGAACGAGGGCCATTCGCCCCCGCATGGGAAAGTTTTCCGGGCCGAGCCACTTGAGCTCGATGGCCGGACCGGCGCAGTCGGCGGCATGGAGCCTGAACTCCTCCACGATCTCCGGCTGGCCGAACTGGAACCGGGCCTTCTCCCTCATGGCATCCGGCGGAATGGTTTTTCGGACCACGGCGTCGACGATGCGGATGGCGATGTATCCGACCTGGTCCGGCGAGATCAGGAGGACCCGGTCCTGCCTGACGACCTCCAAGCGGTATCCTGCTGGCAGGAGAAAGGCGAAGCGGTTGGTGCCGGAGGTGCCGTAGACGCGGAATGCGTTGGGGATGCCGGGTTGGGATTCATCGACCCGTTTCACTTCGAGTGGCGCGGCCGGCCTGGGTTCGACGACGACATTGGTCGAGGGCGCGGCCTGGTCGCCTCGGACATCGACCTGGCACGCCAGGAACAGGAGCAGTGTGAGGAATGCGCTCCTAGAGGCCCGCATAGTTCGTCACACCCACCGGGGGATTATACCAACGCCCGCGGATGAGGGTGTTGAGCTGGGGCGAACCGGGAGGGAGTTTGGTCGGGTCGAGGAAGTTGTTGTCGAACGTGAAGGCCCGGGACGGGGCGTAGTAATAGGTGCCCGGGGTCTTCCATTGGGCCGTGGCCCGCGCGCTGTTGAAGAGGCAGACGATCGACGTGTTCAAGGTCAGGACGCGGGAACCGTTGCCCCAGTCCTCGAGCATGCGCGGGAGATTCATGACGCCGCCGCTGAACGACGAACCGTTCACTCCGGTTGAATAGACGACGCCGGTGACGACGGCCGCGTTGAGCGTCGTGTCGGCGGCACCCCGCGAACCGAGGGGGGCGGAGCTGTTTGTATCGTTCCAGTTCGACGAAAGGATCGTGAGGGCGTCCGAGGCGAGCGATGCGGGGGCGCTGGAGGTGGTGTTCGTCGTGCCGAGGTGGGCGCTGTTCGTCACGTTGTAGTGGCCCTTCACATAAAGCGGATTCGGCGTGGCGAAGGTCATGCCGTTGGTGGGAAGGACCTGTCCGTTCACCAGCCGGACGGCCGTCAATTCGGAGCCGGACACGGTCCTGTTGTCGGCCACGTAGACCGAAAGCTTGCTGAGGGCGAGCGGCTGGATGGTGGCGTTGATGTTCGTCTCCATCCATGCCTTGAACTTGCCGACGTCGAACTCCGTGGCCTTGATCGTCTTCCCCTCCCGCTGGTCGAAGTAGGAGACGTTCGTGTTGAGGAACGCGGAGAGGTTCCCAAGGGTCCAGCCGAGGCTGATCGGGATCGAATTGCTGCGGATGACCGCCGTCACCGTGTCGTTGCTGACCAGGATCTGTATCCCCGACTTGTTGAAGTAGCGCTGCCTGCCCATGGCGGAGTTCGGGTCCTCGCCGGCGGGCGGCATGTTGATGATCTCGCGGACGGCATCGGCCGTGTTGTTGGTCCCGATCGGCAGGGTCAGGGTGGGGACGTTGGTGCTGTTGCCGGCCGAATATCCGATCGAGCCGGTCATGTTCGCCAAGGTGTATCCCGCCCAGTCGCGTTTCTGGATCGTGCTGGTGGCCGTGACGACGGAATCGAAGGACAGCGATTTGCTTGAACCGGTGTAGATCGAGCCGTTGGCGTGGGTGCGTCCCTTGACCGTGAACGGCGCCGCCCAGGTGAACTCCATGAGGCCGTTGTAGAAGATGGCGAACTGGAACACGGGGATCGTGGCCAGTTGCAGGTCCTGCATGACGGCGTTGCCCGCGGAGGCGTCTTCCGCCTTGCGGGCATTGGCGACCAGCCGGTAGCTGGTCGAGTAGGCCTTGAGTCCGGAATACTGCGAGTCAAGGGTGGTGAACGTGGAGTTGGAAAGGACCTGGATGTAGGTCCGGCCCGAGTTCCCGATGGCGTCGCTGAAGATGAAGTTCGTCCAATAGGTGCTGTCTGACGCCGACGGGATATTCGTCCGGTAGCTGGCGAGGTTGGCGGCGACCTGCGAGTCACCGCCGGCGCGGTAGTCCGCGATCATCCGGGCGAGCACCTTCTCGGTGGCTGCCTCGGCGGCGGACAGGCTGCCGTGATAGCGTTCGCTGCGGTCGTTCAACCGGGAGGTGGTGGCGGTTCGGCTCAAGGTCGATGAAAGGATGAGCAGGGTCAGGGCCGTCATGATCATGACGACGACGAGCACGTAGCCGGACGATCGGCTGGGCCTGCGGGCGACGGGGGTCGAGAACGTGGGAATTTTCATTTCAGTCCGTGGCTCTCCGGGTCGCTTTGAACTCGAGCTTGTAGAAGTCGTAGAGGTATCCCGGGCCGACGCGCGTCAGGGGATACTGGAACTGGTAGAACTGCATCATGGTCCGGATCGTGTAGCTGGAGGTTCCGTCGATGAGCGTGTTCCCGAGATGGTCCTCGGCGCGGAAGAACATGCTGTTGGTGAGGAACTGGGCGATGCGGGTGTAACCGGTGGTGCCGGACTGGAAACGCCGGAGCTCGCTGGCATTCGTCTCGAAGTAATAGCGGACGTAGCTGTTGGTATCCGTGGTGAAGCTGATCTGGAGCGCGGACCCCTGCTGGTTCGTGCCGAACGGGATCGGGGTGAAGGCGCTGTCCGAACCGTCCCCGACGCGGAGGATCTTCGCCGATCTGATCTCGCTCGTCAGTTTGCCGAACGCGCCCCGCGACTGGTCGCTCGCGCCGAGCTTGCTCTGGACGAGTTGGTCCTGCCTGAGCCCGAAGAGGTGGAACTGGAGAAGCCCGACCGTCACGAAGCCGAAGATCATCATCGTGATCATCATCTCCACGAGCGTCATGGCCTGCCGATCTGGTCGGACCGGGGGCTTCGAAGGTTTCATCGGTCTGGGGCGCGGAAAGTCGCGATCGAGTTGGTAAAATACTGGTCGAACCACGGCCACACCGTGTCGACGCGGACCATCTTCATCGTCACGGGAGGGGTTACCGAGACGACGATGGTCGTCACCGAGACGTAGTTGGTTGCGGCGATCGTGTTGGTCCCGATGATCGGGATGTCCATAGTGGCGACGCTCGTCAGGGGGACGTTGGTGGTGTTGTCGATGACCGGTGTCTCCTGCGTGTCCCAGCGTGCGGAGCGGATCTGCTCTATCTGCTGGATCGCCAGGGCCTGCGCCGCGAGGGAATAGCCGGACCATTCGGCCCGCTTCGCGGCCATCGAATACCCGTTGATGATGCCGACCACCGCGACGCCGATGATCATCAATGACATGGCCACCTCGATGAGCGAGAAGGCCGCCAGGAGTCGTCGTCTAGATGGAGGATGGGTGAGTTTCACAGCCGGTCGCACCAATGCATCGAAAATTGCATCGGCCGTCCCAGAGAACGACTTGAGCCCGCCCTCAGAGGGGGGGGGTGACCTGCGTTACGGGTGAAACAAACTCTTGGCTCCGCCGGGCCGCTCGCATTCTCTCATAGGATCCCCTTGGGATCGGGTTGGAAGGTGTTCACGACTCGATTTCGCGTGCTTCGCGGCGTATTGGGCACTTGAGGAGGAGCGGGACTCGGGCACATTGGGCGCGAGATGAGCCAGCAACCTCCCAGCCTTCCGCCTTCGGTCGCCGCGGCCGTGCGGCCGGAGCGCATCCCCGGGACGGCGGGTCCGGTCGGCGGGGAACCGCGGAAGCCCCTGTTCCATCCCGCGTCGGCCATGGTCCTTGTTGGGGTGGATGCGCTCTGGACGCTGGTGGACTGGGCCGCCCTTTTCTGGCTGATCTCCATTCCACTCAGCTTTGTCGCGTGTTTCGTCCCGGTCTTCTTCATCCAGAAGTTCATCCACCGCGACCCGTTCCTGCGTGCGTTCGGCGTGGCCGTGCTGTGCGGGGTGTTGGCCGCCGTGCCGTTTCCCGTGACGGGAACGATCGTCGGGCTGGCGATCCTGGCATGGGGGCGCGGCGGGAGACGTTGACCCCGCCGGACCGGTCAGCCGCGCTTCGCCTTCGCGATGGCCGCGCCGGCGAGCACGTCGCAGCGTTCGTTCAAGGCATGGCCCGCATGGCCCTTGAGCCAGCGCCAGTTGATCTTGTGTTTGGCGGACGCGACGTCGAGGCGCTTCCAGAGATCCTCGTTCTTCACCGGCTCCTTCTCGGCCGTGCGCCAGCCGTTCTTCTTCCAGCCATGGATCCACTTGGTTATGCCGTTGCGGACGTAGGTGGAGTCCGTGAACAGCTCGATGGCGCAGCGTTCCTTGAGCAGTTCGAGCGCGCCGATGGTGGCGAGGAGTTCCATCCGGTTGTTGGTCGTTTCGGGTTCGAAGCCGGAGAGTTCCTTGGTGTGGGCGCCGTATTGGAGCACGGCGGCCCAGCCACCGGGTCCCGGGTTGGGCTGGCAGCCGCCGTCTGTGTGGATGGTGACGTTTTTCAAAGCGGGACAAATTTTGGAGATCTAAGGCTGTGAACCACGAATCAACACGAATGGACACGAATTAGCCGAGACCTGAGGACCAAGGAGCCGCTTGTTCTCATTCGTGTGGATTCGTGTCCATTCGTGGTTGGACTGCGGCTCTATCGGGTGGAACTCACTTCAATTCGATGCCGACGGGGCAGTGGTCGCTGCCCATGACCTCGGGTCGGATGAAGGCGTTCTTCAGCTTCGGGCGGAGCGACGCGCTGATGAGGAAGTAGTCGATGCGCCAGCCGACGTTGCGTTTGCGTGCGCCCATCATCGGGCTCCACCACGTGTAGTGCCCGCCGCCCTTCTCGAACTCGCGGAACGTGTCGATGAAGCCGGCCTGGACCAGCGTGGTGAACCCGGCGCGTTCCTCCGGGGTGAACCCGTGGTTCTTCATGTTCGATTTCGGATTCGCCAGGTCGATCTCGGTGTGGGCCACGTTGAGGTCGCCGCAGACGATCACCGGCTTGGTCTTCTCCAGTTTCTTGAGATAGGCGAGGAAGTCCCGATCCCACTGCAGCCGATACGGCAGGCGTGCCAGTTCACGCTGGGAGTTCGGGACGTAGACGTTGACGAGATGGAACGTGGCGAACTCCGCCGTCAACACCCGGCCCTCGTTGTCGTGGTCGGCATGGCCGATGCCCCGGGTGACCCTGAGCGGTGCGACCCTCGAAAGGATGGCGGTGCCGGAATAGCCCTTCTTCTCCGCCCAGTTCCAGTGCGTCGCCAACTCCGCCGGCCAGGTGGGCTCGACGTCGTCCGGGTGGCACTTGGTTTCCTGGAGGCAGAGGACGTCGGGCGCTTCGGCGGCGAGGAACTCGAGGAAGTTCTTCTTCAGCACCGCGCGCAGCCCGTTGACGTTCCACGAAATCAGCTTCATCGCGGCGGACGATGGCGAAGAGCGGCGCGGAGTGGAGAAAAAAGAAGCGGGAACCGGTTTCCGTTCAACGCCGGCGAACCTCGTAGGTCTCGCCCTGGAACTCGCGGCGACCGAAGTCGGTGTCGGGCAGCTTCAGCGCGGCGATGAAGGCGGCCAGGGCCGCGTCCCGTTCCTCGGCCGGCCAGTAGAGCTCCATCTTCGGCAGTCCGGCCCAACTCGCCATGCCCGTTCCCACGAAATCGCAGTAGCGGAGAGGCTGGGCGTCGCTCGGGTCGGCGAGTTTCTCCTCGTCCTGGCGGCGGAAGTTGGCGATGCGGCCGGAGTTGTCGCGGACTTCGTAGCGGCCGTTGCCGAGGATGCGCACCGACCCGATGACGGTCTGGTCCTCGAGCGCCTTGACGAGCAGCGCGCGGAACGCGTGCAAACGGGCCAGAGCCGTGCCGGATTCGAGGACGGCCAGGCTGTTGACGCCGGCGGAGAACTGGAGCGGGGAACGGAGTCCGCTCCGTTCGGGATCGAAGAGGAACGATGCGATTTCGGCCATGGCCGGATGCGTCGGAAACTGCCAGAGCGGTTCGAGCGGGTGTTGCCGGGTGAGCCGGTTGTCCTGCCATTGCCGGTAGTCCTCGTCCGTGACGCGGCGCAGCCAGGCCGCGTAGTCGGGCAGGGCGTTCGTGTCGCCGAGGGCGGCGCGGTCCAGGCTGATCCTGGCGATGTTGCGGCCCAGCATCGCGCCGATGCCGGCTTTGCGCTGTGGAAGGCCGAGATCGGTGTTCCACGCCTCGACCACGGCGGTGGCGGTTGCGGCGAGCAGCGGCACCTCGGCCCCCGGTTGCCACAAACCGACGCGGCGGATGAGCTCCAGATGGCGGGTCAGTCCGAGCTGCTCCTGTTCCGTCTGCAGGCGCCAATTGCCGATACGTTTCTGCATCAGTTCCGTCACGGTCGGCGCCGCCTTTTCGCGGAGGGATTCGCCCTGGAGCCGCTCCGCGGAACGCCCAAGCGAAGCGCCACCGCCCTTGGCCGGCGTGGTGATTCCCTTGATCGCCTGTTCCCAGACATCACGGCCCGCCGTGTCGTTGGTCAGCACCTGATACCACCCTTCCTCCAGGGTGACGATGCCGTAGCGCTGGATGTGGGCGCGGAGTTTTCCGGCGAGGAGCAAATTGGCTTTTTCGCCGGCTGCGGTCAGTTCCCTGGGAGGAACGACTGCATCCAGGGGCTTGATCCGGAGCATCGTCTTCAACGTCTCGTTCACCGCCGAACTGACTGGGTAAAGCACCCGGCCCGGGGCGAAGTCCCGGTTGAAGCCCACGGCGCGGGTGTATCCGGCCGCCGCGTCGCTTTCGAGGAAGGCGAGCATCGGTTCCACCGCCGCCTGTCCCTCTTCCATCAGCCCGGTGACCGCCGCGTCGTCGGTCCACGGGCTGAGGCCGCTGGATTGGCTGCGCTGCTTCGGCGCGAGTTCTGGGAAGCGTGCGAGGAATCCCGCGATCCGCTCGGCGCGGTTGGTCCTGGCCAGGACGCTTTCCACCGAAGGCGCGGGCCTCGTCGTCGGCGCCGTGCGCCGGGTGAGCTCGACGAAGAGCTGCGGCGCGATGTCGAGGAAGTCGAAGTAGCGGACCGCGTTGGCCGGCTTCGGCACGCCCCGCGCCGAAGCCGACTTTGCCAGGGCGGTGCCGGCGTCCATCAAGGGACGCACGCCCTGCAGGGCCAACCGGTCGTCGCCCCTCATGAATGCGCACATCGCCCGGTCGAGGGCGCTGCTGGCCCAGAGCGTGGCCCAGTCCAGAAAGGGATCCGCCGCCGCCTGCGGGAGAGTCGGCTTAGACGGCGCCGCGGGCTTGGCGGGTTCGGGTTCCGGAAGCTTCACGGACTCCGTGCCCGGCAGGTAACGCCTGACCGGAGCCGGCTTTGCGATTCGGGCGCCCGGACGCGAGGCCTTGTCGCGTTCGATGAGCGAGGCCCAGTAGTCGTAGGCCAGCTGCTCCTCGCCGAGGCGGAGCAGCATCAGGCCTTTCAACACGTGGGTGCTGCGGTGCGAAACGGCGTCCTCCTCGCGCAGGACCCAGCCGTTCTCGCGGTAGTTGTCCTCGAGTGTGGCGGCGATGTCCGCGCGGACGTCGGCTGGTTTGCCCGACGTCTTCACCACCGGATAGACCAGGCCATTCCAGCAGACGGCGAAGCGCGGAGAATTGGTCCCCGAAATCAGCCAGCCATGGGTGTCGATCACACCGCCGTCGCCCGACCAGAGGCTGCCCACCGCCACCGAGATCTCGGCATACTCGCAGCCTATGGGATTGGCGAAACCCGCGGTGAAGATGGCTTCGGCCGCCGACAGGTAGTTGGACGGGAAGGCCAGCGTCGTGGCCTTCAGGGCGGAGGCCTGGGCCGGTGGGGTTGGGAACGGTCCGCCGACGTAGGGCGGCGGCGGATCTACGCGGAACTGTGCCCATGCCACGCCTTTCAATCCGCCGCAGAACAAAGCTGCGGCGAGCGCGCCCCGGATGAAGTGCCCGATTCTCACCAGCGATCCAGTAACAGGTTTCCCGGCGCCGGGGCAACGCACTTCATCCGCGGGGGCGCCCCGGGCGGGACGGTTATTTCAACAAGGCGAGCGAGACCGCGCCGGCCACGGCGACCGCGCCGCCGATGAGCGACCGCACGGAAGGACGCTCCCCCTCGATCCACCACGCCAGCGGAACGACGGCGAGCGGCGTTGTCGCCACGATCGAGAAGACGATGCCGGCCGGCTGCGTCGCGAGGGCCCATTGCACGCACGCCACGCCGAGAGTCGCACCAACTGTTGCGTTCAAAAACAGCCACGGCAGCGCCTTCCCGTATTCCGCGCGCGGCGCGGTCGGTTCCGCCGTCGGGTCGTCGATCCAGCCGAGGCGATTGGCCACGGAACGCCGCCGCGCCCAAAGCAGGAACAGGCCGGCGAATATCACCCCGGGCACGATCCGCTGGAACGCCGCCGTCAGCCCGTCCATCGGTGCGCCCGAGGACTTGATCAGGTCGAAAGCCTTCCGATTGAGCACGCCGCCGAAGGCGTTGGCCACCGCGGCCACGAGCCCCAGTGTGATGCCGGAACGGAATTCGGCCGTCGGGGCCGGGCTACGTCTGTCGGGCGCCAAGGCCGTGGCGACGCCGATGAGGATCGTCGCCGAGCTGGCCATTTGCGGGACCGTCAGCGTGTTCCCAAGCCAGAGCCATTCGATCACGCCGGCGACCGGTGCGGCCACGCAGTTCACGAGCAATGAACACAGCCGCGAACCAATTCGCGGCAGCGCCTGGTAAAGAGCCACGTCGCAGATGCCGAAACCGATGAGCCCGCTCAGGATGAACCACGGCAAAGCGGGCCCGTGGAAACCATGGCCGAAGCCGAAGCTCCAGACGCCGAGCATCGTCGTGGCGATGAGGAGCCGCCAGAAGTTGGCCTTGAGCCCGCCCAGCATGCGCGCCGCGCGTGCGCCCGAGACGGACGACACGGCGTAGAGCAACGTGGCTAGGATCGCTGGCAACACAGGGCGGCGACGTTGCCGCAACAACACGGCTTGTCCATGGGAGAGTTGGTCCCAGGAAGGTTACGCCAGCCGCCGGATCTTCTCCAGTTCCTCGTCCAAGCGTTTCGGTGAAACGGGGAACGCCGTGCCGACTTCCTGGGCGAAGACGGACACGCGTAGCTCCTCCACCATCCAGCGGAAATCATCGACCGCCTTCCGGCCTTCCGCCGTCTTGGGCGGCTTGCCGGTGAACGCGGCGAGCGCGGCGGCGTAGGGCGCGACGATGCGGACCCGCTCCTGTTCCTTCAGCGGATTCTGCGCGGCCCGAGCGCATCGGATCTGGAGCGCCTTCAGGTAACGCTGGAGATGCGGCAGGCGCTCTACGGTCAATTGCTCGGGGAAACGCGGCGGCAACAGCGCCGCCAGCTCGGCGGCGAATACCGAGGTCGGTTTCGCTCCGGGCTTGGCGACCGGCCTGGGCGTTTGGCCGAGCTGGCTGAGATCGTTCAACGTGCGCTGCTTCTGCGCCGGCACCGGCGCGGTGGCTTCCCAGCCTTTCTCGATCTTTTGCCTGAGCAGGAGAATGGCTCCGAGCTGTTCCACCAGTTTGGGTGTCAGTAAACGCAGCTGCTCACGCGTGCGTTGCACGGCCGAGTCGAACGCGGCCTGGGTCATGGTTTGAAGATTTTCTTTCGGAAACGCCGTCGTCTTCAGCAGTTCCAGCGCGCTGTCCTGAAGCTCCTCGCCGCCGCCCCAGCCGGTCTTTTCCAGGGCCTTCAAATCCTTCCGCAGCCAGGCGAACTCCTTCTGCAAAGCGCGTTCGATCAGGGCGCGCCCGCCGTCGACACTGGCGTCACGGGCTTCTTCGGCGGAGCGGAAGAGGCGAACGCTGACGGCGTTGCCGTCTTCCAACTTCAAGCCGGGCCACGCGTGGATCGTCTGGCCGCGATGGTCGCCGACGAGCACACGTTCCGGCAGATCGCCGAATGTCCAGCCGGTCACGGCCGGCTTCTCCCATTGCTGCCGGGCTTTTCTCCAGATGGGCGGCTCGGCGGCGGGGATGTCCTTCACTTCCTCCAACTGGCCGCGCAAGGCATCCAGATCGCGGCCTGAAGCGAGCTTGCGGCCGTCGCGCGCCACTACTTCAACGCGTGGTCGCAGGTGCGCGGGGATCGCGGCTTCGCTCCAGGCCGTCGCCGGCACGGCCACGCCGTAACGCTGGTGGATGAACCGTCCGAGGTCGTTGCGCAGCGACTCGCCGGTGGGCCGGAAGTCGCGGATGATTTCGGCGACCTTCTCCT
>Ga0163144_10006707_pt1 | contig 25347 bp, 17 predicted proteins | sample OliLak19BULKMAT1_FD_123175 | JGI IMG/M metagenome (GOLD analysis project Ga0163144, IMG submission 123175) | Freshwater microbial mat bacterial communities from Lake Vanda, McMurdo Dry Valleys, Antarctica - Oligotrophic Lake LV.19.BULKMAT1 | ecosystem: Environmental > Aquatic > Freshwater >... | reverse complement strand
TAGCCGGAACCAACGAAAAGGGGTCGGCGAGTCGTTGTCGGAAGCCGGTCCTGCGAACGGCCGAGTCGCGCCGGCGACAACGAGTCCCGACCCCCTCGGCGTCCATTGAAATCCGCGCAAGACACGTGCAAATTCAGCGTTTGTAGTACGGATCGACACGGATGAAGAGAGTCACAAAGACAGGAACGAGCAGAAACGAGGAAACCGCCTTTGTTTTCGGACTTTCGCACCTTCTGTCTTTCGCGATTGCAATTTCTTGTCCGTGTTTAATTCGTGTTCAATCCGTGGCAAATTGAACAGCCTATTCATGTGCGGATCCCAAGTGACTGACTCGTTTTGAAATTTCGGTTGTCGACCAGATCCGTAGGTGGCACTGCTGGCTCGTCCAGCAGTGGCACCCGATCGATTCGTTTCTGTCTACTGCCTACTCCAAACCATGCAACCCTGCGTATTTCTAGATCGAGACGGTGTGTTGATCGAAGACGTCGATCTGCTCACTGATATGCGCCAGATTCGCGTGCTGCCCGGCGTAGCGCAGGCGTTGGATCGATTGCGCCGCGGCGATTACAAGCTGGTTGTCGTGACGAATCAGGCCGTGGTTGCCCGCGGATTGACGACGCTAGAACAGGTTCATGCGATCAACGCCGAGATCGAGCGCCGGCTGTTGCTTTCCGGTGCGTGGCTCGACGCCTGGTATGTCTGCCCGCACCATCCCAGTGCGACGCTCGCCGAGTATCGCGTTGATTGCGAGTGCCGCAAACCGCGGCCGGGCATGATCCGCCGCGCAGCCGCCGAGCACGGCATCGATTTGGCCCGCAGCTATATGGTGGGCGATCGGTTGTCGGACATTGCCGCGGGAGGATCGGCCGGTTGCCGCGCGGTCCAGGTGACCAGCGGTCGGCACAACGCGCCGCCTATCGAAACCACAGCGCAGTTCGTTCAGTTCACGCGCCCCGATCACCAATGTGCGGGCCTGCTCGACGCGACCCAATGGATTCTGGCCGACGCGATTCGACAAGCCGCATGATGTACGTTGATTCTTGGGTAAGGATGAAGACAATGAAGGCCATGGTTCTCAGCGCCGGCTTGGGCACGCGATTGGGCGAGCTGACGCGCGACGCGCCCAAACCCATGCTCGACGTCGATGGCCGGCCGCTGTTGGAGCACATCTGTCGGCACCTGGGATCGCAGGGCTTCGATCAGATCGCAGTCAACCTGCATTTCATGCCCGAGGTGATTCGCAATCACATGGGCGACGGCGATCGATGCGGCGTCGAGATCACCTATTCCCAAGAGCCGAAGCTATTGGGCACCGCGGGTGGGCTGAAAAACGTGGAAGCCTATTTCGACGACGCCGACACGTTGCTCGTCCACTATGGCGATGTGCTCACGGACCAGGACTTTGGCGAGATGTTGGCATTCCACCGGCGGAGCAAGGCAATGGCGACCATGCTCGTCCACCGCCGCGAGCATTCTAATAGCGTCGTGGGCATGGCAACGGACGGACGCGTGACGGCCTTTCTCGAACGCCCGAACGACGCCCAGCGCCGCACCGTCGACTCACCGTGGGTCAATTCGGGAGTGTGCATCTGCGATTCTCAAGTTTTGGACCTGATTCCACCGGGGCAGTTTTGCGACCTGGCGCGCGACGTCTTGCCAGAACTTGTCGCGGGAGGACGGCTGTTCGGTTTTCCGCTCAGCGGGTATCGTTGCGCGGTCGATTCGCCGCTGCGGCTGCAAGAGGCCCGCGCGGCCGTGGCCACCGGTCGCTGCCAGATACCGCGGCCCGACTTGGTGCGCCGCAAGATTGCGGCGTAAGAGGCAATTAACCACCGATACGCTTGAAAGCCACTATGCCGCGGCCCACGCTATCCGTCATCACGCCGAGCTACAATCATGCGGCGTACGTGGACCAGGCAATCGAATCCGTGGTGAATCAATCGCGGCCGCCGGACGAGTATCTGATCCTCGATGACGCTTCGACCGACGACAGCGTTGCGCGCATCGAACGGCACGCCGCCGCGCATGGCAACATCCGCCTCTTGCGTCATGAGCGAAATCAAGGCGTTGTGCCGGCGCTCGCGCGCTTGGTGCAAGAGGCCCGCGGCGATTACATCTTCTGCGCCGCCGCCGACGACTACGCGCTGCCCGGCTTCTTCGAACGCGCGATGGAAATGGCCCGGCGGCACCCCCAAGCGGGCGTGATCTTTGGGCAGATGATCGCGGTCGACTCCCGCGGGCAGACCCTGCGACAATATGGCGCCTCGCACTATCGCGAACCCATGTTCATTCCGCCGGGCAGTTACTTGCGCGATTATCTGGAGCGCGAGCCGGCCTATCGGTCGCTTTCGGCGGCCACAATCTATCGCCGCGATTGTCTGTTGGAAGTGGGCGGATTTCGGCCTGAACTGGGCCATTGGAGCGACACCTTCGCCATCCGTGCCATCGCCTTGAAGTACGGGGCGTGCTACGTGCCGGAGCTTTTCGCGGCCTGGCGCAAGCTGCCGGACGGGCTTAGCCAAGGGACGCGTCGCAAGCTGCGCGAGAGCTTCGCGATTGTCGATCGGGCCGCCGAGCTAATGCGCAGCCCGTCGCTGGCCGACCGCTTTCCGCCAACCCACGTCCGCCGCTGGCGACGCAATTACCGCCGCGCGATCGTGCTGGGCTACGCCAAGTGTGCGGCGCAGCAGTGGTGGACCTCGTTGGGCCGATCGGTATTCGGTACTCGGCAATTCTGAAGCTACCGTGCGGCCGCGTCCTCAATGCGATACAAATGCGTCTCGGTGCGCACCAGCAGTGCCCGGTCGACAATGGCGGGCGAGGCCTGAATCCGGCTTTCCAGGTGATTGCGGGCCAAGATCTTCATGTTCATGTCGGCGGTCGCGACAATTCCTTCGCCGCTCTCGCTGAAGAAATAGAGGTGGCCGTCGGCGGCCACGGGCGAGGCCGAAAAGTTGCCGCCCAACCGCGCCTTACTCAGCTCTTTGCCCGACCGCGCGTTCAAACATGTGCCTACGCCTTGGTCGCTGACCATAAACAGCTGGTCGCCGACGAGCACGGGCGAGGGGTTGGCCGGCGCCTGGTTCTCAGCGCGCCAGGCGATATGCGTCGCAGCCACGTCGCCGCTTCCGTCGGGTCGAATCGCCCACAATTGCGGCTTCATGTAACCGGTGCAAATGTAGACAAGACCATTCGCGCTGATCGGTCGCGGCACGTTGGAGAAGCCCGGAATATTGACCCACCACAGTTCACGGCCGTCGACGGGATCGTAGGCATAGGCCCGCTCGGCGCCGATGCTGATGATTTGCGGCCGCCCGGCAACGTCGACCACCAGCGGCGTCGAAAAGGCCTTGCGAGAATCAGTGCTCGGGTTGGTCGCGCCCGTGCGGTCGCACTTCCAGGCCACCTGACCGGTTCGCTTGTCCAATGCGGCAATAAACTGCACGTCAGTGCCGTCGCAATTGACGATCAGCAGATCGCCCCAGATGATCGGCGAACTGCCGGGACCTACTTGGTGGTCCAGCTTCAACTTTTCGTTACGCCACAACACCTCACCACTACTGGTGTCGAGGCAGGCGGTGCCGAACGTACCATAGTACACCCACACGCGGTCCTTCTCGACGACGGGTGTCGGTGACGCGTAAGAATTCTTGGAGTTGACCGCCGGCGGAGGCGGCGCGAGCCGAAAGACTTCGATGTCGTGAACCACTTTGCCGGATTGCGCCGCGACGCAGACCGCGCGCAGCGACTTGCCATCGTCGAGCGCCGTGGTGAGCCAAATCTGGTCGCCCTGCACGACCGGCGACGACCAGCCGCGGCCCGGAATGGGCGTCTTCCAGGTGATATTCTGCGTCTCGCTCCAGGTGATTGGCAAGCCGCGAGCGCTGCTGTGCCCCTGCCCATCGGGTCCCCGAAACTGCGGCCAATCTTCGCCGGCCGCGCAACAATGGGCCGAAAGCAGCAGCAAGCTTAATGAGATAAGAGTTCGCACATAGGCTCCGTCGTGACTGATGCGGATGCGGGGATCGTAATGGCGCTGGGAACCATTGCGGGCACGTGGACTTTGGGGAATCTGATTATAACCGCCGCTCGACAGCAGGAAATCTGCTTTGTGCCTAATCTTGGCAGGTGTACAATGACCGGCAACGTCGATTCTACGGGCATCAGGGGAGGCGTGGGCAATGAGATCGGACCGATTGATTCCCGCCGTGCATGCGGCGCAATGCGCCTGGGCGCTGGCCGTGGCGACGTTTTTCGCGGGCGGGCTTGTTGCTATTTCGGCGGTGACCGCGCGAGGTGAATCGACCGCTACGCCTTCATCTCCACCGTCGCCTGGGCAACCAGGGACGGCGGACGCAAACGCCCGCCGTCTCACCGACGCGATTGACAAGGCGCTTGACTCTTCTTGGACGACTGCCCGAATCGAACCCGCGGCTGCTGCGGATGATGCCGAATTCATGCGCCGCGTGTATCTCGATTTGACGGGCAAAATTCCGTCGGTGGAACGGGCACGAAAGTTCCTCGCGGATGCTGCCCCCGACAAGCGCGAGCGACTCGTCGATGAATTGCTCGGCGGGGCCATGTACGCTGCGCACTTCGCCAATACTTGGCGCGAGGTGTTGCTCTCGGGCACCAATCCTGAACTGCGCACGAGCGTGCCCGAGCTGGAGTCTTGGTTGCGGCTGCGCTTTGCCGCCAATACGCCCTACGACCAGCTTGCCGCGGAGTTGATCGCCGCCTCGAACGAGGGCACTTCGCGTCGCGCCCGCCTGTCTGCCGCGACGATCCCCAGTCCCATCGCCTTCTACCAGGCCAACGAACGAAAGCCGGAAAGCCTGGCCGCTAGCGCCTCGTCGGTATTCTTGGGTGTGCAGGTGCAATGCGCCCAGTGCCACGATCATCCGTTCGCCAAGTGGCGGCAAACTGATTTCTGGTCGTTGGCGGCCTTCTTTCGGGGCGTCGACATGGGGGCCACCGCGCCGGCCGTCGGCGACCCCACGACGCTTGCCTTGGTCGATAGCTTCGACCGAAGCGGCTTGCCCATTCCCGGCGGCAAGGGCACCGCCGCGCCGCGGTTTCTCGACGGCACCGAGCCGACCTGGAAGCCCGAGTTGGGCAACCGCGCGGCGCTCGCGCAGTGGGTCGCGCGGCCCGACAATCCGTTCTTTGCCCGCGCGGCCGTCAATCGCGTGTGGGCACAGTTCTTTGGCCGCAACTTGGCGCCAGCGGCCGATTCTTCCGAATCGGCCCTCGCCGGACATGCCGAGCTATTGCAAGAAATGGCCGGCCAGTTCGTCGCCAACGGTTATGACCTTAAGCAGATGGTCCGCTCGATCGTGTTGTCGCGTGCATATCAACTTTCGAGCAAGGCAAAAACGCTGCAAGGGGAGCAGGCGATCTATTTCGCGATCATGCCCGTGCGGCGGATGACGGCCGATCAGCTTTTCGACAGCCTGGTGCAGGCCACCGGATTCTACGAACCGCCGGCGTCGCGGTCTCAGCAGCAGCCGTTCCAGAACGACTCGGCACGCGTTGAATTCCGCAACACGTTCGCGGAAGAAACGGCCGGCGCCAGCGAGACTCAAACGTCAATCGTCCAGGCACTGGCGCTGATGAACGGTCGCCTGACCGGCGACGCAACGAGTGTCGAAAGCAGCAAGACGCTCACGGCCATCGTGGGAGCGCCGTTTTTGGACACGCCGGGCCGGATCGAAGCGCTGTTCTTGGCGGCCTTCACTCGCCGGCCCAGCAACGAAGAGACCGCGCGCTTTCTGGCCTACGCCAAGAGCGGCCCCGAAGACAAACGGCTGGCCGACGTCTTTTGGGCATTGCTGAATAGCGCGGAGTTTGCACTGAATCATTGATGAATACGGAAGACCTGCCATGACCCGACTCACGCGCATCGCGCAGCAAACCGACCAATTAAATCGCCGCGAGTGGCTGAAGTACTCCGCGGCGGGTGTCGTCGGCTTCTCCTTCTCGGGCTGGCTGGAAGCACTAGCCGCGACAACCACGCCCAAATCGCGGCCCGGCGGCTGCATCCTGTTGTGGATGAACGGTGGCCCCAGCCAGATGGATACCTTCGATCTCAAGCCCGGCACGCCCAACGGCGGGTCGTTCAAGGAGATCGAAACCTCGGTGGCGGGCATGAAGATCTCGGAACACCTGCCGAAGATGGCCAAGCACGCCAACGAAATGTGCCTCGTCCGTTCGATGACCACCAAAGAAGGCGATCACGGGCGGGCCACGGCTTTGGTGCGGACCGGCTATCTGCCGCAGGGTCCCATCCGCTACCCCACGTTCGGCTCGTTGGTTGCCAAGGAGTTAGGCCAAGACGACGCGGAGTTGCCCAACTTCGTCAGCATCGCGCCGTTCCGCGCGTTGAGTCCCGGCGCGTTTGGCCCCGGCTTCTTGGGTTCGCAATACGCGCCCTTGGTGGTGGGCGAAACGCGCGGTGCAACCCCGGCGCAAGGCGCCGATGCGCTGAAGGTCGAGAACCTGCAACCGCCCGAGTCGCTCAGCGCGGAGACGGCCGAAGGCCGCATCGACCTGCTGCGTTCACTCAACGAACGATTCTTGGGCGAGCACGCCTCGCCCTCGGCGGTCGGGCACGACGTGGCCTATCGGCGGGCACTACGGCTGATGCGCAGCGCCGCCGCCAAGGCCTTCGACCTAGACCAGGAGTCGGCGGCAACGCGCGATCGCTATGGCCGCAGCCGCTTTGGCCAAAGTTGCTTGCTTGCTCGACGGCTGATCGAGCGAGGCGTGCCGTTTGTCGAAGTCACGCTCAGCGGAGTCGACGACCAGGTGCTGGGTTGGGACACGCACGCCAACAACTTCGACGCCGTCCAAAAGTTGAGTGATGTCCTCGACCCGGCTTGGGCCGCGCTGTTGGACGACTTGAAAGCCGGCGGCCTGCTCGACACCACGCTCACGGCCTGGATGGGCGAATTCGGCCGCACTCCGGTGATCAACGCCAACGGCGGCCGCGATCATTTTCCCAACGCCTGGAGCACCGCGCTAGCCGGCGGAGGAATCCGCGGCGGCCAGGCGATCGGCCGCACCAGCAAGGACGGCATGACCGTCGAGGATCGGCCCGTGGCGATTGCCGAATTGTTGGCCACCATCTGCAAGTCGATGGGCATCGACCCCGCGACGCAAAACATCTCGAACACCGGCCGACCGATCGATCTGGTCGACGCCAAGGCGCAGCCGATCGCGGAGATGCTGCGATGACGCTCGCGCGGCGGATTTCCTCGCGGTTGCCGCTGGCGCTGCTGATCGGATTCGCATTGTTGCTCGCACCGCCCGGGGTGCGCGCTCAGGACGGATCAACCGACAAGAGTGTACGGTCACTTGCGCAGGCCGACGACGCGCAGGATTTGATTCTGCTGGCGCCTTTGCGTCCGCTGCACTTGCGGCTGCACATCACCGTCGATAGGCAACCCTTCCGCAAACTGTGGCGCGCGCGCGTCGAGGCCGCCTTTGTTGAGTTGGACGCCGACGGCGACGGACGCATCACGCCCGAGCAAGCGGCGAAGCTGGCCGCAACCTTCAGCGGACAGCCGGGCGGTCCGGCGGCCGATCCGCCGCCAGTGTTGGCGGCCAACGCCATGGGGATCTCTACTGCCGCCCTGCTCGAGCACCTCGAGAGGATCGCGCCGGCCATCGCCGTGCGCGCCGAGCCCGGCGTCAGCGGCACGGCCATCTTTTCCATTCTGGACGCCGACGGCGATCGTCGCCTTTCGCGGGCCGAACTACAGGACGCCGAGCGACTGCTGAGCCGTCGCGATTTTAACGACGACGAAGCCATTTCGGCCGACGAGCTGATCGAAGACCCACGGGCAACCGTCCGAGACGAAGCGGCCGCGAACGAGCGAGTGAGCGCGCAGCGCGTCGGCGTGGCGGGGGGTGTCATCGCGCTGGCGGCGGATGCGACCGACGCGAGCATCGCCGCGCACCTGCTCGCACATTACGATCGCAACCGCGATGGCCGCTTATCGGTCAAAGGTTCCGAAGCAGAGGTGGGACTGGAGCAGTCGGCATTTGGCAAGCTCGCCGCGGACAGCGCAGCGCCGATCTCGGGCGAGCAGTTGGCCGCGCTGTGCCGGCAACACGTCGACATCGAGATCCCCATCGCGCTGGGGGCCGGCGGGACGAGCCGATCGGCGTCGAGGGCGAATAACGAGGGCTTTAAGATCCGCCGACGGCTCACGGGCGACATGAAGATCGAGGGTGCAGGCATCGAGCTCGACCTGCGCCGCAACAATCGCAACCCCTTGCGCAATTCGGGCCAAGAGGTCGCCTTGAGCGACTACGACGCCGACGGCAACGACTACCTGGACGAGGCCGAGTGCAAGCAGACGCCGCTGTTGGCCAACGCTTTCGCCCAGTTAGACGTCGACCGCGACGGCAAAGTGGTCAAGGCCGAGTTCGAGAGCTACATGCGCCGTCAATCGCAAGCCGCGGGCACCCGGCTGGTGCTGCGCGTGACCGACCGGGGGCAGGACCTGTTCGACCAGCTCGACGCCACGCCCGACAATCAACTTTCGGTCCGCGAGATTCTGGCCGCGGTCAGGCTGTTGGAGATCGCCGATCACAATGGCGACGGCTTCCTGGGCGGAGACGAGATCTCGCAGCGGTTGGAGTGGGAGCTGGCCCGCGGCTCGGCCGATTTGATCGACAACCTCCGCGTGGCCAACCGATCCGCCCCGCGCGGCCAGGCCACTTCCGAGCCGGCCGCCGGCCCCAAATGGTTCGCCGCCATGGACCGCAACCAGGACGGCGACCTCAGCTCGCGAGAATTCATCGGCCCGGCGGAAGCCTTCGAGCGCCTCGACGCCAACCACGACGGGCTCATCGACGCCGCAGAAGCGGCGGCGGCGGCGAAATGAACCGCCTACCGCATGGAAGAGTCGGTTTTTGGCCACGGATGGAACACTGACGAAACACGGATAAGGAGATTCGAGTCGGGAAGAACAACGCGAGACTGCGCAAGCTATCTGCTTTCGGGGTTTCGCACTTTCCTTTTTTCGCGATTCGCCTTTGTTGTTCGCGCTGCATTCGCAGTGTCCCCGAACCTTACGGGTTCGCCTTGATGAACACGGCATTGACTTGAGGCGTCGGAGCCGGCGCGGCCAGGTTCGCCGAGCTGCCGTCGATTGACTCCTTCTGCATGAGCAACATCCGTTCGGCGCGGAAGACGACTTCCGGGTCGGGATTCTTCAACGCCTCCTTGAGCAGCGGAATGGCCAGGCGGCCCATTTCCAAGAGACGCTTCTCGGCCGACATGCGGTTCTTATAGTTCTCATCGCCAAGCTGCTTGACCAGCGCCTCCATGCCGCGCTGAAGTTGCGGATCGACATTGCGCACCAGCACCAGGGGCACGCGCACGATCCGCTTCACGTCGGGGTACGTGACTATGGGAAACTGCTCCTCGATCGCGCCCGAGTTCAAACGGAAGAGCACCACCAACTCCGACGACTTGAAGATCGCATCGGCATAGAGCGAAAGGAACAGGTCGGCCTCGGACGGCTTCAGGCCCGCGTCGAGCAGCACCGTTCGCAAGGCTGCGTGAGATTGTTCCTTAAATTCCGGACTATCGGGCGACAGCACGGGCGACATGACTACTTCGGCCGTGCAGGCCGGATCGAGCACGTCGGGGGCCGGCTTTTTCGCCTCGGCCGGCGGCTTGACCGCCGGTTGCTTGGCGGGGGCTGCATAAGGGGTCGCCGGGGCGGCTGCAGCCGGCGCGGCCGCCGCTACCTGGTCGACCGCAGCTTTCACGGCCTCGCCAGCGGTTTCGACCGCTTTGGCGGCGGCGCTCGTGGCGGCTCTCTTCTTGTCGCCGTCGTTCTTGGGATCGCCGGCCGGCTTCGCGTCCTTCAAGGTCTTTGGGTTGGCCGGCAGATGCTTCAGCCGACCGATGCGCCTCCCCTTGTCGCCCGCGACGCTGACGAAGATATCCTCGAGCGGGTTTTTGTCGAGATTCATGATCTGGTATTTGTCCGGTCCGCCGGCAACCTTCACCGCGGGCATCCAGCCCGTCTCGATGTCGTAGCACAAGAAGCGTTCGGTCCGAGCGCCCTGGCTGATGTACAGCGCTTCGTTCTGGCCGCGCGCGGCGTTGAACCAATGGTCTTGCTCGGCCGGCGCGACGCGGCCGCTGTCGGTGGGCGCTTTGGCCAGGCCCAGCTCGAGCCAGCGGACGCGCTTGCTCTTGCTCTCGGCCGGCGGCCAATGGGCCATGAAGCGGCTGGAAGCGGCCAGTTGCATTTCGATTTCGAGCCCCGTGGTGGGTTCACCGTAGAGCGCGATCATGCCCAGCGGCGAAGGGCGATTTTCCGCCCGGCCCGAAAGCCGACTCCGCACGCTGTCGATGAACACCGGCAGGTTGTTGGGGTAATGGTCCTTGGCGTTCGCCTGCGTGAGCGTCGGGTCGACAACCCATAGCGACCATTCGTGCAGCTCGACGGCAATCGGATCGGCAGCCCGCGCGGCGGCCGCCGGCAACAAGGCTAGGCCCAGACAGGTCAAGCGGAGGAGACGAGATGTCATTGGGATGCGTTTCACGGGATTCTCATTCAACGGAATGTTTGTCGCGATTGAGGGGGCGGACGTCTCGTCCGCCTGATCGTACCTGTCGACATAACGGGCGGGACGCCCGTCCCCCATCTGATCGTACTTTGGAAATCTCATTCTCGGTACAGCCGGGCATCGGCCCAGATCACTCGGTCGCAGATATTCTCGTCCTCGCCAAAGTCGACTTCCAGCGTCAACTGTTTGGCGCCCTTAACGTCGAGCTCGACCGGCTTGGGATTGCCGCTCGCGCGTAAATCGGCCTCGGAGAAGATCTGCTTGCCGTCGGCCAGCACGCGGCACACGACGCGCCCCTTAGCGGGCACGCTGTCGTCGAAGCCGACGAGCGACTTGAACTGCACGTACTTTCCTTCCAGGGCGTAGTTCAATACCGACCGCGAGTGTACGGCCAGCCCCTTGCGGTGCTCCTTGCCCTTGAGCTTCAGCGGTTCGCCCAGCAGGTTCTTGTCCTTTTGGTAAGGCATGGTGCGGTCGAAGTAGGGAACTTCCTCGACGCTCGTGGGTTCCAGGTCCGAGAGGTACACCAGCTTGCCGTTGCGAAACACGATCGACGCCACCTTGGCCGCGGGCACCTTCAACGTGCCGCCCCAGGCGGCTTGCACGTCGAGCGCGCCGTCGGCGAAGCCGGTCCAAGAGCCCGAGATCCGGTTGCCGCCGGCCAGCTCGAACACCTGGTAGGGTCGGTCGCTCGCCGTGCTTTTGGCATGGGCCGCGAAGACCAAGCCGACCACGCGTTCGATCTTGATCGAGCGCATTTCGCCCTCGAACTTGAATTGCAGCTTTTGGTCCTTCAGTTGCAGAATCTGCCCGGCGATCTCGGTGATCGACTGATCCTCTCCTCGGACCAGGGCCGTGTCGTCATTGCTGGGCGAGCTGAGCCGCGTGGCGAAGAGCTCCTTGGCTTTCGCTCCGCCTCCCTGTTCGCCGGTCGATTGAAACCACACGCCCCGCGCGGCCAAGAGCGGAACCTCGACAACGCCGGCCGACGCGGTTCCCAGGCGGAGCGACTCTTGCCCCAAGGCTTCGAGCTTCCCGCTCAGTTCGCCGAGACCCTCCAGGTGGACGATGATGCCCAGCGCGTCTCCACTGGCGGGCGCGGCGGTTGCATTCGACGCCGGCGCGGCGGCGGGAGCGCCGACGCTGACCTTCAGCTCGTGATTGGTCGAGCTCGTGGCCTTGACGCTTGTGGTGGCTGTTGTGCCGTTGTCGAAGGCGAGCGTGATCTTGAACTCGCCGCCGTTGCGATCCCCCTTCGAGGGCTCGGCATACAGCTCGGCCGTGTCCGCGCCCGCTTTGCGCTGCACGATCAACTTCCAATTGGAGGTGCCCGAGGGATCCATGCGCCAAATGCTTTGGGCTTGCTCGACGACGACTTGCAAGACGGAGCGGCCGGCGGGAATGCCGGTCAACTGGATGTGCATATCCTGGATGCCGCTGGCACCTTCGCCACCGCCGGACTGGGCGAAATCTTGATTGTCTTGCCCGAGCCACTTGGCGGCGAGCTCGCGCGGGGCGGCTTTGCCCAGCAATTTGGCCAGGGGCGACGCGGAAGGTTTTCCCAGCGTCCCCAGGGCGCTGGCGGCCGTGGCTTTGTCGAAGTCGACGCGATCCAGCTCATCCAAGGGGATCGAGCGCGGCGGCTCGGTCTTGAGCACGAGCTTGCCGTCTTGGATGGCGACCACTTCGGCACGGAGTTTTTCGTCGTGGATCGTCGTGAGCGATACCGAGGCGGCAGCGGCCGCGATGGGTTTGTCGCTCTTGGCGTCCTGAGCGCGAGCAACCTCGGCGAACAGCATTGCGGCCAATGCGATCACCACCAGGTGCGAGACCGCCAATACTGGGGCCGCCCGTTGCTTCGAGTTTAGATTCCTTCCATGAAACCTCACCGCGTCCGAGATCGTTGGTTGCATGGGGGCCGTATTCGAGAGGGTCATTGATTCGATCCACCATCGGTGGCCGGCGTTGCGGCGGCCGGCTTCGCGTCGGTTGCGGTGACGGGCGAAGTCTTTGCGCCGGCTGCGCCCTTGTCCGCGGTCGCGGGCTTGCCAGTCGCGTCGGCCTTTTCATTCGGTTCGGCCGCGTCGGTCCCGGGCGTTTCTTGTGCGAGGCGCTTGTAGTAGCGCTCGAGGATCCGCTGATAATGCGGCGGGAAGCCTTCGGTCATCGATTGCAGGATGCGATCGCGCTCATGCGCCGGCAGCTCGCCCCAGTTCTTGCCTTCCTTGCGGGCCGCGTGCAGGTCGCCCGAACCGCCGGGACCACTGCGGACCGTGGAGTCTTGCGCGGGCTTGGTCGCGTTCGGATTGACGCGACTCCCGCGGCAATTTTCGCATTCCTTTTCGAGCTGAGCGATCAGGGAGTCGAGCTTGTCGACGATCTGCTTTTGCGTCGTTTGGGTCGGCTTGCCTGTATCGAGCTTCGTGAGCTGGCCGACGGCCACTTGCATCTTGCCGACGATTTCCGTGGAGGGATCGCCAGCCGCGTCTTGCGCTCGGACAGTGCCGCACGTTAGTACGGCGCCGAGTGCCAGCAGAGCGATGGATGATTTTGCGAATGCCGATCGTTTCATCGTATGTCTCCGTATCGGGAGGTTCGTGTGATTTGATGCGTTCCTTGCTCCTGCGCGACGAACCAGCCGGCTTACGCCGGCCGCTCGCCATTTGACATTACGCGTGCTTTGCTCGCCAGGGTTGCTTATTGCAGTTCTTCTCCGCGCTCCAAGAACAGCCGTTCGGTCACGTCGCGGACGTCGTCCTGCTGATTGGTCACGTTTTCGATTCGCTGGCGAAGGTCGGCCGAGAGGGCCTCGAGCGCGGCCGCGCGGCCTCCGTCGGTTTGAATCGTCGCCTTGTTGACGCGGATCTGCACCATGCGAATCATCTTCAACTCGGCCACCAGCTTATTCAGTTCCCGTTCGCGTTGCCGGCTGGCGTTTTGCGGATCGCTGGGGTTCGAATCCTTCGACGACGGCATTTGCTTCATCGCCGTCAACAGGCCTTTCAAGTCTTCTTCGATCTCGCGCTCGCGAGCGACGACGTGTTCTGAAGCGTCGGCCTTGGCCAGCGACTCCTTCACGCCCGCCATCGACTCGCGAACCATCGTCAACGCGGCCGGCAGGGCGATGCCGAATTCCGTTTCCTCGACCAGCGCGATCAGATCGTCGGCCACGGCGATGATGCGACCTTCGGAATTGGCCAGCGCCACGATCGACGACGTAACCTGGCGACCGCCGCTGGCGGCCCGAGCGCCCAGCACAGTGGTCGACTCGCGCACGACGATTTGCTTCTCCAACATCAACGTCAGGTCTTCCATCACGCGGCGCTTGACTTCGGCCCGCAATTGGTCGAGCAGCTTGTCGGTTTCCTCGGCCAATTGCTTGCGGGCTTTGCGGAGCGATTCGACCGCGGCCAGCTGGTCGTCGCTGGCCGGTTCCGGCTTGCGCTGGCCCAGGTCTTGCTCGGCCGAGGACATGCTGCCGGTCGAGGCCTGCAAGTTGGTCAATGCCCCGGCGCCGGTTTCGCCCAACTTGCGAACGGAGTCCGTGACGCCGTCGGTCAACTGGCGGTTGCCCATCTGGTCCTTCTGCAACGCGGCGAACTTTTCGGCCGAGAGCTGGGCTTCCTTGGCGACCAGGTCCTTGTTCGTTTCTTCGAGCTGTTGCTTGAGCGCGTCGAGCGCTGACTGTTGGTGGGGCAATGCGGCCGATGCAAGTTGGTCCGCGAGCGATTTGCCGGCCTGGCCCATCTCATCGTGGGCCGATTCAAGATGCTTCAGCTTGGCTCCCGATTTGGCTTCGTTCTCGGCCAGCTTCTTGGTGTCGGCCTGGGTCGCTTTCTGACTCTCGGCGAGGCCGGCGATCGCCTTGACCTGTTCGCCGCTCGGCGGGCCGACTTGCGGGGGTGCGCCTTTAGACGTCTCTTTCGATGAATCGGACTTTGAGTCACCTTCCTTTGGCGATCCGTCCTTGGGCGTCGAATCGGTCGCTGGGGCTTCCTTCACTGGCCCATCCTTGGTCGGCGTCTCGTTGCCTGCGCTGCCCTTGACGGCACTGTCCTTGGCGGCCGTCGCGACGGCAAACTTCTGACCGTCGTCAACGTGCGCGGTCTGTCGTTTGATCAAATCCTCCAGGCTGATGCGGCGCTTCCGCAGGCCTTCGATTTGTTTTTCGGTGCTGGCGGTGTTCTTGGAAAGCCGCTGCTCGCGTTCCTCCTCTTGAATCACCTTGTCGAGCCGACGGATGATCTCGCGCAGTTGCCGCAGCTTCTCCAGCCGCATCTGCAAATCCAAGTCCGTCGACAAGAGCAGATCGTGCAGCCGCTGCAGCTTGGTAACGAGGTGTTTCTGCTCGGCGGAGGCTTCGCCCAGGCTCGCGGCGTCGAGCAACTTCTGCGTCTCCTTCATCTGATGCAAGATGAGTTCCTCGCGGGCGAACTTCAGGCCCAGCATCAGGCGCGAAGAGTTTTCTGGCTCGAGCTGCTTGATCGCTTCCGACAGTCGGAACATCCGCTCTTCGAGCTCGCTCATCTCGGCGGCGACTTCCGATTCGCGGAAGCTGAGCACGTCGCCTTCGTTGGCCTTGGCGGCGGCGTCGCTCGTGCCCGGTGCGGCGGGCTTCGTCTCGGCCTCCTTAGCCTTGTCTTTGTCCTTGGCGGCGGGCTTGTCCGATTTGTCGGCAACCGGCGCGGATGCTTCGGTCGCCGCTGCGGCCGGCGCTTGTGCGGCCGCGGAAGTTGGCCAGAGAAAAACCAGCGCGACGAGAATGCCGAGCATCGCCAGGGCCAGCGGCATCGGTAAAACGCCCCTTGCGGCCCGAATCTTACTGCCACCATTCATCGAAAGGATCCTCCCCTTACGTCGGCCTCGGGCCGCATAAAACCAGCCTTACTTCTAGGTCAAGTGGGGCAAACTGTCAAGAAATGGTCGTCCCATTCGACTTCTTATCGCGTCGCCAAGGTACGCCCAAGAACGTGATCGGCAGGCACACCAAAACGAACACTACGATGAAAGTTGTCACGGCCCACCCTGGCACGCCAAGATCCGGAATGCGGTCTACAAAGAAGTACGGAACGATAAGGGCCGATACTGATATCGCGATGAAGATAGCGGCCTGCTTTGCGGGCACGATCACATTCCCTTTGCCAGCATCATCGGGACCATTCCAGCTACGCACTGCATGATAAAGCGGAATGATCCCGACCAACGCGAAAACAACCTTACCAGCCGTCGTTGCCGCCGCCAGGGCCCAGACAAGTAGCAACGCCGAATAGACGAGGCATAAGGTTGCATCCGCGCCGGGGCGGCGGAAATAACCAGCCATTGGGCTTGGTTGCGGTAGTTCAGTCATGGCCATATTCTACCTGATTGGCGGACCCAAGATCAAAGCGAATCGGCAAGGCCGCTTCGCTACCTCAATCGTCAAACACCTTCTTCGTCCGTTCGGTCCGTAGCTTGTCTGTGAATTCCAACACCTGGTTCTGAAGTTGGATAATCTGGCGGACCTGGTTGAGCACGTCGACAAAGCTTTCCCATTGTGACATGCGGTTCAGAATCGTCGTCATCTTTTGCACGATGTCTTGTTGCGAGCTCAGCGCGGCCGGCGACAATTCGGCCATTCGCTTGGGGTCGGCGGTCATCTGATCCAACAGCGTCCGCAGTTGGCTCATTTGCTCGTTGTGCAGATCCCGGATCGGTCCGATGATTCCGGTCGCGAGTAACTCCCTCGCCTGCGTGCTGCCCAACTCGTTGAGCGTCATCTCGCGCAAGCTAGCGTCGAGCCGGACTGAAACCTGCAAGGCCTGCCGGGCAGCCACCTGGTGCTTGCGCACGATGCCGGCGAGTTGCTCCGCGTCGACCAGCGTTTGCAGCGCGGTGACTTGCGTTTTTTCCATCTCGAGCGCCAAGCGGAACTTTTCGCGCTGCGCGCGCTGGGCCATCAGGACCTCGTAGAACAACTCCTCGGGCGTGACGACTTGGAATGAGAGCCAGCGCGACTGGCCGACCTGGCTGGCCTCGGTGTTGTTGTCTTGCGCCGTGCCGCGCACGCTTAGCGACGTACCAGGCGTTAGCGCGTATTCCTTGAGTGCCACGAGCGATTCAGCTTCCATATCCGTCAGTGGGCCTGCGCTGCCCCCCGTGTTGCCCGCGGGCGTGCCGCCAGCACCCCCGGCGGTCGGCAGGACGACGGGCCGTGCATGCAGCTTTGTCTCCGGCTTTTCATTCTTATGCACCGTCTGCTCGACTTCGATCGCCACGGCCGTGAGTCCGAAATCGTCGGTGGCCCGCAGCGCGAGGGGAATACTGGCCGTGGGCGTGATCCGCCGGCCGACGCCCGACGAACGAACCGTGACGCGCGGAGCCCGGTCTTGCAGCAGGTTGAGCGAGATGTAGTACGGCTTGGAATCGAGGTGCGCCTGTTCGTCGACGAGCTTGATCTCCAGGGTCAGCGCTTCGCTCATCGACCAACGGGCGACGAAGTGCCGCATGTCGATCTGTTCCAAATGCGGAGCCTGGCCGGTAGCGGTAAGCAACTCGGCCCGCGCAAGCGGCACGTCGCTGGTGAGATGCAGCTCGAGCTTTGTGCGCGGCAAGAACATGAGCTGCGATTCTTTGCTCGAGAACGTGTGCGTCTCCGTCTCGCTCCGGCCCGGCGCTTGCGAAATGATCTTCAGGTCCTCGATGCCCGGCCGATCGACGGGCTCCACGACAATGGGCCCCAGCCAATCGTCGCCGCCCGAAAGCGTAAAGGGCGTCGGCTCTTGCACCGGCGGCAATTCGTGTCGAAAGCGCGTCTCGGTGAACAGCGTGAACACGGACTGCTTCGGCACGCCCCCTTGGCGGTAGCGAATACGTACATCCGCGGGCGCCTCGCTAGCGGGCTGCTCGCCGCGCGACAACACCAGGGGTTCGCCCCGTCCGGCGAGAGACCAGGCATTGTCACGCGTGTCACCGGCAGCCACGAACGTTGGCTGCCCTTCGACCTCGATCAGCAGCGTCTCGCCACGAGGAACATACAATCGGTCGCCGTCTTCAAGACCGACAATCGACAGGTAGGTGCGCTGCGACCAGCGCTCGTTCGATCCGAGCAGCCAGCGTTTGGCCCACAGTGTGGCCGATGCCGGACAAATCAACGCAGCGCCGACGAGCAGAAGCGCCGGCAGCGCGATCGCCGCGCCAAGCCGTTGAAATCGCGGGCGGTTGAAGTGGGACTGCAAATCGATCCGTCCCAATTCGTTGGCCTGTCGATGAACTTCCGCCTGGATCATGCTGGGCGACGCGCCGGGATCGTCTTTCAGCAAGTTGGGCAGTTGCAACACGTTGGCCACGCGTTGGCCGATGCCCGGCGAGCGGCGATCGAGAATCACGGCCAGATCCAGGTCGTCGAGCTTGAGCCACAACGGCCGCACGAGCTTCCAGTAAGCGATTGCCAGCACCGCGACAATGCCCAAGGGGAGCAACGCGATGCGGGTGCTTGTTTCCAGCCGGAGCCAGCGATCGGCAATATAGCTAAGCGCCACCAGCAACACGATTGCACCAACGGTCCAGGCCAGCCCCTCGCACAGCAAGTGCATGCGCAACTGCCCGCGAACGCCGGCCAATTGCCGTCGCACGGCCGCACCGTGCGGAAGCACGTCGCGGCGGATGACATCGGGTTCGAGGACAGTGGCCATGCGGAGGGTTGGAGTGAGGGGTGAGAAAGGTGAGAGGTGATAGGTTAGGAGTCGTCGTTGCTCGGACTTCTGATCATTTCTGAAATAAGCCCAGGGATGGCGGAGTTAGACTTTCCATTGCTTCTTGCTTCGACCGCCTTCCCTGGGGACGCCAGGGCTCGCGCCCCCAGCCTACATTTCACGCCATGCGATAATACTTCCGCAGCAGCCATTCCAACACCAAGCACGTGAACACGCCGCCGAAGAGCAGCGGTGCGTCCCAGAGCTCGCTGCGATAATCGTGTTGGATCTCGACCTTCTTCACCTCGAAGGCCGCGGGAATCTCCGACAACTCGGTCATGTTGAACACGCGCCCGCCCGACGCCGTGGCAATATCATCGAGCAACGCTTTGTCGAGCGTCGGATTGTCGAACTCCTGATGCGGCGGCTCGACGCGAAACGACAGCGTGGCCGGCCGCAACTCCGAAGTCAGCTCGCCCGTGGTCGCCGGCAGCACCTTCACCATATAAGCGCCAGCGGTCTCGGCCACGAAACCGGCTTCCATGACGCTGGGCGATTCGGGCAGTTGCTCAAGCTCCAGCGGAACGGCCGGCTCGCCCGAGTGCTCGACCTCGCCGCGCAAGCCGGTGATGCCCGAGGTTTCATCCTGGCTGCCAACCAACTCGGCCCGCAATGTCACGCGGTCGCCCACGCGGTACGTGGTCTTGTCGGTCGAGAGCACGAACGGATACCTGCCGCCCAACACCTTACTGCGGCCCACGCGATCGATCAGGCGTGCCCAAAAGCCGTCGAAATACTCTTCGTGCAGGTAGCGCCAGCGGAAGGTGCTGTCGAAGCCCAGGAAGGCCGTTCGGCCAGGTCCATAAAGCTGCATGGCCAACAGCACGTGCCGCCCAAACGAGTTTCGCATCCGCGGATCGCCATGCACGGCCAGCACCGTGGCGCCGGGTTTTGCCCGAGTCACGGGAAAATGCCAGTACATGCCGGGCAGGCTGGCCAGAATCTCACGATTGCGGGCCGGGTCGGGCGCGAAGCGAAAGATTGGATCGGCTTCACCTTCCTTCGACAATTCCAAGGCGTAGGTATTGAGCGAGCTCAGTCGCACGTCGGCGCCCGACTGATACAAACCCGCGTCGCGCACGACGGGCAAGATCTTTAGCCACGCGCTGTCGGCAACGGCGCCCCCCGCGTCGCTGGGCAGGCCCGTGGCGTTGAACAATTCGTGCGAATGCTGTTCGCCCGAGACATAGACCAATCCGCCGCCGGCGTCGCCCACGAAGCGGGTCATCATTTCAGGCCAGGTCGGTCCCAATTGTCGCAGGTCGGGATCGACTAGCAGTAATACGTCGTACTGATTCAACTCTTGCTGCGTGGCCGGCAGCCGGCGGATGGGGCGATGCCCGATGTGCTCGTAGCCTTCGCCCGCGCTTTGCAACCAAGAGGCGAATTCCAGGCTGCGATCGCGCAACAGCGCGTTGCGCATGAACTGCACTTCCGGCGATGGCTCGCTGGCGATCAACAGCACGCGAATCTTCTGGCGGATGACTTTGACCGAAGCCGTGGCTTCGTTGTCGGCGTCGCTCAACTCGGGTCCGACGTCGGCGACCCGCACGCGAAAGTCGTACTGACCCGATTGCTCGGGCGTAAAGCGAAAAGGGATGCGTTGGACGATGGAGGCCTCGCCGAGCGTCACCTCTTCGGTGCCAATTTCAGCCCAGACGCCGCCGTCGATCCGCTGTTCGAGCGTGACGACGGCCACGGCGCCTTGCAGACCGTGGGCTTCGATCAGCGCGGCGACTTCGGCCTGGTCGCGAATGAAGACGACAGGGCTGGCCTGCAATTCGAGCAGCCGCACGTTCCGCGGCGGTTCTTCAGTGCCGACGGCCAGTGCGTGGATCGGCACGCCCAGCTTGCCCGCCGCGGCCGCGATCTTGCGTGGATCCTCGCCGACGTTCGAGCGGCCGTCGGTGAGCAGCAGAATGCCCGCGATGGGATGGCCGCGGTGCAGCGCGAGCGCGTTTTTCAGCGCGTCGCCGACGCCGGTCACCTGGCCCTCGGGCTTGAGCGCGTCGAGCGCGGTCAACTGGTCGGCGCCCAGCGGTTCCAGCTTCGCCGCGAAGGTGTAGGCTGACAATTCGCGATCCTCGCGCAGCGGCCCATCGACTTTCTTGATGGCACGCTCGGCGAGGTCCAGGCGGGTGCGCTTTCGCAGCGCGGCCAGGTCGGGCTTTCCTTCGGCGTTCAACATGCCGAGTTTCGACGCGGTGGCGAGCCCTTGGTCTTCCTTGGAGTAGGAGTCGGTGAGTGACATGCTTTCGGAAGTGTCGAGCAGCACCAACAGATGCGAATCGATCAACTCCGGCTGCGTGACGACCAGCACGGCTTCCAAGAGCATGAGCAACACGCCGCCCAACACCAGTCCGCGCAGCGTAGCCAACGCCAGACGCGGCGCTAGAGGCAGCGACCGGCCTTCCTTACGGTACAGCCACCAGATGCCCGCCAGCGCCGCGAGCGATGCCACGACCAAGAGCAACGCCCAGGCCCCTTCGGGCACGGCTTGCAGCTCAATAGACCAGTCGCCGCCGGAGGGCGACTCATTCGTCGCGTCGATTCCGAACAGCCACTGGAGAAAACGGTTCATAGGGACGTATATCCAATCACGTACAAAATTCTTATCGTTGTCTGCCGGCCCAAGTGGCAAAGCAGGTTTCCACGATCAACATCGCAAGCATCACGGTCGCCAGAGATCGCCAGATTTCTTGTCCGCGAATCGACACCGCGCGATCGCCTTCCCCGTTGCCGGCGATCACTTCGGGCTCGAGCCGACCCCAGAGTCCGCGCAACTGATCCGCCGGAATGCGTTCCAAGTCGCACTCGCGGGCATCCGGATTGACGGCGATGATGTCGTTGTGCGATTCCTGCTGGGCGTCCTTCCAACTCAGTCGGTAGAGTCCCGCGCGACGGGCCGCCGAATACGCGAGCACCTGGCGGGTCTGGTCGTCACCAGTCGAATCCGCAGCGCCCTTGGCGGTCGCCGCGGCGGCGCTTTTAGAGTCGGCGCGGTCGGTCTCCACGACGAGCGGTTGCGGCGATGTCGTATCGGGCGTTTCGATCGTTGCCGAAGTCGAAACGTCCCCCTTAGGCAGCGGATAGCGCAGAACTTCTCCGGCATTCTGATTGCGGAGACCGCTGTCGGTCCGCGCGATGCCCACGGCCGCTTCGCGGATGGCCAGGACGTACGTCGGATCGGTGGGCCAATCGCTCCATTGCTTGTCGGCCGCGACGGTCCACAACAGCACGCTGCCCGCGCCGAACTTCTTCTCGACCACGGCCGGTGCAGACGAAGCGTTGTTCCACCGCGCGACGACCCGCAACGGCGTCTGCTCGGCGGTCGCCAATTGATGCCACTTTTTGATGCGCACCCGCTCCAGCACCGCCGGGTTGAGCTGCAACAGAGCATCGAGCGGACCTTGCGTCTGCGGCTCGACGACCAGACCGCTCACTTCTTCGTCGATCGGCGACTCTAGGGCCGCGGGCAGCAGGCCCTGGACGGACTTGTAGAGCAACTGGTTGTAGTTGTTCGGATCGACCTGATCGCCGACGAAGATCATCAGCCCCATGCCGTCCTTCACCAGCCGGGCCAGATCGTCGGCCTGCTGCGTTGTGAGCGTAGCTACGTTCGCCAAGACAACCAGATCCGGACGCGAGGCATTAATCGACGCCAATTCCGCATCGGTGATAATCTCGACCTGGAAGGAATCGCCTTCGCCCTGTCCCAGTGAGAGAGCCAGCGCCAGGAAATCCACCTCGCCCGAGAGCGGTTCGCTCGAAGGCTCGCCGTCGACCAGCACCATGCGCAAGTGCTCTTGCGTCTTGGTCACGGCGAAGCGCTGATCGTCGCCCGGCAGATCGTCTTGCGGCAACTTCAGCGAGACATGGTGCAAGCCGGCTTCCTGGAACATTGTGGTCAGCGGCACCTGGGCCGTTGCGCCGGGCTGAAGCGTGGGCAGCCGAACCAGGTTCGGCTTGCCGTCGACCAGGAAGCTCGCCTCGGCTCCGGAAAGCTCCTGACTGGTTTGATTGCGAATCGCCGCCTCCCAGCGCGTGCCGGCGCCGGCCAGCGATACGCGATCGACCTGCCTTAGGTCGACCAGCGAAACACTTTCGACCCTGTCGCTGCCGACGTCAAAGATCCGCAGCCGCACTTGCGAGCCACTCCAGCGATTGGCCAGCTCGGCGATTTCGTCGTTCCAACCCGCGCGACGCAGATCGGTGATCAACGTCACTTCGCGAATCGGAAAGGTTCCGCTGGTGATGAGCTCATCGACGGAATCGAGCGTCGACTTCCAGGAAGTGTACGCGTCGGAAACGGTGAGCCCATTGATCATCTGCCGTACTTCGTCGGGATCGTGCAGTTCCACCTCGCGCAAGAGCGGCGTCCGCGGCTGCGAGCTGAGCACGAGCGTAAATCGATCTTGCGGACCGACCGCGCCGACAAATTCCAATGCCAACTCGCGGGCCCGATCGAAGGCCGAGCGGCCACCGTCCTTCGCCCCCATGCTCAATGAGTCGTCCAACACGAGCAATTGGTTCGTGCGGCTGCGGCCCCCCAGCCAACTGCCCAGGCCTTCGGCGTGCATAACCGGGCGGGCGAGCAAGAAAAACAGCAGCAGCACGATCAGCGTGCGCAACAGCAACAGCAACAACTGCTCGATGCGAAAACGGCGGCGATTCTTCTGGATCGAAAGCTTCAGGTATTTCATCGGCGCCCACTCGATGCGCCGGAACCGTCTGCGGAAGAGCAGATGGATAATGATCGGCACCGCGGCCAACGAAAGCCCCCAGAGCAGCGGCGAGTTGAGAAACGAGAGGCCGTTCATGATCGATCCGTGGGGGTGGGCTGCTCAATCATGGGCGGCGAGGGGGAACGGCGACTCCGCTGCTGCGGCCGCTCGTGGGGCCGGTGCGGCGCAATCGCTCGCGGGCGTGCAGGTAATGACTGAGCGCGTCGGCCAGCGACTGATCCGTGCGGAGCAACAAGTGGTCGATGCCCCGCGCGCCGCACGAGTTGCGCACGCCCGAGATGAACTCTTCCATCGCGGCCTGGTAGGCTTTGCGGAAGGCCCAGGGCTCGGCGTACAGTTCTTCCTGCCCTTCGATATCGCGAAACAACACCAGATCGTTGAAGGGCATGTCGATTTCTTCGGCGTCGAGAATCTGCAACACCATGATCTCGTGGCCCGAGTACTGCAGCCGCGAGAGGCCGTCGTAAAACGAATCGAGATCGGTCAACAGGTCCGAGAGGATGATGACTAGACCGCGCTGCTTGATGTGCTCGCCCAAGTTCTTGAGCACGGGGCCCAACTCGGTTTCGCGGTCGGGCTGGGCAGCTTCCAACTCGCCGATGATGCGGGCCAGTTGCGCTTGCGTGGCAGCCGGTGGAATCGTTTTTCGAGTCTGACTGTCGAAGAGCGCCAGGCCCACGGGGTCCTGCTGGTCGACCAGCAGCGTGGCCAGTGTGGCGGCCACGGTCGCGCTGTACTCGAACTTGCTGAGCGGTCCGGAGCCGTAGCGCATCGACGCGCTGCAGTCCATGACCAGCGTTGCACGAAGATTGCTTTCTTCCTCGAACAGTTTGATGTAGTAGCGGTCCGTTCGCCCCAGCACGCGCCAATCCAATCGGCGCAGATCGTCCCCGGGCGAGTATTCGCGATACTCGGCGAACTCAACATTGAAGCCGTGGAACGGGCTGCGGTGCAGGCCGGAGATGGTCCCTTCGACCACTTGCCGGGCGCGCAACGAAAGTCCCGCAATCCGCGCCAAGACTTCAGGATCGGAATACTTGGGCGACTTGGCCATCGACTTCGGCGACTCCCGGCCTTACAGGCACATCGTTCAGCAACTTTTCGACGATCGAATCCGTGGTATGCCCTTCCGCCTGGGCCGCGTACGTGGTGACCAGACGATGTCGCATCACGGGCGGAGCGACGGCGCGAATGTCGTCGATCGTGACGCTGGTGCGTCCATCGAGCGCGGCCCGGGCCTTGGCGGTCAAAACCAACGCCTGACCCGCGCGAGGACCGGCGCCCCAAGCGATCCATCTGGCCGCGTACGAAGGCGCGACGGGGTCGGCGGGGCGCGTGCTGCGAACCAGAGCCATCGCATAGTCGAGGCAATGGTCCGAAACGGGCACTCGCCGCACCAGCGCTTGCAGCACGGGAATTTCCGCGCCGTCGAGCACCTTCGACACGGCTTGCGTGGGCATGCCCGTGGTCACGCGGTAGATCTGCCGCTCTTCGTCGGGCGAAGGATAGCCGACGAAGATCTTGAACAGAAACCGGTCGAGCTGAGCCTCGGGCAGCGGGTACGTGCCTTCCTGTTCGATCGGGTTCTGCGTGGCCAGCACGAAGAACGGGTCGGGCAGCGCATGGCGATGCCCACCCGCCGAGACTTGTCGCTCTTGCATGGCTTCGAGCAGAGCGGCCTGCGTTTTCGGAGGCGTGCGATTGATTTCATCCGCCAGCACGACATTGGCGAACACGGGCCCTTGGATGTAACGCAACTGCCGCGCGCCGGTCGAGCGATCCTCTTGCAGGACTTCCGTTCCGGTGATGTCGCTGGGCATCAAATCGGGCGTGAATTGAATGCGATGAAAGTCGAGCGACAAGCATTCGGCCAGCGTGCTCACCATCAGGGTCTTGGCCAATCCGGGCACGCCTTCGAGCATGCAATGGCCGCGAGCGAAGATGGCGATCATCAATTGGTCGAGAACGTCGTCCTGGCCCACGATGACGCGCCCGATCTGTTCGCGCAAGGCCTGGTGAGCATTTTTGAGCTTTTCCAGGCCGGCCAGATCGGGGTCGATGTTTTGTTCGATCACGTGCTTCCCCTGTTCCGCGGTAGAGAGAATCAAAGTTGTAAGTTCGGATATAAATGCGACTAATTGGCCACGGATCAGACCCAGCGCGGGCTTCGCCCGGGCAACCCAAGTGGACGAATAGTGGTTAATCGATCGATTGTCTCGCAAGGCTTTTAGTTAGCCCAGGCATTTATGCCTCATGGTTACCCACATTTTTTGGAC
>Ga0163144_10006706_pt1 | contig 25351 bp, 16 predicted proteins | sample OliLak19BULKMAT1_FD_123175 | JGI IMG/M metagenome (GOLD analysis project Ga0163144, IMG submission 123175) | Freshwater microbial mat bacterial communities from Lake Vanda, McMurdo Dry Valleys, Antarctica - Oligotrophic Lake LV.19.BULKMAT1 | ecosystem: Environmental > Aquatic > Freshwater >... | reverse complement strand
CACTTTAGGCGCTGTTCAACCTAAAAACGGCAGTTGCCTGCGTGCCTTGAACAGAGGAGTGGTTACTATTGTTCAACATGAGCAAAGAAAAAGAGGCCGTTGAGGCTCACCCGGAGGGTGAGGTTCAAATCGCAGCGAATCAGCCGGCGGAAACTGGACCCAGCGTGGACACCTTCGCGGGCAAGATTCATATGAAGTGGGCGCCCAACGCGGCTGTGAGCAGCTTGGGGGCTGGCGCCATTTTTCATCGAGTTCCTCAAGACCAGTGGCCTGTTCGAGAAATGGGTGGCGGATTGCCCACTGTCCTACACCAGTGGGAACGCGCCGGAGAAGCGGGATGTACTGGGAACTCTGGTGCTATCGGTGTTGTCCGGTCATTGGCGGTATGCCCACATCAACGCGATCCCTGGCGACGGCATCAATCCGGGGTTGCTGGGAATGAAGGCGGTGGCAAGCGAGGATTCGGTGCGGCGGGGCATGAAGGCAATGGACGAGGCCGCCAGCGGAGAGTGGCTGAAAAGGCATCTGAAGGCCAGCTACGAGCCGCTGCTGGCCGAGCCGTGGGTGTTAGATGTGGACACCACAGTGAAGCCGTTGTACGGACACCAGCAAGACGCCAAGGTGGGATATAACCCCAATAAGCAAGGCCGTCCGTCGCACGCTTATCACAGTTACTTCGTGGCGAACATCCGGATGGTGCTGGACATGGAGGTGCAAGCGGGCAATCAGACAGCTCCGTCATTTACGCAACCGGAACTATGGGCATTTCTGGACAGACTCCCGGAGCGGAGCCGGCCCGTATTTTTGCGCGGGGACAGCCATTGGGGAACGGAGAAAGCCATCGTTGGAGCCGAGGAGCGAGGACTTGGGTACCTGTTCAAACTCAAGCAGAGCGCGAATGTGAAGAAGCTGATCGGACAAATCTTCCGGAAAGAGGAATGGGCGGAGGCGGGGCAACAATGGCAGGGCAGAGAAGAGGTATTGCGGTTGAGCGGATGGAGCAAGGAGCGGCGGGTAGTGGTGCTACGGCGGGGGTTGCGGAGCAAACCGGCAGAGGAAGCAGAGGATGGGGGCAAGAAGTCCAAACGAAAAGCGGCCAAACAGTTGACCTTGGATCTACCGGAACTGACTTACCAGGGAGTGCAATATGAGTATGTGGTGCTGGTGACCTCGCTGACGGACGAGGTGCGGGTTGTCGCGCAGCACTACCGGGACCGGGGCGATGCGGAGAACAACTTTGACGAGTTGAAGAACCAGTGGGGGGGGTGGGCAGGTTCACGACACAAGACCGGAATCGCTGCCAGATCATGGGGCGGATCACCGCCTTGGTGTACAACTGGTGGACGATCTTCATGCGCTTGGGCATCCCGGACAAACACGCGGAAGCCATCACCTCGCGGCCGTTGGCGCTGCACGGCATCGCCCGGCAAACCCGTAACGGGAATCAGACCACGGTGGAGATCAGGAGCACGCACGCGAAGGCATCGCAAATCGCGAAACTTCTGACCCAGGTAAGCGGGTTTCTCAAGCGAATCAAAACGACTGCGGAGCAGTTGACGCAAGGGGAACGGTGGAAGCTGATTCTCAGCGCCGCGTTCCGTCATTTTCTCGGTGGCAAGGTCCTCGGAAGCACTGGCCGGCTCGCCGATGCCCCCGGCTAACTGCCGTTTTTAGGATGAAACGGGCGTGGAACCGACCAACAACAGCGCCGAACGGGCGCTGCGAACCGCCGTGCAATGGCGTAAGACCTCCTTTGGCAATCGAAGCCAGCTTGGAGCCATTGCCACGGCCCGTCTACTCACTGTCGCGCAGTCTTGCGCCCGGCAAGATCGCTCTACTCTCGCTTACCTCTCCGAAGCAGTACGGCTTCATCGCCGCCATTTACCTGTACCCTCGATCTACCGCCGTCAAACTTCGGGGACCTGAACTGTTACCTAAAATGACTCCAATATTATATACTCTCAATTACTGGATATGTCATCTGCCGCCGCGAGACTTCTAGCATCTGCAATTCTCTTAGTCGTCCCTTCTTCTATTACCTTCGGCCAGCAAGTCGACTTCGCCCGGGATGTCGATCCGATTCTCCGCACAAACTGCCGCGGTTGCCATGGGGAGCGGCAGCAGATGAGCGGTTTGCGGCTCGACCATCCGGAGGCCGCTCTCGCAGGCGCGTATTCCGGACCGGTGATTAAGCTCGGCAACAGCGCGGGTAGTCGCTTGATTCAAGTCGTGTCCGGCGAGGGAAAAATCAAGATGCCTCCGGCTGGACCTGGCCTGAAACCGGAGGAGATCGCAACACTGCGCCGCTGGATTGATCAGGGCGCCGTCTGGCCCGCATCGCTGCCCCTTAAGAAAGCAGGTTCCGCGCGAAGCAGCCACTGGTCCTACCAACCCATTCACCGTCCGGAGTTGCCTCCGGTGAAGGAGACGCAATTCGTCCGGAATGCCATCGACGCCTTTGTGGTCACCCGGCTTGAGCAGGAACAGATCTCACCATCGGAGGAAGCGGACCGGCGCACACTGATCCGCCGGGTAAGCCTGGATCTGATCGGCTTGCCTCCAACGCCTACCGAAGTGGAAGAGTTCGTGACCGACAAGCGGCCCGGCGCTTATGAACGCGTAGTGGACCGCCTGCTTCATTCGCCACACTACGGAGAGAAATGGGCGCGGCATTGGCTTGACCTTGCCCGCTACGCCGATAGCGACGGCTATGAAAAGGATCTGCCCCGTCCGTATGCCTGGCGCTGGCGCAAATGGGTGATCGACGCACTGAATAGCGATCAACCCTTCGACCAATTCACGATTGATCAAATCGCCGGCGACCTTCTTCCCAACTCCACCGTGGAGCAGAAAGTGGCCACGGGATTCCATCGTAATTCGCTGACCAATCGCGAAGGCGGAATTGACCGCGAACAACTGCGCGTGGAGCAGGCGGTCGATCGAACCAATACCGTAAGCAGCGTCTGGCTCGGCCTCACAGTGGGCTGCGCACAATGCCACGACCATAAATATGACCGCATCAGCCAGAACGAATATTACCAGCTCTTCGCCTTCTTCAGTCCTGCTGAGGATAGCGAACTAGAGGCGCCGGTGGCTGGCGAGGTCGGACCGTATTTGCGATCTCTGCCGGAATACCAGAAGAAACGGAGTGAACTGAACAAAGAGTACGGCGTGGAGCCACTCCAAAAGGAATGGGAGCCCAAAGTTATCGACGCAAGCCGCAACCCAGGAAAGTACGGAGGTGACTGGGATCTTGCCTGGACCGTGCTTTGGAACGACGAGCGAAAGATCCTGTTAAAGCCATCGTCCGAGAGGACGCGAAAAGAGTCGGACAAACTCGCAGATCATTTTCTGGAATGGTACAGCGCGGTAGTTAGCAAGCAACGTTACACCGATCTGAAATTCAAGGAACTTCGAGATAAACTGGCAAAGCTTAGCGAAACGAATCCGGCGCTCACAGAGGCATCGGCGATAGCCGACATGCAGTCGCCGCCGAAAGCGCATGTGTTGATACGCGGCGATTTTCAGAACCCTGGCATCGAAGTCCAACCCGGAGTGCTTGCCGTTCTCAATCCGTTCTCTACAGGTGCCAAACCGAACAGGCTAGACCTCGCGCGGTGGATCGCCGCCAAGGAGAATCCGCTCACCGCACGCGTGGCCGTCAACCGCATGTGGCAAGCGTTTTTCGGCTGCGGACTCGTAGCCACACCCTCCGATTTCGGAACACAAGGAGAGCGCCCGACGCACCCGGAACTTCTCGACTGGCTGGCAGCCGAATTTCAAGAAAGCGGATGGAGTGTGAAGCACATGCATAAGCTGATCGTCGAGTCGGCTACCTACCGGCAGTCTTCGCAATCCAGGAAAGAGCTGGAAAGCCGTGACGCGGACAACCGGCTGCTGGCGCGGCAATCGAGGATTCGCCTGGAGGCCGAACTACTGCGCGATTCCGCACTCTCGGCCAGCGGGCTACTGGACCCAATGATCGGTGGACCGAGCATCCGGCCGCCGCAACCGGCTGGGCTGACAAATCTCGGTTATGGCAATTTCGTGAAATGGCCGGAAAGTACCGGCAGGGAACGGTATCGGCGGGGGTTATACATCTTCTTCCAGCGCACGGTGCCGTACCCGCAGTTGATGATGTTTGACGCGCCGGATTCGAACGTATCCTGCCCGAAGCGCGAGCGGTCCACCACCCCGCTCCAAGCCTTAAACTTACTAAACGATCCGGTATTTTTTGAAGCGGCGCAGTCAATGGCCGCCGAACTTTGGCGGGAGAATCTGAAAACGGACGCGGACCGCCTGGATACTGCATTCCGGCTCGCACTCGCGCGCCAGCCATCGGCCCAGGAGAAAGATCGAATGTTGTCTTACCTCGATCAGCAGCGGAACCGGTTACGAAACGAACCCAAACTCGCAGCGTCACTTTTCGCCGGGGAAGTGGAAGGTGCATCAAGCGCGGATCTCGCTGCATGGGTGGCACTGACTCGGGTCATTTTGAATCTGGATGAATTTTTGACAAGGGAGTGACTATGGACTCGCGCCGTTTTTTCGAGATTCAGTCGCGTCGCGACTTCTTCCGGCGCTACGGTATTGGTACGGCCGCCCTTGCCCACCTGATGGCCGAGGAAGGCCGGACGGCGGAGACCGCAACCGATCCGCTCGTTCCGAAACCACCACACTTCGCGCCGAAGGCAAAGAACGTAATCTTCATGTTCATGGAAGGCGCCCCGAGCCAAGTGGATCTTTTTGATCCCAAGCCGGGACTGAAGAAATGGAATGGCTCACCACTTCCGGAATCCATGACGAAGGATCTACGGTTGGCATTCATCAAGCCTACCGCGAAAGTGATGGCCAGCCCCCGCGTCTTTACGCCCGCCGGGCAATGTGGAATGGAGCTTTCCGACTTTCTGCCCAACCTGGCCACCTGCGCCGATGATATCTGCCTGGTGCGATCCATGGTAACGGATGCCTTCAATCATCATCCAGCCCAGTTGCTGCTGATGACGGGGGGCATCCAGTTTGGACGGCCGTCAGCGGGTGCTTGGATTACGTACGGCCTCGGCAGTGAATCCCGGAATTTGCCTGGCTTCGTCGTACTGAGTTCGGGCTCTGGAACCAGCGGAGGAGCCTCGAACTGGGGTAAGGGTTTCCTCCCCTCGGTTTATCAGGGCGTGGTCTTTCGCAGCCAGGGTGACCCCGTGCCGTACCTTTCGAACCCGGCAGGCGTTGACACGAAGTTACAGCGAGATAGTCTGGACCTGATTCGCGACCTCAACCAGACACATCAGGATAAGGCGGGCGACAACGAGATCGCTTCCCGCATTGCCAGCTATGAACTGGCCTTCCGCATGCAATCAGCAGCCCCGGAGCTGTTGGATTTTTCAAAGGAATCCCAAGCTACGCTCGACATGTACGGCGTAGGCAAAGAGCCCACCAACGCCTACGCCACCAATTGCCTGCTCGCGCGGCGGATGGTGGAGCGCGGCGTACGTTTCGTCCAGGTAATGCATGCGAGTTGGGATCACCACTCAGAACTCAACAAAGGTTTGAAGCGCAATTGCGCGGCGACGGACCAACCGGCAGCAGCCTTGATTCGCGATCTGAGACAGCGGGGGCTGCTGGATTCGACACTGCTGGTTTGGGGCGGTGAGTTCGGACGGACTCCAATGGTGGAGATCCGCCGGCCGGGCGAAGAGGGGAACGAGGGCCGCGACCATCACCCGTTGGCTTACAGCATGTGGCTTGCCGGAGGCGGAATCAAAGGCGGGCAGGTGGTCGGCACCACGGACGATATCGGCTTCAATGTGGTAGAAGACAAGGTCCATGTCCACGATTTGCAAGCCACAATGTTGCATTGCCTCGGCTTTGACCACAAACGGCTGACGTACCTTCACCAGGGTCGCAACTTCCGTCTGACGGACGTGGCGGGTGAAGTAGTGAAGAAGCTCCTGGCCTAAGAAGGGATTCGTCATGGAAACTGGGATACGCGCCGGAGTGGCACGCGTGGATATCACTCCGCCCGTGGGTATCAGCATGGTCGGCTATTACATCCGTGAGGGAGTCTCCAACGGAGTGGAGAGTCTGCTGACGGCAACCGCGCTGGTTCTGGAATCAGAAGGTGTGCGTGTGGCCGTTCTGAGTTGCGACATCGCATTCATCCAGGATCCAGCCGCGATTGCGATCCGAATGAGCGTTGCCAAAGCGGTTGGCACAACTCCGGAACAGGTGCTGCTGAGCTGCAGCCACACGCATTGTGGACCAACGCTGCCCGGATTCCTCTGGCAGGACGAATATCAACAACAGATTCAGCAAACTTATCTTCTGAGACTCAGTGAGATGTTGACCGGCGTCGCAGCAGCGGCAGCCTCGGCGATGCGCCCGGCGCGAGTGGGCTCCGGGTCCGGCACGGCGCCAATCGGGATCAACCGCCGCGAACTTGCGGAGGATGGCAAGATCTTCCTCGGAGAGAATCCGGAAGGACCCATAGACCATGAAGTGATCGTAGTTCGTGTCGACGAACCCGATGGCCGTCCGATCGCGACGTTGTTCAATCATGCCTGCCACACCGTGACGATGGGACCGAAGTGTCTGAAGTTGTCGCCGGACTACGTTGGGCCTGCACGAGAGGTTATTGAGAAGACTACCGGCACTGTGTCGCTATTTCTCCAAGGCGCGGCCGGCAACATCAATCCGATTACAGGCATCGGCTCGCAGGAAGATGACTCGGAGAACAGGACGCGGCTCGGGCACATTCTTGGCGGCGCCGTCGTTCAGGCAATGGCAGGTGTGAGAACGCATCAGTATCGCGGACCGCGCACTTATCTGTCTTCTCTTGCGCGAGTGTCCCTGTATCCGTATCTCCCTGTAAAGGATAGACCTCTGCCGCTGCGAGTTCGCACTGATCGCCTTCTATTGCCAATGCTGCCCTTACCTTCGGCGGAAGACGCCAAGCAAATCCGGCAGGCTCGCATGGACGCGTTTGAACAAGCGAAGAGAGAGGGAAAACCGGAAGGCGTTCTGACGGTTCTGCGGCATTTCGCGAATTGGGGGGAGAAGTTGGAGCGCGTGGTGGCAGAAGGGGGTAATGCTCCGCGAATTCCGTTCGAGATCACGGCGATCAGGCTGGGAAACATTGCCTTGCTGGCAACTCCTTGCGAGCCGCTGGCCGAACTTGGACTGGCCGTGAAGCAAGGTTCACCGTTCCCAAACACGATGTTCCTGGGATACACGAACGGTTGCATTGGATATCTCCCGCACGCCGAAGCCTACCCGAAGGATGGATGGTCGCCGTGGGAGACGTACGCGATCCCGGACATGCTCTTCCAAAGCTATCAACTTCCGATGGCTCTGGATCCTGGTTGCGGTCAGATGGTAGTGAACCGGTCGCTGGAATTACTTCGAGAGCTGGCGGCGAGCTAGTCATGCCCCACGATCGCGCGAAAGTCCTCTGCGCCTTTCTGCGTTACCAGGAAGGCGAACGCCGCGCAGGCCAGCAGCAGCGAGACGCCGGCAAACAGAATCGCCGTGCGGAATTCCTTGGTTTCTCCAACCAGGAAGCCGGTCAGAATCGGTGCACAGACTCCGGCGAGATTTGCAATCGTATTCTGGTATCCGATCACGCGGCCAATCACTCGCGCAGGAGAGATGGTTTGCGTCATCGCCCAATAGTTCGCAGTGGCCAATCCAAGCCCGAGAAGAGAACATACAAGAACCACGAAGACCGCTGTCACCGAATGAACCACCAATAGCAATAAGAGCGAACTGCCCGCCGCGAAACCAGACACCACGAAGGCCCTGCGGACCAGCAGTGGCTTTCTTCCGCGCGAAATGATTGTGTCGGCGGCATGCCCCGAGATCATCGATACAATCGCCATTCCTAAGAGCGGGATCGCTGTGTAGGCGCCCATCTTCAGAAAGGAAAGTCCGTGCGTCATCACCAGGTAGGACGGTAGCCAAGTGAGACAGAAATACCAGAAATATGAGTAGAAAAAGGCACCGAACGTAACGCCCCAATAAGTTGGATTGGCCAATAGCCGACTCCACTCAATATGTACCGCCGGCTCATTGCTCAACACTGGCTTCAGCTTCTGGCGTCCAGCCGGCGCCAGCCACAGCCAGGGAATCAACCAGACCAGACCGCCGAGTCCCGTATAGACGAAGAGTTCCCGCCAGCCAAGTGTCTGCATCAACGCCGCACCCAGGAAAGCGCCCGCAGCCGGTCCAATCATCATGCCGGTAAGATACACGGCGGTCGGCAGGCCCTGCTGATCTTCGTCAAAATTCTGCCGGATGTAGGCAAGGCTTGCTGGCTGCGCTACAGATTCTCCCACGCCCAACAGCAGACGGAATGCCAGAACCTGTCCAAATGATGACGCGATGCCGACCGCAGCCGATGCCACTGACCAGATCAGGAAAGCGATGGCATACGCCCACTTCAGCCCAAACCGGTCCACCACAAAACCGACTGGAATCTGAAGCAGGGTGTAAGTCCAGAAAAATGCCGACAAGAGAATCCCAAGGGAGACCGGCGATATCCCGAACTCCTTCATCACCGGCACCGCTACAATACTCAGGTTGCCCCGATCCACGTAATTCACCAGCACTGCGAGGAACAACAGCGCAATCACCGCCCACCTGCGCGTACCAACTGCGGCAGGCGTCTGAATCCGTGTCGCGGGCCTCGTCATGTCTTCGCTGCTCCCGGCGGCGGCTGAAAGCCCAACCGTTGAGATATCTGCATCGCGTAGTTACGAATCAAGCGGCCGAGTCCTTCAATCCGATCCTTGTCAATCTGTTGCAGCGTGCCTGCAAGGCCCATTGAGGCTACGGTTCGTCCTGCACCGTCGAATAGAGCCACGGCAATTCCTCGGCCTTCTTCCTCGTCCTCTCCGTCGTCAACGGCGTAACCCCGAGCGGCGGCTTCGGAAAGATTTTCGATCAGTGCCTCCACGCCAGTGATGCTGCGCTCCGTGCGGCAATCCATAGGGCCGGGTCCCAGGATCCGCCGAATCTCGGCCGGGGGCAGATGCATCAGCAGCGCTTTGCCAACTCCTGTGCAATGCAGCAGTTTCCTCTCTCCCACCCAGGTATTCAGACGGATGAAGCCCTTCGGCTCCGACTTCTCGATGTATACCGCCTCGTCTTTTTCCAGGATCGCCAGATGACCTGTCAGCCTGGTGATTTCGGTCAACTCTTCCAGGCTGGGAAAAGCTTGTGCACGCAGGTTCAGCGAATTGCGGATCGCGCTGCCATCGCGGAACGCAAACAGCTTGTATCCCAGGCTGTACTTCTTGCTGTCTTCGTGCCGTTCCACATAGCCGCAATCCAGCATCGTCTCCAACAGGTAGAATGCCGTGGAATACGGAATCCGGTGAGCCCGGCTTACCTCCTGGATCGTCAGCCCGAAACTGCTCTGGTTGAGCGTGTCCAAAATCGAGAACGCCCTCTGAACCGCTGGCACCTGGTATCGCTTTCGCGCCTTCTTCGCAGGAGACTTGACTGCGGTCTTCGCACTTGGTTTCGGGGCGACGTTCTGTGTGGATGGCATCGTACCCTTAATTTATCAATAGCGTGCCGCTCCCTTGAGAAATCGCTTGAGAGAGTCTCTATTAGCTGACAGCGCTCAACTGCAGTAGCCGGCGCACTTCACGGTCGGCGTCGTTCAATGGATGGGAGTAGGCCTCTTCTTTTAGCCGGTTGAACGAGGGGTAACCCTCCGCCTGTTCCCGCGTCCACTCCCTGGAAAACTCGCCATTCTGAATCTTGGTCAGCGTCTCTTCCATACGTTTGCGCAAGGCCGCGCTGGAACCCGTGGAATCAAGCCGCCGCGACAACACTCCATACTGGGCAGTGGGTGAATGAAAGCGCATTTGCTCGAAGATGCCGCGTTGCGCCATGGCAAGAAAAATATCGGCCGCCTCAGCGGATGCATAGAGCTCCAAAGCGACCGCTTCCGGAGGATAACCCTTCTCGACGAGAAGTTCGTAGGAAGTCACCAGGCAGTCGAAAATCGCCGGCCACAAGCCCTGCTCAGAGAACAGATCCAGATCCGTCTCTGTAGCGAACGACGTATGAAACGCCCCGGCTCGCGTACAACCGGTACCTTTCGCCAACGCCAGAGTGACAGGCCAGGCACTACCGCTGATGTCCTGCCAGACATCGACATCCGCATTGACGCCGCTGCCGTTCTCAAACGCGATCCGCACCTGGCGGCCGATGGTTCTGGGCGCCATCATGATCACGTCCACATCCTTCGGCGGCGTTATCAGCGCGAAGCGGATGTTGTAGCCGCTGGCAAACGAGACCGTCTTATTGGCCGTGAGGTACGGCGCGATCGATTGCTGATACACAGCGGGTTGCACCTCGTCAGGCAGCAGAATCATTATGATGTCGCCCTGACGCACCGCGTCCTCGATTGGGACCGGATCAAACCCGTCTTCGATGGCCGTTTTCTTGTAGGCGTCGTCAATGTTGCCGACTATGACGTTGAGCTTACTATCACGCAGGTTAAGCGCCTGAGCACGGCCTTGGTTGCCGTATCCGATGACGGCTATGGTCTTGCCCCTGAGGGCTGCCAGGTCCGCATCCTTTTCGTAAAAGACTTTCATTATTCTCCACTGGATCCGCGTTAGAAGAAGAATTTCAATGCAAACTGCATCGTCCTCGCCGGCTGCGCGGCGAAAATTCGTCCGAGTGTGGCCGGAGCGCTAACATTGCTGCCGGGCCGGTTGTAATTCGTATTGTTAAGCGAGTTGAACACTTCATAGCGGAACTGCATACGCTTCGTTTCGCCGAAAGAGAAGTTCTTGGAGATGGCGAGATCGACCGTTTTTGATCCGTCCGTGTCCAAATAGTGCACGCCGCCGTTCCCGTAGGTGTTGAGTGCCGATTCAGAGAAACAGGACGTATCAAACCAGCGGAAAACAGTCCGTTGGCCGCTGGGAAGGTTGCCGTTGCAGGTTCGGTTCGGACGTCCACCGAAGGAGATCCCGGTATTCGAACGGTCTGTTCCGCCGACGTGGAACGGCAATCCAGTCTGAAGCGCAACAATGGAGTTCAGTTCCCATCCGCCTACGATGTAACGGGCCGGGCCCTTCCAGTTGTTCCCTAACGGAATGGAGTAGTTCACGCTGGCAACGAAGCGCTGGCGGACGTCAAAAATGCTCCGGCCATAGTCGTTGTCTCCAGGCTTGTAGAAACGCGTAGCCTTGCCGTCGTACGAATCGGTATCCATGGATCGGCCCCAGCTATGGCTAACCATAAACAGCAAGCCGTTGCTGTAGGCTCTGCGCACGGAGGATTGCAGCGCGTTATATGACGAGAGCCCCGCCCCTTCATCGCTCAGAATGAAACCGAGCGCGGGATAAGGCCTCCGCTGTTGAACCGTTCGCGTATCGCCGGGTTGGAGCAAGGATTGCACTGTGTTGCGATCATAGCGCTTGGAAAACTTCGTACCCTTGGATCCTATATAAGCAACTTCCAGGAAAATCTGGCCTGGCAAAGACTTCTGGATGCTGGCTGTCCACTGCTGAACATACGGGTTGCGGCGACCCTGAAGATTAAAGAGAAACTGACCGAGGGGGAGCGGGCTGGCCAGATCCGGCGCCGGGAATAGCTGTGTGATGTTCACGCTCGGCACAACAGGATCAGCCGAAACAAAGGATTGGCCGACGTTCAGGGGAGGAGAGATGCCCTGCCAGGCTTGATCATTGCCAGGGAGACGGTCATAGAAGATGCCGTAGCTGGCGCGAACTGCGGTATTCTCGGAGCCGCTGGGCCGCCAAGCCAGCCCGACGCGAGGCGCCCAATCATTCCTATCCGCCGGATAGAGGCCGCGCGGCACGCCGTTCTTCCCGGCAAAGCGTTGCGTTCCGGTGGCGAAGTCAAGCTCTGCGATGTTGTCATACTTCTCTATGAGAGGCTGCTGCAATTGATAACGGACGCCTAGGTTGAGTGTCAGATTCTTGGAGACCTGATAATCGTCGTTGATATAACCTGCCAACCACCAGCCACGCCGATACGTGGGAGTGACGCGAGCCTGTGCGGACGCGGAAACCGGCCAGCCCAGAAGATAGTCCGCGATAGCGCTACCCGTATTGGCAACGCGATTGGCGCCATCGAATCTTTCCGTAAACTGGCCGGTAAATGCGAAGCTTCCTTGAGGAGTGAAGGCGACTTCATGCCGGAGGTTGACACGTTCCAGATTGCCTCCGAAGGAGATACGATGGCGGCCCTTCACCCAGGATGCGTTGTCAAAAAAGGAGAAAACCTGGCTCGTGGGAATCAGGCAACTCCCGCTGGGGAAACCCCACCCTCCGAACTGCTGCAGGGACACGATGGGAACACCGGAGCAGCCGGGCGTAGTGGAAATATTCTTGAGCCCAAAAAAAGCGGGCCAATCCGTGGTCTGGCCGGGTATGGGCCCCCCTGCGCGCAGCACCGTTCGCGAAAAGCCAAGCCGCGCGTCGTTGATCACCGAAGGTGACAGCGTGCGTGACCAAGCCAAGACGGCATTCCGGCCATAAAGCGGAAAGACCCGTTCCGAACCCTTTTGAGGATTTGCGTCGGTCTGGTCTGTCTGATCCCAATTAATCCGGCCAAACACACGGTCCTTGTCCGAAATGTTGTAATCGATGCGGGTATCCCACTTGTAGGCATCCTGTGCAACACGCTGCTGTCCGAAGAAATTGGTGCCGCGGGCGCGCACGGCCGGGTCCAGAGGAGAGATCGGCGACGTGAGAATGAAGTCGTTGTATTTTTGCGCGAATGCTCCGATCCGGCTCGACGGAACGATGTTACCGGGGAACTGCTGTTTGATCCTCTGCGCATTCGCCGTAGCAGGATCGTAGATTGGATCCCCGTCCGAAAAATTGCCTTGCAGCATCGCTTGTGTTGGCGCCAACAGGCTCGACGAGAAGGTTTGCCGCACCTTGAGAATTTCAAAGTTCCCAATGGCGAAGAGCTTGTTCTTGATGATAGGGCCAGCCACGGACGCTCCGAATTGGTTCTGGCGGAACGGGGGTCTCTTCGGCAAGAAATCGAACGTGTTGCGTGCGTCTAAGACATCGTTGCGTAGAAATTCCCAGACCGCTCCGTGAATCTCGTTCGTTCCCGATTTGCTGACCACGCTCACCAGCGCGGGCGCGGCGTACTCCGGAGAAAAATATCCGCGCATGATCTTGAACTCGGCAATACCTTCGAGCACCGGTTGAATGGACACCGCGCCGTAAAACTCTTCGCGGCCAAGGACACCGTCAAACAGAACCGCCGTCGATACCATCCGGGTTCCGGATACGGAAACCGATAGATTGCTCCTGCGTCCGTTAAACGCGGCGGTGGTATCCTCCCCGTTCTGCAGCACGGGAGGAATCGTGCCAGGCGTCAGTTGCGCCAACTGCAGGAAGTTTCGTCCGTTCAAGGGCAGTTCTACCACTGGCCGCGAATCGATGACTTCGCCGAGCGCCGCCGATGTTGAATTGACTGTAAGGGCCGTAGCGACGACAGTCACCTCCTGGCTGACCTCACCAACACGAAGGGCGATGTCTTCCCGCCGGCGGGCATCCACTTGAATGACAACATCACGGATGATGAATCGTTGAAAACCAGGCTTTTCAACCGAAAGGACGTACTTCCCAACTGGAAGCTGGGCGAAGATGTAGTCGCCATCGGAATCGCTGGCAGCCTTCCTCACATCGTTCGTCGCCATATTTTGAAGGGTGATGGCGGCGGCGGCAATCCTTGCGCCGGATGAATCCGTCACCGCACCGCGTAGTTCACCAACGGTAGTCTGGGCTTGAACCACCGTAACGCAAGTCAATGCGCTTAGCGCAAGAAGGACACCTTTGAATCTCATCATAAATCTCACCTACCTCCACGTAGCAGAGACACGTACTGCTGATATAACATCAATACCCTGATTAGTCAATAGGTAAATATTTCTGGAACCACGCCAAACCTTCCGCGATAACGTTCGCCCGGTGGCTGGGATAGCGGCGAATCCCGTGCGATTCCCCCGGTACGCGTATCAGCACCGTATCGACGCCTTGCACTTTCAAAGCCCTGTAAAACTCCTGGCTTTGCGCGATCGGAGTGCGCCAGTCATCCTCACCAGTGATGATCATCGTGGGCGTGCGCACCTTGGAAACGGCAAATAAGGGAGAGCGGTCAATGTAATCCTGGGCATTCAGCCACGGCATTCCCTGTCTGTATACAGATGCAATGTAGTACCCGTTGTCTGCGGTGCCGACGTGCGTGAACCAGTTGGTGACCGGGTAGAGCGCTACCGCGGCTTTGAAACGATCTGTTCTCGTCACCATTCCGCAGGTCATCAAGCCGCCGCCGCTGCCGCCGGTAACACCCAATCGCGCGCCGTCCACGTACCCCAGTCCGAGCAGGTGGTCAACCCCTGATAGCACGTCCTGCAAGTCGTCACCCGGCCATTTGGGCTGGATGATTTTGCCAAATTGCTCGCCGTAGCCGGTGGATCCCCGAGGATTGGCGTACAGCACCACGTATCCGCGGGCGGCATACATCTGCAGGTCGTGCATGAAGGCTGTCCCGTACATTCCGTGCGGACCGCCGTGCATAGAAACAATTAGCGGATACTTGCGCGACGGATCGAACGAGGGTGGCTTCAGTATCCAGCCCTGAATGCGTCTGCCGTCAGGCGCCGGATACCAGACTTCCTCTGCGGGAACAAACGGACAACCGGCGGCGGAGTGTTCATTTGGATTCCAGAGAGCCTTTCCGGGGAGACCGCCGGGACTGGACAGCAGCGTTAGGGTACCGGGCTCAGTAGGTGAGCTCACAATCGTTACGGCAACACCCGATGCTGCTAAAGATAGACCGCCAATTCTTTTCCTGATATTGCTCAACTGGCGGCGCGGGTTGTTCAGGCCTACGCTATGTACCTGAGCGCTGCCGCTGTCATCGCTAACGAAGTACAGCGTCGTCGAATCCTGTGACCAGGACGGCGCGGACACATCGCGGTCCCAATCAGCCGTCAATATGCGCTGGTTCGATCCATCGGCATCGGCGACGTAAAGATGTGCCACATGGTAGGTCTGGCCTTTCCACGGATATCCGGCGAAGGCGATATGCTTTCCATCTGGCGACACACGAACAAACGCCTTATGGCCGGTCCAATTCGTGAGCGCAACGGGGCTGCCGCCATCGCGCGGGAACGCGTAGATCTCCCCACCGGAGATATTGTCCCAGCCCTCCTTGCTCTTGACGGCTGGGGAAATCACATGGGTGCTGTCTGCGCTCCACGTGATCTCAGGATCGTAAAGATAGGAAGTGTGAAAATAGCCGTGCGGTGTGAGGGCCTTCGCCGGTCCTCCTGCTGCTGGCGCTACGAATATTCGCTGCGCCCCATCCTGAAGAACGCCGCGGCCGTCGAACGCCCATCGCAGTTGGGTAACAATCGATTCCGCCGGACCCCATTTCGCGCCTGCTGGGCGCTGCGGGAGTTTGGGATTCCAGGGAGACGCCTCCTTCTCAAATCGGAGGAACGCGAGCCATTTTCCGTCCGGCGACCAGGTTGGCAGTGTAGGGCCATCGGGTCCAGTTGTCACCGTGATGTCGCGATTGGTTGCGAGATCGCGCACTATGACCTGCGGTGTGCCGGATCGATCGGAAACATACGCCAGACGCTTTCCATCCGCCGACCAGCGCGGACTCGCCTCATGGTAATCTCCCTCATTCAACGCCTTGCGGTTCGACCCGTCGGCATTCACCAGCACAATTCGGGTGAAGTGGGCATCCTTCTGAATGTCGGCGCGCTCTTCCACCACGGCGATACGACCACCGGCCCGGTCGATCTGCGGATCGCTGAGAGCACGAAACTCCCAGACCGCCTCCGGCTGCATACACTTCGGGTTCTCCGAGGCGCTGAGACAGCGCAGCAGCAATAAAGCTACGAGTATTCGCACGTACTGTCCTTATGAAACGATGGTTCTGAGAACCTGCCCGCCGATGTCGGTCAGGCGGCGGTACCGCCCGGCGTGAAGATAAGTCAAACGGTCATCACGCAACCCCATCAGGTTTAAAACTGTCGCGTGTACATCGCGCATGGGAATTGGCTGCTCCAATGCGCGCAGTCCAAACTCGTCGGTCGCGCCGGCAGTTGTGCCGGCCTTTATGTCTCCACCGGCCATCCAAACCGTCAGGCCGTACTGATTGTGATCGCGACCGGGCTTCTCGCCGGTGAGGTCGTTTATGAAAGGCGTGCGGCCCATCTCGGAAGTCCATACCACCAGCGTTTCATCTAACAGACCCCTGCTTTTCAGATCCTTCAGCAGCGCGGCCACAGGCTGATCCACTTCAGCGGCGTGCTGGGGCATCCTCTCCTTGACGTTTCCGTGATCGTCCCAACTGAACTTCCCGATCTCCACTCCATGGATCAACAGGACGTGGCGAACTCCGCTTTCCACCAGCCGCCGGGCCAGCAGACATTGGCGCCCAAAGCCCTCCGTTACGGGATTGTCAAGGCCGTAGAGCTTGCGCACTGTTTCGGGCTCACTCCCTAAATCGACAAGCTTGGGAGCTTCCATTTGCATGCGAAATGCGAGCTCGTAGGCGTTAATACGCGCGTCCAATTCCGCTGAGCCGCCACGCTCGGCGGAGTGCTCATGGTTCAGTTGCGCCATGTAGTCGAATTCACGCCGCTGCTGTTCGCGACTGAGGCCCCTGGGTAAGGCGAGATCCAGAATTGGAGATCCGGAAGAGCGGAATTGAGTGCCTTGATAAGACGCCGGGAGGTAGCCGTTGCCCCATACGGCCGAGCCGTTCACCGGCGATCCGCGAGGGTCCTGGATCACGACATATCCGGGCAGGTTTCGATTCTCGCTTCCCAATCCGTAGCTGATCCATGAGCCGACCGATGCAGCACCTTGCAGTTGCGACCCCGTATTCACATGCATCGTCGCCGGACCATGATTGTTGTTGTCCACCTGGATTCCGTGTACGAACGCCATCTCGTCGGCCATTTGCCCCATTTGGGGAAACAACGTAGACATGTATCTGCCGGACTGGCCATACTGCTTGAACTCAAATGGGCTCGGAATCACGCGGTGCGGAGCATCCAGAAAACCCTCGATTTCGCCGGATACTCCGGGGAGCTTGGGAAGCCGCTTCCCGGCGAAGTCATTGAGACGGGGCTTGTAGTCGAACGTGTCTACCTGGCTGGCGCCTCCGGCCATGAAGAGGAAGATACACCGCTTCGCCTTGCGGGGAAGATGCTGGGGTTTAACCGCCATGGGGTCAATGGCCGCCGCTGCGGAGAGGTTATCCGCCATCAGTTGCGAGAGAGCAAGCCCTCCAATTCCATTCCAAGATCGCCACAAAAAATCGCGCCGTGATGCAGACATTGGCTCTCCCCCTAATCGATGTAGATGAACTCGCTGGTGTTCAATAGTGTCCGGCAAAGAGCCACCAGGCCATTTCCGCCCTCTGTGGAAGCAATTAACTGCAAGGCGCCTTCCAGTTCCTTTGGCTTGGGCGACCGGTTCAAAGCTAACTCAAACGCATACCGCGCCTGCTCCCGCACATCGGGGCCGGTCTCTTTGCGAACACGCTCCGCCATGTGCATTACCTCTTCATTGACGAAGTCGTTGTTGTACATAGTCAGCGCCTGCAGCGCGGTAATGGACTGCCGGCGGCGTTCGCAGGAGGTGTTGAGGACCGGGGCGTCGAACGTTTCGAGGAAGGGCAGTTGCAAAGCGCGGCGCTGGAAAACGTAGACGCTTCTCCGCCGGCCATCCGAACCATGAGAAGTCTCCCAGGTATTCACTCCCTGCACTTTCTGGCCTTCATCAAGTCCCTCAGGTAGGCGCGGGTAGACGGCCAATCCACCTGGCTCCGAATTCAGACGGCCGCTTACCGCAAGCACTTCGTCGCGAACGGCTTCGCCGCTCAGACGCTGGCGCGGAAATCGCCAAAGCAGCCTGTTATCCCTGTCCAGCTCCAACCCTTTTGAGTTTTCGTGCACCGAAGACTGGCGGTACGCGCTAGAGGACAGGATCAGACGATGCATCTTCTTGATGCTCCACTTTTCCTCGGTAAACCTGATGGTCAGCCAGTCGAGTAGTTCCAGGTTAGTCGGCGGCGTGCCGTTGCGTCCAAAATCACTGGAGGTCTCCACGATGCCACGGCCAAAATGGAATTGCCAAATGCGGTTCACCATGACCCGCGCCGTAAGCGGATTCTCAGGATTGGCGATCCAATCGGCAAGCGTCATCCGCCGGCCACGCGTTGGGAACATCTTATACCGGTCGAGCTTCAGCGCAGCCGGATTGGAGTGTCCTTCCACAGCGCTCAGAAAGCCCGGCTCCACAACTTCGCCAGGGTGATCGTAGTCCCCGCGTATCAACACGTGAGTGGCGGGCGGGCTTGGAGAGAACGGCGGACCGTCGGCGTTGCGCAAGCCCATGGAAAGCGGTTCCAGACGCTCTATTGCTTTCTTCAGCCGGGTGATCTTCCCGTTGAACTTGCCCCACTCGGCCTTCTGCGCGGCGGTTAGAACTTCCGGCTTCTTGTCGAAACCAGCCGCATTGTTGTTGTCGGCGTTGACTTCCTTCTCCACGTCTTTTGCGGAGAGCTTTCCTTCGAACCTCGCGTCGTTCCGCTTCTTGGCTTCCGTGAGCTTGGCAATCAGCGGCTCCAGGACTTTGTCGAACGCTGCCTGGGTGGACGTTAGATCCTGCTTGTGCTTCTCCCGTAGCTTGTCCGCCCATTCTTTCTCTCCAGGCCGGTAAAACTCGGCCGGTTCCGCTCCACCAGCGCGACCGGTGCTCGGCACGGTCACGGTGGAGAAGAACGCCTTCATCCGATAAAAATCGCGCTGCGGCAGCGAATCATATTTGTGGTCGTGGCACTTCGCGCAGCCAATCGTCATGCCAAGAAACACCGATCCCACCGTGGAGGTCATCTCGCTCAACCAGGAATCCCGGTTCTCTTCGCTAACTGGCGTCCGGTTGAAAGGCGCCATGCGCAGAAAGCTAAGCGCAACCGCCTGTTCCGGTTCGGGTGGTGGCGCAGGCACTGCGGATACCACCTGGAAGAACTCATCTCCAGCTATCTGCTCCTTGATGAACTGGTCGTACGGCTTGTCATTGTTAAAAGCATCAATGACATAATTTCGATAGCGCCAGGCATGCGGCCATTCCGGATCGCCTTCGTAGCCGTTGGTGTCGGCATAGCGGGCAAGGTCAAGCCAGTGACGGCCCCAGCGTTCGCCGTATCGGGAATCCTTCAATAGCCGGTCAACGAGATCGTCGTAGGCGGTGGGCGACTGGTCTTCGAGGAACTCTTTCGTTTCGGCGGGGGTAGGCGGCAGGCCCAGAAGATCAAAGTACAAGCGGCGAACCAGAGTGCGCCGATCTGCGTCCGGAGCCATGCCGAGGCCCTTCTCCGTGAGCTTGCTTAGAACGAAGGCATCGATTTCGTTGCGCACTGTTCCGTTGACTGCGGGCGCCGCCAGCTTTACCGGCTTCGTGAAGGCCCAATAGGGTTTGGTCTTCGACGTCATCTGCTCGGCCTTCAGACCGAGAATCCAGCCAGAGATCCTGACCATTTCATCGCCGGAAAGAGTCTTACCCAGTGGCATTTGCGGTTTGATATCGCCTCGCAGAATCCGGATCAGAGGACTCTCGGCCGGCTTTCCCGCGATGACCGCGGCACCGTGGCGGGCGCCGCCGGCAAGCACAGACTCTTGCGATGTAATGGAAAATCCGCTGGTTCGGTTGGTGCTGTCGTGACAGGGAACACACTTCGCCTGCAGAATTGGCTGGACATCCGTTTCAAAAGTGCCGGCGGCCAGGGAGAGCGCCGCGATCAACACCATGAACATGAGCCTTCTCATCAAGGAACTCCTCCCTAATAACATGTTATACCCGCGCGATCCGCTTCAACACAGTTTCCGCTGCTTCCAGCGTAAGGTCCAACTCTTCCTGTGTATGAGCCGCTGAAACGTGGTTGCGCTTCAAAGCCATCGGCAAGAGGAAGAAGCCACGTTCCACCATCTCCCGGCGAAACCGGACATCAAGGGCTGCGTTGTTGCTCAATAGATCTGTATAGGTTTCCACGGCGCCCTCCAGAAAATAAGGGACCACCACAGAGCCGAAATGAGCCACATGGCCGCAAATGCCGGTACGTTCCAGTATGGCTTGCAACTCACGGGCGAAGTAGGCTCCCAACCGGAAAATGTGTTCGTGGACCCGGCCATCTTCCATCTTTTCGATGGTTGCAAGCGCAGCGGCTACGCCAACGGGATGCCCATTATAGGTACCGGCGAAGAAGACGTCGCCACGGTTGGTCTGGAAGCGATCCATGAAATCGGCCCGGCCGCACAGTGCGGCACTTGGGTAGCCGTTCGCCATGCTCTTTGCCACGGTGGTCAGGTCCGGCGTTACGCCGGCATGCTTCTGATATCCGCCCAGACCGTGTCGAAAGCCCGTGATCACTTCGTCAAAAATCAGCACTGTTCCGTGTATAGCAGTGAGTTCGCGCAACCCTTGCAGGAAATTGGGCACTGGAGTGACGCAGCCGATGTTGTGTGGAATCGGTTCCAGAATGATGGCTGCGATTTCGCCCCGGTGCTGCTGCAGGGCATCTTCCACCGCGTCGATCCGATTGAAAGGCAACACCAAGGTCTGCATCGCTGCCTCTTTCAGCATGCCCGCAGAGTGGAAATCATATTGTCCGATCTTCTCGGCGGGGCTGATGACGTTCATGCATAGATAGTCATGCCAACCGTGATAGCAGCCCTGGAATTTGATGATTTTCTTGCGGCCAGTGACAGCACGTGCTAGCCGCACTGCGTGGAACGTGGCTTCTGAACCGCTGTTACAGAGAAGGACCTTCTCGGCGGACGGAATGTGGCTTTTCAACTTGGCGGCGAGTTGAACCTCGATTTCCGTTGTTCCCACGCCGACCAAGTCGGGGCCCTGGAGCGCCTCCACAACCCGCCGATTCACGTCCGGATCATTGTGCCCAAGAATGATCGGCCCGAACGCAGCGTGATAGTCGATGTAGCGGCGGCCATCAGCATCCTCTAGCGTCGAGCCCTGAGCCTTTCTCCAGATGAGTGCGGGATTCAGAGCGCGAGTGGAGGAGTTCACTCCACCGGGGGTGACCTCCAACGCTTGATCGAAGATCTTTTGAGATGCCGTTATTTCCGTTTGTACGCTCATGTCAGTTTGGCTTCGTTTGGTGGTGTCCCCAGTTTAGGGAAAGGTGGCGGGCGCTACAATCCGGTTGACGCTTTACGGGAAGTTTGTGTTCACCCCGGTGAACGTTGCGAGAACGCGTTCAAAATCCTTTAACTGATTCTTGTTTGCTCGCGACATAATTTGATTTTCATCCTTTAGTTACCAAAGAGAGTATTCATGGGCAATTCCTTACAAGCTGGTGTGTATCGCGTGGATATTACGCCTCCGATCGGTATCTCCATGTGCGGGTATTTTGCCCGTGCCGGGGTCTCAAACAGCGTAGAGAGGCCGCTCACGGCGACTGCTGTTGTGCTGGCGAGCGGAGGCAAGAAGATAGCAGTTCTGGGCTGTGATCTGATCTCCATTCTGAATCCTGTGGTGGATGAGATCCGCGCCGGCATTGCCGCAGCCCTCGGCACCACCATGGAAAGCGTTCTGATCAACTACAGCCACACGCACTGTGGACCGAATACCTGGGATCTCTCCTGGGAGGATGAAGATCAGCGGCAGTTGCAGCGCTCCTACCTGGAAAACCTGAAGCGGCTGCTGACTGGATGCGCCGTAGCGGCAGATCGTCAAATGCGCCCGGCCCGCATTGGAACCGGCAAAGGCTCTTCTCAGATTGGCATCAATCGCCGTGAGCTGGATGAGAGCGGGAAGATCTTTCTGGGAGAGAATCCGGATGGTCCGATGGACCCCACCGTCGGAGTCATTCGCCTTGATGAGATGAGCGGCAAGCCGATGGCGGTGCTTTTCAGCTACGGCTGCCACCCCGTCACAATGGGGCCCAAGTTTTTGGGCCTATCGCCTGACTTCCCAGGGCCGGCTCGAGAGCTCATCGAGAAGGCAACTGGTGCGACATCGGTATTTCTGCAAATGGCGGCAGGTGACATCAACCCGGTCACTGGCATTGGCCCCACCGAAGACGATAGTGAGAACATGACTCGGCTTGGTCAGTCCCTAGGCGCCGAGGTTCTCGGCGTGTTATCGGAAATCCGCACGAACAGTGTGCGCGGAGAACGCGTCATCTTCGCTTCGCTCACGAAGAACAGCATGTACCCGTACGTACCCGTCACAGACCGTCCCATCGCACTGGCGGCCGCGGGTGTAGCCGCTCAGTTGCCCTTGCTGCCACTCCCTTCCCTCGACGACGCGCGCGGCATCCAAGCGCAGTATGCACAGCGGCTGGAGAAAGCGAAACGCAGCGGACTACCCGAACCCCAACTCGCTTTCCACTATCGATTCCGGGATTGGGCCGATTGCCTGTTGCGAGAGGTCCAATCTGGCGCAAAACAGATTTCCGTGTCCGTGAACCTCCAGGCGATCCGCATCGGCGATTTGGCCCTGACCAGTGCGGCGGGCGAAACCCTGACTGAACTCGGACTTCGGGTGAAAGCCGGATCGCCCTTCGCTGAAACGCATTTCCTGGGCTATTCGAACGGTTGCGTCGGCTACATTCCAAACGCCGAGTGTTATCCGGCCGAAGGGTGGTCGCCTTGGGAGACGTACCTGGTGCCCGATATGCTTTGCCAAGCCTACATGCTGCCAATGCACTTCGCGCCGGAGGCGGGGCAACAACTGGTGGATCGTTGCATCACGCTGTTGAAAGGGCTGACCCGTTAATCGGGATCAGCCCACTTTCCAACGACGAATTCGGTCTTCCTTCAATTCCAGCCCCAATCCCGGCGCGCCAGAGAGGGTCACGTAGCCGCCTTCAGCCCTCGATTCGCCTTCGAACAATTCATAGAACAAGGTGTCATCGTCCAGCACACCACCCTGGTCCGGTGGCGGAAAATACTCCGCCATCGGAGAATTCATGTGCGACACAACCAGGTGATAATTGTGCGCCTGGCCGGCATGAGGAATCACGGGCAATCCTTCCGCAGCCGCCATAGCCCAAATCTTCCTCGCTTCTGTGATTCCACCCACGCGATTGACGTCTGGCTGTAAGATGTCAACTGCCTCCTTCCGAATCAGCTCCCGAAATCCATACCTGGAAAACTCGTGCTCGCCACCGCTAATCGGCGTTGATACCGATCTGCGAATTTGGGCGTACCCATCGACATCTTCCGGAATCACGGGCTCTTCCACCCATTTCAGATTGTGGCCGGCATCTTCAATCATGCGGATCATGCGAATCGCGTACATCACATCCCAACCCATGTAAGCATCGGCCATCAGCTCGATGTCGGGGCCAATCGCCTGGCGAACGGTGTTGACGAGCTCCAGATTTTTTCGCATACCCGGTAGTCCATCGGTTGGTCCATAGCCGAATCGCTGTTTCACACCGCGGAATCCCTGTTTGGCCAACGTCTCGGCCTGGCCCGCGAGGACATCGAGATCGCGATTCGCATACAGCCTGCTGCCATACACCGGAATTCTGTCTTGCGTCCTGCCGCCCAGCAGGTTGTACACTGGCTGCCCAGTAGCCTTGCCCATGATGTCCCAGAGGGCAATATCGGCTGCGCTGATAGCCTCCAGAACCAGTCCTTTTCGGCCGTAGTTCAGGGTGCTGCGGAACATCCTTTCCCACAGCAGTTCGACGTCGAACGGGTCTTGCCTTAGCAATATCGGCTTCAGGTGATGTTCCAGGACGTACGCAGCAGCGCCGCTACCAACCCCTACGCTACCGAGTCCGTAAATTCCTTCATCCGTAGTTATGCGAACCAACACCGCGTAGATTGGTCCACCACGCAAGCCGACGAAGAATTCGTCGGAGGCGCGGCCACGATCCGAGAATACACTCAAGGGTGAGACGAGAAACTCGCCCTTCCCGCCATCGCCCAGTTCCTTCGGGCGGCCAATCTGGATCACTTCCAGGTCTGCGATCTTCATTCTTGATTACCTCCGGGCCAACGCCCGCTGCGTTCGCAAATCTTTGCCTGCGTACAACAGCTTGGACCCGCGTGCCTTCTTCAATGGTTTGGAATGCTGTGCCTTAGGGGGTGTTGTGGACATGATTGGATTGTTCGGCTAAGGTACGACTTTAAGTCTAGGTCGCCTTACGAATCAATACTGCGGAGAGGTTCGTTCCGGAGTTTTATTCTCCCTGGCGAACAAAAACAGATCAGCCGGGAATGTTTGGGCGGGTCTCCTGATTGCACCTACAGTTAAACTGATAAAGGCGATCGAAGCTGCACTATGAACAGCACAAGAGACACTGAACTCCCCGAGACGCACGACAAAAGCGCACCTGCGGTCGCAAGAGCGTTGAGCATTCTGGAAGCATTGGCGACCTCACGGAAAGGCCTGACGCTCTCGCAAATCGTACGCACCGCCGGAGTTCCAAGAAGCTCTGCGTTTTACATCATGAACACGCTGGAAGATTGCGGGTACGTTTTCCGCGGTTCTCCGCGAGCCCGATATACATTCACTCCCAAGCTATTCGCCATTGCGAACCGAAGCGTAATCGGACTGGGCGTGCGCGAGCAAGCTGTGCCATTCCTGCGCGCCCTGGCGGAACAATCGAAGCTGACAGTGCACCTTGCTGTCGTTTCACAGGACGATGTCGTGTTGATTGACAAAGTGGCTCCGAGTGGGTACCCCCAATTGCCAACATGGGTTGGCAAGCGGTTACCGATCCACTGCACCGGTACGGGCAAAGCCTTGATGGCCTACATGCCGGAGGATCAGATAGAGCACCACTTCCGGCAAGGCTTCATCCGCTATAACGACAACACCATCGTTTCTCCGGCGAAGATGAGGGAGGAGTTAGGAAAGATCCGGGCGAACGGTTTTGCATTTGACGATGAAGAAGAGACGATTGGCCTGCGTTGCATCGGTGCTCCGCTTTTCGATGGTGGAGAGCAACCGGTCGCCGCCATCAGCATCGCGGGGACAACCGCTGAAATCAATGAAGAAAATCTGAGAGAGCTTTCGAACTTGGTCAAGAATACCGCGAACAAGATCTCCGCAAACCTACCCCCCAGCAAAACATCGATCCGGGTGAGCAGTAATTGGCCGCAATTAGGGCAATAACTTACTTGGCGAATCAAGATGACTCCATGAAGCGTTGAATCTTTGTAACAGTTCAGGTACTCCCATAAAAGTTTGCTGGACAATCGCAGCCAAATCGTCTAACGTGAGTGTGGATGAGAGGAAAATGGGCGCGCGGCGCAAAGCCAACGAGGGGCGCGGCAAAT
>Ga0163144_10006704_pt1 | contig 25354 bp, 22 predicted proteins | sample OliLak19BULKMAT1_FD_123175 | JGI IMG/M metagenome (GOLD analysis project Ga0163144, IMG submission 123175) | Freshwater microbial mat bacterial communities from Lake Vanda, McMurdo Dry Valleys, Antarctica - Oligotrophic Lake LV.19.BULKMAT1 | ecosystem: Environmental > Aquatic > Freshwater >... | reverse complement strand
TCATGCCCGACCGCGCAACCCACTGAGAGCGTCAGCACCCGGCGCACGCGCGCCGGGCGTGCCGGTCGCCGGCACGGGTCGCCGTCATCGGCGACCTGCGTCAGCGGGGTTCCGCAGCGGCTTCCAACACGGCGGCTCAGCCGCGCACGTTGCGGGTGGACGCGGAAACCCAACGACGGAGCCATCGAAGGTCGGCCGTGCCGGATTCGTGCCGGGTTCGTCCCGGCACGAGTCCCCGTCTCCGGCGACCTGCGTCAGCGGGGTTCCGCAGCAGCTTCCAACCGGGCGCTTCAGCCGCGCACGTTGCGGGTTGACGCGTGAACCCATCGACGGAGCTATCGCCAGTCGGCCATGCTTGGCGTGCCGGTCGCCCGCACGCGTCGCCAGCGACCCGCATCAGCAGTCCCGCGACGCGAGCCGTCTTCAGTCCTGCGGTCTAACCATGGCCGATTGAAAAATTCTCAGCGCTACCCCGCGCTGCCAGTGGTGATCAGAGTCCGCGATCGTGCAGAAACCCGATCCCATCCAGATCGAGCACGCCCGACGTCTGGCCGTTGTAGAGCAGGAAGCCCAGTTCCTTGATGTCGTGGAGGTTGTCCACGCCGCCGGAGTATTCCCACTTGGTGCCCTCGCTCTTGAACTTGTCGTTCTTGAGGTCGTAGCGCAGTTCCTTCCAGTCCGACTTGGGCGGGATGGTGATGGGATGGCTCTCGTGGAAGACGTAGTTGCCGGTCTTCACGCTCAGCGCGAGTTGCACGGGATGGTCGGTGGGATTCGCGGCCCACAGGCGCAGCACCGGGCTTTCCAGCACCAGGCCGCGCACCGGCTTCTTGATCACCGCCTTGTCCTTGGGTTTCTCCTTATCCGGGCCGTAGGTCAGGCGGACGATGCGGTTGGTGCCGTCCTTGCCGGCCAGGGTGATGACTTCGGCGGCCACCGGATTCGACCACTGCGTCGATTCGGCGTCCCAGGCCTTGGCTTCGAGGCCGTCGGCGATGGCGGGCAGGGTGGGCTGCTCGACCGGGTTGGCGCTGTCGCGCACTTGTTTCTCGTAGAGCGCGATGGCGTCGTCGAGCTGCTGCAGACGCGCAAGGAACTCGGCGTTCATGCCGCCCAGCGCCTTGTACTTGCGGTAGAGCGGTAGCGCCGCTTCGGGACTGGTCTCGTCGGTGAGGCGGGCGAGCAGGCCGATGGCATCGGGGGTGGCGTCGGGCAGGGCGCTGGCGAGTTTCAGCAGCTCGATGGCGCGGTCGCGCATCTTCTCGGTCAGGCACCAACGGGCGAGGGCGAGCAGACCGGCATAGTTGTCGTCCTTCACGCGCGCGCGCTGGCTCTCATAGCTCGGCTTGGTGTCGCGGATGAGATCGCTGCGCAGCCGCAGGGTGCCGGTGGGCGTGGTGATGATCACGAAGGTGGCGGTGAGATCCTGGGTCGGATCGACGGTGCCGTGGATGCGCTGGCCATTCTTCAGCAGGACCACGTCCTCGCCCGCCATCCCGGATGAGGACAGGGCGATGAGCAGGACCAGGGCCGGGCCGGTGAGGCGCATGGGGGTCAGGCGGTTGCGGTGGTGCGGGGTGGCGTGCTGAGGGGGGCTGGGGCAGCGGCGACGATGGACGACGGGCATTGCCGGCAAGGCTTTCTTACCGCCTGGTGGCGCTGGCCGTGTGCGGTCATCCCCGACAGCGCTCAGCATGCTCACCGTGGTGATCAGCCGCGCGCTCCTCGTCACCTGCGACCTGCGGACCCGGGCACTCAGCGCCTCCCGGTCACCGCGGCACCGCCACCAGCTGCGCCATGGCCACGTTGCTGCCGGCCGTGCTGTCGAGTTTGCCGCGGTCGGTGCACCACAGTGCGGCCTGCAAGTCGGTGGCCAGACGCAGGCCGGCGTCGCGTTCGGGAAGGGTGGCGTCCCAGGCGGCGATGGCGGCGAGCGCGGCCTGGACCAGGGCCGGGCTGAGATTGACGGCGGGTTGTTCGGGTTGCTGGCCCTGGCTGAACCAGCCTACTGGTGCCGGCAGCTTGGCGGCGGAGCGGATGCGTTCGGCTTCCCACCAGCTCAGCACGTGGCAACGGCGCTCGCCGACGCCTCGCCACCAGGCGCCGGAATTGGGCTGCTGACCGGTGGTGAACGTGGTCTCGGCCAGGCGGCCGGAGAGATCGACCGCCACCTCCCCACCGATCCAGCCGCGTTCGTCCCAGCGTGCGACCTGGTAGCGGCCGGCCTGGCTGATGGTGAGGGCGGGGTCGAGCCCGTAGCTGACGCCGTCGACGAAGAGCATGCCGACGCCGGGCACGCCCGCGCGTACCGGCGCGATGTTGACCGGGCGCAGCGCCACCGGTACCTGCGCCGACTTGCCGGGTTCGATGGTGATGGTGCCGCGCCAGTAGGGAGTAGGTCCGGCGCCGATCGCCGCGACCTCGATCTCGTGCGGTCCCGCTGCCAGCGTGGCTTCGTTGCCGTTCCAGTCCTGCCAGTCGCCTTGGCCGCTGCGCCAGCGCACCTGGGCGTGGCTGGGACGCAGCACCAGCACACCAGTCACCAGCGCGCTGCCCGCGCCAGCGTCCGCCCCGCCGCCGCGTGGCATCAGCCGCCAGCCGATCACCGCGCCGCCGACCACCAGCACCACGGCGGCGCCGATGGTGGCGAGCATGCCGCGATTCATCGAGCGGTCCCCGCCAGCATCACCGTTGATCAGCAGGTCGGCGAGCGCGGACGCGGTGGGTCGCCGGTCGGGCTGCTTGGCCAGGCACGATTCGACGACCCGCGCCAGGCACGCCGGCACCTCGGAGCGCACCTCACGGATCGGGCGGTAGGTGCCGGCGAGATGGCCGTTCATCACCTCATAGGCGGTCGACCCGGTGTACGGCGGACGGCCGGTGAGCATGTGGTAGAAGGTGGCGCCCAGGCTGTAGATGTCGGCGGCAGCAGTGATCTTGCCGGGATCGCGGATGGCCTCGGGCGACAGGTAGAGAGGTGTTCCCACCACCACGCCGGTGGCGGTCAGGCGGTTGTCCTTGCTGTCGAGCTGCTTGGCCAGGCCGAGATCGGCGATCTTCGCCTTCTTGTCATTGCCGATCAGCACGTTGTCGGGCTTGATGTCGCGATGGATGATCTGCTGGGCATGGATGGCGGCCAGGCCGAGGCACATGCCGACGCCCAGGCGCACCACCACCTCGGGGGACAGCGTGCCGGCCTCGTCGAGGATCGATCCCAGGCTCATGCCGTTGACCAGCTCCATGATCAGGTAGGCCTCGTTGCCCTGCTGGCCGGCATCGATGACCTGGACGACGTGCTCATTGCGCACGCGGGCGGCAGCGCGGCCCTCGCGCAGGAAGCGCTCACGGTAGCTGTCGTTGGGTCCGTCACCGTGGGCGGTGAGCAGCTTGACCGCGACCTCGCGGGACAGCGCGGAATGATAGCCCCGGTAGACCACTCCCATGGCACCGGCACCAAGCTTGCCGGTGAGCTTGACGTTACCGAAGTGCTGTCCGATCAGTGGGTCGGCGGGCATGGGCGGGGGAGCGTACCCCATAAACGGGTGTGGCAGGGACCCGGTACCGCGCCGATGGCAGACTCACGATCAGCGCGGAGTAGCGCCGCGAGCCAGGCACCGCAGAGCCCAGCGCTGCGGGTGAACAGGTCTTTACATCGCCCGGCCCCGCCTTCCCCTGCGCACCCTGCCGTTCGGCCGTTTAAAAGCGGTGCGCCGTGACTCCACCGGCGCTCGTCTCGGTCTCCGTTCCCCGCCCAGAACCCGCGCACCTCCCCCATGCTCCCCCAAGCCACCGCTGATCTCACTCCCGTGGTTGGAACCTGGCGCGGGCACAGCTCCTGCGAGGAGGTGCTGGTGCGTCCGCCGCCCGGTCATGGCGACCACTGGTGGGTGCGGGCGGTCAAGACCGACCTGTCGACCGCGCAGTGCCGCGCCGCCATCTCGCGCGCCGGAGCCGTGCCCGAGGACCACATCGCCAGCGCCGGAAATCGCGAGCGCAATGGCCGCTGCACGCAGTGGTTCAGCATCCCCGGCACCCTGCTCGAACACCCCCAGGCCCTGCGTACCGCCGGCTTCCAGGGCCAGGTGTCGGTGGTCGAGGTGGCGGCGGCGCCGTGGCCGATCACCCCGGATTCGGTCGAACGCCTGCGCTGGCAGGCCACCCTGCGCGGCGGCGCCGCTGACGAAGGCTATCGCCGCGCCACCGCCATCCTCGACCGCCTGCGCCAGGTCGGCTGTCCAAACTACATCGCCGCCGAGCGCCTGGGTCCCGGCGCCCAGCACGCCAAGTGGGGCAAGCTGATCGCCCAGGGCCGTCGCCTGCCCCGCCGCGTCGCCGCCGCGAAGGTCGCCGCCGGACGTTGCCTGACCGCCCTGCAGGGGTTGCTGTTCAACCGCTGGCTGGCGCAGCGCGTCGCCGACGGCCTGCTCGCCACCTGCCTGCCCGGCGAGCGCCTGCGTGGCAACAACGGCGACGAGGAGATCGTTGCCGACGCCGCGGCTGGTCAGGGCCGGCTTGACTCGTGGGAAGCCGTGCAGTTGGGGCCGTGGTTCGGCGTCGGCATGGCCGAGGTGGCCGGTGAGGCGCTCGTCCGCGAGACCGCCGCCCTCGCCGCCGCCGGCCTCGAACCGCGCCACCTCGGACGCCTGCGCGGCGCTCGTCGCGCGCTGCGCATCCAGCCCGCCAAATCGCGGGCCGACATCGCCGGAGGCGATCTGGTCATCCACGCCGAACTGCCGGTCGACGCCTACCTCGCCGTCCTGCTCGAAGAGCTGATCAAGCCGGGGAAGCATCTGTGAGGGTGCGCGCCGCGGAGTACGCAGTGCGCAGCCAGGCACCGGTGCAGCGGGGACGGCGATGAACGCGGGCAATGGCCAATTGCGGGCGGTCTTCATGGGCACGCCCGAGATCGCGGTGCCGGCCCTGCGGACGCTGGCCCGGCGTACCACCGTCACCTGCGTGGTCACGCAGCCCGACCGCCCGGCCGGGCGCGGCAACCGGCTGACCGCGCCGGCGGTGAAGGTGGCCGCGCGTGAGCTCGGACTTCCGGTGTGGCAGCCGGAGTCCCTGCGTGGCGCCGAAGGCGACACCCGGCTGCACGGCATCGACTGCTTCGTGGTCATGGCCTACGGTGAACTGCTGCGTCAGGCCGTGCTCGACCTGCCGCGTGAGCGCATCAACCTGCACGCCTCGCTGCTGCCGCGTTGGCGCGGCGCCAGCCCGCTGCAGGCGGCGCTGCGCGCCGGTGACGTGCAGAGCGGCGTCACCGTCATGCGCATGGTGCGCGAGCTCGACGCCGGGCCGGTATTCCTGCATGAGACCGTGCCGATCGCCGCGCGCACGACCTTGTCCGACCTGCATGACGCCATCGCCGAGGCGGCCGCGCGCGCGCTCGATCGCTTCCTCGATGCCTGGCCCGGGGGCGAGCCGACGGTGCAGGACGAGTCGCAGAGCACCCGCTGCGGCAAGCTCACCAGCGCCGATGGCCATCTCGACTTCACCCGCAGCGCCGACGAACTGGAACGCTGGGTGCGCGCCTACACCCCGGCGCCGGGATGCTGGGTCGTCGATGAGCGTGGCGAACGCCTGCGCGTGCTCGCGGTCGAACCGCGGCCGGCCAGCGGCCTGGCGCCGGGCGTGGTCGCCGTGGTTGCCGGCGAACTGGTGGTCGGCTGCGGCGATGCCAGCGTCGCGATCACGCGCACGCAGGCGCCGGGTGGCCGTCCGCTCCCGGCGGCCGAATTCCTGCGCGGGCACCTGGCGCCCGAACGCCTGGCGTAACGCGCGCACCGGCGCATCGCGCGGTCGGCGCCTTCTGACAACTGCTGGCAGCCATCTGCTGTTTTCGGCTCAGATATCCGCCGCCGCGCGTTGATGGGTCCGCCGTGGCCACGCGCCGGTCGGACTGGCGGCGTCGAGCCAGACCAGCAGGAGCGCGGCGCGCGCCGGCGATAGCCAGGTCGCCAGGGCCAACTCACGGCCGTCGCTGTGGATGACCACGGCGCACAGGCCGGCGGTGGGCAGCAGTTGGATCTCGCAGCCCGCCAGATTCAGCCGCCAGCCGCGTCGGAACAGCCAACCGCATTCGACCTCGACCGCACCGGGATGTCGGCGCAGCACGCGCCGACGGGACAGGCCGAGTCCCACCACCAGCAGCGCCACCGCCGGCACCCACAGCGACCACGCCAGTCCGAATTCCAAGTACCGTCCGCTTGCCAGCAGCCCACCGGACAGCGCGGCGAGTGCGAGGCCGGCCGACAGCCGGCCGACGCCGCCGATGACGAAGACCGCAGCCGCACGGTCAGCGCTGGTCATGACCGCCATTGACCGTCCCGGCCGGGATGGACAAGCACCTGCACGCTATGGCCGTGCGCCCTCCCCATCGCGCTGGACGTCGCTCGCGCGGCGGATCCACCCCGGGCCGGCCGGGTCGGGCCGCCGGCAGCAGCGGCCTGGGTGCCGCCGTTGCCGGCCCTGTTGCCGGCCCTGTTGCCGGCACCTACCGCTTCCATCAATGCGGGAGCAACCGCGCTGGCGATCAGGTCGCGGTGCACGCCCACCCCTGCTGGCAGCTCGAACTGGTGATATCCGGCCGCGTCAGCATCGACGTCGCTGGCGCCGGCTTCCGCCTCGGTCCCGGCGCCGGTCTGCTCATCCCGCCGGGGCGTGCGCATCGCCTCGTCTACCACGACGACACCCGCTACCTGTCTGTAAAGTTCACCCTCGCCCAGGGCGGCCAACTCGACGAGCTTCCCACCAGCGACGGCGCCATCGCGGCCATGATCGCGACGCTGCACCGGCTGCTGCCGGCCGCCGGCGAACCGCCGCCGCCGCGCGCGCTCGCGATCGGTCATCTCCTGGCCGCGCTGGTCGCGCTGCGCGGCGTCGCCACGATGGCGCCGGGCGCCGATCCGCTGGTGACGCGCATTGCCGAACTGGTCGATCATGGTCTCGACCCGGGATTGACCGTGGCCGCGCTGGCGCGCCGTTGCGGGTGTCCGGCCAGCCGTCTCTCGGCGCGCTTCCGCCAGGCCACCGGCCAGGCGCTCAAGTCGTGGCTCGACCAGCGTCGCGCCGAGACCGCCGCCAACCTGCTCGCCTATTCGGGACAGAATCTCACCGCCATCGCCGCGACCCTGGCGTTTCCCGATCTCTTCGCCTTCTCGCGCTTCTTCAAGCGGGTGAGCGGGCAAAGCCCGCGCGATTACCGGCGCGGCCTGGGCCAGTTGCAGGTGGATTGTTGACCGGACAGGTGCGCAGGCGACGCGCGCGCCGGTCAACCCGCTGGCCGCGTCTGCGCTCCGAGCCACACCGCCAGCACGCCGCCCAGCAGCGAGACGCCGGCATAGGCCGCGGCCACGCCCCAGCGCCCGTGACGGCACAGCTCGGCGGTCTGCCATCCGAAGGCCGAGAACGTGGTGAAACCCCCGAGCACACCGGGAATGAGAAGTTGCAGCAGCCACGGACGCGACGCCAGCGCGGCGACGGCGCCGATGGCGAGGCAGCCGAGGCAATTCACCGCCAGCGTCCCCCAGGGGAAGCCGCCGTCATCCAGTGGCCGATCCAGCCAACTCGTCAGCGCGAAACGCGCCATGCCGCCCAGCGCGCTGCCCAATCCCACCAGCACGAGCGCCTGCATGGCGGCGCACGCTACGACACTGGTCGCATCCGGCCAGCGAGCGTGCCGCGCTCAGCGCAGACTTCGGGTTCGCGTCGCATGAGAACGCCGTCCGAGCAAATGAATCGCAAACGCGCCCAACCCGTCCGAACCACGGACCAGCAGTCCCAGCTTTTCAAGGCTCAGCGAAAGCCGCTCGCGCGCACGCGGATGCCGCTGACCGGAACACCGAGGACCACGTTCACCCGCCCTGGCGAGTAGTACCGCGGGTAGCAGTGGTTGGAGTACGATCCGTAATTCCGCGGGTAGTAGGACGAGCTGTACGACGGGTAGCCATAGCCATAGCCATAGCCGTAGTAGGACGCGGACGAGAACCCGACGTGCGAGGGCGTGTAGGCGTAGCCCGGGTAGTACGCGTAAGGGTCCTGGTAGGCCGGCGCCGGCGCTGGCTGCGTGTTGTAGATGGTGACGTTGGCCGGGGGAGCCGCCGGCGCATACGCATAGCCAGGCTTGGCCGCGGGTGCGCTGGCTATCGGTTCAGCCCGTTCAGCCGGCTCGCGGCGGGGCGCGGCGGCCTCTTTGGCGAGCAGCGCGTCGACCTCGCGCTGGACCTGCGCTTCGAGGTGGTCCTGGATGCGGCGCAACTGCGCGGCGGTGACGCCATCGGGGATGTCGACGCGGTACTGGCTGATCAGCACCTGGCGCCAGCGGCGCAGGCGATCGCGCTCGGACACGCTCTCCCAGGGCTCGTTGCCCTGCTGCGCACGGCGGTACTGGCCACGCACCTCGTCCAGCGTGGAGTTGAGGCGGACTTCGTAGCGGTTCTCGCGCAGCCACACGATCAGGGCCAGGCGTTCGCCCAGGCCGTTGGGATCGGGGACGTTGGTGGTGGCAGCGTCGACCGCCGCTTCACCGGCGACGGCAGAGGGGGAGGCGACGAGGCCGATCAGGAGAAGAGGCAGGGTCAGTGGCAGGAGGCGGGCGAGCGATTTCATGGGCACCTAGCGCGGCAGACTAACGTCGCCACCCTGGGGTCCACCCGAGAGTCATCTGCGGTCACGCAGTCAGTGAGTCAACGTATGAGAACCACTTGAGTACCCGGTTTGCAGCGGGGAACCCCCGCTCTGGCGGGAGGCCGCCAGCGTTGCACCGTCAAACCCTGGAACCGCCATGCCTGGGATCCTCGCCGTCGCGCTCGCCACCGCCGTCCTCGCCGCTGCCGATCCGCCGCCGACGGCCGATCTCACGCCGCTGATGTGCCAGCGCGGCCGGGTGATCATCGACGAGTCCTTCGCCGGCCCCGAAGCGCTCAAGAAGTGGAACCGCTACAAGGGCACTTACGAGGTGGTCGACGGCCAACTCCGTGCCGCCGAGGTCGCCAGCGACGGTCATCATCCCGCGCTGTCGCGCCGGGTCGACGCCACCAACCTCATGGTGCAGTTCGCCTTCCGCATCGACGGCGCCAAATGGCAGGGCTTCGCCTTCGACGACAAGGAGCATGTCGCGCGCGCCATGCTCGGCCCGGATTCGTTCCGCATCCTCAAGATGTCCGGCATCGGCGGGACCACCAAGGGCGAGTCGCTCGACAGCATCAAGGTGAAGTTCGATCCCGCCCGCTGGTACACCATGCTCATCGAACTGTCCGGCGACGAGTACCTGGCGCAGATCGACAATCAGTATGTGCTCTACGGCGAGGCGGCGGGCGTCGGCGGGAAGAAGTCGCGCATTGAACTGATCAATGGCGGCCAGTGGGCGTGGTACGACAGCATCAAGGTGTGGGAGGCCGAGCCCAATCCCGCCTGGGCGGCGAAGAAGCCGCAGGTGATCGAAGCGAAGGCCAAGCGCAGTGGTGGGCGCAAGTAGGCTGTCCGTCATCAGCCGTCATCAGCCGTCATCAGCCGTCATCAGCTGACAGCGCCGTCCCGCGGAAAGCGCTCATACCCTGCCAATTCGACGCGGCGCGCCGGGCGCGCCCAGGGCACGCCGATTTCGCTGAACAGGCGGTCTTCCGTGAACGCGCGATCGATCGCCGCGTCGATGCCGGCGATGACCATCTGCGACTCGCCGTCGCTGGTGGCGACGTGGCGCCGCAGCTCCGGCGGCAGCGCGATCACCGCGCCGCACTCGTGGGCACCGTTGACCACCAGGGTGTGGGCGCCGGCGATGGCGAGATCGCACACCGCCGCGGCGGGATCGCTGATGCGCGCCAGCACGGCGGCGTAAAGCCGCCGGCGCAGGTCGTCGCCGCTGTCGGTGGGCCAGTCCTCGGCCGGGCCGTCACCGGGTTCGCAGCGCGTGCCGGTGAACGTCCAGCGCATCAGGCCGCGTTCTCCACGGACGACGATCTCGGGATCGACGACATCGGCGCAGGCATGGCTGACCTGCATGAGCACCGGAATGCCCTCGGCGGTCTCGACGCGCAGGCTGGCGGTATCGAAGGTCCCGATGTCATAGGCGCGATAGAGCTCGGCCTGCACCGCCAGCGGCTGCGCACTGGCGCGCGCGCTGGCACCGGCCAGGAAGAGCGCCTGGTTGAGCTGATGCGCGACCGCGTTGCTGATCGGCGAGTCGAGCACCCACGCCTCGCCCAGGCGCAGCCGACCGGCCCAGGCATTGCGCTGGTAGTACGCGGCCCGGCGCGGCCAACGGCAGCGGATGGCGATCGCGCGGATCCGGCCGAGGCGACCGGCAGCGATCATGGCCTTCATGCGCGGCAGCTCGGCGGAATACCAGTTCTGGAAACCGACGGCGACGAAGCGTCTGCTTGCGGCCTCCGCCGCCTGCATGGCGCGCACGTCCTGGATGGTCGCCGCCGCCGGTTTCTCGACCAGGACGTTGGCGCCGGCACGCAGCGCGGCGATGGTCATCGGCGCGTGCAGGTGGATGCCGGTGGGGATGACGCACAAGGCGATGGCGCCGGCGTGGGCGGCAAGCATGCCTGCCAGGTCGGTGTGCAGCGTGCAGCCCAGCGCGCGCAGGTGCGCGCATTTCTCGGTCTCCTCGGCAGGATTGATCACCGTCGCCGCGACCAGACGCACCCTGCCCAGCGCGACCTGGTCGAGCAGGTCGCGGTAATGGCGGTCGGCGAAGCCGGAGACGCCGATCAAGGCGACTGCAACCGGCTCAGCCACGTCCTTCCCACATCTTCTCGCCGCCGACATGGCCGGCCCAGCAGACCAGCACGACGCTGACCAGCAGGGCGAGGCGGAAGGCCCAGCGCCACGCCGGCCGGCGCGCCGACACCCACAGCAGGATCGCCGACAGCGTTGCGCCACCGGTGGCGAAGAACGCCAGGTTGCGGTGGCGCAGTTGCAGTGCCGTGGGGGCGTCTCCGGCCAGGATCAGCCCGCTGACCACCGAGGCCGCCGCCCCGGCCAGGCCGACGGCGAGGGCGAGACGGACGGTGTTCTCCCACGACGTCTTCCAGCAGCGGCACAGCGACAGCAGTTCGGCGAGCAGCGCCAGCACCAGGCAGGCGACCGGGAAATGCACCACCGCCGGATGCTTCAAGCCGACGTCGGTGGTGATCTGCTCGATGGTCGTCGGTGGCGGGGCGGGCGGGCCAGGCGGCACCGGCGGCGTGACCGCGGTCGCGGCTCCGGCGCTACGATCGGGATGCGGCGCGCCGGCGGTGATCCACGCTTCGAGCACCGCCAGTGCGGCAGCCGGCACCCGTGGCTTGGCCGGTGGCGGCATCTGCTCGTCCTCGTCCTTGATGGTGATCGAGGTGATCAGCGAACTTTTCGCGGGATTGCCGGGTACCACCGCCGGTCCGCGATCCTTGCCGCCCTTGGCCAGACCGGCCCAGGTGTCCATGCGCAGGCCGCCCTTGAGCTTCTTCTTGGCCTCGGCAGCGGCGTCGTGACAGCCGTAGCAGTGCTCGCGCAGGATGGGCTCGACTTTATCACGGAACAAGGCCAGGTCGCCCGCCGGTTCCCCCGCCGCCGCCATCACCAGCACTCCCAGCAGTATCAGCGCACCACGCATGGGCATTCTCCGCGTCCTACCGTGAGCACCCGCGCTGCGGCGGCAAGTCCGCCGCGACCGCATCCGCTATCACCGGGGCGCACGGCCACCGGGCGGTGCCGAAGGCGCGGTGGTTGCGCCCCAGCTCCGCCCGGCTCTTTCCTTCCCGCTCATCACTTCGATCATGCCGCGACATGGCGCTGGTCGGCATCATCATGGGCAGCGCGTCGGACTGGCCGACCATGGGCCATACCGCCGAGACCCTGGATGCGCTGGGGATCGCCTATGAGACGCGCGTGGTCTCGGCGCACCGCACTCCCGACCTGCTCTTCTCCTACGCCGCCGCGGCGCAGGGCCGCGGCCTGGAAGTGATCATCGCCGGCGCCGGCGGAGCCGCGCATCTCCCCGGCATGTGCGCCGCCAAGACCGCCCTGCCGGTGCTCGGCGTGCCGGTCGAATCGAAGATGCTCGCCGGCGTCGACTCACTGCTGTCGATCGTGCAGATGCCGGCCGGCGTACCGGTCGGCACCCTGGCCATCGGCAAGGCCGGCGCGATCAATGCCGCCTTGCTCGCCGCCGCCATCCTCGCCAACAAGCATCCCGCGGTGCGCACCGCCCTGGCCGCCTGGCGTGAACGCCAGACCGCCGACGTGCTGGCGCAACCCGACCCGCGGAGCGCCTGAGGCGGTGCCGGCGGAGTCGGAACAATGGCGACGGTTCCGGCGGAGCCGGGCGGCGACCATCCCATGCTGATCGGCGTCCTCGGAGGCGGCCAGCTCGGCCGCATGCTCGCCCTGGCCGGGGTGCCGCTGGGCCTGTCCTTCCGTTTCCTGGATCCGCTGGCCGATGCGTCCGCCGCCGCTCTTGGCGAACATGTGGCCTGCGCCTGGGACGACGCGGCCGGGGTCGCCGCCTTCGCCGACGGTCTCGATCTCGCCACCTTCGAATTCGAGAACGTGCCGCTGGCCACCGCCGCCGCCGTCGCCGCCCGCGTGCCGCTGCGTCCCGGCACCGCCGCCCTCGCCGCCAAGCAGGACCGTCTCGACGAGAAGCGTCTGCTGCGCGCGCTCGGCATCCCGGTCGCCGATTTCCTGGCCGTCGACGATCGCGCCAGTCTCGACCGCGCCGTCGCCGCGCTCGGCCTGCCCGCCGTGCTCAAGACCCGCCGCGACGGCTACGACGGCAAGGGCCAGGCGCTGCTGCGCACGCCAGGCGATCTCGCTCCGGCGTGGACCGCGCTCGGCGGCCGCCCGCTCATCCTGGAACGCTTCGTGCCGTTCGTCCGCGAGCTCTCAGTGGTGGCGGTGCGCGCGCTGGATGGCGACCAGGTCTTCTATCCCCTGGTCGAGAACCACCATCGCGGCGGCATCCTGCGCCGCACCGTGGCGCCGGCGCCGGACGTCGGGGCGCTCCAGGCCGAAGCGCAGGCGCACGCCGGCCGGTTGCTGGTCCACCTCGACTACGTCGGCGCGCTGGCCATCGAGTTCTTCGCACACGACGGCCACCTGATCGCCAACGAGTTCGCGCCGCGCGTCCATAACAGCGGCCACTGGTCCATCGAGGGCGCCACCACCAGCCAGTTCGCCAACCACCTGCGCGCCATCGCCGGTCTGCCGCTGGGGTCGACGGCCGCGCGCGGCCACTGCGTGATGCTCAACCTGATCGGCGACCGCCCCGATCCCGCCGCGGTGCTCGCCGTGCCCGGCGCCCATTTCCACCACTACGGCAAGGCCGCGCGCCCGGGCCGCAAGGTCGGGCACCTCACGGTGGTTGCGGACAGCGCGGCCGAGGCGGCGCACAATGCGCAACGGCTGCTCGCCCTGGTGGACGACCCGGCGCCGGCGCGCTGACGACAGGCAGCAGCGCTGTCGCCGGGATCATCCCGCCGCTGGTGACGGTGCTCCAGCGCTGTCGTCCATCCTTCGCTCCCTGGACTCCCTACGCACATCCCCCTACTCCACATACCTCCGATACTCCTCCTCGCCGGCCGTGATCTCGACGATGCCGGCGGCGACCAGGTCGCGGACGGCATCGATCAGGGCCTGTTCGCGGCAGCCGGTGCGTTCGGCGATGTCGGCGAGGGTGTGGCGGCCGTCGGCGTGGGCGAGCAGAGCGGTGGCGGCGGTTCCGTCGGCGTCGGCGCTGGAGGTGTCGGCGGTGCAGCGCTGCACGACGATGCCGGCGAGGAAGTGGGTGTCGCTTTCGCAGCGCACCACGCCCAGACGCACCAGGCGCAGTAGACGGTGGGCGTGTTCGGGCAGCCAGCGGCCGACCGTCTCGACCAGGTCGCGCACGCTGCGCCGGCCGTCGACCTGGCTGTAGAGCCGCCATTCATCCACACTCAGCGGCTCGCGGTCGAGCACGGCGCGGTCGTTGGCGCGGTGCAGCACGGCGGTGGGCGCCGGCAGTTCGACCAGGGCGCGTTGCAGTTCGTCCTGACGGCGCATCCCTTCCAGCAGGAGCGCGCGCGGCTCGCCGGCGATGGTGCGCCGTTCCGGTGTGCCACCGCCCAGGAACAGGAAACGGCCACTGCGCCAGTTGAGCAGGGCGTAGAAGCACTCGGCCCCCGAGAGCGGCGGGCACCAGGCGTGCACCACCCGACCGTCGACGACGTAGACGCTGGCCGACTCGGGGGGCTGGTCGCGCTCGATCACCAGGTGGCCGGTGCGGCGCAGGGTGTGGAGGAACTGCACCAGATCGGCGAGGGTGCCTGATTCGAGCGTGCCGTTGAGCCGGGCGCTCGACCCCTGCCCGACCGCTTCGCCCGTCGGCCGTGCCTGGATGTTCATCCCCGGATCATCCCCGGGCTTCGCGCCAGCGCGTCACCGCCACGCGGAACGAGGCAAGCTGGCGGTGACGGCGCTCGGCTTCGGCAAGCAGTGCCTGGGCATCGCCACTGCGGTCGCGACGCGCGGCTTCGAGCAGGCGCAGGATGCCGGCGCGCCAGGACTGGGCGGCGGTATCCACGCTGGTGCCGATGACCGCCGGGGCGACGCCTTGTTCAACCTGACGCACCAGATCGGCGGCCACCAGGGTGAGGGTGGGATCGTGGCCGGCCAGGCCGGCGAGGAAGTCGCGGTCGGCGGGATGCGCCGGTGCCGCCGTGCCCGCGACCGCGGCCGGAGCTGCCGGAGCTGCCGGAGCGCGGGTCGACGCCAGGCGTTCCGCGAGGGCGTACTGGGCGGCGATCTGCAGGCCGGCCTGCGACCACAGGCGGGTGCGACCGAGCAGACGTTCGCTGCTGCCGTCGACCTGGTAGACATCGACGTCGAGCCAGTCGCAGGGCACCGCCACGGTGGTGCCGGCGACACTGGTGGAGTGCTCGCCGCGGCCGCCGGCGAGGTAGAGCCGCAGACCGTTGTCGAGTCCGAGGCGTCCCGAGCCGGCGGCGAGGGCGCCGTCCACCGGCTTGCACACGCCGCGTGGCGTGTTGGTCAGATTCAGCACCACTTGGTCAGGGGCGATGGCCAGGAAACCGCCGCGATCGCCATCGGCGACCACCGAGCGGTCGCGACCAGCGCCGGCGACCTCGATCCAGGTGCCGAGCAGCGGGCCGGGCAGGCTCACCACGGCCTGGCGTTCGCCCATGCAACCGCCCAGCGTCGAGGCGGCGAGCAACGCGACCAGTCGGTGATGGCGGCGGTGGATGGCGGCGTCAGTCATGGGATCTCCAGAGGCGGTACAACGTGGTCGGCGCCGGCGGTGCGGTCACCGCTGCGGCGTCGCTCGGTCAGCGATCAACGTGTGGGTGCCGACGTCGGCCCGGCGTCCGCACCCATATCATCCAGGAGTCGTCGCACGTCGCGCGCACAGCGATCGAGATCGCTGACCGCCGTGCGTTCATCGAGGGCCAGGCGGGCGAGTTCGAGACTGGCATCGCGCAAGGCTTCGAGCCTGAGCTGACGGGCATCGTCGCGCGCTGGCGGCGCCTTTGTCGGGGCTGCCACTACTGCCGGCGCGGGACGCGCGGGGGCCGCCGTCGGTGCTGGCGCCGGGCTGGGCGCCGCGGCGGCGGGCTTGGCCGGTGCTGCGACCGGCACCGCGGCGCCCACCTCGCCCCGGGCCAGGCATTGTTCCAAGGTGGCGCCGGGCGTGGCGTCGGCGTTGATCGGTCCGACCGTGCGCGCCTTGAGGCGCTCGCGCACGAGGTGATAGAGCCGGGCGCTGAGCGGCACGTAGCCGACCTCCTCGACGATGGCGGGGTGGGCGAAAATAAAGTCGAGCAGGCCGGCGACTTCGGGCCGGGAGAGCGAGGCCTTGGTCACGTAATAGAAGAGTGGGCGCGACAGTGGGGCATAGGTGCCGTCGAGGATGGTCGCGGACGTCGGCATCACCGGACCCTTGCCGTTGTCGACCGGCACCGCGCGCAGCACCTGCTGGTTGGTGCGGAAGTAGGCCCAGCCGAAGTAACCGAGCGCGAAGGGATCCCCGGCGATGCCCTGGACCAGATCGTTGTCGTCCTCGCTGGCGACGTAGTCGAGACGCGAGGCCTGGGCGGTGCCGTTGATGGCGTAGGTGAAGTAATCGAAAGTGCCCGAGTCCTTGCCCGGTCCGAAGAGCTTGATCGTCTCCTTGGGCCAGCCGGCGCGCACGTCAGCCCAGGTCTTCACCCGGCTGTCGGGCTCCCAGATCCGGCGCAGTTCGGCAACCGTCAGGCTGGTGCAGAAGGTATTCCGTGGGTTGACAGCCACGGTCATGCCGTCGAAAGCCACGGGGAGTTCGATCAATTCGTGGCCGGCGGCGGCGGCAACGCCGAATTCGCGCGGCAGGTAGGCGCGCGAGGCCCCGGCGATGGGGATCTTGCCGGTGCTGATCAGGCGGAAACCGGCGTTGGTTCCCGACACCTGCACCTGCAAGTCGACCTGCGGATCCTGGCGGGCGTAGGCCTCCGCCATGCCCACGCTGATCGGATAGACCGTGCTCGAACCATCAAGGAGCAACGGCGCGCGCGCGTCGCCGGCGGTCAGGATGATCGTGGTCGAGAGCAGCAGCAGCAGCCTGGGCATGATGGTTCTCCGCGGACGGCGACAGCGAGATGAAATTCCGATCGACGACGTCGGCGCAGCGCGGGAACTATCTCCACAACGGCCAAGACGGCGTGAATGCGAAGCCACGGGAGCGATGAAGCTACGACCGCCGTGGCCACAGCGGCCACAGCGGCCACACCGGATCTTCACTGATGGTTCATCGCCGCCGGAACAGTGTCGGGTCCGCAGCTATTTGCGGCGAGGTTGCGCATGGCATCGGCATCCGGTTCGTCTCCAAGTTCTCCCAGCAATGGCAATCGTCGGACGCGGTCGCCGGCGGCGGCGGATGGCGCTGCCGAGGTCCCGGCCGAGGCGTCCCGGCGCGGCTGGGCGTCGTCCATCACCGACCGCCTGCTGCTGCGCCGAGGCGCTGACGAGGTTCCGAGCGTTCCCGGCTACCACCTTCTCGACCTCATCGGCCGCGGCGTGGTCACCCGCTGCCATCGGGCGGTGCGCCTGGCGGTACAGCAGGAGGTGGCGTTGAAGCTGGTGCATCCCGAGCTGGCCGCCGTTCCCGGTTTCGCAGCGCGCTTCCTCGCCGAGGCGGCGGCGGCGGCCCGGGTGCGTCATCCCAATCTGATCGCCACCATCGAATCGGGGATCGACCGCGGCGTGGTCTGGCAGGCGCTGGAATTGACCAGCGGGCGCACCCTCGACGCGCTGGTGCACGCCGAAGGCCCGCTCGCCGCCAAGACGGCGGTGACCGCGGCGCTCGATTGCGCACGCGCGCTTGAAGCGCTGCACGCCGCCGGTCTGCGTCATGGCGACATCCGGCCGTCGGCGGTCGTCCTCGGCAGCGACGGCATCGCCCGTTTGGGCGAACCGGGTTCGGCCGGGCTGTGGCGGGCGGGCGGCGCCACCGCCGTCGCCGACTTCGCGGTCGCCCGCGGCGCCTTCGCCCCCGAACTGGTGGCGGCACTGATCGGCATCACCCCGGGCGGCGCCGAGGCCGCCACGCTCGATATCCGTAGCGATCTGCACGCACTCGGCGGCACCCTGGTCTGGCTGCTCACCGCCTCGCCGCCGTGGGTGGCGAGCGACCAGGCCGGTCTGCTGCGCCGCGCCAGCGGCGACGACCAGTCCGATCCGCTCCAGGCCGCGCCAGGCATTCCCGCCGCGGTAGCGGCAGTGGTGCGCAAGGCGGTGGCCCACCATCCCGAGGAGCGTTACGCCAGCCCGGCGCAGTTGCGCGAGGACCTCGAACGCGTCCTGCACGACTTCGCGCCCATCCACGCCCGCCGTGCCACCGTGGTGCCGCCGCGGCGACCGACCACCAGCCGCGAGCCGTCCGCCGCCACGGAACCGCCGGCGCCGGTCCGCCGACGCTGGCTGCTGCCGGTGCTCGGACTGGCGGTTGCCGGTGGTGCTGTTGCCCTGGCCTGGTCGCTGGTCCCCGACCGCATCGGATTGCCCGCGTCGTTGATGCCAGCAGCGCCGGCGCGCGTCAGCGCAGAGAGCGGGACGGGAGCCGAGACCATCTCGCCAGCGCCGGCGACGCCGTCAGCCAGCGAGTCTCCGGCGCCAGGCGGTCAGCCGCCAGCGGCCAGCGCGGTCCCCGCCGTCGTCAGCGCGCCTCCCGCGGTGCCGGCGCCGACCGAGCCGGCTCCGGTGTGGGCCTCGGCACATGGCGCCGACCAGCAGGGCCGCTGGGCTGATCTCACCGTCGCCGGCGTCCGCCAGCGCATGCGCTGGTGTCCGCCTGGGGCCTTCTGGATGGGGTCGCCGCCCGAGGAATCCGGCCGCCGCGACGACGAACGGCAGGTGCTGGTGACCATCAGCCACGGCTTCTGGCTGGGCGACAGCGAGGTCACCCAGGCGCTGTGGCAGGCGGTCGCCGGCGACAACCCCAGCCATTTCCGCAGTGAGACGCTGCCCGTCGAGATGGTGTCCTGGCTGCACGCCGATGCCTTCGTCCGCCGTCTGCGCGACCTCGGCCGCGCACCGGCGCGCCTGCCCAGCGAGGCGGAATGGGAATACGCCTGTCGTGCCGGCGGCACCCAGACGACGCCGGGGTGGACGCGCGACGAGTCCGGCGGAACGCCGCGCGCGGTGCGCACGCTGCCGCCCAATGCCTGGGGCCTGCATGACCTGCACGGCAACGTGATGGAGTGGTGTCTGGACGCCTACGCATCCTACCCGCAGGGAACGGTCACCGACCCGCGCGGCCTGACCGGCGTCCAGCACGTCGCCCGTGGCGGCGCCTGGTGCATGGGAACAGTCGACTGCCGCGCCGCAGCGCGGGCACGGTACCTGCCGGTGGTGCGCTATTTCTTCCTGGGACTCCGCGTGCTGATCGAGTGAGCAAGGCTGGGCATGGATCGCCCGATGTGCGCGGCAAGGCTTCGGCCCAGCCTCGGGGGGTGCGGGGGGCCACCACCGCGCGGCCGACTGCGCAACGACCTGAGAGCGTCAGCAATCCGCGTCGGCGGGCAGGGCCCCGCCGACGCAACCCGTCAGTGGCGGAGCGCAGGCGCGCAGCGCCGAGCATCGCCACGAGAGGGCCGGCGCGGTCGCGCCGGACGTGCCGGTCTTCCGGCGCGGTCGCCGTCGTCGGCGACTTGCGGAAGCGGTTCCCCGCGACGGTCGCCCGTCTGTGCAAGAACTAGCGCCCGTCCGCAATTCGTGGCCACTCGCTGGGGGCCAAACCCCCGCCCACCGTGATCACCTCCGCAGCCCTCCCCTTGCCGGCTCCGGCTGGCCGGCACACTTCCGTCGTGGCCGCATCGGCGCATGTCCAACCGCTCGATACGGTGCGCCTGTTCGCGACCCCAGAGCACATCGCTTTCCAGTTCCGCCTGGCCGGACCGATGGCCCGCGGTCTGGCCTGGGGTATCGACCTGATGATCCGCGTCGGTGTCCTCGCGGTGGTCGGGTTTGGCCTGATGCTGACCGGTTCGCATTTCGGTGTCGGGGTGTGGCTGGTCATCTACTTCTTCCTCGACTGGCTGGCCGGCGGCCTGTGCGAATGGCAGTGGAAGGGCTACACGCCGGGCAAGCGCGCGCTCGGCATCCGCGTCATCGGCACTGATGGTCTGCCCGCCGGCTGCGGCGCCTGCCTGCTGCGCAACGTGCTGCGCGTCGCCGACGGTCTGCCCATGGTCGGCAAGCTGCCGACGTTCCTGCTCGGCGTGCTGTCCATGGGCATGTCGGGGACCTTCCAGCGACTGGGCGATCTCGCCGCCGGCACCGTGGTGGTCTACGACAATCCGCGCGGTGCTGGCCGCGTGCAGCTCGACAACGAAGCGCGCGCGCGCGCCCTCGCCGACGAACTGCCACCTGAGCTGGCGCACCTGGTCGACGGCAGCGTGGCGCGCGCCGCGTCCGGCTATGTGGCACGCCGCCGGCAGTTCCATCCCCGCCGTCGCGCCGAGATGGCCGAACACCTGGCCGGTCCGCTGCGCCGCCGGCTCGATCTGCCGCCGGCCACCGACCCCGACCTGCTGCTGTGCGCGCTGTGGCTGAAGCTGTTCGCACCCGGCGACAATACCCAGGCCACCGCTGACGCAGCGGTGCTGCTGGCCAAGCGCAGCGGCGACTGGAAGAAACTTGAGGCGGTGATGGCCGGTGCCCGTGGCCGCGATCCGGTCGAACTGTCGCGGCTCTACCGCGCCGCCTGCGCCGATCTCGCGCTGGCCGACGCCTACCACCTGCCGGCACCCAATGTCGCCTACCTGCACGATCTGGTGGCGCGCGCGCACCTGGCCTTCTACCGCCGCGCCGGCCTGGTCTGGCGGCGCGTCGCCGGTTTGCTGCTGTGGCGGGTGCCCGGCGCACTCTACGGCGATGGCTGCCTGCGCATCGCCCTGCTCGCCTTCTTTGGCACCTTCGCCGCCGCCGCCCTGCTCGGCTATGCGCGCGGCGATCTCGCCGAGCGCTTCCTCGGCGAGGACACCATCGCCATGATGCGCGAGATGTACGCCAAGGCGCCACGCGATCGCGGCCTCGACGACGCCGGCGGCATGGGCGGCTTCTACATCTTCAACAACGTGGGCATCTCGTTGCAGTGCTTCGCGTGGGGCCTGTTCTTCGGCGTCGGCAGCCTGGGCGTGCTCGGCTTCAATGGCCTGTACATCGGGCTGGTGTTCGGCTGGATGGCGGGCACCGACGATCCTGTCCTGCGCGCGCACTTCTTCGAGTTCGTCACCGCCCACGGCCCCTTCGAACTGACCGGCATCGCGCTGTCCGGCGCGGCCGGGCTGCGTCTCGGGCTGGGCCTGATCGCCGGCAGCGCCCTGACCCGCCGCGACGCGCTGGTGCGCACCGCGCGTGAGGCGCTGCCGATCATGGGTGTGGCGGCGCTGGCGGTGGCGTTGGCGGCGCCGATCGAAGGTTTCATCAGCCCGTCGGCGCTGCCGCTGGCCGCCAAGCGCGCGGTGGCGGTGCTCTCGGCGCTGCTGCTGCTCACCTACCTGGTCGGCCTCGGCGCGGCGGCGCGGCGGCGCGGCGTGCGTAGCGTGCTCGATGTCGACGAGGAAGCGGCGCTGGCGGCCGGGGCGCTGCCCAGCGACGCGTCGCGGCCGGGTCGCACCGGCGCTGCCAGCCTGGGGGGTTCGCGCCCGTGAATCTCGATGAGATGACCATCGCCGTGCGCGAGCGCTCGTTCGCCGAGGTGTTCGACCTCGGCATGGCGGTGGCATGGAAGCATGCCGGCAATCTGCTGCTGCTGCTGGGCATCGGGGTGGCGCCGTGGCTGGCGCTGAACTGCTGGCTGATCCGGGACGACGATGCCATGCAGTTCGGCTGGCTGTATCCGTGGTTCCTGCTGCTCTGCGCCGAGGCGCCGCTGGCCACCGCGCCGCTGACCGCCTACCTCGGCGAGGCGATGTTCGATCCGCGTCCGCGTCCGCTGGTCGCCTTGCGGGCCAGCCTGCGGCGCACGCCGGCGCTGCTGCTATCCGCGCTGTTGCGCGGACTCGCCGCCATCGTGGTGGTGCCGCTGCTGTTCATGCCGGTGCACGCCGTCGAGGTGCTGCTGCTGGAACGCCAGGGCGGCGGCGCGTCGTGGAAGCGCAGCCTGGCGCTCGCCGCGAGCTGGCGCGGCGAGGCCATCGCGCATCTCATGGTCGGGCTGCTGGTGGTGACCGGCGGTACGCTGGCGGTACTGCTCGGTGGCACCCTAATGGTGCAGACCCTGCTGTGGAGCGTCACCGGCGAATGGGATGGCCTCGACCTGCTGAATCCGGCGACCAGTTGGTGGCTGCAAGCCGCGGTGTGGCCGTTCATCGGCTTCCTGGCGGTGGTGCGCTTCCTCTCCTACCTCGACCTGCGCACCCGCCGCGAGGGCTGGGAGGTCGAACTCAGCCTGCGCCGCGCGGCGCGGCGGGTGACAGGGGTGGGATGAGCACGCCGTGGACAGGTCGGCGCTGGGGAGCATCGGCCCTGCGGGCAGCCAGCCTCGTGCTGGCCTTCGTGGTCTTCGGCCAAGCCACCGATGCGGAAGCCCCGCCCGTGGTCGCGGCGCCGACCCACCCGATCGCCCAGGAGCTGCGCCGTCAGGCGCCGCTGTGGTACGACGGTGAGCGCGACACCTGGCGTCGGGTCGATCTGCCGGTCGAGAAGCCGGCGAAGCCGTCGCCGGCAAGCACCGGTGGCGGCGGCGGAAACCTCGGCGGCCTGGAAGCCTTGAGCCTATCGCTGTTCGGCTGGATGATGATCGCGCTGGTGGCTGCGGCGGTGGCGGCGGTGGTGGTGGTGATCGTGCGCACCCGCGCCGACGGCGCCGCCCTCGATCTCGCCCCGGCCGGAACCCGTCCGACGCCGGCGCGGCTGAGCGAACTGCCGCTGGAACTGCCGCATCACGACGATCCCGAGGCCGGCCTGCGTGCCAGCATCGCCGCCAGCGACTGGCGGGCGGCGGTGGTGTGGTTGTACGCCCTGATGCTGCTCGATCTCGATCGCGCCGGACTGCTGCGCCTGCACAAGGGCAAGACCAACCGCACCTACTGCGACGAACTGCGCGCCGCGGTCGTTGCTGGTGGGCTGGCGGCCGACGCGCCCGGCGATCTCGCGGTCACCGCTGCGGCCTTCGAGCAGTGCTACTTCGGTCACCACCCCGCCGACCGCGCCGTGGTCGACGATCTCAGCCGTCGCCGCGCCCGTCTGGTGGCGGCCGGCGCGACCTCGGCGGCGCCGTGAGACGACCGCTGCGCCTCGCCCTGATCGTCGTCGGCGCGCTGGCGCTGGGGTGGCTGCTGTCGGCGGTGATCTCCGCCTACGGCGTTCGCGATCCGCTGATCACCACCTACGCGTCGCCGGCGCCGGGCAGCGTCAACGGCATCGCGTTGTTTCAGAGTCAGGTGATGCGGCGATTCGCCGGCGAAGGCGCGACGCGGCTGCGCGAAGCCAAACTGCACGATCGCGATCTGCTGGTGCACGTGGCGCGTGACAGCGATCTGCCCGACGCGGACACCTGCACCTGGCTGCGCGACTGGCTGGGCAAGGCGGCCGACCGTCAAGCGCTGGTCATCCTGCGCGATGGCGCGGTGGCGCCCTGGCTGTGCCAGCAATGGGGCGATCAGGCTGAGGCTGAGGCGCAGCGCCAGGACGCCGCCGGCGATGCCGTCGCAGCGCGGATCCACCGTGACGCCGCGACGCGTCTGCACACCCGTGCCAGGAGCGAGTCCGACCAAGAATCGCATCATTCGCCGTGGAACCAGGCGATCTCCCCGGGACTGGTACCGGTGGGTGGCGGCACCAACGAGGAGCGCACGCGCTGCGCGCTGTTCGCACTGCGCCAGGTCACCGCGGCTCCGGTGCAACGGCTGAGCGGCCCGTGGGCGGGCGGAGGTGTGCCGCCCAGCCTGCGCCTGCGTTCGGCGCTGGCCGCCGAGCGCGGCACCACGCTGCTTGCCGCCGACGGCAACATTTTGGCGTTGGAGATCCGGGCCGGGAGCAGCCGGCTGATGGTGGTGGCCAACGCCACCGCCCTGCTCGACGGCGCCCTGGTCGACCCGGCGGCGCGCGCCCTGGTCGGCACCATCCTCGATGACCTTGAGCGGCACGGCGCCAGCAAGGCCGCCTGGGTGCATCGCCTGGTCGCCGGCGGCGAAGCGCCGCCCGAGGGGTTCGCCAAGCTCTTCGCCCGGCCCTTCGTGTGGGCGACCCTGCACGCGCTGGCGCTGCTGGTGGCGTACCTGGGCTGGCGGGCGGTCTGGCTCGGTCGACGCAGCCCGGCCACCGGGCGCAGCCTTGAGCGCTTCGCCCGCCACATCGACGCCCTCGCCGCCCACCTGCGCGAGCGTTCGGCGATGCGTCCGTGCCTGGAGGCGATCGCCACGGCGCTCGGAAAGCGCATTGAGCACGAACCGTTGACGACCATCGACGCGCTGACCATCGTCGCCCTCTGGCATCACCCCGAGTTGACCGAACCCGACAAGCCCACCGCGACCCTGCCGGTGGAGCAGGAGCAGGCATGAGCGACCTTGTCCCCGGCCCCGATCTCAGCGCGGACGCGCCTCCCGCCCTCGGCCCCGAGCAGGTGGAGCGCTGCCGCACGCTGGTGGCGGCGGTGCGCGGCGAGTTGGCCAAGCTCTTTGTCGGCCAGGAGAAGCTGATCGAAGGGGTGATCACCGCGATCATCGCCGACGGCCACGTCCTGGTCGAAAGCCTGCCTGGTCTGGGCAAGACGCTGCTGGTGCGGTCCCTTGGCGTCATCCTCGGGCTGCATACCAACCGCATCCAGTTCACCCCCGATCTGATGCCCTCGGACATCACCGGCAGCCACGTCTTCGACCTCGCCGAGCGCCGCTTCGTCTTCCATCCCGGACCGGTCTTCACCCAGTTCCTGCTCGCCGACGAATTCAACCGCGCGCCGGCCAAGACCCACGCCGCCCTGCTCGAAGTGATGCAGGAGCGCCAGGTCACCCTCGATGGCAAGCGCCATGTCCTGGCGCCGCCCTTCCTGGTCCTGGCGACGCAGAACCCGATCGAGAACGAAGGCACCTACAACCTGCCCGAGGCCCAGCTCGACCGCTTCCTGTTCAAGCTGGTGATGACCTATCCCGAGGCCGCCGAGGAGGAGGGCATCCTCGCCCTGTTCCTGTCCGGCCGCACGCCTGACGACATCCTGCGCACCGACGTCCGCGCCGTCGCCGATGCCGCCGCCGTCATCGACCTGCAGCAGCTCGCCCGCCACGTCACCGTCGACCCGGCCATCATCCGCTACATCGCCACCCTGGTGCGCCGCACCCGCGGCTATCCCGGCCTCTACCTCGGCGGCAGTCCGCGCGCGGGCATCGCCATGCTCACCGCCGGTCGCGCCCTCGCCCTCTGCCGCGGCCGCGGCTTCGTCGTCCCCGACGACATCGCCGACTGCGCCCTGCCCGCCCTGCGTCACCGCGTCATCCTCAGCCCCGAGGCCGAGATCGAGGGCAAGACGGCGGATTCGTTGGTTTCAGAGGCTTTGAAGACGGTTGAGGTCCCGCGCGGAGTACAGGCGAGGACGGCGTGAGGGGCGGGCAGGGAACGAAGGGCGCGAAGGGGACCTGAGAGGTGAGGTGCACGTCCTGATTGGGAACTCTCCGGAATCACGCCGCAGTCCACTCACGCGCATCGTCGCGCACACCTCACCTCACCTCACCTCACCTCACCTCACCTCACACCCCTTCGCGCCCTTCGCGCCCTTCGCGCCCTTCGCGCCCTTCGCGCCCTTCGCGCCCTTCGCGCCCTTCGCGCCCTTCGCGCCCTTCGCGCCCTTCGCCCCCTCCCCCCTTTCCCCCCCCCGCCCCCTCCTCCTCCTTTTCGCCCT
>Ga0163144_10006703_pt1 | contig 25357 bp, 22 predicted proteins | sample OliLak19BULKMAT1_FD_123175 | JGI IMG/M metagenome (GOLD analysis project Ga0163144, IMG submission 123175) | Freshwater microbial mat bacterial communities from Lake Vanda, McMurdo Dry Valleys, Antarctica - Oligotrophic Lake LV.19.BULKMAT1 | ecosystem: Environmental > Aquatic > Freshwater >... | reverse complement strand
GGTGGTGGCACCGCCAATGTCGCGGGCGATGACGTCGCCCGACACCGTCTTCGCCAGTGCCACGTTGGCCGCGTTGCTCACCTCGACGTCGCCGCTCACCGTTTCGGCGCGCACTTCGCCGCGCACGCCTGACACCACGACGTCGCCGGAAATCGACTTGACCGACACCGACGCGCCGGCCGGCACCGAAATCACATAGTCCACGCGCGCCGAGATGCCGCGTTCGCCGGAGGTGCCGCGGCGGGGGTAGACCGATCGCACTTCGACCCGGCCGTTGAAGTGGTTCATCTCCACGCGCAGGTCGTTCAACAGCCGCCTGGCGTCGTCTGGATTGCGATGGCGCACGCGCCTAGTCGCCTCGACGCGAATCTCGTTGCCGCTGCCGCCCGTGACGTGGACATCGCCGGAAATGCCGGCCAGGTCGAGGGCCGCGTCGGCGCCGACCTTGAAGGTTTGCGTGGTCTTGTCGACGGTCTCGGGTCCCTGCCGCGAGTCCTGGTAGCGGTCGAACCACCCGGGCCGCGGGCCTTCGTCCAGCAGGAGGCCGCGCAGCGTGACCGCAGCGTGGGCCGGCGCCGCGCTGCCGGCGAGCGCGAGGCCAACGAGCAGGCGGGTGATGAATCGGTTCGGCATAACGGCGGCTACTGCGACAGGGTCTGGAACTTGCGACCCGCCTCGGCTTGATTGCCCTTGCGCATTTCATTGATCAACTCGACCGTGGTCTGAAGCAGTGCCACCTTCGTGCGGAGGGCGTCGAACAAGCCATCCTGTGCGTTGTTACTGGCCGGCTGCGATTTGAGCGCGGCCCGGCTCTCGCTGATCGCCTGGTCGATCACGGTGAGGTTCTTCTGGAGGACCGACGCCACTTGCGGATCCAGTTCGCCGGTGTCCTGGTTGGCAATGGTCTGCAAGTCGTCGATCGCCTTCTGGTAGTGCTTCTCGGCCGCTGCAAATTCCGCCGCCACCGATGCCACGCTGATTTCCGTGTCGCCGGCGCCGGCCGTCGCATCGGTCGCGAGATTGGCGTCGCGCGACATCAGAGGTAGCAGCCCGATGACGGTGGCAAGCAGCAACGCTGCGGCCGCCCCGAGCCACACCGGCCAGTTGCCGCCTTCGCCAAGGCTACGGCGCCCAAGTGCCCCCGGCATCGCGAGGCGCCGGCTCTTCGGTGCCGGTTCCGTCGCGACCGCCGCCTGCAGCCGGGTCCACACCTCGGGCGCCGGCTCGTGGCGGTCGAGCATGAACGCCGCCGCGCGGATGGTGCGCAGGTCGGTCACCAGCGCGCTGCAGGTGTCGCAAACCTCGAGGTGCCGCTCGACGTTCCGCTGTGCAGCGGGCGCGAGACGCCCATCGACATAGTCGACGAGAAGTTCATTGAGCTCACCACAGGTCATAACTTGCAACTGCCACTGTAACTACCTCCTGGTGGCCGAACCCTTCCACATCGTGAAGCAGGAAGGCGGCCCGGCAGGCCGGAGGTAGCGACGCGATGGCCCGTTCCAGATCGATGCGGTTGACCGCGCTCAGGATCGGCACCGGCGAGGCCACCGGATCGGCTTCCGGTTCGTCCAGAGACTCGGTTTGCCGGCCCATGCGCGTGTGCCGGTTGCGCAGCACGTCCAGGCAGTGGTTCATCGCCAACCGGTAAAGCCACGTGCCCAGTGACGACTCGCCGCGGAAGCTCCCAATCTTGCGATACGCCAGCAGAAAAATGTCCTGCAGCAGATCGTCCGCCTCTCCTTTGGCGCCCGTCATTCGGCTCGCCAGATTGTAGAGCCGGGTGGCGTGCTGGCGGTACAGGGCTTCGAACGCCGACCCGTCGCCACCCCGAATGCGCTCGACCAGTTCGAGATCGGCGCTTTTCACGTCACTTATGGGGTTAGACGGGGGCATGGGCAGGGAGGTTGATGCTTGCAGGGTGCCAAAGTGTCCGCCTCCGCGGCCACGCCCAAAGAGACGTGTGAGACCGGGGATTGGTTCGGAACTATTTGCCGTTCCAGCGAATACGGGCGAATCCTACCACCCGTCCCGGGGTGACGGTCAGGCCCTCGGCCGATAGTAGGGACCGTTTTAGGGACAAGCTGGAATAGCCACCCAGCCGCCCGCCGGCGGCCAGCACACGGTGATAGGGGAGGCCCGGCCGGTCGCCGGTTCGCATGATGTTGCCCACCGCGCGTGCCGCGCGGGGCTTGCCCGCCATGCGGGCGACGTCGCCGTAGGTGGTGACCAGGCCCGGCGGGATCCGCGAGACGATCAGCAGGACCTTCCGCTCGAACGCGGTCACCGGCCAACCGTAAGACGTGCCCGAAAGCTGGTTCCTCCGAGGTCGTGTTCGTTAAACGCCTGTGAGACACCGCCGCTGCCGATGGCGTCGGGGACCGTCGTCCAGGCAAATTCACCGGCCACGCCGAGCCAGCGCGTCACCTTGAACTCCGCGCCGCCGCGGAGGTGATAACCACCAAACCGGTCGTCGACGTCTTCGCCACTTCCCGCGAAGGAGGACGTCTCCTGGTAGCCGAACGACGTGTAACCGCCTGCGACATACGGAATCAATTTCGGCAATTTCCGCATCCGGAACTTCCAACCGGCGCTGATCTCGATGGGGACGATGGTCACGTCGAGGGGAATACCGAGGGGGAAGACCTGGCCGTCGAGCACCAGCGCGCGCTCCCCCGAGTTGGAGTATTGCCACGCGCCGAGGTCCACGAACAAGCCACCAAACGGCAGGCCGACGGTGGCGCCGCCGCCGAAGATGGCGCCCGAGGTGGTGCCGAGAATGGCGTCGAAGCTCTCGCTGGCGGCAAAGGAGAACTGTCCCACCATGACGTAGCCGCCAATCTCAACACTGCGCGATGTCGAGGGGCGCGAGGGTCGCGTTTGCGCCGCGGCGGACACCGCGGTCACGAGCAGCAGCAGGGCGGCGACGACGGGCGAGCGGCGTGTCATCAATGGCGTGTCCTATCGCGCGAGGCCAAGGCCGCGCAGCGTGGCGCGTGGGTTGATGAGGCCGTAACCGAACAGGTCGTCGCGGCCAGCGGCGCCCTTGTCAGTGGCAAACTGCTTCATGGCGGCTTCCACGGCCGCTGGACTGGTCACGCCCTGCTGCATCAGCAGCGCGGCAAAGCCCGCGACGTGGGGCGTCGCCATCGACGTTCCCTGGAAGTAGTAGTAGGCGAAGGCGTCGGCCCGCGGCGGACCGTACTGCGAGACCGGCCGCTCGTAGGTTTCGAGCAAGTCGAGGTCGAGCGTCTGCTGCAGGATGCCGGCGCTGGCGCCGCCGGCGCGCTGATCGCCGCCGGGCGCTGACAACTCCACGAACGATCCCGAGGTGGAGTAGTACGTCGACTCGAGGGTGCGGCCCACGGCGCCGACCGCCACCATGCCGTTGATGTCGGGCGCTGGTTGCGCCAGGCGGTTGGGCTGATTGCCACTGGCGCGGGTGTTACCGGACGCCACCGCCACGAACACGCCCTTGCCCACCGCGTAGCGAAGGGCGTCAGTCACCACCGGTGCCGCCCCACCTTCCGCGCGGCCAATGCTCAGGTTGATGACCTTGGCGCCGTTGTCGGCGGCATAGCGAATGCCAAGCGCCACCACATCGTCCGTGCCTTCATTCGGGCTGGAGAAGATCTCGTCCCACAGCCCCTGGATGATCTTCACCGGCATGATGCGGACGTTGTAGGCCATGCCAGCGCCGCCGAGGCTGTTGTTGGTCAGCTGGCCCACGGTGCCGGTCACGTGCGTGCCATGCGAATCGAGATCGACAGGGTAGGCATCGTCCCAGATGAAGTCGCGCGGCGACACAAAGCGGGTTGAGCCACTGGTGCCCAACTCGGGCGCGGCCGCGAAGGGCACATCGACGATGCCGAGCGCGGGGTAGATGGGACCGCCCGGCACCATGCGGTACGCGAAGCGCGAGTTGTAGCGGAACGTGCCCGAATGGAACGCGACGCCGCTGTCGAGCACCGCGACGATGATGTTGCTGGTGCCGCCCGGCTGGATGTCCCACGCCCGCTCCATGTCGATGGCGGGGAAGTTCCACTGGTTCGCATACAGCGGATCGTTGGGCTTGCTCATGGCGTAGTTGCGATAACGCGGCTGCGCGTACTCGACGTCGGGGCGCGCGCGCAGCATGGCGGCGGCGGCCTCGGGGTCGGCGGTGTCGGGAATGTCGATGATGTCGAAGTTGGCCCAGCCGGATCGATCGACGGTGCCGCCGGCGACTTGCCTGGTCGCGGCCATGATGCCGCCTGCCGTCGCGTCGGCCTTGAACTTCACGATCACCGAGCCGCGGACGTAGGGCAGGCCGTCTGCGGCCTCGGCCCGTAGCCGGTCGGCTTCGTCGCGACTGCGCGCGGCGCGCGGCGCGTCCTGGTCGCGCAGGCCGCGATCGATCGCCGGCAGCGAGGTGTCCTGCACCAACAGCCGCGCGGCGGCCGGCAGTTGCTGTCCGGCGCCGGTGGCGGTGAGCAGCCCGGCTCCGACGATGGCCATCAGGCCGACACCGCGGACCGCCTTCAGTACAGTCATACCGCCATGTTAGTCCGAGTGGGCGCGCTTCGCGTGTCGGGCTCGCGGCGTAACCGCGAGCCCTAAAGGTAGCTGAGCGGGTCGATCCCATACTCCGCGGGATCCAACGGCGCCATCACGCTCTTCGGTTCTGACCCCTCGGCGGGCGCTTCCCACAGGTTGACGTCGTACGGAAGATCCAGCGGTTGGCGTGATGGCAACTGGATGATGCGGACGCGCGGCTTGTAGGGGTCTGGCGCGTGCACGGCCAGGACCACCGCGAGCGCGCCGGTGTCGAGACGCACCAGGTTGCCGGGCGGGTAAATGCCCAGCAACTGCGTGAAGCGCCGCACCAGGTGCTGATCGAACTGCTGGCCGTCGTTGCGCTTCATCACTTCGAGGATGCGGTCCGACGGGAACGCCTGCTGATACGCGCGCTGCGAGCGCATGGCGTCGTAGACGTCGGCAATGCTGCACAGCATGGTGCCCAGGTTCAGTCCCGCACGCGACACGCCGAACGGATAGCCCGTGCCATCCAGCCGCAAATGGTGCTCGAGCGCAATCACCGGAGCGATGGCTGGCATCTCCGGCGTGCGCCGGAGAATCTCGGCGCCGTCGACGACGTGCATGCGCATGATGGCGAATTCGGCGTCGGTCAGCTTGTCGGGCTTGTTCAGGATCTCGGTCGGCGTGCGCACCTTGCCGATGTCGTGCATCAGCGCGGCGAGGCCGAGTTCGCGCAGCGGTGTGCCGTCCATCCCAAGCGCGCGCGCTTGCGACATGGTGAGAATCGACACGTTCACCATGTGCGTGAAGGTGTAGTTGTCGTAGTTCTTGAGCGCGGTCAGGGCGATCAGCGCCGTGCGGTTGGCCGACACGGCTTGCGCCAGCGAGTCGATCAGCGCGCGCGCCGCCTTGGGATCCGGTGTGCCCTCGGTCTTCGCCATCTCCCACACGCCGCCGGCGACGTTCGAGGCATCGGCATAGAGACGACGGATGGTGGCCACGTCCGCTGCGGAGTTGTCGACCTTCTCGTCGGTCTGGATGCGCCCGACGCGGATGTGAGCCAAGGTGGCGAACACGGCCAGCGGATCGCCCGGCTCCACACCGGGCCCGCTCTTGCCAGGTCGCCGCTCGGGATGCGCGATGGTCAGCGCCAGCGTCGACAGCTCCTCGGGCGTGACGCCGCGGTCAAAGACAATCCGTTCGATCCCCAGCGACTTCAGCCGGCGGATCATCTCGCCCATCGACTCGGCCGCGCGCGGCAGCGGGGTATCGGCAACGATCACTTCCTGGCCAATGATGCCGATCGCGATCGACGGCTGATCGACCAGCATCTGCGTGATCGATTCGTGCAGCCCATCGAACGCGCGCTGCACCAGCGGATGCGTGGGCGCATACAACTGGGCGCCGCGCAACGCGCCGGCCAGGCGGCGCATGAACTCGTCGGCGGCCCGCAGGCGCGTCACCGCATCCATTACTGGCCCCTCCGCAGCGCCGTGCGCGTTGGCGCCGGCCCGGACAGGGCCACCTTGGCGGCTTTCTTCACGCCCCCCGACCCGCCCGCAGCGGCTTCGGTGAGCGCCCGCTCGGCGCTTGGCAAACTGATCGCGCGCAGCGCGCGCGCCGCGGCCGTGCGCAAGCGCGTGGTCCGGCCCGGTGCGTACCACTCGCCGCGAGACAGGATTGCTTGCAACGTCATCACCGAGCGCTCGTCGTTGGCGACGCGGCCCAGCGACTCGATCGACGAGAGGTACTCCCCTTCAAGTGCGCCGGTGTAGCCGGTATGCGTCAACAGGTAGACGAACAGCGGCGCCGCGCGCTCATCGCGCAGCGAGCCGAGCGCCTGCAAGATGGCGTCGCGCGTGTGCGGCTTGCCGGTTTTGAGCGCCTGTTCCAGTACTTCGTAGGCGTCGTTGGTGCCGATTTGCACGATCGCCCGCAGCGCCTCGCGCTGCACCTGTGGCTCGCCATCGTCCAGCAGGCCACGCAGGTCGGGCAGGGCCGCTTCGCCACCCAGGGCACGCAACAGATCGATGGCGGCCCGCCGCACGGCCGGATTCGGCGAGGTCCGCAGTTCGTCGGCGTATTGCCGGGCCGCGGTGCCAAAGCCGATCAGGATGTCGCGCAGGCGGCGCACCGTGCGGGCGTTACCTTCGGCGGCCAAGGCATCGGCCAGCGGTTCGACCAACCCCGGGCCAATCGTCTTGCAAATCTGCGCGGCGATGCTGACCTCGGCATCGGTGGCCTGGCGCAGGAACAGCGACAGGTGGCGCACCAGCGAGCCTTCGACGAGGCGGGTGACACCGGCCGCGGCATACGCGACAACGGGCGAATCGGTGGCCTTGGCCGCCCCGACCACCGCGTCCACCAACTGCGCGGCCAACGCCAGATCGCCGACCAGCACCAGTTGCTCGATGCTGCCGATGGTGAGGTCCAGTACGCCGGCCCACGCATCCGTCCGCGTCTCGATGGTCAGCAAATCCAGCAGCAGCCGCTGATCAAGGGCGCGCACCTCTTCTTCGCCGACCGTCGAGACCCAGGCGCGGATGCGCACCGGCGGGTCGTCGCCGATGTTGTCCACCTCGGTGGCCTGCGTGCGGGCGGACGTCAGCTCGCGCGCGTAGTCGTCTGACACGAACTGCGAATCCGAATACGTCGTCAGCATCTTGGTGGAGCTGGTCCAGACGCTTTCGAATTGAGGATCCTGCCCGAACAATGCCTGCGCCTGTTCGGTCGCGGCGGCGAGAATGTCCTGCTGCCGGGCCGGGTCGGGAACCAGGGTTTGAAAGGCGGCCGCAAGGCGGTTGCTCGCGCCGCGATCCTTGACCACGTTCTCGACCAGGAACTTGGTCAGCATCTCGTCGGTCAGGCGCGCCTGTAACTCGCCGCCCAGGTCCATGCCGGGCGTGGTCGTGCCGGGCGGCTGCAGTGGTGGCGGATCGGTGATCAGCGTCAGCAGCATGTCGGGCGACATCTGGGCGGCGGCGCCGGCCATGCGGTTCAGCACGGCATCCAGTTCCTGCGGCTGCCGCTCCGCGGCGTAGTTGGCGAGGCCATGCATCATCTCGAGCAACGACTTGCGCTGCTGCACCGAGTCGTCGCCACTCGCGCGTCCGTGTGCCTGCAGGCGCTCAGCGAATTGCGCCAGCTGGTCGGCGTCCTTGGCCATGTCCAACATGCTGGCCATGCCGGTCGATGGGGCGAAGCCGGAGGACTCGTCCTTGACCTCCTTAAGGGTTTCCAGAATGCGGTCCCACGACGCGGAGGCGCCACTGCCGGCGCGTTCGCGCAAGACCTCGGCGTAGTCGATCTCCGTCAGCGTGATTGAGGAGTTGCCCGACTCTTGCCACGACTGGGTCAGGCCGCCGGCCGCGCGCGCGTCTTCGGGCGTCCGCGCCAGCAGCATCAGGAACGCGTGCCACTCGTCGTTGTTGAGCGGATCCAGGAGCGTGAACTCGCCGATCAACTGCAGGTGCAGCAGCGCCGCCAGCTCGGCGGCTGCTGGATCGGGCTTGGCGAATCCGCGGCCGTCGACTAGTAACGCATCGGGCAGGACCGTGATGGCGACCGGCCCGCGGGAGAGCAATTGCTTGCCGGCGCCGGTGATGCGCGCCAGCGCCGCCTGGATCGTCGGATGGCTCGGTGGGTACATCGAGACCACGCGCGTCGCCGCCTTGCAGGCCTTGGCGAACTCCGCCAGCCGCGCCGCCGTGTCGGTCGGCAGCGGCTCGAGTGAACGGGTCGAAGGGGCAGGCATGTCTGGAGGTATCCGAATTAGAGGTACGCCAGCGGGTCGAGGCCCACCGCCGGTCCATCGACCGCTTCAACCACTGCGCGCGGATACTCACCGCGCGAATCGCGATCCCAGGTATTGGTCAGCATCGGCGTCTCATAGGGCGCGCCGTGCGAGTCGAGAATCAGCTTCACCTGCGGGCGGAACGGGTCCTCGGGATGCGTCTGTGTCACGACGCCGACTTCCTCGGTGCTCAACCGCACCAGCGTGCCGATCGGATAGAGGCCCATCAGGTTGACGAAGCGGCGCAGCAGCGCGGGATGAAACGCCGTGCCATCCTGCTGCCCCATGATGCTCCTGATGCGATCGGTGGCCAGCCCGGCACGGTAGGCGCGATTGCTGCGCAGCGCATCGAAGACATCGACCACGCTGACGACCATGGTGCAGAGATTGAGCGTGCGCGAGCCGATGTTCTCGGGATAGCCGCTCAGATCCTGCTTCAGGTGATGCTCGAACGCCACCACCGGCGCCAGCGCCGGCGTGTCAGGCGTGCGCCGCAGGATGTGCGCGCCGTCGACCACGTGCAGCTTCATGATGCTGAACTCTTCGGTGCTCAGCTTGTCCGGCTTGTTCAGGATCTCGAGCGGCGTGTGCACCTTGCCGATGTCGTGCATCAGCGCCGCGTAGCCGAACTCCTTCAGGATGGGACCCTCGAGTTCAAGCGAGCGGGCCATCGCCATCGACAGGGCGGCCACGTTCACCATGTGGGTAAACGTGTAGTTGTCGTGCCGCTTCAGCGCGGTCAGGGCCAGCAGCGACGTGCGGTCCTGGTAGACCAGCTTCGACAGGCTATCGATGATGCCCTTGGCGTCCGCCGGGTTCGGCTGGTCGCCCGCCTTGGCCGCGCTCCAGATCGTTTCCGCGCTCGTCACCGCGGTCGAGTACATCTGCTTCGCCGCGGCGAGGCCGACCTCCGAGTCGTCCATTTCGTCAGCCACGACCTTCGAGACCAGGACGCGGCGGATGCCGCGCGCGACCAGGCGGTCGTTGACGGCGGTGTTCGCCATGCGATCGGCGAGCTCTTCCATCAACGTGCGGATGTCCGACAACTCCACGCCGCGCGCGAACGTGATCTTCTCGATCTTGCGCTCGCGCATGTCGCGCAGCAGCCCGGCCAACGCGCCCGAGCCGCGCGGCAGGCGGAAGTCGTTCAGGACAATGTCGTCTTCGAGGAAGGCGACAATGACGGCCGGCGAGGTGGTCAGCGGCGTCGCCAGAATCGTGCCCAGGGCGGCTGCGGCGCGCTGCACCTGCGGATGCGCGGGGCTATACAACTCCGACGCCCGCACGGCCGCGCCCAGGCGGCGGACGATCTCTTCCTGAGGCGAGATCATGCCGGCATCTTTCGCAGCGTTGCGGCGGCCATCCGCCGCAGGAAGAAGTCGCCGGTGCGGGCGAGGTCGGCCACGGCCGTCCTCGCGCGATCGCTGCCGATGCGGGTCAGCGCCGTCAGCGCAGCGGTGCGCAGCCGCTGGGTCCGGCCCCACGCCAGCCAGCGCCGTTGCCGGGCCATGGCGGTCACCGGGGGCAAGGCCCGGTCATCGCGGAACGAGGCGAGCGCTTCCATGGTGTCGAGCACCACCGCCAGATCGTCGCCGAAGGGGTCGCTGCCGTCGAGGATGCGCAACAGCATCGGTACCACCCGCGGATTCTTGAGGCCGACCAGCGCGGCAATGACCGCGGCGCGGGCTTCGCCCGTGCAGGCTTTGAGCACGACATAGACCGCGCGGGCTGCGGCCGGGTCGTCGATGCGGGCGAGCGACGACACCGCGGCATGCATGACGCGGGTATCGGGTCGCCGCAGCAGGACCTGCAATGGCGCAATCGCCTGGCCGGTGCCGAGCTGCCCGAGCAGCCGGGCGAGCTCGCGCTGCACGAACCACCGCTGGTCGTCGACCGCGCTCGCCAGGCCTGGAATAGCGGCCGGCCCCATCTTCAGGATCAGCGCCGATGCCCGGTCGGCCGCCACGCCGCCGTCTTCGCGCTGGTACGCCGCCAGCAACGCCGGCACCGCGCTGGCGCCCAGGCTGAGGACAATGGCGCTGAAGCTCTTGAACTCGTCGGCGGGCAGCTCGGCCAGGCCAGTCACGGCCTCCATCAGGGCGTTGGAGGTAGCAATGCTCTCGAGCGCGCGGCGGCATTCGTCGGGCGCCAGGGCCTTGGGCCGTGTCACGGCGGCCGCCAATTCGGCGACCACAGGGATGGCGTGGTCGAAGGCGCCGGCCACCAGCAACTCGTCCACGAAGGCGGCCATGTCGCGCGCCGTTTCGCCCATGCGCTCCGACTGCGTCTCGTTGCGCAGCAGGTCGATCAACAACTGGCCCGACAGGCGGCGCACGCTTTCGTAGCCGAGGGTGTCGAGCCACTCGGCCAGTTCGGGCGGCAGGCCGCGAGCGGCCAATTGCACGGCGCGGTCGGCCGACTGATCCATCGACTGGCGATATTCGCCCGAGACGTAGCTGGACTCGTCGTACTTGAGCAGCAACTCGTCGAGCGACTGGCGAATGTCGTCGATCGGCCGCTTGCTGCCGAAGTCGCGCTCCGAGATCAAGCGCTTGGCCAGAGTCAGCACGCGTTGCTTGCGCTCGGCGTCTGGCGCCAGCGTATCCAGGACCTGGGCCAGCCGGTTGGTGGGATGGCCGGGGGATGACGAGGACAGTGCGCGCGCCAGCAGCAGTGCCACTTGCTGATCGTCGAACGCGCGCCGAATAGCGCCCACCAGCGGCACGCTCTCGTTGGGGCTCTCGCCCTGCAGCATCAGCTCGAATAAGGTGGACGTGTCCAGGTTGCCGGTGGCCAGACCGAGCGAGCCAATGACATCCTGCAGGCGCTCCGGCTCAAGGGCGGCGACCGTCTTGGCGATATGGCGATAGACCGCCAGCACGGTGGCCGCCTGAGTCGTCACCAGCGGCGAGCCGTCAGGCGTGGTGAAGGCCTCCATGCTGTCCTTCGCCAGCTCGCCGATGGCGCCGATGTCGCGGGAGATGTCCAGCAGGCGTTGCTGCTCTTCCACCGAGAACGTCGCGCGGCCCATGATGATCGACCGGACAATGGCCTTCCAGGTCGAATCGCGCCGTGCCACCCCCTCGTCTTCTTCGCGTTCGAGCAGTTCCTGGTAGTCGATCTGCTCAAGCACGATCGCGTTCTGCTCCTCGGCCTGCCAAATGGCGGCGGGTCCGCCGCGCTCTCGCCGGGTCGTGCGGTCGAGCGACAGCACGCCGAGCAGGGCCCGCACCACGGCTTCCGACGGCGGCAGCATCACGGTGATCTGGAGGATGTCGCGTTCGTGCAGCAGGGCGGCGCATTCCGTGACCGCGAGGTCGCTGGACTCCAGCGGGATGCCGTCCACCAGCAACTGGCGCGGTGTCACCGCCAGTTGCATCAGGCCGCCGACGGTCGCCTCGGCCGCGGCGGTGACCAGCCGCTCGACGGCAAGCGCCACCGCCGAATGGTCAGCCGGATAGAAGCCCCAGGTGCGCTGCGCGAGCGTGATCGCGCGTGCCAGGGTGACTGCGCTGCGGGTGACGTCGGCGGGTGAGGCCGCTGGCTGGGCCATGTGTTCCCTAAGATATACTGCCGACCGCCCCATGCGAGCCGTCGACATTATTCGCGCGAAGCGGGACGGCGACGCACTTTCGCGCGAAGCCATCCAGGCGTTTGTCGCCGGTGTGACCGACGGGTCGTGGCCTGACTACCAGGCCTCGGCCCTGCTGATGGCCATTGTCCTGAAGGGCATGAACCCGGTCGAAACCGGCTGGCTCACCGATGCCATGGCCCGTTCGGGCGACCAGGTCGACCTTCGACACATTCCCGGTATCAAGGTCGGCAAGCACAGCACCGGTGGCGTCGGCGACAAGGTCTCCATCGTCCTGGCGCCGGTGGCGGCGGCGTGCGGCGTCACCGTTCCCAAGATGTCGGGCCGCGGACTGGGGCACACGGGCGGGACGCTCGACAAGCTGGAGAGCATCCCGGGGTTCCGGGTCGCGTTGTCCCTCGAGGAATACGTCGCCCAGCTCACCGAGATTGGGTGCTGCCTGATCAGCCAGACCGCCACCATCGCGCCTGCCGACAAGACCCTGTACGCCCTGCGCGATGTCACCGGCACGGTCGAGAGCCTGCCGCTGATTGCCGCGTCGGTGATGAGCAAGAAACTCGCTGAAGGCAGCGACGCCCTGGTGCTGGACGTGAAGTGCGGACGCGGCGCGTTCATGAAGCGTCCGGCCGATGCCCGGGCACTGGCCCGGTCGATGGTCACGATCGGCTCCGCGGCCGGCGTGCGCACCGAATGCTTCATCACCCGGATGGATGTGCCGCTGGGACGCGCCGTGGGCAACGGACTTGAAATCGCGGAGTGCATCGAGGTGCTGCGTGGACACGGCCCCGCCGACCTGATCGAGCTGGTCGTGCGGCTGGGCACCCGCATGGTCCGCCTGGCCGAGCAGGCGCCGACGGACGAGGAGGCCACCGCCATGGTGCGGCAGGCACTGTCGTCGGGAGCGGCCCTCGCGAAATTCAGAGCCATGGTCGAGAAGCAGGGGGGCGATCCCCGCGTGGTGGACGATCCAAGCCTTCTGCCGTCGGCCGCGCTGACGCACGTGATGACGGCGCCGCGCAGTGGCACGGTGACGGCGCTCGATGCGCTGCTGATCGGCCGCGCGGCCGTGGCGCTCGGCGCCGGCCGCGACAAGAAGGGCGATGACGTGGATCTGTCGGCCGGACTCCTGTTGCGAAAGAAGCCCGGTGAAGTCGTGACGGCCGGCGAGCCGGTGATGGCATTGCACTATAACGATCCGGCGCGGCTGGCGGCGGCGCTGCCGCTGGTCACGCAGGCGATGGTGATTGGTGACCAGCCGCCCGCTGATGAGCCGCTCGTGCTTGGCTGGGTGCATGACCGGGGCGAGACGATGTTCGTCGTCAGCACATAGCGTGCTCAGGTGCTCAGGTGCTCAAGTGCTCAAGTGCTGATGTGCTCGGGTGTGGCGAGATAGTGAGGGACATGTGGGAGTGTTGAGCACGCTACAACCGCTGATTGGGCTCGTCGGCATTCTCGGCCTGGCGTATGCCTTGTCGACCGACCGCAAGGCCATCAGCCTGCGGGTGGTGGGGTGGGGCCTGAGCCTGCAGGTGCTGTTCGCGCTGATCGTGTTGAAGACCAGCCTCGGCCAACAGGTGTTCGGCGTGCTGGGCGACAAGATGCGCCAGCTGCTCGAGTTCTCGGTGGTCGGGTCAGGCTTCGTCTTCGGCGCGCTCGGTGATGCGTCGGTGTGGAGCCGCGTGATGACCGGTGCGCTCGGCGAGGAGGGCGCACGCTACGGCGTGGTGTTCGCGTTTCAGATTCTGCCCACCATCATCTTCATCGCCGCGCTGTTCGCCATCCTCTATTACATCGGCGTGATGCAGGTCATCGTGCGCTTCTTCGCCGTGGTCATGAACAAGGTGATGGGCGCCAGCGGCGCGGAGTCGCTGAACGTGGCCGCCAGCATCTTCATGGGGCAGACCGAGGCGCCGTTGACGATTCGCCCGTTCCTGGCGCGCATGACGCAGTCGGAGCTGATGACGGTGATGACCTCGGGCATGGCCCACATCTCCGGCGGCATCATGGCCGCCTACATCGCGTTCGGCATCGACGCCACGCACCTGCTGACCGCCGTCATCATGACGGCGCCGGGCACGCTGATGATGGCGAAGATGTTCGTCCCCGAGACCGAAACGCCAGAGACGCGCGGCACCGTCAAGCTTGAGGTCGTCAACGAAGACGTCAACATCATTGACGCCGCCGGCCGCGGCACCGCTGAAGGCTTGCACCTGGCGATGAACGTCGGCGCGATGTTGATCTCGTTTGTCGCCTTGATCGCGCTGGTCAACGCCATTCTCGGCGCCGCCGGCGGCTGGGCGGGCATCCAGGGCGTGTCGCTGCAGACCATCTTTGGCTGGGTGTTCGCGCCGGTCGCCTGGAGCCTGGGCGTGCCCTGGAAGGACGCCGCCACGATCGGCAACCTGCTCGGCACGCGCATGGTGCTCAACGAGTTCATCGCGTTCGCGCAGTTGGGCGGGATGAAGGACGTGCTCGATCCGAAGTCGTTCACCATCGCGACGTTTGCGCTGTGCGGCTTTGCTAATTTCGCCTCCATCGGCATGCAGATTGGCGGCATCGGCGCGCTGGCGCCGTCACGGCGCGGCGACCTGGCCCGGCTGGGCCTGCGCGCCATGCTGGCCGGGACCCTGGCGAATTTCCTGACCGCCATCATCGTGGGCTTCCTGCTGTGAGCAACTTCGATCAGGTGACGGAAGCCGCGGAATGGCTGCGCGGGCACGGCGGCGGCGGCGCGGACGTGGCGGTCGTATTGGGATCCGGACTCGGTGACTTCGCCGACCATCTGGGTGAGCCATTCACCATTCCATACGGCGACATTCCGCACTGGCCGGCGTCACGTGTGATGGGTCATGCCGGCAAGCTGGTGGGCGGGACGCTGCGCGGCAAGCAGGTGCTGGCGCTGTCGGGGCGCGTGCATGCCTATGAGGGCCACGACCTGCAGACCGTGACCTTTGCCATGCGCGTCATGGGGCGCCTGGGCGTGCCGCAGGTCATCCTCACCAACGCGGCCGGGGGGATTTCGCCCCACTGCTCGCGCGGAGCCCTGATGGTGATCGACGATCACATCAACCTGATGGGCCACAACCCGCTGGCCGGCCCGAACGACGAACGCTACGGCGTGCGCTTCCCCGACATGACCCAGGTCTACTCGCCGCGGTTACGGGCGATCGCCGACGCGGCCGCCGCGGAGCAGGGCGCGCCCGTGCCGCATGGCGTCTATGTCGCCGTCCTCGGTCCCAGCTACGAGACCCCTGCGGAGATCCGCGCCTTCCGCATGCTGGGTGCCGACGCCGTCGGGATGTCCACCGCCCCGGAAGCGATTGTGGCCCGCCACATGGGCCTCGAGGTGCTGGGCATCTCGTGCATTACCAACCCCGCCGCCGGCGTGTTCCCGGAACCGCTGCACCACGATGAAGTGATGGCAACGGCGCGCCAGGTCAAAGGGCAGTTCATCGGACTGCTGGAGCGGATCATTGCCCGCCTCTGAGCGCCTGGTCGATGCGGCGCGTGCGGCCCGCGAGCGGGCGGTCGCCGACTTTTCGGGATTCAAGGTCGGTGCGGCCCTCGAGACCACCGACGGCCACATCATCACCGGCTGCAACATCGAGAACGCGACCTACGGCCTGACCGTGTGCGCCGAACGCGTCGCCATCTTCAAGGCGCTCTCCGAGGGCCATCGCGCGTTCCGCCGCATGGTCGTAGTCGCCGACACCGAATCGCCGACACCGCCGTGCGGCGCCTGTCGTCAGATCATGTGGGAGTTCTGTGGCGACATCGAAGTCGTGATCGCCAACCTCGATGCGGTCACCGCCACGGTGCAGATGAAGGACTTGTTGCCGTTGCCGTTTGACAGACGTCTGCTCTGATCCCGGCAAGGAGTGTCCTCCCGGCAAGGATTGCCCTCCCGTCAAGCCGTGCCTTCCCGGTATGATCCTGTCAGAGATGCTTCCCACGATCGCCTGGCAAGATTCCGACCTCGTCATGATCGACCAACGCAAGCTGCCGGGTGCCGAGGTCTACGTGACCTGCCGCAGCGTGAACGACGTGGCCAAGGCCATCAAGACCATGGTCATTCGCGGCGCGCCGGCCATTGGCGTCTGCGCGGCCATGGGGCTCGCGCTCGGCGCTGAGCGCAGCAAGGCCACCGGCACCAAGCAGTTCACCACCGAGTTCCAGCGCCACAGCGATCTGCTGGCCGCGACGCGGCCGACGGCCGTCAACCTGTTCTGGGCGATCGAACGCATGAAGCAGTCGTTCGCCAGTGGCGCGCTGGCCGGCGAGTCGGTGGCTCAGTTGAAGGCGCGGCTGCGCGCCGAAGCCGACCGGATTCATGATGACGATGTGGCGAGTTGCCGGGCGATTGGTGCGCACGGTGCGACGCTGGTGCCGGCGGAGGCCTGCATTCTCACGCACTGCAACGCTGGGGCGCTGGCCACGGCCGGCTACGGTACCGCCCTGGGCGTGATTCGTGGCGCCGTCGAGGCGGGCCGCAAGGTGCGCGTGCTGGCCGACGAAACGCGACCCTTCCTGCAGGGGGCGCGGCTCACGGCCTGGGAACTGGTCAGGGACGGCATCGACACCACTGTTATCACCGACAACATGGCCGGGGCCATCATGCGCGCGGGCGACATTGACCTGGTCGTGGTCGGCGCCGATCGCATTGCCGCGAACGGCGACACCGCCAACAAGATCGGCACCTACTCGGTGGCGGTGTTAGCCAAGGAGCACGGCATTCCGTTCTACGTGGCGGCGCCGTGGTCCACCATCGATCTGGCAACTCCCAATGGCGACGCGATTCCCATTGAAGAACGTGAGGCCCGCGAAGTGACGCACCTCGGCGCCACGCAACTGGCGCCGGAGGGTGCGCACGTGCGCAATCCCTCGTTCGACGTGACGCCGAGCAAGTACATCACCGCGATCATCACGGAGCGCGGCATCTTCAAGGCGCCGTTCACGGACACGCTGTCACAAGGCTGATGCTGGTTCTTGGCATCGAGACGTCGTGCGACGAGACCGCGGCGGCGCTGGTTGAGACCACGCCCGATGACCGCAAGCCCCTTGGCCTGAGCTTGTCGAATGGCTGGGTGCTGCGCTCAAACGTCGTGGCCTCGCAGGTGGACATTCACCGCGAGTGGGGCGGTGTGGTGCCGGAGCTGGCATCGCGGCAGCACGTTCGCGACATCTGTGGCGTGGTCGAGCGCGCGCTCGCTGACGGCGGCGCTACCTGGCAAGACGTCGATGCGCTGGCCGTCACGCAGGGACCAGGACTCGTTGGCTCGCTCCTGGTCGGCGTGTCGTTTGCCAAGTCGGCTGCCTGGGCGCTGCAGAAGCCCCTGGTCGCCGTGAATCACCTGGCCGGCCACATCGAGTCGATCTGGCTCGAGCACGGACCCATTCCGCTGCCCGCCATCATCCTGGTCGTGTCGGGCGGCCACACCAGCCTGTATCTGGTGAAGGAAGAGGGGCACTACGAACTGCTCGGCCGCACGCGAGACGATGCGGCGGGGGAGGCGTATGACAAGGTGGCGAAGCTGCTGGGCCTTGGTTACCCCGGCGGGCCGATCCTCGACCGGCTGGCCCGCGAGGGCAACGAAGCCGCGATCAACTTCCCGGGCACGCGCCTGACCAGCCCTGACCGCAACGCGCCCGAACGGGATGGCCGCTTTGATTTCAGCTTCAGCGGACTGAAGACCTCGGTGCTGAGGCATGTCAGGCAGCGCCAGGCCGCGCTCAAGACCGAGCAGTTGCCGGCCAACGAGATCGCCGACCTCGCGGCCAGCTTTCAGTATCGCGTCGTCGACACGCTGCTCGATCGCGCCTTCGCGGCCGCGCATTGGTACGGCGCGAAGTCGATCGGCATTGCCGGTGGTGTGTCGGCGAATTCGCGCCTGAGGGCAGAGGCGCTCGCCAAGTCTGGACGAAGCGAGATCCCGGTCTACGTCCCGAGCCTGGTCTTGTCGACCGACAACGCCGCGATGATCGCCGCGGCGGGCATCCGCCTGCTCGACGCAGGCCGGCTCGCACCCGCGGACCTGAATGCATCCGCCAGCCTCGCGCTGTAAGGTTGGCCACCGGGGACACAGAGGCCGCAAAGTCAACACTTCAAAATGCGAAGCCGCTGGAATCGTGGCACGACCGCCTTTAGAAAGAGTTTCCTCTGTGTACTCTACGTCCTCTGTGGCTAACATGACCTTAATGGCCCGTGAATACCCTGCCCACCCTGTGGTTGGCGTCGGCGCCGTCGTCGTGCGTAGTGGCCGCGCACTGATCATCCGGCGCGCGCACGAACCGCGCCAAGGGGAGTGGTCGTTGCCCGGCGGCCACGTGGAACTGGGTGAGTCGCTGATCGACACGGTTCGCCGCGAGGTGAAGGAAGAGACCGGACTCGAGGTTCATCCGGGCCCGATCATCGAGACCTTCGATCGCGTGCACCGCGATCCCGACGGCCGCATCCGCTTCCACTTCGTGATCGTGGATTTCGTGTGCGAGGCACCCAATGGCGACCCCGTGGCCGGCTCCGACGCCGAGGCGGTGGCGTGGGTTACCGCCGCTGAACTCGACGGCTATGGCGTCAACGCCCACGCGGCGGCGGTAATTCGCAAGGGCTTGGAGTATTCTTTTCCGTCATGACCTTATCGCGTGAAGCGGCCTGGCAGTTGCTGACCGAATGGACCCAGGGCGAAAGCCTGCGCAAGCATGCGCTGGCGGTCGAAGCCGCGGTGCGCGGCTACGCCCGGCAGCAGGGCGCCAACGAAGAAGAGTGGGGCGTGGTCGCCCTGCTGCACGATTTTGACTACGAGAAATACCCAACGCTCGGTGACCACCCCAACAAGGGCTGCGAGCACCTGCGCTCGCTCGGCTACCCGGAATGGGTGATGCGCGCCATCCTGTCGCACGCCTCGGAGATTACCGGGGTGCAGCCTGAGACGCCGGTGGAGAAGACCCTGGTTGCCTGCGACGAGCTGGCCGGATTCGTGACCGCGGCCGCGCTGGTGCGGCCGTCGAAGAGCGTCCTCGACCTTGAGGCGGCATCGGTGATCAAGCGCATGAAGGACAAGGCCTTTGCCCGGCAGGTGCCGCGGGATCACTTGATTCGTGGCGCCGAGTTGATGGGGCTGCCCCTCGACCAGCACGTGACTAATGTGATTGGATTCCTGCGCCTGCAAGCAGACGCCTTGGGACTTCGGGGAACGCTCTAACGCAGATGACCGTATACACTGACACACCGTGAAGACGCCGAAGGTCCGGGGCCGCAGATGACGCAGATGACGCAGACGGGGGAAGGCCAAAGCCACCCGCTGGACGCGCCCCGGTTTGCTGGACCGGTGGTCCAGTGCCAGAACCTGAGTGTTCGCTTCGGCAAGAACCTGGCGCTCACAGACGTCACGGCTGTGTTTCCGGCGGGCGCCGTCGGCTTGCTCGGCCCGAATGGCGCCGGCAAGAGCACCCTGCTGAAGTCACTGCTTGGCTTCATCGTGCCCGAGAAGGGCAGCATGAAGGTGATCGATATGGATGTGGCCACGTCGCCGCTCGAGATTCGCGAGCGCATTGGCTACATGCCCGAAAGCGATTCCCACATCCCCGGCATGAACGCCGTGTCGTTTGTCGCCTACTGCGCCCAGCTCTCGGGCCTGCCGGCGACCGACGCCATGCAGCGCGCGCACGAGGTGCTCTACTACGTCGGCCTCGGTGAGGCGCGCTACCGCAACATCGAAACCTACTCGACCGGCATGAAGCAGCGCATCAAGCTGGCCCAGGCCATCGTCCACGACCCCGACCTGTTGTTCCTGGACGAGCCCACCAACGGCATGGACCCCAAGGGCCGCGACGAGATGCTCGAGCTGATTCACGACCTGGCCCACAACAAGAACGTCAACCTGATCCTCTCGTCGCACCTGCTGCCCGACGTCGAGTTCACCTGCGACCACGTGGTCGTCATGGATAAGGGCACCATCGCCACCTACGGACCGATCAAGGCCTTGAAGGGGACGACGGGTCGCGTCTACGAGATGCGGATCAAGGGCGACGAGACGCAGTTCATCAGCGTGCTGCGCGGTGAAGGCTTCGACGTCAAGGATTCAGATGAAGACGTGATGCGCGTCTTCGTGCCTGGCGCCGCCGGCGACAACCCGAAAGTGTTGTTCGAGCTGGCCGCCCGCGAGCGCGTGCAGGTGCGCCACGTGCGCCCGAGCGTGCCGACGCTAGAAGACGTGTTCGCGCGCGCGGTGGGGGAGAAATAGCCCGTGCCCATTCATGATCAGGGCTATCGGCGTTACGGCGGCACCCGCGCCGGCATCGGGCGCTCGTGGCAGGTGATGATTCGCGCCGGTGTGATGAGCATTATTTCGAAGCGGCAGTTCCTGGGCTTGATGCTGTTTGCCTGGGCGCCGTTCGTCGTGCGCGCCGTGCAGATTTACGTCTCCGCCAATTTTCAGCAGGCCTCGTTCCTGGCGCCGAAGGGCGAGACATTCCGCGAGTTCCTGGATCAGCAGGGCCTCTTCGTGTTCTTCGTCACCATCTACGTCGGTGCCGGGCTGATCGCCAACGACCGGCGGGCCAACGCCCTGCAGCTCTACTTGTCGAAGCCGATGACAAGCGCGGAGTACATCGCCGGCAAGCTCGCCATCTTGTTTCTCTTCCTGGTGTCGGTGACATTCCTGCCCGCCATGATGCTGCTGCTGACGCAAGCTGTCTTCGCCGGCAGTCTCACGTTCGTCAGCAACAACCTCTACCTGCTGCCGGCGATCACCTTGTTCTCGTTGGCGCAGGTGCTGCTGGCATCCACCACGATGCTGGCGCTGTCGTCACTGTCGAAGAGCAGTCGCTTTGTCGCCGTGATGTATGCCGGGTTGTTCTTCTTCACCACGGCGCTGTTCAACGCCCTGCGCGGCATCACCGGCAAGACCAGCTTCGCCTGGATGTCGCCGACCGCGGCGCTTGAACAGCTGGGTGACGTGATTTTCCGGTTGCCCCCGCGTTACCAGCTCTCGCCCGGCCTGGCCGGCGTCACGGTGCTCGTGCTGATCGCCGCGTCGATCTACATCCTGCATCGTCGCGTCCGCGGCGTGGAGATTGTGACGTGAGCCCCGACAAGGACATGCCGGGAGGCAGCTTCTCGCCTGCCCACCCAAGCGCCGTGCGCGACGGTGGGTCGGGAGGGCACTTCGTGTCGGGAGGGCAACCCCCGTCGGGATTGGTGCTGGTCCAGGCGGATCACCTCTCAAAGTGGTACGGGCAGGTGAGCGGACTCAACGACGTCACCGTCTCCATTCCACCCGGCATCACCGGATTGCTGGGACCGAATGGCGCCGGTAAGTCGACGTTCATGAAGTTGATGACCGGCCAGCTCAAGCCGAGCCAGGGCAACCTCCGGGTGATGGGCGAGGCGATCTGGGGCAACCCCGACGTCTACGCGCGGATCGGCTTCTGCCCGGAGCAGGACGCGTTCTACGACCGCATGACCGGGCTCGAGTGGGTCACCGCCCTGGTTCGCCTCAACGGCTACAGCGATGCCGAAGCTGATGCCGCCGCCAAGGCCGCGCTCGACAAGGTGGACCTGCTCGACGCCGGCGGCAAGAAGATTGGCGCCTACAGCAAGGGGATGCGCCAGCGCGTCAAGCTCGCGCAGGCGCTGGTGCACGATCCCGAGTTGCTGATCCTCGACGAACCGCTGACGGGCATGGACCCGCTGATGCGGCGCAAGACCATCCGCCTGATCAAGGACTGGGCCCGCGCCGGCAAGCACATCATCGTCTCGAGCCACATCCTGCACGAAATCGAGTCGATGACCTCGAACATCCTCTTGATCAACAACGGCCGCATTCTCGCCGAGGGTAACGTCCACCAGATCCGCGACTTGATCGATACGCATCCGCACACCGTGTTTGTGCGCGGCGAAGATCCGCGCGCGTTGGCCCGCCGCTTCATGGCCGAGGACGATGTGCTCAGCATGAAGTTCGAGCCGGGTGCCGTGATCGTCGAGACCTCGCAGCCCGACAGCTTCTACGCGCGGCTCACCGAGCTCGCCGCATCAGGTGAGGCCGGCCGCATTGACGAAGTGCAGTCGCCCGACGACAACCTGCAGGCGGTCTTCAAATACCTGGTGAAACAATGAACACAGATTCACCAGGGCCGCCCTTCGACAAAGCTCAGGGCAGGCAGATGACACAGATGACGCAGAGTCAGGGTTCCGGCAACGCGCCGAGACATGGCCACATGAGTTTCTGGACCGCGTCGCGGCGGGTGTTCGACCTGTCGCTGGGCGAGATGCTGTGGTCGCGCCGCACCATCTTTATGGCGCTGGTCGTCGGTGGCCCGGTGCTGCTGGCGATCATCGTCAAGGGCGTCGAGCTGTTCGGCATGTCAGCGTTGCGCGTCAACGGCCAGCGCGTCGCCGGCTTCGGCATTTTCGGCGTGATGATCTGGATGCTGTTCCTGCGCTTCATCGTCCCCGTGCTGGGCGTGTTCTACGGCACGGCGCTGATGGCCGACGAAGTGGAAGACAAGACCATCACCTACCTGTTCACGCGCCCGATTCCGCGCGGCGCCGTGCTGGTGGGCAAGTACCTGGCGTACCTCGCCTGCACCCTGCTGGTGGTGCTGCCGTCGGTCATGATTGTCTACTTCCTGCTGGTGCCGTTCTCGGCGCTGCCGGAGACCTTCGGTTCGCTGCTCATCGACCTGGGCCTGCTGGGACTGGGGCTGGCGGTCTACGGGGCGGTCTTCGCCTTCGTGGGGGCCTATTTCAAGCGCCCCCTGGTCATTGGCCTGATCTTCGCCTTCGGCTGGGAGCAGGTCGTCCTGGCCCTGCCCGGCTACCTCAAGCAGTTCACCATCGCCTATTACCTGCAGGCCCTGGTGCCCCACGCCATGCCGTCGGACGGGGTCGCCAGCATCCTTCAGGGGATGTTCCGCGACAACCCGCCCATTGCGGTCAGTTTGGCGTGGCTGTTCGCGTATTTGGCCGTGTTTTTGTATCTGGCGACCCGAGTCGTCGAGCGGAAAGAGTACATTCTCGAGCAGTAGGGGCACCGCCCGGTTAGAATCCTGAGACAGGCTGGTGTCGCACGGTCCGGGAGGTGTTCGATGCTTCGTCCCACGCTACTGGTCGTTACCCTGGCCACCGGCTTGACCGGTGCCCCCTTGGCGCAGACGCCTGTCGATCCCGTGTTAGAGCCCGTCCTGGCGAGAATGGGCGCTTACATCAACGCCTACGGTGACCGAGCCGCCCTCATTGTCGCGGTCGAAAAATACACCCAGACCGTGATGTTCGAGGGTGCGCAAGCGCCGGCTCAACCACGCCGCCTCGTGGCGGAGTTCGCGATCGTCAAGACCAGCGATGGCTCGGGTTGGGTTGGCTTTCGCGACGTTGTCGAAGTGAACGGCAAGGCGGTGTCGGACCGACGGGACCGGTTGGTCTCGTTGTTCACCTCGGCCACCAACGCCGACGCCAGCGAGGTGACGCGCATCGCTAACGAGAGCGCGCGGTTCAATGTCGGTCCGGTCAGTCGCAACTTCAACGTGCCGACGGCCGCCATGTTCTTCTTCCTGCCGGAACACCTCTCGCGCTTCGCGTTCACCCGGCGAGGCACTACAAAAATCGAGGGAGTCGAGACCTGGGAGGTCGCGTTTACGGAAACCCGAACGCCCACGTTCATCATGACCCGTGCCGGCGTCGACGTGCCGGTGTCGGGCACGCTCTGGATCAAGCCTGATGACGGCACGGTCGTGCGGACGCGCATGCGCATGAGCAACTTCGCCGACCAGATGACCTCTCCCGTGCAGAGTGCCCCGGTTCAAAGGCCGGAGATCAATCCGGCCTTGCCGCAGGGGCGGCGCGAAGCCGCCGTCCCGACGATGTACTGGCAAAGGATCGACAGCGCGGCCGAAATCGAAGTCACTTACCGGCGGAGCCCTCAGATCGGTCTCTGGCTTCCGGCCGTGATGGAGGAGAGTTACAACGGGCCCATCACCCTGACCGTGAATCCCTCGGTGGGCCGGTCGACGACACGTGCCACCTACTCCGACTTCAAGCAGTTCGCGACGGCCGGGACGATGGTGGTCCCGAAGCCATGATCGCCGTCAACTGGACTCACATGCGGCGTGCGACGGGCTTGCTGGCGTTCGCGATCACGACCATCGTGACGCCACTACCGGTGGCGCGCGGTCAGCAACCGGCGCCCGAGTTTCGTGCCGGCATCGATCTGATTACCTTCGAGGCGACGGTGCTGGATCGGGCCGGTGCCCCGGCACGGGACCTGCTCCCAGGCGACTTCACGGTCACCGTCGGCGGAAGGCCACGCAAGGTGGTGTTCGCTGACTTTCGCGGCGACGCCGCGGCGGCGCCGGCCTCGGGCACGGCCGTGGCCGCGCGGGAGCCACACCGTAACCTGACGGGCAGCGCCGGGCGAATCGTCGTCTTCGTCATCGACCGCGATTCACTGGCGCCCGGCAACGAAGCCGCGTTGCTCGACACCGCCTCGGCGGTACTCGATCGTCTCGATCCGGCCGACGCCGTGGGTCTGCTCGGCGTTCCCGTGGGCCTGGTGGATCTGACCCGCGATCACGCCCGCGTTCGCGCGGCGCTTCCCTTGATGACGGGCACGCGCCCCCGACAGACCATGTATCGCGACCGCAACATCGCGTGGGATGAGGCCCTGGCTTACGAACGGCAGGATTCGAGAGTGATAGCCGTGGTGATCGAGCGTGAGTGCTACCGCATTCCGAGCGGCATATTGCGGAATCAGTGTCCCGACCAGCTGGTCATCCAGGCCCGTGAGCTGCTGCAGGAGGGCCGGGCGCATGTCCAGGCCACGACCTCGGCGCTCGAGACCCTCGCTGGACAGTTGGCGCCGTTACGCGGGTCGAAGCACGTCATCCTGATCTCCGGAGGCTTGCCATTCGGCCAGGATCTCCTGACGCACTTCGACCGCTTCTCGAAGAAGGCGGCCGAAGCGCAATTGGCGCTCTACGCCGTGCATCTGGACCAGCCCGATTCCGATGTCGCCGATCGCCGCACCATTGCCTCGGCCTTCGGCGGTCGCAACATGACCGCGGGCCTGGGCGCGCTGACTGGCATGACGGGAGGCGCGCTCTTCATGGGCGTGGGCCGCGCTCAAGGGGTCTTCGACCGCATTACGACGGAGATCAACAACTTCTACGTGCTCAGCGTGGAAAGCGAGCCGGGCGACGCGTCCGGAGCACCAATCGCGCTGACGGTTGACGTCGGCCGGCCGGGCTTGACGGTTCGGTCACGTCTCGAGGTGGTTCCTCGCTCCAGCCGGCTGGCGCCGACGGCCGGGGATCCGATGGCGACGCTGCTGGCGCAGCCGACCGACATCAACGACCTGACACTCAGCGCCACCGCCTATACCACTCGCGGCAGTGAAGAGAGCACGCTCAGGGTGCTGATTGCCTCGGAGCTCGGGCGCGAACGCGCGCGGCTGCCGGCCACCTGG
>Ga0163144_10006699_pt1 | contig 25364 bp, 16 predicted proteins | sample OliLak19BULKMAT1_FD_123175 | JGI IMG/M metagenome (GOLD analysis project Ga0163144, IMG submission 123175) | Freshwater microbial mat bacterial communities from Lake Vanda, McMurdo Dry Valleys, Antarctica - Oligotrophic Lake LV.19.BULKMAT1 | ecosystem: Environmental > Aquatic > Freshwater >... | reverse complement strand
GGTTCAGCGTCGGCTGCGGCGCCCGCGGCACAAACCGCGTCACCGCGCCGCTCGTCCCCGGCGTACCAGCGACAACCGCACCCCCCACCGCACCCTCCGCCACAACACCCACCACGCCACCCACCGCACTGATTGCGCCGCCCTGATCCCCCGGCTCGCCAGCGGCTTCCGGCGCGATCACTTCCGTCGGCTCATCAGGCTCTTCGCCGGGACGCGTGATGTTCGGCAACGTGCTCACGCCAAGCCCTCCTCATCGCTCATGGCCGCGGCTTCGACCGCGAGTTCAGCCGCCGCCGCCGACAAGTCCGCCGCGCTCATCCCGCTGTTCGCCGCGGACACCGTAACGCTGATCGGCTCATACTCGTCCTGCTCCACCGCATCAGCCCGGAGCGTGAGCACATCGCGAAGCTGGTTCAGCGACAACTCGGTGAGCCACGTCTCGCCCGAGCCGATCACATTCGCCGCGAGGTCCTGTTTCTGCTCGATCATCTGGTCGATGCGTTCCTCCAGCGTGCCAGCGACTACAAACTTGTGCACCTGCACCGTGCGCGTCTGCCCGATGCGATACGCCCGGTCCGTCGCCTGACTCTCCACCGCCGGGTTCCACCAGCGATCAAAGTGAAACACGTGATTCGCGGCCGTGAGATTCAGGCCAACGCCACCGGCCTTGAGCGACAGCACGAGGATCGGGTGCTTGGCGTCGCCCTTCTGGAAGCTGGCGACGATCTGGTCGCGCTGCGCCGCCGTCGTGCCGCCGTGCAGCAGCAAGACGTCGCGATCCAGCTCATGCCGGAGCATGTTGGCCAGCAAGATGCCCATCTGGCGAAACTGCGTGAAGACCAGTGCCTGACCTCCGCTGGAGACCACCTCGTCGAGCATCTCGACCAGTCGCGCACACTTGCCGGATCGCGCCGGCGCGATGACGGCGTCCGCCACCGGCTCGTCGACGCTCTTGCCCTTGAGGAACAGGTGCGGGTGGTTGCAGATCTGCTTGAGCTTGACCAGGCCGGCGAGAATCACGCCGCGCCGCTGAATTCCCTCGCTGCTCTCTGCGGTCGCCAGCATGGTCTTGACGGTCGCTTCGTACAGCGACGCCTGCTCCGGCGTGAGGTAGCAGAAGTCCTTCGTCTCGACCTTCTCCGGAAGATCCGCGATCACCGCCGGATCGGTCTTCAACCGCCGGAGCACAAACGGTTGGACGATCGCGCGCAGCCGCTTGGCCTTCACCGAGTCGCGATACCGCTCGATCGGCACCGCGAAGCGCGTGCGAAACTCGTGGAGCGTCCCCAGCAGGCCGGGGTTCAGAAAGTCCATGATCGACCACAGCTCGCTCAACCGGTTCTCGATCGGCGTGCCCGTCAGCGCCACGCGCCGCGGTGCATCCAGCGAGCGGATCGCCTGCGTCTGCTTGGCCTGCGGGTTCTTGATGTTCTGCGCCTCGTCCAGCGCGATCCGCCGCCACGGGATCGGATCCAGGTGCTCGCGATCGCGATACGCCAGCGCGTACGTCGTGATCACCAGGTCGTTCTTCAGCGCCTTGCCCAGCAGCACCTCGCCCTTGGCGCGCTCCAGCCCGTGATGCACCATCACCCGAAGCTGCGGCGCAAAGCGCCCCGACTCGCGCAGCCAGTTGCCCACCACGCTCATCGGCACGATCAACAGCGTCGGCCCGGGGATGCCCGCGCCGCTGTCGGTCCCGCCGGTCCGGGCCAGCTCCGCTAACGTGTCGCGCTCGTGCAGCAGCATCGCCAGGAACTGGATTGTTTTTCCGAGGCCCATGTCATCCGCCAGACACGTTCCCAGCCCGAATCGGTCCAGAAAGCTCAGCCACGACAGGCCCTTCAGCTGATACGGGCGCAGCGAGCCGACAAACCCCTCCGGCGCCGTGAGCATCGGCAACTGCTGATTCTGCGACGGATCTCCGAAGATCGCCGCCGCCCACCCCGTCACGTCCATCCCCAGCACGGGCAACCCCGTCTGCTTCGTGTCCGCGGCGTACGCCAGCCGGATCGCCTTGCCCAGCTCCATCTCGCCACCGGGATTCTCCCGGATGAACTTCACCGCCGACTGAATGTCCTCCGCCCTGATCTCCACCCAGCGCCCGCCGATCATCACCAAGGGCGAGCGCATCGACGCCAGCTTCTCAAACTCTGGCAGCGAGAGCGATGTGTCCCCCAGCGACACCTGCCAGTGGTAGTTCACCAGCGTGCCTAGCCCGACGCGCGACACCGCCGCCGCCGGCGACGCGCCCGCCAGCGAGTGCGCATCAGAATCAATCCTCAGCCGCACGCCCAGGCGAGACTGGGGCGATTCCCACCAGTGCGGCGCATGCACCCCATAGCCCTGCTCCACCAGCAGTGGCTTCACCTCGCGAAGAAACTCATACGCCTGGTTCGTCGTCAGGCTCAGCGTTGTCGGCTCGCTCTGGCCCAGCGCCGTCTCCAGCGGCTTGAACAATCGCGCCGCTCGCGCCAGCTCCGAAAGCAATAACTCCTGCGGCTTGTCGATCCGGTGCGTGTCCACCATCGCGCTATCGCTGGGCAACAGCCAGATCTCCTGCGCGTCGATCGTGAGCGACGGATCATCCAGCGACTGCAACGCCAGCGTGAGCTGCCACACCAGCCCCGGCCCAGGCGTTTCCAGATCGTGCAGACCAGACAGGTCGATCGGCTCCTCAAGCCGGAAGCACAACCGCCACTGGCTCGACGGCCCGCGCTCCTGCAGCGAGCCGACCCATCCGCGAACCTTGCGCAGCAGGTCCGGTCGCTTGTCCGCCGAGCAGCGAAGCTGCGGCTGGTCCGCAAGCAGCCCCGTCAACCACGCGACGTGCGAATCGGCGCCCTCGTCGCGCCCCTCGATCGTCTCCTCCATCGTCTGCGAGGTCAGCGCCGCCCGGCACGCCGCGTCCGCAACCCGCATCAAAAAGTCTTCTACCACCGGCCACGCCAGACTCCCCAGCGCGTCAACTCCCGCCCGCGCCGAGGGCGGCATGATCTCGATCAGCACGCGCAACCGCGCCGCCGACGCGTCGTCCGCCGGCCACACCTGCCAAAGCCCGCGCAGCAGCCCCGTGCCCTCCTGTAACGCCATCGGCACCACTCGCTGCTGCGCCAGCAACCAGCGCACATACCGGGCCAAAAGCACGAAGTACTCGCAGTCTTCCCCGACCAGCAGCGTCTCGGTCGCAACGCCAACCCCGCCCCCCCCGCTCCCGCCAACGACGCCAGCAACCGCTTCACCCGTCTCGGTCCGCGCCGCGCCCTCGCCAGTGGTCAACTCCGACTCGTCATCTGCGCCAGCGCTCCCGCCCGCCTCGCCCGGGTCGCTCGCGCGATCGATCGCGCTCAAGAAGTTCATCGCGCCCGCGGGCGCGATGCGCAGGGTCGGCACCTCAAACGTCACCAGCGACACGACGCCGGCCTCATCGCCCTGCGAGTGCCCGACCGCGTGGGCCGCGCGTGGGCTGGCCAGCGCCGATGAGATCGCCCGGCCCTCAGCATCCAGCAGCACCGCCGCCGGCAGTGCGATCTGAATCTTCGCCGACTGTGTCAGGGCGCCGTCAACGCCGTGCTCGTGCAGCACACCGAGAATCTCTTCACCCTCGGCCGCCAGCGCGTGCCGCGCGGGACCAGCCGCAAAGTCGGCGCTCGCGGCCGGTGCGCGCAAGCCGGGCTCGCGCTCGACCTCACCGGGTTTAAAGAGCCGCTCGGCCCACAGGTGGAGAGCCGCGTCGCACCAGACCGCATGAATGACCAGCTTCTGCATCCTGCCTCACAAGGGTGGCACTCGCCCCGACGTTCAGATCCGCAAATGAGGGCGCAGGGGCTCGAACCCTGGACCTACGGCTTAAAAGGCCGCTGCTCTACCAACTGAGCTACGCCCTCAGAAAATGCGATGCGCACGATGACCCCCGCTGGCACAGCCGCTGCGCGCACGGGGGTTCGTCGGACGCCTCACGCCGCATCATAGATCGGTCCCGCTCGCCAGACCGCTTCTGGTCAATCAAACTCGCTCAACCGGCTCGGAGATCACCAAGATCTTTACGCGCCGCTCATCCGCCCTCGGGCGAGATCAGACCGGCCGGTTTCCCAACGAGTTTCCGAAGCAGCAAGACGTGGCGCTGCGTCGCCCCGGCGCTCTGCCGGATGCACTCCGCACCCGCCTTGGCCATTCGCTCGCGGGCCGCCGGGTCGTGCAGCAATCGCTCAAGCTCGGTCCGAAGTTGACCCGCGTGGACCACCTTGATCGCGCCAGCCTTGACCAGCAGCGATACGATCGTCGAGAAGTTCGCAAACTCCGGCCCGATCAGCGTCGCCTTGCCCAGCCCGATCGACTCCAGCGGGTCGCTCCCACCCAAGGGCGTAAACGACCGGCCGATCACCACCACGTCCGCCAGCGCGTAGGCGCTGCGCAGCTCGCCCAGCGAGTCCAGCAAAAAGCGATCGCCGAACAGCCGCCCGCCGCCCCCTCGCGCACTGTTGCGAACCCGCCCACCCGTCGCCGCCGCCGACTCATCCTGTTTCGCGAGCGTCCTGGATCGTCGCACGCACATGGGCAGATCTCGCGCCGCCGCCTCAAACCGCTCCGGCTTGCGCGGCGCACACATGAGCTGCGTCCCCACCGGGCAAGACTCGTGCAGCAGCTTCTCCTCGCCCTCCGCCGTCGAACCCGCGACGATCAGCGGCTTCTTGCGATCAATCCCCATCGCCCGCGCCAGATCCTCCGCATGCTCTCGCACGCCCGCCATCGCCTGCGCGTTCTCGATCAGCCCCTCCGCCGCTGTGTCCCACTTCATCGACCCGGTCACGATCACGCGCTCATGCGCGACGCCCATCGCCCGGAATCGCTGGGCATATGCCTCGTCCTGCACCGCCGCGAACGTCAGGCGTCCAAACGTCGGCGCGATCGCGGCCCTGATCCGCCGATACCCCCTGAACGACCGCTCGCTCAAACGCCCGTTGATGACGCCCACCGGGATCCCGCGCCGCACGCACTCGGCGACAAAGTTCGGCCACACCTCAAGCTCAACACTCGCAAACGCGTCGGGCCGCACGCTGTCTAGATAGCGTCGCACGCACCAGGAAAAGTCCAGCGGGTACCTCACCACCAGCCCCGGACTCGGCGCTCCAGGTCCAAACATCGCCCGCGCCCGCGCCATGCCCGTTTCCGTCGTCGCCGCGACCACGACATCCATCTCCCTCCGCAGCCGCGGCACAAGCTGTCGCAACGCCGCGATCTCCCCCACCGACACGCCATGGATCAACAGCCGCCGCCTCGCCCCGCCGGCTATGTCGCCTTCACCTTCAACGCCGCCAGCATTGTTCTCGCCCGGTGCCGTCTCCGGCGCCGCCAGAGGCCCCGTGTGCCCCAACCGCTCGCGCCAGCCGCCCCGCGACTTTCGCGCCCACACCGGCAGCAACGCCGCGGCCCCCACCGAATACATCAAATCAAATGCGTTCATGCGAAGTCATTACCAGCAATCAATGGGCAGGCAGGGACTCGAACCCTGGACCCTTCGCATGTAAAGCGAATGCTCTAGCCAGCTGAGCTACCCGCCCGGAAACGTGAGTGTAGGGACTTTACTCCCAAGCCGTAGCCCCGCGGCCTGCGATGTCGAAGGCGCTGGCATTGGGCGGATTACCTCCCTTGAAGCAACGCCTTCTGCCCAAAGAAAAACGCCGCGTGGACGCGGCGCAGTCAATCCTTTGATTGATCCGAGGTGACTCAAGTGTCTCGCGCTCCGAGCTTTACTTGTCGCCCTGCGCCTGCTTCTTCGGCGGTGCCTCCGTCATCTGCGGGTACACCATGATCCGGTCGTGGATCAGGAACACGATGTCGGTCTTGCCATCGCCCGTCGCATCATTGATCAGCACGTCCCGCGGCTCAAACTCACGCGCATCCCCGCCAGAAAACATCCGCGACTCAAAGATCTTCGTCTCCGTCGCCAGCAACAGTTTCCGCGTGCTCGTAAATGCCAGCACGGCGCACGACTGCTCCTTCGCGTCGCAGACCACGACATCGAGCATCCCGTCGCTGTTCACATCGCCGACGCTGAGCTGGTGCTCGCTGCGGTCCGTCGCGTCCGAGCGGTACGCCGCAAAATCCTCCATCTTCAACTTCTTGCCCGCAAGGCGCACCACCGCGAACGCGTCGTCGGCCAGGCACAGCACTCCCTGCTGCCCATCACCCGCGAACGCGCCAGCAAAGATCTGCCCCGGCGAGAAGCCCATCATGCGCACGCGCTGCTTGATCCCCGTCGCGTCCATGAATAGCAGCCGCCCGTTGCCCTTGTCGCTGGCTACCAGCATCGGCTTGCCATCGCTGCCCTTGAGCACCGTGAGGCCCACCAGGTCCGTCCCCGGGTCCGACACCGTGATCTGGTTGACCACCTTCCAGCCCGCCTTCGCGTCATAGACGCACGCCCTCACAAAGTTCTTGTCCGCGATCACCAGCTCGCTCTTGCCGTTGCCGGTCCAGTCCACCAGCGCCGAGTTCTGTGACCCCGCCGCCTGAACCAACCCAAACTGCGGCATCTTCTCGCTGGTCAACAGCGTGACCGGCTTGCCCTTCTCCGGCTTCTCGCCCCCGCCGCGCACCATGATCATCGGCTCGCCCGATGTGAACAGAAGCAGATCAGTAAAGCCATCCTGATCAACGTCCGCCGAGAGCATCGACTGCGGCGAGCGGCTCACGCCCGTGAGCGTGATCGTCGAGATGCCATCGCCCGCGCCCCCCTCGCCCTTGCCAATCATGCTTGGCTGGTGCAGCTCGAGCGTGTGATCGCGCTTGTTCTTGACAACCACCGCCAGCGTGCCCACGCCATCCAGATCCACAAACCCGATTGCCGCCGGCGACGCCCCCTCGGTCTTGATCGCCACCGGCGTCGGGAACGTCAGCTTCTTGCTCGCCGCGTCGTAACGCGAAATCCCGACCGCCTTCTCCTCTTCAGAGAGCACGAACACAGTCGAGGTCTGCGAATCGTCAAACTTCCCGGGACCCGCGACCGCGACAAACTTCGGCGCCTTGAACGCGCTGAACATCTCCGCGTCCCCCGGACCCACGCCCGTGCGCTGGCGATACATGTTCAGCGTGTTGGTCTTGGCGTCCGTCGCCAGGATGTCCAGCATCCCGTCCGAGTCAATGTCCGCCACCGCGACCGAACGCTCCTTGCTCACGCCATCAACAAAGCCGTGGACCTCCGCGTTCGCCTCGCGCTCGCTGATGGCCCCCTCAGTCGCCTTGCCCGCGTCGATCGGCGAGGCGTTGAAATCATAAAACACCACGCGACGGCTCGCACGCTCCAGGATCCCCACGCTCGCGCCGGGGCGCCCGTCAAACCGCGCGTTATCGACGTCGCGCACCGCGGGCGACTCAAACCGCAGCTCGCTGTTCAACAGCCCGCGCTTGCCCTGCGCCTGCGGGTCCTGCTGCTGGCGGAACAGCCGCACCGGCATCGGGTCTTCCGGCACCAAGGCCATGATGTCCTTCAGCCCGTCGCCGTCATAATCCTCGATCAACATTCCCGCGATCTGCCCGCCCGAGCCCAGCTTGCGAGGCTCTCCCAGTGAGCCGTCTTTCATCAACGGAAAGACATTGATCTTCTCTTCCGCAAACGTGATCAGCTCCGGCCCCGCGTCGCCCATGACATCCGCGATCCGCAGCATCGATTGTCCCGCCTGCACCCCCTTGATCCGGTGGCGCTGCAACAGCTTGAACCCGCCGTCGGCCTGCTGCTTCATGATCCCGACCTCGGCCGGGCTGGTCGAGACGTAAACCAGGTCCAGCTTGCCGTCGCCATCGACATCAAACGCCCGGAGAGCGCTGACACGCCCGGAGAGTTGCACTTCCTTGCGGTCGTAGTACGCCGTCGGGCGCAGCTGGTTGGTCCGCGAGTCCTTCAGCAGCTCCTCCAGCGACTTCGGCGCCTGGCGGGTGATGTACACCTCCACCCGGCTCTTGGCGTTGTTCACCACCGCGATATCGTTCTTCCCGTCGCCGTTGACATCCGCGACGATCATCGGCCCGCACCCGCGATCCACCACGATCGTCCGCAGCGGCTCAAACCCGAAGAACGAGCTGAGCTTCGTCTCGGACGTGGGCTTGGCATCCTGAGCGACCGCACACACGCCGCCAGCACAGAGACAAAGCCCAAGCGCCGCGACCTTCATTGCATTCATCGACATTGAGAACCCCTGTTTGAAGCGCCGCAACGCCGGCGTCGGTCGCCAGTATACTTGCGCGACCCGGTGAGCGTTGCTCGCCCGAACGAGTTTTCTACTGGAGACACGATGACACCAGCCGCGATGATCCTCAGTTCTTTGACCGCGCTGCTTTCCCTGCAGTCCCCTACGCCCGTCGCGCCGCCGGCACCCGCCGCGCCGCCGGTGCCAAAGGCCGCGGCCCCGACGCCCCCGGTCGTCACCACGCCCGCCAAGAAAGCCATCGAAGACTTCAAATCCGCCAACGGCGACACGCTCACGATGAACGACGGGACCTCGCTCATCGCCCCCATCATCCGCGAGAACAGCGAGAGCGTCTGGGTTGACCTTGCCGGCAACGTCATCGCCATCCCCCGCGGGCGCATCAAAGAGATCGTGCGCCGCGCCGTCGATGCCGCCAGCAACGCCCAGGAAGCCGCCAGCACCGACGCGCTCTTCCGATCCGCCGCCACCCCCGGTGCCCTCCCCGAACGCTCCCCAAAGGAACTCGCCCAGCAGTTCGGTGAAGCCGTGATCATGGTCACCACGCCCGGCGGGCTCGGCTCCGGCTTCATCATCAACCCCGAGGGCTACGCCATTACCAACGCCCACGTCATCCAAGGCGAGACCAAGCTTCGCGTCACGCTCTTCCGCAACGACACCTCCAGCGATGCCCAGAGCCTCCGCCGCCACGAGATCGACGACGTCGAGATCATCGCCGTCAACAACCACCTTGATCTCGCCCTGATCAAGCTCAAGAGCCCCGATGGCAAACCCCTGCCCACCGTCTACGTCCAGGGCATCGAAGAGCTGACCGCCGGCCAGGAGACCTTCGCCATCGGCGCTCCGCTGGGCCTCGAACGCACCCTCACCACCGGCGTCATCGCCACCACCCAACGCAACATGGATGGCCTCACCTTCATCCAGACCACCGCCCAGATCAACCCCGGCAACTCCGGCGGCCCCCTCTTCAACAACCGCGGCGAGGTCATCGGCGTCACCAACATGAAGCTCATGTTCATGGAGGGCCTCGGCTTCGCCATCCCCGCCCGATACGTACGCGATTTCATCCGCAACCGTGACGCCTTCGCGTACGACAAAAACAACCCGAACAGCGGACACAACTACAACGCCCCGCCGCCGCGCAAGGACTTCGGGCGCGCACCGCAGCTCGATGATTCCAAGAACTGACTGGCCAACCGATCTTCGCGCCCCCAGCCCCCCTCCCTTTCACCCACTTTGGACACCTCATCGGTCCTTGACGGTCCGCTCGGACGCCGCGCCCGTGGCGGTGTCTCTGCTCGCTCGGGCTCCGCACACGCCGAGCCCGGGCGTCTTTGCGTCTACACTCGCCCCACGCACTGACGCATCCAAGTTCGCCCGCGAGCGAACTCATCACCACCCGGCCTTCATCACCCGCTCATCCGCAGACTCACGTTTCGTTGCCGGGCCACACCAGGACTCTCAAAGGAATCTCCATGAAGAAGCTCTCTACGCACCTCGCTTCGTTCTCCGCATGCGCCCTGATGGCGCTCGCCGGCGCCGCCGGTGCTCCCGCCAAGTTCACCGTCGCGGACCTGGTCCCCGCCAACGCGATCCTGCTCTTCCAAATCGATGACGCCGCCGCCGCTCGCGCCGCCTGGACCGCCTCTCCCCTGAGCAAGCTCGTCGAGGGCGAACAGTTCAAGGCCCTCTGGAAAGCCATCGGTGAAGAAGCCGCCAAGCGCGGCGACGCCGAAGTCAAAGGCTTTGAAAAGTGGCTCGAAGACGCCGGCGTCAAGGTCGAAGAGCTCCCCACCCCCACCGGCACCGCTGGCTTCGCCATCATCCCGAGCGTCGACGCCAAGACCAACGTCGTGACCGCCAGCTTCGTCAGCGTCGCCGCCTATGACGCCGATTCCGGCAAGAAGATCGCCGAGGCCGCTGACAAGATCTTTGACCACCTCGACAAGAAAAAGCTCGCCACCATCTCCGACGAAACCGTCGCTGGCGTCGCCGCCAAAAAGATCAAGCTCCTCCCACCCGCAAAGACCGAGAAGCCCAACGACGGCAAAAACGCCGGCATGGGCGCCGAGGAAGACGAGTCCGAACCCGCCGAGCCGCTCTTCGAGGAGGGCTTCTACGCCCGCTCCGGCGACACCTTCTTCTTCGCCTCTAGCCTGGCCGCTCTCGAGCGCTCGCTCGATCAACTCTCCGGCAAGGCCAAGGGCGACTCGCTTGGCACCACCCCCGGCTACGACGCCGCCAAGGCCGTCCACCAGACCGGCACCATCGCCCACGCCACCGCGTTCATCGAGCCGATCAGCAAGCTCGCGGCCGACCTTGAAGGCAAACTTCCCGAGCCGAACTGGGAGAAGCCCGACGCCCCGCTGGTGAGCATGCTCCGCTCGCTGCAGGAGGAGAACACTCCCGTCCTGCTCTCGGGCTTCGGCGTCAAGGGCACCAAGGCGCTCGTCCTCTCCATGTCGATGGACAGCGACTCCTCCTTGGCCGAGATCGACTTCACAATGCTCCAGAAGGACAAGGGCGGCCTGCTCAGCCTGATCGAGCCGCTGAAGGGCACCGCTCTCCCGGCGTTCGTCGGGCCGGAGGTCGCCAGCGTCGGCGCCGCCAACGTTCGCTTTGACAAGATTCTCGAGCTCGCCCGCGCCACCATCAAGGACCTGCCCGCCGAGACGCGCCAGAGCGCCGAGGCCGGGCTCATGCAGGCCGAGGGGTTCATCGGCCCGATCCTCGCCGCCATGGGCCCCGAGGTCTATGTCATGACGATTTTCGAGCAGCCACTCTCCCCCACCAGCCAGCGCACCATCGGCGCCATCAAGATGACCGACCCCGCGCCGATCGTCAACACGCTCACCGCGTTCGGGGGCCAAGCCGGTGCCAAGGCTCGTGACTTCGAGGGCCATCAGATCTGGGAGATGCAGGGCGGCATCGGCCCGCAGATCAGCGTCGGCATCGGCCTCGGCTACGTCTTCATCGGTAACGTCAAGGACGTTGAGAACTCTCTTCGCGCCGGCGGTCGTGCCGACGGTCCGCGCCTCTCAAACGAGAACCGCTTCAAGTTCGCCGCCAACTCCTTTGATCCAAGCGCTCTCTCGATCGTCTGGGCCGATACCGCCCAGGCGATCAAGTACGCCTACTGGCAGTTCCAAAACCCCGACGCCATGTGGGAACAGCAGACCAAGTCGCTTCGCGACATGGGCATCAACCCCGACGAAATGGGCATGAAGAAGCCCGAGAAGGCCGCCTGGGTCGCGAAGCTCCCGCCCATCGATGACGTGCTCAAGGTCGTCGGCGATAGCGTGATGGACTACTACTGGACGCCCGCGGGCCCCAAGCTCCGCATCCGCTACCTCCGCCCCGCCAAGTAAACCCGGCCCACAAAGCCTTCCCGCCGCCCGCACGCCTGCCCACTCAAGATCAAGCACACCGCCCCGCGGCCCGCGACTTCGCGGGCCGTTTTTCTCTCCGCTGCGATTTTCGTACGCCGGTCGTCTTAGGCGCTGGCACCGGGAGCGTCCTCCGTGCCCACCGAAAACGCTTTGATCACCCAGTGTACCGCCGCCGCAAACACCCCCAGCAGCAGCGCCCCACCAGCCAGCACGATTCCCACCTTCGCCGCCCCCGGCAGGCCGATCCAGAAGCTCGCCCTTGCCAGCGCGACGCTCGCGACCACCAGCCCGCCGAAGATCGCAGTCAACAGAAACCCGATCGCCAGCGATCGCAGCGCGGGCCGCCCGCTGCGCGCGACCAGGATCGCACCCGCCGCCGCCGCGAGCACCACCGCCGCCAGCTCGCGAGCCGCGAACCACGCCCGCAAGTTGAATCCCGCCACCGTCTTTCCGGTGCCGACATACCCGAGCAGGCTCGCCGCGCCGATGCACACGCTCACGCACGCCAGCGTCATCGCTGGTGCAGCACGAAACCGGTTCATCGCCAGCAGCACGCCGAACACCCCCGCCGTCGCCACCACCACCTCGAACATCAGCAGGAACCACGCCGGCTTGGCCTGCACGAACGCCAAGCCCACAGTGGCCAGCGCGCTGAGCACCACCGCTGCGCACACAACGCCGACCACACCCCGAAACCACGTCGCTGAACTGATATCCATAGATTGTTCTCGAAGGTCCAAGGTGCTGAACGACGGGAAAGTGGACGAGAAGAACGAAGACCGAGCGGAGGCTACCAAGAAACGCGGTTTCCCCGCTCGGGCCATCGCCCTTCCAGCCGACCGCTTCCCCTACGCCCCAAGCCTATCGGTCGTTCACCGCCGAGCGTGCAAACATCCGTCCGAGAACTCTGGCCAATCCCCGCCAATCGGCTGAAGTTCTCTTCCCGCGCAAGTCGATGAAATCTCTGGCTCGGCCCCGGCACCCGCGCCCCCACTCCGCGCCCACAGCGCGCCAACTCCTCCTTCCCAGCCTCGCTGCCCCCGTGCCCCGCACCCGTCTCGTAAGGAGCTCCCATGAGCGGCATCACCTCAGGCGTCGGCGTTTTCAGCGGCGTCAATCGCGACCAGATCATCGGCCAGCTCCTGGCCATCGACGCGCGCCCCAAGTCCTTCGCCCAGAACCGCATCCGGCAGCTCCAGGGTCTGCAAGCCGCGTACCTCGACGTCAATACCAAAGTCGCCGGCCTCCGTTCCAGCGCCCAAGCCTTCAACATCAACAACATCTTCCGCGCCGCCACCGCCACCAGCAGCAACGCCGACGCCCTCACCGCCACCGCCAGCACCGGCGCCGCGCCGGGCGTCTATTCCTTCATCGTTGACCGCCTCGTCTCTACCCAGCAATCCCTCTCCAACGGCTACGCCAACTCCACCTCCGACGGCATCGGCCTCACCAACATCACCCTCGAATCCACTCTCGCCCGCCTCGATCGCGACACCGCCCTCAGTGAACTCAACGGCGGCGCCGGCATCCAACGCGGACGCATCCAGGTCACCGACTCCTCCGGCACCCAGACCACCCTCGATCTCTCCCGCGTCGGCTCCATCAACGACGTCCTCGAGATCTTCAACGGCAACACCACCATCAAGGTCACCGCGCGCGTCGACGGCGACCGCCTCGTCATCTCCGATCGCGCCTCAGGCTCCGGCACTCTCACCATCGCCAACGCCACCGGCTCCAACACCGCCACCAGCCTCGGTATCGTCGGCGCCGCCACCGCCGGCGCCCTCACCGGCCAGCGCATCAACACCGTCGGCGGCCTCACCGCTCTCTCCTCGCTCAACGGCGGGCTCGGCGTCGCCATCAGCGCCACCGCCTCTCTCAGCGCCACCCCAGACTTCCGCATCACCACCCGCGCCGGCAACGCCTTCGACATCGACATTGGCGATACCTACGTCGCCGGCCCCACCGGCGCGCTGGTCAAGAGCAAGTCCGCCGTCACCGACCTCGCCGGCGTCGTGCAACGCATCAACGAGCAATCCGGGGGCGACATCACCGCCTCCATCGACACCGCCACCAACAGCCTCAAGCTCGTCGACAACACCGTCCCTGACTCCGGCGGCGCGCTCACCGTCACCGACCTCAACAGCGGCTCGACCGCCGCCGACCTCGGCATCCTGGGCACCACCGCCACGGACACCCTCAGCGGGCGCCGCCTCGTCGCCGGCCTGAACTCCACACTCGCCCGCAACCTTGGCGGCGGGCAAGGCGTCAACGGCGACGGCGCCCTCGCCGTCCGCGTCGCCGACGGCACCACCATCAACTTCACGCTCACCAACTCGCAATCCGTCCAGGACATTCTCTCCGGCTTCAACGCCGCCGCCGCCGGAAAGGCCACCCTCGCCCTCAATCAGAACGGCACCGGCTTCACGCTCACCGACTCGACCACCGGAGCCCCCGCCAACGTCTCCGGCGACGGCGCCACCACCCTCGGCTTCACCGCCGGCGACTTCTCCACCGCCTCCGTCAAGTCCGCCCGCTCGCAGCTCCGCTACGTCGGCAACTCCTCGCGCCTGGAGTCCCTCAACGGCGGCGCCGGCGTCGGCATCGGGCAGTTCGAGGTCATCAACTCCTACGGCGAACGCTACAACATCAACATCGACGCCAGCATCCAGACCGTCGGCGACCTCGCCAAACGCATCACTTCGCAAGCCCAGAACATCACCGCCAAAGTCAACGACAACGGCGACGGCATCATCATCACTGAGAACGCCAAGGCCACCGGCGCCGGCGGCCAGAAGATTTCCGTCCGCGATACCAGCGGCGGCGTCGCCCGCGCCCTCAACCTCGTCGGCACCGCCGCCGGCGTCGGCGTACAAAACGTCGTCAACGGCTCCTTCGAACGCTCGATCGCCATCAACGCCACCGACACGCTCGACCAGATCAACACCAAGATCAACGAGGCCGGCGTGCTGGTCACCTCCAGCATCCTCAACGACGGCTCCGCCTCCCGTCCCTATCGCCTCTCACTCACCGCCCGCTCTAGCGGCCTCGCTGGCGCCTTCGTCATCGACACTGCCGGCACCGACCTGGGCTTCCAGACCGTCGCAGAGGCGCGCAACGCCCGCGTGTTCTACGGCTCAAACGACGCCGCTCGTGGCGTGCTCCTCAGCAGCACCACCAACACCATCACCGGCGCGATCAATCGCGTCACCGTCGATATCAAGGCCCCCTCCGCCAACCCCGTCACCGTCACGGTCTCACGCGACAACGTGACGCTCGAGAAGTCTGTCACCGACTTCATCGACTCCTTTAACGCCCTCGTCTCATCCATCGACAGCCGCAGCACCTACGACCAGCAAGCCAACAGGCGCGGCGTCCTCCTGGGCGACACCGCCGCCCAATCTCTCCGCTCCGAGCTCTTCGCCACCATCACCGGCGGCGCGCAAGGCGTCTCCGGACGCTTCGCAACCCTCTCGCAAGTCGGCATCTCCGTCAAGTCCGGCAAGCTCTCCCTTGACGCCGATAAGCTCCGCTCCGCGATGCAGCTTGATCCCGCCGCCGTCCAACAGCTCCTGGCCGCCAAGACCGCAGACGCCACCACCAGCACCGCCACCCAGCAGCCCATCCTCGACGCCAATGGCGTCGCCATCCCCGGTGCAACCACCAGCACCCGCGCATCGGCCAGGTTCACCAGCCTCGGCGTCGTCGAACGCGTCGCGGCCCTTGCCGACCGTTACATCCGCTCTGTTGACGGCGTGCTCACTCGCTCCAGCAAAACCCTCGACGACCAGATCAAAGTCCAGAACACCCGCATCACCAGCATCGATGCCAGCATCGAGCGCCGGCGCGGCATCCTCAATCGCCAGTTCCTGGCCATGGAAGAAGCAATCGGCAAGCTCCAGAGTCAGTCGGGCTCCCTGAGCAGCATCGCCCGAATCTCTTGATTTGCCGCACGGTGGACGCTGACAAACCCGGCCGAGGGGTTCCCAGAAGGATTTGTGTCGGCTGCACTGAACAGCCCGCTTGGTCCACCCGATACTTCGTCTCTCATGGCCAGCGAACAGACCCAAGCCGACGCATACCTGACGACCAAGGTCCTCACCGCCAGCCCCGCCGACCTGCGACTCATGCTCCTGGACGGGGCCGTGAAGTTCTGCCGCCAGGGCCGCGAGGGCCTGAACATCAAGAACTTCGAAGTCTGCTTCAACGGCTTCTCGCGCACTCGCGCGATCCTCGTCGAGCTTGTCAGCTCCATCCGCCCCGAGCCCAACCCCGAGCTGCACGAGCGCCTCTGCTCGCTCTACATGTACATGATCTCGCGCCTGCTCCAGGCCAGCCACGAGAAGAACCTTGAAAAGGCCGACGAGGTCATCAAGCTCCTCGAATACGAGCGCGAGACCTGGGTCATGACCATGAAGAAGGCCGCCGGCGAGCTTCGCGCCGCGGGCGCACACGCCGCCAGCCTCACGCCCGCACGCCCACCCGCCAGCGCCGGAAACACGCCGGCGATGGCCGGCACCGGGGATGGCGTCAGCTCTGTCAGCTTCGAAGGCTGAACCTACCGCTCACTCCACGCCCATCATCGCCCTGACCACCGGCGAAGGCGACAGCATCTGCGCCGCCAGGTTGTCAAACGCGGCGCTGAACTGCACGTTCCGATCCACCTGCACCTCCGCCTGCCGGACCAGCTCGATCATGAGCACCGCTCGCGACATCGCCGCGCGATCCGGCCCGCGCCGAAGTTGCCCACGCGCCCGCTCACCCAGCAGCGACAGCATCCGATCGGTCCAGAAGCGGTTGGCGATCGCCTTGCTCGCGTCTGGATTGTCCGACACAACCTCCGCCGCGCGTTCCTCGACCAGCTTGGTCATTACAGTCCCGAGCTTCCCCGCGACGCTCGCGCCCTGCCCGCGATCAATCGCCTGCAGCAGCGGCTCCAGCGCCGTGTGCCACGCGTAAAGCCCGTTCTTCAGCGCCAGCATCGCCCCGCCCGGCGAGCCGCCCGCAAACCGCAGCAGCCACGGAGACTGCTCCGGGTCCAGCTCGATGCCGCTTGCGTGCATCCACTCCTGCATCTCGCGCTCGCCCAGCGCGCCAAACGCCACCCGCTGGCAGCGTGACCGCACCGTCGGCAGCAGCCCCGCCTCGTCGCTGGTCACCAGGATGATCACCGTTCCTTGCGCCGGCTCTTCCAGCGTCTTGAGCACCTGGTTCTGCGTCGCGATATCCATCAACTCCGCTTCGTCGATGATGAACACCTTGCCCCGCAGCCCCTGCGGCAACTGACTCATTGATCGCGTCCGCACCGCCGGCTCCAGCAGAAACTCCTCGATCACCGCCTTGGCGATCGTCGTCTGCTTGCTATCCCGCACCGTCTTCTCGCGGCTCACCGCCGCCAGTTCCTTGCACACCACATGCACGTCGCCATGCCGCCCGCCAGCAATCAGCCCCGCGATCTCGTCGCATTGCTCCGGCGACATCGACCCCGCGCCTCCAGCATCCCCCGCGCCCCCCGACCCCTCCGTCCGCGTCAGCAACTCAAGCGCAAACGCACGCGCCGTCGTGAACTTCCCCACGCCCCGCGGCCCAGAAAAAATCCACGCGTGATGCACCCGCCCCGTCTCCACCGACGACCGCAACACCCCCACCGCCTGCCGCTGCCCGATGATCTCCCCCAGCCGCTTCAACGCTGGCACCTCCACCCCGCCCCCAGCAACCGCGCCCTTCCGCCCCGCCACTCCGCCACCGCTCGCCCCCACACCCACGCCACCGCCGCCCAGCAAACCGCCCTCGGCCGCCGCGTCCGCCCCCTTCGCCGCCTTCGAACTCCTCGCACTCTTCGCCATCGGCCAAGCATACTCGCGCCCACACTCCCCAAGCCGCGCGAGTCACGCCCGCAATCCCCGTACGCTAGATCCCACCCACGACCCCTCATTCCTCCGGTCCCTTCTCCCCCCTCGTTCCCTCGATCCTTCGATCCCTTGCCTTCCGCCCCCCATGCCCCCACGCCTCAGCCAAGCCGCGCTCATCATCGCCGCGCTCTTCGCGCTCTCGCCCTGGTGTACGCCGCCGGTAGCGCTGGCCATCGGCATGATCTTCGGGCTCAGCGGCCTCACCGCCTGGCCCGCCCGATCCAAACTCCTCAGCCGCTACCTCATCCAGGCCAGCATCGTGCTCCTGGGTTTCTGGATCAGCCTCGCCGATGTCGCGCGCGCCGGCATCGCCGGCCTCGCGCTCTCCACCGGCGCGATCATCGTCGTCCTCATCCTCTCCGAGTTGCTCACGCGCCTCCTCTCCACTGATCGACAGGTCAGCACCCTGCTCTCCGCCGGCACCTCCATCTGCGGCGGCAGCGCCATCGCCGCCACCGGCCAGGTCATCCGCGCCACCCCAGCGAACATCGCCATCGCCACCGCCATCGTCTTCATCCTCAACGCCATCGGCGTCTACACCTACCCACTCATCGGTCGCGCCCTGAACCTCAGCGACCACCAGTTCGGCGCCTGGGCCGCCGTGGGCATTCATGATCTCGCCGGAGTCGTCGCTGCAAGCGCCGGCTACGCCGGTCGCGACATCGCCCAGCAGGACGCGACGGTCATCAAGCTCATTCGCGTCCTCTGGATCGTCCCCGTGGCGCTCGCGCTCGCGTGGCAATACCGGCGCACCAACCCCGCCCCCGATGGCGCAGCCACCAAAACCCCCGTGCCCTGGTTCATCCTCTTCTTCATCGGCGCCTGCCTGCTCCGCGCCCTGGCCGACCGCACCCTGCGCGACCCAGCCCCCGTCGCCGATGTCGCCACCGCCCTCAAAGCCATCGCCAGCGCCTTCCTCTCCGTGGCGCTCCTGCTCATCGGCACCGCCCTCACGCGCCAGACCCTCAAAGCCGTCGGCTGGCGACCCGCCGCCCACGCCATCATCCTCTGGCTCGCCGTCAGCGCACTAGCCCTGCTGGCCATCCGCGCTTGGATCTCCTGACCGCACCTTTGTGAGCGAGCCAAAACGTAGAACACGCCGCGACTCATCTCGCGACGTGCTCCGTGATTCATTACCAATCCCAACTCACCGCCCGTGACTGCGCGAACTGCGTTCGTTCTGATCCCCAAGCACCGCGCCGCCGATGCCGCCAGCCACGGCGCCGATCGCGGCTCCCTTGCCCGCAGACCCCGTCAACGACCCGATTGCCAGCCCGCCCAGCGCGCCCAGCGCCGCGCCCGAGAGCGCGCCCTCGCCAGCGTTGTTGCAGCCGCCCAGCAACAGCGACCCGCACAGCGCCGCCGCCGCCACGAAGCGTCCCAACCGATTCAAGTTTGTCGTCTTCATCGCGTTCATCGCATTCTCCTCAAAGTTCGTCACCGGCAGAGTGCGCACCAGCGACCCGCACGTTGCCCGACCCGCGACGACCCGTTGTCGCTCTCACTGTGTCTTCGGCTCAACCCGCTTTCGGTTTCACGATCACTCCCCAAACAAATCACCAAAACCTTACTCACACGTCTCCGCGCCCCCGCCCGACTGCGTGCCAGTACCAAGCCCTCACGCCTTCCCGCTCAGTTCCACGAACACCCCTTCGGCGCATCCCCGCCGCGCTGCCCGCCCGCCCGCTTCAGCAGCCGCAGCAGGTCAATCAGTTCCGCCCGGATCAACGCCGCCCGCTTCCCAACGTCGCCCTCCGCCAGCAACTGATACCGGACCTCCTGATCATTCAGCAGCGACACCGTCACCAACTCCAAAATCGCCGACGTTGACATCTCCGGATCCACCAGGCACTTCACCACCGCCTTCGCATCCGCCATGTCGCGAAGCACCGTCGAATCCAGCAACCTCGACAACTCGATCCGCGGCCCAACCAACGCATCCTCATCCACCGGCGCCAGCCCGATCGGCTCGAGCATCGCTGAGCGATACAACACCCCCTCGGGCGCCTCCACCTCATTCACAATCCTCGCGCGGCACACCCCGTGCAACGCCACCGCAAACTGCCCGTCCGGCAACTTGTGGTGCTGCACGATCTGCCCAACACACACCGCGCTCCGCAGCGCCGGCTTCTCCGCCCCCGCTTCCGCCAGCCCCTCGCCCCCCTCAACATCCAACCCGCTGTCACCCATCACCACCCGCGCCCGCTCCCCACGCGCCACCACCGCCATCGCGATCTGCCCAGAACCGTCCAGCGCGTCGCCCACCATCTGCCGGTAACGCGGCTCAAACACGTGCAGCGGACGCACCGCGTGCGGCATCAACGCCACCTGGCCAAGCGCAAACAGTGGCATCGGCCGCCCAAAGTTCACCCGAATATGCATTTCTTCCGCCATGTCCACAGTGTACTCCTGACTCGTTGTCGGCAAACGTGGTCGGCAATCGGCAACCGGGTCGAACCATCCCGACTCGCGACTTCAGCCCGTCGTCGCGTTCTTGCCCGCCCGCGCCGCCAGCGCCGAGACTTCTATACGCTCGGGCACCTGCATCAGATCGCTTTCGATCTCCCCATCCCGCAGACGCACCACGCGCTGGCACAGCTTCGCAACGTCCGGGTCGTGCGTCACCATGATGATCGATTTCCCCTCGTCGTGAAGCTGTCCAAACAGCCCCAGCACCGCCCGCCCCGTCGTCGAGTCCAGGTTGCCCGTCGGCTCGTCGGCCATCAATACCACCGGATTCGTCACCAGCGCCCGCGCGATCGCCGACCTCTGCTGTTGCCCGCCCGAAAGCTCGCTCGGGCGATGACCCGTGCGATCACCCAGCCCCACCAGCTTCAGCATCTCCATCGCACGCCGATGCCGCTCAGCGGGCGGCACGCCCTGATAAAACAGCGGCACCTCGACGTTCTCGCGAACTGTCAACTCCGGGATCAGATTGAACGCCTGGAAGATGAACCCGATCTTCCGCCCGCGAAACGCCGACACGTCCTCGTCGGTCATCTTCGATGTCTCTTGCCCATCCAAAAAATACTGCCCGTTTGTCGGCCGATCTAAGCACCCCAAAATGTTCATCATCGTGCTCTTGCCCGAGCCCGACGAACCCATGATCGCCACATACTGCCCGCGCGGCACCGCAATGCTCACCCCCCGCAACGCCTCCACCAGCACGCTCCCGTCCGGTTTGTAATACGTCCGCCGCACCTCGCGCAGCTCGACCACCGGGTGAAGCTCCGCCGCAATCGTCCCCGCGCTAGACAACATCAAAGAATCCCCCAACCCCCCTCACCCGCCCGCCGCTCACTCAGTCATCGACTGGTCAGACTCAAGCTGCAAGGTCGCCAGCGCCGTCAGCGGGTCCTGCGTCACACGGAAGACCCGGTCCAGCCCCGTGAGCGTGAAGACCGACCACACCTGATCATTGAGCGAGCACAGGATGAGCATCCGACTGATGTCGGCGCACTTCTTGCGAAGCCGCAGCGTCTGGGCAAGGTGCGATGACGACACATACGAGACGCCGCTGAAGTTGAGCACGACGTGCTTCTTCACCTGGCCCGGCCCGCTCCCAAGCCGGTCGTACGCCGCGCCCAGCTCCTCTGAGAGCGCCGGCTCGTCGCCCAGCTCGCACACGATGATCTGATCCGACCAGTCCGTAGGCATATCCACAAGTGTAGTGACTTCCCAGCCCGGCGCGCCTGTGCCGCCCGGAGTTCACGTCCGATCCAGGAAAACACTCCACGCACCGCTGTTGGGCAAGATTCGTCGGCCGTCGGGCTGTGTCTGAACGCCGAGATCCGACGGCGGTTTCCTCACCACCGACCCCTGCCCATCTACCGGACTTCTCGCGGACTCTGCGCCGCTGTGCTCAGCAACTCCGCCAGCTCCGCCTCCGGCAACTGCGCCTCGATCCCCAGATCCTCGTACGCCCGCAGGCGAGACTCTGCCTCCAGCCCGCGATACGCACTGTCCGTGTCGATGATCGGCCGCCCGAGGATCTCCTCAAGCATCGCCTTGGTATACGTCGGCTTCGTCGCCGCAGTGGACTTCGTGCCGTACTGGTTCAGGTTTGAAGCGAAGATGCCCGCCGCCGAGACGGGCAAGAAGTCCTCGTAGCGCAGCCCCTCCATCCGCACGTACCCAAGTTTCACCAGCTCGAACATATCCGTCGTCTTGATCGACCCTCGCGCGCTAATCCCCTTGGCGGTCGAGGCGTACCGCGCCCGCACCAGCCCGTGCTCCACCAGCCCGTCAAGCGTCTTGGGGAACGGCGCAAACGGCGCCGCGTACAGCTTCTCGTACGCGTCAAAGTCTCGCTTCGGCAGCGACGCATCCTTTTCGCGCGCCGCGTCGGCGATCGCCAGGCAGCGATCGTAAAGCTCGCGCCCCTTCGGCGTCGTCGCATAGAACCGCTGCTCGATCTCGCCAAACCGCGCCGTGTGCGTGGTCTGCACCGTCGCGCCGTCAGGATTGGTAAACGTCACCGGCTCGGTCAGCGCCTTGTACGCGTCTTGGCGCAGCAGCACCGGGGTGTCTTCGCTCGGGCCCTCAGTAAAGTCCTTAAATCCCGCGTGCTTGACCTCGCTGAGGCGAACATCCGCCTCGCCCAAACGCGCCACCAGTCGATCAACCATCGCGTTCAAATCACCATCGCTGAGCGTTCCCGGCGTGAACCCCGCGATCTCTTCCGTCGACAAGTGCCGGAAGCTCAACCGCACGGAGTGCTTGTCAGCAAACGTCCGCAACCGTCCAATCGCCCGCATCGCCCGCATCCGAAAATGCGCCTCGTCCATCTCGCCCAGGCAAAACTTCATCGCGCTCGTGTACAGGTCCATGCAGAAGGTGTTGGGCGTGAGGTGGTTTAGATGGTGGCTCTCGAAGCAGGCGATATCCGCCGCGATCTTAAAGCCCCCGTCGCACAGTTCCTTGTACAGCGCATGGTCGCGCGCCTTGCCCGTCCACTTGAAGATCCGCCCTGTGCCCTCGGCGATCAATCGGTCCGCATCCGCCCAATCCAACCCGCCCTGGCGCTCGCCCTTCTCGATCAACTCGCGCGCCAGTTCGCTGAACACCTGGCGCTGGCCCACCAGCGCCTCGATCCGCGCCCGAGTCTCGGGCGCGAAGTAATCCGTCATCAGCACCGAACTAAACACGCGATGCTCAGGGTTCACGCCGGAGCGAAACGCCGTCGCGATGATCGGCTGGCTCTTGCTGCCGACGTCGGTCATGTCATAAAAGTTGTGCGGCTCCATCGCGAACTGCGCAAAGAAGCGCCCGATCCATCGGTACTCATCCGGCCGCCCGATGCGAATCGCGCCGTGGCGCTCGCCGCTGGTGCGCTCAATCTGTTCCTCGCTGACCTCAAACCCCTGGTGCAACACCTTGATCGCGTCGCACACCAGCGTGTTGCAGACGCGATTGATCACCAGCGCCCGGTCATACATCGGCACCTCGCGCGCGAACATCGCCGAGAGCTCGCCAAACAGCCGGTGCTGCATCTTCACCTTGTCCGCATACGCACCCGCGGCCCCCCCACTCGCCCCCGCACTAGCTATCGACTTGACCGACGGCGAAATCGTTGACATGTCCTTCTCCAATCTATGACCGCCCGCACCACAAACCCGCCACACCCCGTCCACCACCATTGTATCGTCGCCCCGCGCCCAAGCCCCTCAGGGTACCAGCCGCCACGCCTCAATCCCACCCAACTCAGCACATCACCCTGCCCTTCTCGGGTGACGACGCCCGCTCAATCCGCAGCGCCACCCCGCCCACGCCCCAGTTTCCAACGAGACGCCCGCGCGCAAGACGAAAACGCCCCGGGCTAGCCGGGGCGTAAAGCTGACATCTCTCAGGCCGCGCTTGTGCGCTTATTGGCCGTCCACTGCGATCTCCGCGATCGCCAGATCAAAGAACTCCTGTGTAATCGCACCGGTAAAAAGCTCGTCCCACAAGATCGCCATGTCCGCCTCATTGAGCACGTTGTCACGGCTCCGATCCGCGAAGTTCCAGTCGATCATCGCCGGCACCGCCCCGATGGTCACCGTCTGACCACCGACTTCCACGATGCACATCAGCGGGGCGGAATCCGCCGATGAATAAAACAGGTCCTTGTTCACCCGCAACTGCACATCGAAGCTCCCGCCTTCGATTCCCGAGAGCGTCGTGTCATTCTCGATTCGTCGATAGCCACGCGGCTCCGAAGCGTCCGGAACCAGAAAGACAAACTTCATGCTCCACGCACCAACGCTGAAATCCCCCTTGCTGAGGAACTTCACGTTGATCATCGTGGAACGACCAAATGGCGTCAGAATCACATCGCCCGGCGTCACGATGGGCGGAGCGATGGTGACCGGAAGGCCAGCCTCGGCCAGACAGCGCTTGAACACAAGCTCAGCCCCAGCGACGCATGCGCTCTGCAGCGGGTGCGGAGTCTTATCTTTGGAAGGCGGACGGGGATCTCGCGCAGGATACTTGGTCTTGCAAGCGGTAAGGCTGCTCTCGTACTCAAGCTGGCATGTGGCAATGCTACGCGGCGGCACCTGGGCTGGAACAACCGCTAAGCAGGCCGCCAAGAAGATCTTCGCTGTACCCAAACAGGTTTGGTATGAGGCTGGATCCAAGACTATCGCGGGAAGAATAGTCGGATCGATAAAAGTGTAGCAGGTTTCAATCAGACTATAGTATGTTTGCATGCAACTGTCGGCAGTCTGAGCAGCGGGTGCCGGCGGCGGCGCAGCTGTTGCAAGCGCTCCCGGCATATTCATCGCTACGCAGCAAACCGCGCATGCACCAAGTTTCCGAATCATCGCCGCACTTTGCATCGTCTTCATGTTGGCTCCCCGATGTTGTCCTACCCGCCGCTGCTGGGATCGAATGCACCATCCGTGCCACGCAAAGGGTACCAATTTCTGACACCGGAGACGCGTATATTGACGAGAAATGAGAAGCAAAAGTAAGAATGAACACTCGATTAAACGCCGTTAGGATGGCGGGTGGGTCTTGTTCTTGAAACTCGCTGATCCGACTCGCCACCCCCTCACCCCTTCACCCCGCCCGCAAACATCTGCGGCTTCAAGAACCGCTGCGCACCCACAAACGCCGCCACGATCGGGATCAACGTCAGCACCGCCGCCGCATACGGCAGCCTCGGATTATCCGCAAACTGACCCAGCAACTGATTCACCGCCACCGGCAGCGTGTACTTCTCGCTGCTCTGCAGCACGATCAGCGGCCACAAAAGCTCGCTCCACGCCCCGATCATGCTGAACAGCGCCAGCGTCGCCAACGTCGGCGCCGCCAGCGGCAGCATCACGTGCCACCAGATCTGCAGCGACCCCGCGCCATCAATCCGCGCCGCCTCCTCCAGACTCATCGGGATCTGCTCAAACGCCTGCTTGCACAGATAAATCCCAAAGGCGCTCACGCTGAACGGGATCACCACCGCCGCGAGCGTGTCCACCAAACCCATCTGCACGATCGTGCGGAACATCGGCACCACGATCACCTGCTCGGGGATCATCATCGTCGCGAGGATGATCACAAACAGCGCGCCGCGCCCGCGAAACTGCATCCGCGCCAGCGGATACGCCGCTAGCGCCGCCAGCAAAACATTCAACACACTCCGCACCAGCGTCACCATCACGCTGTTCAGCATCGGCCCCGCCAGCCCGCCCTTGGTCCATGCTTCCACAAAGTTTCGGCTCGTCGGCTCGCTCGGAATCGAGAAGAACGGGCTCTCCGCCGGCTGCAGCGCCACCACGCACAGGAACAGACCCGGCCCCACCGCCAGCCCCGCCAGCAGCCCCGCGCCCACATATAACACCAGCGTCAGCCACGTCGGTCGTCGCTCCATCACGCGCCCCTCC
>Ga0163144_10006698_pt1 | contig 25365 bp, 17 predicted proteins | sample OliLak19BULKMAT1_FD_123175 | JGI IMG/M metagenome (GOLD analysis project Ga0163144, IMG submission 123175) | Freshwater microbial mat bacterial communities from Lake Vanda, McMurdo Dry Valleys, Antarctica - Oligotrophic Lake LV.19.BULKMAT1 | ecosystem: Environmental > Aquatic > Freshwater >... | reverse complement strand
GGCTAAAAGCAAAACCGCTTGGGGTTTTGCACTTAGCCCGGATAGCCAAAACGGTTGAATCGGTAGACTTGATCCGAGCACACACTGTAGGGTCGCTGGCGAGTAGAGCATGAAATATCCGGGCTAGCAGCCTGTCGGGCTTCGGGTTTGGAAATTCGTTTTCGCCCGCATATTGGGATGGAATCGAATGTTCCGCCTCCGACATGCTGCCAAGTCAGCGCGGCGCGCTGAAAAAATCCCCCCAATTGAATTCTTCCGGCACGAAGTGCCGCTTTGGCCGCCTGACGGGAACAGAGGGCCGTCCTCTCGCCGAATTCCGGAATTGAATACGTCATGTTTATCGCAAGTCCGACAGGCTGCTAGCCGCACTTTTTACCCTCAAACTGATGCTTGCCCATGTCCCACCTCGAAGATTTCAACTCTTCGGCGCGCGCCTCGAGTTCATGTAGGCTATATCAAAATCGCCAAGCGGTTTTGATCTAGCCCGGAGATCCCAACGTTGGCGGGCCGCCGGGTGGGAATATTTTGCCGCTGCGGGATGGCGGGCGTGGCAGAGCGGTGAATAAAGCCGCTCAGCACGCTCGAACCCAGCTAGTTGTGACGCGTCGAACGCGGCTGGAGCAGGCCCTGCTTAAAGGTCCGATCATGTTGTCCGCAGTTTCTTCCACGTCTGGGCTCCCGTCTGTGCGGGTGGATCGGGTGTCGATCGCAGCCTTGGCCGCCGCATGATGCTCTCCCCGAAACTCCAGCAATTGCTGCGGGATGCGGTTATGCATCACCAAGCGGGCCGACTGGAGCGCGCCGAGCTGATCTATCGGCAACTCATCACGGCCGCGTCTCCGAGTGCTCGGGTGTTCGACCTTTTGGGGCAGCTCGAAATGCAACAGGGCCGGCCGGCCGAAGCCGCGCGGCAGTTTTCCAGGGCGGCGCAGTTGGACCCGAAGGAGGCGGGCGTCGGCGTGCGACTCGGCCTGGCGATGGCGGCCGAGGGCAAACTCGCGGAAGCGGAAGCAACGCTGCGCCGCTTGGCGCACGCTTTCCCGCGAAGTGCCGAAGCGTGGAACGCGTGCGGTTATGTCCTGAAATCCCAAGGACGGCTCGCCGAGGCGGTGGCGTTTCATGAGCAGGCGCTGAAGCTCGCGCCCAAACTGATCGAAGGCTGGTATCATCTCGGTCATGCGTTCGCGATGGGTGGCCGGAACGCGCAGGCGCTGCCGTGCTTCGAGCGTGCGCTGAAACTCAATCCGAAATATTCCCTCGCCCGTTTTGGCCGCGCCCAGGCGTTGCACAAGTCGTATCGGCTGGCGGAGGCGATTGCGGACTACGACGCGGTGCTGAAGGCAGAGCCGAATCGGCATGAGGTGCGGAGCTGCCGGCTGTTTGCCCTGCAAAACATGGAAAACCTGTCTCGCGAGCAGTTGTTCGACGAGCATCGGGCCTATGGGGTCGCGGTGGGCCGCGCGCCAGCGGGCTTTACTGAACACGACTTCGAACCGGAGCGGCGATTGCGGCTGGCGATTTTGTCGCCGGACCTGCGGGAGCATTCGTGCACCTATTTTCTCGAGCCGCTGCTGGCGCACATCGATCCCACGGAGTTCGAGATTTGCCTGTATCACGATCATACGACCGAGGACGCGGTCTCGGCGCGCCTGCGAAGCCATGCGGCCCTGTGGCGGAACTTCGCCGGGCAGTCGCCGGCGGTGGTCGAGCGGGTAATCCGCGCGGACAAACCGGATATCCTGATCGATCTGGCGGGTCATATCGGATCAACGATCCGCCTGCCCGTGTTGGCGCGGCGGCTGGCGCCCGTGCAGGTGACGTATCTCGGCTATCCGGATACGACGGGCGTGGCGGCGATGGACTACCGTTTCACGGACGCGATCGCGGACCCGGTGGGCGGGAGCGAGCGCTACCACACGGAGCAACTCGTGCGTTTCGCGCCGACGGCCTGGAGTTATCTGCCGCCCAACGAAGCACCGGCGGTCGCGCCGCTGCCGGGTATAAACGGCGGACGGGTGACGTATGGCTGCTTCAACAATCCCACGAAGTTCACGGATGGACTATTTGTCGTCTGGGCCCGATTGCTCGAACGGGTGCCGGCCGCGCGGTTACTTTTGAAGGGACGCGATTTCGAGGACGCGTCGGTGCGTGAGCAGCTCCTGGCGCGGATGCGCGCGCAAGGCATCCCGCTGGAACGGCTGGAGCTGTTGCCCAGGACCGCGGACACGGCGGGACACCTGGCGCTGTATGCGCAGGTGGACATCGCGCTGGACACGTTTCCGTATGCCGGCACGACGACCACCTGCGAGGCTTTGTGGATGGGCCGGCCGGTCGTGACACTGTCTGGTTCCCGCCACGCATCGCGCGTTGGAGCCTCGTTGCTGACAGCGCTGGGTCGTCCGGAATGGATCGCGCAGAACCCGGAAAGCTACGTGGAGATTGCGGCTCGGCTCGCCAGCCGGTTGTCGGATGTCGCGAATAGTTCGTCACAGCTCCGCGATCAAATGCGCGCGTCGGTCCTCTGCGATCACGAGGCCCACGCCCAGGCCTTCGCGGCGGGCCTGCGAGGTTGTTGGAAGCAGCGCGGCGACCAGGCCGCACGAGAGGGGAAAAACTTGCCGGTCGTCACCATGGCCTAGGTGGATTCGGCAGCCGGAGAGGTCTCGTGCAGAAAAAAGGACGCGTAACTGACGTGAATATAGACAATAACGGCAGGCCGCTGATTTCTAGTCCGCGCTTTGCTGATTGGGGCACGCCATGACCATGACGTTGCTCCCAGCCGAGACGAAGTTGACGTGTGCCGAGAATCTCCGCGCCGCCTTGGCGGCATACGAGAGCCAGCCTGCCGACGCTGACGTGTGGACCAAGCTATTGAGCGCCCGGCGGGAGTTTGCGGCCGAAGTCGCGGCGTTCCCGCCGGGGCAGAAATCCGGTGGTTCCCTCGACGAGGCGCGCGCGCTTTTGCGGGAGCTCGCCAAGTCGAGTATCCAAGGTCGGGAGACAGTCGGCGAAGACTTGGCGCGAGCGCAGGAATGGGGGCGCGGAAAATGGCCCGGCATGCTCGCGGCAATGGCGCTGGTGCCGGCGTGGCAATGGCGAGAGGCGCCGACTCTGAGCGCGGTGCCTGACTGGCTCTGGCCGGACTATGCGGCCTGGTGGTTTGCGCCGCCGTCGGCCGCGCATGACGCGACAAGCTTCGACGCTTACGTGACCGGAACCAGCCGCCACCTCGACGAGCTCGCGCGTTGGCTCCGGCGCAATCCGGGTTCAGCCGCCGTGCGGGCCGCCGCCGATGCGTATGTCAACGTCGCGGCTCGTCTGCCGTGGTCGCACGCGACCAAGTGCACCCGGGCTTACGCGGAATTGCGCGGGAGATTTCTCACACAGTATTTCGGCCTGGGACTTCCGATCGCCCAGGCAAACGTTCTTGCGCAGCGCGTCGGCCGGCGGTTGCGGGTGGGCTTTGTGCAACCGCGATTCGGGCCGGGAGCCGATTTACGATCGGCACGGCCGAAATACGAGCACTTGGATACGCGCAGCTTTGAGCCCCTGCTGTTTTCCCTGTCAGCCGAGGACCAGCAGTATGCCGAAGAACGTGGCTCCGCAGAGCCACCCCTGCGAGTCCTCGCGCCGGATCTTGCGACGCAACTCGCGACGCTGCGATCCCTGGCGCTCGATATCGTGGTTTATGGGAGTGACGTCCTCGGGCGATCTGAAGACATCACGCGACTCGCGACGCAACGTGTGGCGCCCTTGCAGGTGGCGCATGACTGCGGTGAATTTACGACGGGAATCCCGGCGATTGATCTCCAGGTGGTGAGCGAGAGATCGGGTGTGGCCGGGGTCCTGGATAATTACTCGGAACGTCTCGGATTGCTGCGCGGGCCGGCCCACACAGTTGCGCTCCCACTGGAGCGAGCCGAAGCGCACGCCGTTCCGACTCGCGAGTCGATCGGACTGCCGCCGTATGTGCCCCTGTTTTTTTCGGTAGTGACTGATTCCGGGGTTGCCGCCGACATGCTCGTTAACTGGGCGCAAATTCTAGCCCGAGTCCCCGGGGCACGTCTTGCCTTGGTGCACGTGGGACAGTCGGGCGTTGATGGCGAGGCAGCAGTGACGCACTTTTGTCAGGCGCTCGGTCGCGCGTTTCACGCGCGGGGCGTGGCGGCGGAGCGGGTGTCGCTCTTTCCCGTGCGCGACGCAGGGCCGGAGCACGGGCGAAACTTGCTGGCCCTCGCGGATGTTTACCTCGATGGGGCCCCGGCGAATGAATTCGTGTGGGCGGTCGAGGCAATCGTGCTGGGCCGGGCCGTGGTCACGACGGGCGGCGCGCACCGGTTGCCGGCGCCAGCGCTCGTCCAGATTCTCGAATCGTGTGGCTTGGGCGGGCTGGTCGCGGCGGACCCGGAAGCCTATGTGTCTCTTGCCGCGAAGCTCGGACAGGACGTCGCAACACGTGCGTCTTGGAGTGCACGCTGCCAAAGTGCGATCGACGCGACGCCCGCGTTCCTCGACACGCTGGCGGCGAGCGATGCGTTCGGTGCGCTGTTGGAAACGGCGTTCGACGAGTTGGTCGCGTTGGGTCCGACCCAATTTCGCGCCCAGCGCGAGCCTTTGCGCTGTTTCGCACCGCCGGATGTGAGTGAGGCGATTGCGGCGGGCGAAGTGGCGCTGGCCGCTGGCGACTACGAAACGGCCGGAGCGGAAGCGGTGTTGGCCTTGCGCGCCGAGCCGACCAACCTTGCCGCCCGAATCCTACGCGGCCGGGCGCTGCTCCCGATGGGCGACACCGCGCGCGCCATCACTTACCTGCTGGCCGCGGTGGGCAGTGGCAGCAACGACGCCGCTGTCTGGCTGGCGCTCGCCACCGCGCTGCGGCAGAATGGTCAGGCGAAAGACGCCATCCACGCGCTCGAGACCGCGTTGCGCCTGGATCGTTCGTGCGTGGAGGGCTGGCTGATGCTGCTCGACATGGCGGAAAGCGCCGGCGTGCCGGAACTCGCGGAAGACGCGCGCACCGTGCTGCGCGAGGTTGCGCCCGACGATCCGCGCGTGTTCGCGATGGCTTAGCCCGCATTTTTCACCCGCAAACTGATTTTGGCCCATGTCCCACCTCGAAGATTTCACTGCTCCGGCGCGCGTCTCGAATTCAGGCGGGCCAAATCAAAACCGCCAGGCGGTTTTGAACTTGGCCCGGACTTCCCTGAGAGCCACGAATGCAAAAGATAATTTCGGACACCGCGTAGCGTCGCCTCCGAGCAGCGCGTGAAATGTCCGGGCTAAGCAGCGGTCATGCGCATTCTGTTTTCCACCGGTTCCTCGGCGCATTACATGGCGCCGCCGCGGCTCAGCGACGAGCAGATCAACTGCGGGCCGCACTGGGTTGATCGCGAAATTGGCGGGTGTTACTTCTCCCTCGGCACGCCCGTTGGCGAATACGACCTCGCGGCGGTCGCCGCGCGCCTGCCGGCGGGGCAACAGCCCGACGTTGTGGTTTGCCTGGTGGATGCCGCTCGGCAAGCGCTGCCGCGAAACCTGCGGGCATTTCGCTGTCCGAAAATTCTGCTCGTAGCCGACACGCATCACCTGAATGCGCCCATCACGAACATGGTGCGCTACGCCCAAAGCGAGCCTTTCGATCGCGTGGTTCTGCTCTACGATCGCCACCACTGGGAATTCTTTCACGCGGCGGGCGTGCGCAATCTTCATTGGTTTCCCGGCCTGACTTTTCCGCATGGCGATGCCGTGGTGGCCGCCGCCCGCGCGCGGGACAGGCGGGAGCCGCGACTCGGTTTCGTCGGCACCACCGGAATCTGCCACCTGCGTCGCACGCAGTTGCTGACGGAGCTGAATGCCCGTGCGCTGCCGGTCGTCGTGACGGCCCTGCCGCAACGTGAAGCCCTGGGCTTCTACGGCGCTTCTCTGCTGGGCTTCAACGCCTCGTTGAATGGCGATCTCAACCTGCGCGTATTCGAGATTCTGGCGAGCGGTGCGGCGCTGCTGACCGACGAATTGGCGCCGAATTCCGGCCTGAGAGAGTTGTGGCAGCCGGGGCGGGAGCTGCTGACCTATGCGACGCCGGCCGAATTGGTCGAGCGGGCGAGATTGGCGCTGTCGCATCCAGCCGAGGCCCAGGCGATCGGCGAGGCCGGCGCCCGATGGTTCGACCGGAATTTCAACGAAGCCCGTCGGCGACGAGACTTCCAGGCGCTCGTCTGCGACGGGGTGGAACGGCCGGAATTCGCCTTGGCCCGCCCGCCGACCTTTGCGCTGGGCGGGGTGGCCTCCGACCTCCACCGGCGCTTGTCTTCGGCGTTTGAATACGCCCAGGAACTCCATCGGAACAGCGAGCGAGTCACCGTCGCACTCGATGACAGCGTGCCGGAGGCGTTCTGCCAGATGTGCTCCACCTTGCCGCGGTTCGAGCTCCGGCGCGGTCTGCCGGCCCCGGGCGAACGGGTCGACCTGCTGGTGGTGGGCCGGAAAAATCTTGCGACCCCGCAGTTGATGGCCGCGGCGCACGTGTGGTTTTGGGACGCCGACGAAGCCAGCCGGGTGGGCCTGGCGCAGCGGTGCGCGAGCATGGGGCTGGCGCTCATCGATTCGGTTCATCTGATTTTCAGCCGCCGGCGCGTGAATTCTCACGCCAACCTGGGTGCGCTCGCGCTGGTGAACCTCGAGGCGGGCGCCTACGCCAACGCTCTCCAGCTCGCGAAGGAGGAACTCGCGAAAAACCCGAAATCGATCGATGCGCTGTTTGCGCTGACTGAGATCGCACAGGAGACCGGCAACCGGCCGATCGGGGAGGCGATGCTGGCCAAGTTGGCCGGGCTGGCGCCGCATCATCCGCGGCGACATCAGATTCTCCAGGCCTCGCCCGAATCCATCGGTGCCCGGCGCTCCTTACGACTGGTGCGCGATGCACGCGCGCTTCTCGAGCAGAGGAAGCCCGACGACGCGCGCAAAGCGGCCAACGAGGCGCTGATTTTTGCGCCGAGCTCGGCGGAAGCGCACTATATGCTCGGCTGCATCGTCGCGCGGGAGCACGGTGCCGAGGCGGCGCTCACTCATCTGCATCGCGCGACTCAGTGCGCTCCCACCAACCACCACTATTGGCACGCCCTGGGTGGATATCTGCGCCAAGTTGGCCGCGACGCCGATGCCATGGGGGCGCATCTTGCCGCATGCACCCTGGCGCCGGAAGAGTTCGAGTGCCAGTTCGCGCTGGGCGAGGCGGCCCTGGCCGCGCCGCACGGGCACATCGCGAGCGAGGCGTTGGGCGAGGCCTGCCGGCTCCAGCCCGGCCACGCGATCGCGGCGCGCTGGCGCGAACGCGCGCAAAAGCTGCTGGCAGAGGGGGATTGCTCGCGGCCGCGTGACCTGCTGCTCGCTCATGTCGAGGTGACGCGCTTGCAAGGCACCGGAGTTCTGCTCGAGCGTTTTTTCCCCAACTCGGATGACTTCGTCACCGTGCGGTCGCGGACGCTTTACCAAGGAAAGGTTCACTTCGGCGGCATCCACTTTGCCATGGACTTGCCGGGTTTGCCGGAAACGGTGCGCCGCGACGTGCTGCGGCGGTTGCTGGCGCCGTATCGGATCCGGCGGATACTTTGTGTGCCGTTTTTCGCATCGGATTTCATGCACGGCGTTGCGGCGCACGAACTCACCGGCGCGCCGCTTTGCACCTATGTGATGGATGACCAGGTGTTGCATGCGAAAGCCGTTCCGGCCGAGCTCGCGCAACGGCTTTTGGCCGCGAGCAGGCTCCGCCTCGCGATTTCCCCTGAAATGGTGGCGGAATATTCCGCGTCGTTCGGGTGCTCGTTTGGACTGCTCCCTCCCATCGTCGCCACGAGCGAGCACGAAGCGCCCAATTCCTGGATACCGGCCGTGGGCGCGCCAACGCACTGCGCGATGGTCGGCAATGTCTGGTCGGCGAGGCAATTTCAACAACTGCGCGACTTCACGCGTGCCGCCGGCCTGAAGCTCGACTGGTTTGGCAACGCGAATGTCGCCTGGCTGCCGCAGGATAAGGAAGAGTTGGAGCGGGACGGGATATTTCGGCACGGCTTTTTGCCGGAAGAGCAACTGGCGATGCGGCTGGCGCGCTATCCGTTCGTCGTGATTCCGAGCGGTGCGCTCGACGGCACGGAAGACAACGAGTGGCTGACGCGACTTAGCCTGCCATCGCGGATGGTGTTCATTCTCGCGAAAACGCACACGCCGATGCTGATCCTGGGCAGCGCCAGGACGGCCGCGGCCGCCTTTGTAAACCGGTTCGGTCTCGGGACATCGTCGAACTATGACGCGACCGAGGCCCGGGCGAAGATCCAGCAGATCGTCGCGCCGGCCAACCGGGCTCGACTGATGGAAAACGCCCGCCGCACTGCCCGGCATTTCATCATGCCCGGCTGCGGCGAATGGATCTGGCGTTCGCTCGGTGCCGGCCAGCCCGAGCGGACTCCGTTCGACACCTTGTATCTGGCAGTCGGCAACAATACCACCGGTGTCGCCGCGTGAATGCGAATGCAACCACGGTGATCGGCGCCCACTCGGCGGATTCGACGGCGATGCCGACCGCACGAGCGGGCACGCGAATTCTCGTCGCCGGCCTGCTCGGTTCCGCGGTGGCCTGGGTCGGCAAGGCGGCGTCGTTGCTGTGGCAGCACCACGGGGGAATCAACGATGGCGGGTGGAGCGGCTGGGCCTCCGAGCTGCCCAACCGCGCATTTCCGACGGGAAACTGTGTGGTGCATATCAACGATCTCGATGAGGCCTGGGTGGCATCGGCGGATCATGTGATCTTCGTCGCCCGAGACGTGCGCGATGCCGTGGTCGCCCACCACCGCATGCATAAATTGCCCGCGGACTTGCAGACGGCTCAACGCGTCGTGGAATACGCGGTGCATGGGGAACGGTGCGCGACGCTGTCGCTCACGCACGAGTTGATATTGATGGCACCGGCGGATGCGCTGCAGCGCCTGGCCTCCCACCTCGGGCTCCCGTTGGCCGCTCCCGCCGCCGTGTTGGTCGAAGTGCAAAGCTACCTCGCCGGGCTTAACCGGACAGCCGGAGCGCATCACGTGGCGAGGTGCGCCTATGTAACGGCGCTGCGGCCCGAGGTCGTGGCGCAAATCGAACTTCATTTTGGCGGCTGGCTCCTGGCGCACGGATATTCGTGCATGACGTGCTCCCATTTCTGGGCCGGAGCGGTGGACAAGACCACGGCGCGCGAGGTCTTGTGGGCCGCGTTCCAGCGGTTGGCGGGCAAAGTGCAGACCTTCGCCGACATCGAGCGAGCGGGTGGCGATCTCGGCGATGAACGGCGCGAACTCGTGACGCAAATACTGAAGTTCTGTCGCGAATTTGGCGCACCAGGATTTCAGCTCTCCGCGGCAGAACTGCTCGCCACGCTCTGCGAGCCGAATTCGGCGATAGCAGGAGCACAGGCGGAACTGTTGTTCCGGGACAAGAAGTGGGCGGCGGCGGCGGCCAGAGCGCGACAAGCTCTCGCCCGCGCGCCCGATGAACATATTTCCGCCCTGCTGTTGCGTTGCGCCACTGGCGGCGGGGCAACCGGCGAGCGCGCCGAGCCCGAATGTCAACCGAACCCCGCCGCCGCCATCGTCTCCGAAAAAACGGCCCACGAACCGTTGCCGGGGGTGTCGCGGCAGGCCGCGGAGGACCAGGACTCGATTCGCCGCCTCGCCGCGCACGTGCAAGGCAGGACGGTCGCGTTTCTGCTCCATGGCGCGAGCGTCGCCGAGTTCGCGGCGCAGGCACCTGCGCTGGTTGCGAACGACGTGGTTTGGGCGAGCCTCAACCACTTTGGCCTGGTCGAGGAGCGATTTCTTCGGCCGGAGGGCCGGCAGCTTTCACTGGTGTTTTGCTGTGCCGATGGGGAAGTGAAGCGCCGTATTGATACACTGGAGTCGTTCCTGGGCCGGCCGCAGCCGAAGCTGTTGATCACCCGGCCGGACCAGTATGCGGAATTTCGGGATCGATTGGCGCCGCATCGGGCGGCGATCGCGCTGGAGAAACTGCCACCGCTTTGGCCGTATCCAAATTCCCTGACGGTCTTCCTGCGCATGCTGGTGCAGGCGGGGCCCCGGCGAATCGTCCTGTTCGGCTGCGATGGCTACCTGGGCGACGACGACGCCTCCCTGCCCACTTATGTTGGCGCGGAGGATTTCCTGCGCGAAAAGCGTTACAGCGGCGTCTTGCTCGACACGCTGCTGTTCAATGCCCACCTGCCGCGGATCCTCCGGCAATGGCGCGCCCGGCTCGGCGAGGCCTTCCCGGAGATCGTGAACTGTTCGCCCCGGACCCTGATTCAGGGCATCCCGACCATCGATTACGCACAGGCCGCCGCCGCACTAGCCGGCCGGCCGCTGGTGACGGGGAGTGCAAAATGGGCTGAGGCGGTGCCCGTGCCGGCGCCCTCGTCCTCGGATGATCCCGCGCCGAGCTTGATCGCCTGCCTCAACGCCGGCCGCGGCGGCGACCTCGCCAGCGCACGCGAGCATGCCATGCGGGCCCTCCGACTGGCGCCAGGGCGGCTGACGCCGTTTGCGCTACGCGTGCTCCAAACCGATCCGCGGACGATTGCGGTGGCGCATCATTTGCTCGTGCTGACCGGCGGTGGTTTGCCCGGCAGTGCTGAACATTTCTGCGTGGCGGATCTTGCGCGAGAGATTCGCGCAACGCGGGAAGCGGTGGGCGATGCGAGGCACCGCTGGGATAGCTGGGACTAGCGCCTTTTCCGCCCCATCACGAAAACGTCACGCTCAATCCTGTAAAATGCGTCTTGTTGCGTTTGCCAGTTCATCCGACGCGCTCGCGCTCTACATCGAGGCGTTCCGGCTTTGTCGGGCGCGGGGTGGGCACGCGGAGATTGTCTATGCGGCCCGCGATCAAGCGACCGGCTCGGCGATACTCAATGCGCACGGACTGCCTGGACGAGTTGTGATCAATTCCGAGGGATTCAAGTCGCCGGAATCCGCCCGGAAAACGCTGGGGGAGATGGCCCGCAAGCTGGTCTCGGAAGATCCGGACATTGTATTCTGCTGCGAACCGGATTTGCCCATCGCACAGGTCATGACGGCCCTGCTGCGCGAACACGGCTATCGCGGCATCATCATCGGTGGGCAGCGGGGATTTGGTCCTCCACCGGTCAATCGGTTGGGGGCGGACCGGCTGCTGTGCTTCGGTCCGAGGCAACTGGCGAGAATGCGTCCGGAGAATCGAACCTCGGCTTACGTCGCGGGTATCCCGCGCTTGGATCGGTGGCGTGATGCAACGACGACGGGGGGCGGCTTTGGCTTGTTCCTTGCCCACCGGATGCCGGAGGCGCCGATCGTGGATGCTACGCTCGCGGCCTACGAGAAGCATGTGCGACTCCCGATCATCGTTCGCGACCATCCCGATGCCCCCGGTCAATATCGGTTTCGTTCGACGCAGGCGGCGCCGGCGTTGATTTCGCGACTGGAGCGGGAGGAGACGACCCTGCTGCTGCGGCACTGCAGTTTCGTGCTGGCGACCGATGCGACGATGCTCCTGGACGCGCTGTATTTGCGTAAACCCGTCGTGATCTTGCCGAACGCCAGCCTGATGGCAATGGACGGTTATCCGGGAGTAGCGGAAGGATTTTCGCCAGGCGCGATTGTCGAGGCGACCCAGCGCCTCGCGCAACACTCCCACCTGATCGACGATTTTCTCGAGCAGACGGTTGGGGGTCGTCGCTTCGATCACTCGGATCGCGTCCTGACGACGCTCGAACGGCTTGTGCGGAGCGGACCACTGCGAGCGGTGGAACGCTCGATCACCACCGTGAAGCCGATCCGCGTGAGTGGCGCATTGTTGCCGCCGCTGGCGACGCGCGTCGAGCTGGCCGCCTTCATTCCACCGGGCGGAAGGGCGGCTGAACTCGGGGTCGCGCGCGGGACGTTTTCGGACGAGTTGCTCCGGGCGCGCGATGATTTCGAGCTCGCGTCGATCGATCGATGGGCGGGCGATCGGGGGCATGACCACGAAGAATACGACCAGGCGCGGGTGCTGCTCGGTGCCCACGGGAAACGGTGCTCGATTCTCCGGCAGACTTTCGATGAAGCGGTCGCCGGCTTCGCGCCAAGCTCGTTGGACCTGATCTATATCGACGGTTACGCGCACGATGGCCAGGAGGAGGGCCGGACCCTCGAGGCTTGGTGGTCGCGACTCAAGCCCGGCGGTGTTTATGCCGGCCATGATTACCATCCGGATTGGCGGGCCACCAAGGATGCGGTGGATCGCTTCTGCCAGTTGCGTGGCCTGGTGCTTCAGACGACGACGGCGGACTTTTTCCCCAGTTGGTATGTGCGGAAGCCGTGTAGCGAAGTCTGAAATCAGGACCGGCGAGCGCCAGCCCGGAACCGATACTGGGCGCCCCCGGGGGGGCAGGCGGGCCTGCTCGCGTTCACCCAGGCGCGGGAGCCGGTGAGCGAGGATTCGCCGAACCGGCGCTCGTATCGATGATTGGAATACGAGCGGCCGTCGACCGCAGGAGGCGCGTGACTCGATCTCGAAAAACGCGAAGGCCCCGGCAAAAGCCGGGGCCTTGTGGCGCGCGTGGAGGACTTTCACGCACGAATCGGGCGCTGTGCCCTGACTTGCGCAGGACACCCCGCCGACCGGGGCCTCCGCAGGTGCTGCCGTGGTCCGCTTAGGCCTGGCCGCCGTTTTGAGGCGGCGGCCAGGATGGGCGAATCAGGACAATCCCTGATGAGGTTTCCTTACTGCAGGAGGCGCATCGCGCTCTGAGCGCTCTGGTTCGCCTGCGACAGCATCGCGGTGCCGGATTGGACGAGGATGTTCCAACGGGCGAGTTGGGTCGATTCCTCGGCCACGTCCACATCGACGATGCGGCTGTTGGCGGCCTCCAGGTTCTGCTTGTTGACGGTCAACACCTCGCTCGCGAAACCCAAGCGGCTCTGCGTCGCGCCGTTGGCGGCGCGGGCAGTCGCGAGGTTTTCGATCGCGGTGTTGATGCCAGGCAAGCTGGTGATGGCGAGACCGCTCGCCATCGTATAGGCCGTGGTGGCCACCGCGCTGCCGCCGCTCTCCGTCGTATTCACGCTGATCGAGGTGAAGACGCCGGTGCCGTTGAACTGCTCGCTGCCGAGCTTGGTGAGTTCGCTCGAGAGCGCAGTGAACTCGGTGGTGTAGTTGGCCTTGTCGGTCGAACCCTTGGTGGGGTCCGTATACAAGGTGGCAAGCTCGCTCATGCGGTCGAGGATCTTGCCGGTCACTTTCATGACACCTTCCTGCGTCTGGAGGAACGACACGGTGTTGCCGACGTTGTTCAGGGCAGAGCCGGAACGCCGCGCGGCGGCCGAGAGCTTCATCGAGACTGCCAGACCACCGGCATCATCCGAGGGGTTGACGATCTTGGAGCCGCTCGACAGCCGGTTAAGGCTGCGTTGCAGCGACGTGCTCGAAGCGGCGAGGTTGTTGGAGGCAACCGTCGCCGCGTAGTTGGAGTTAATCACGACTGACATGGTATTATCTTTCCTTGATGAGATGCGACTGTCCGTCGTCGCCACGTATCCGTATTTTCGGCACCGGATCGTGCCGCCTGCGGCAGGTGCCGCAAATTGGATGCCGCGCCACCGCTATGCGGCGCGACGTCGGGGGGAGTGAATCAAGGAAGAACCTGCCTGACTTTCACGGTAGACTTTCAAGGAACGGGCCCGGCGGCCACCGCCGGCGTATCCAAATGCCACTGACTACTGACTACCGGCCACTGACGGCCTGGCCCCAGCCCGAGGCAGACAACCGCGTTTGCTTCCAGACTCCGCGCGACCGGCAATCACTCCGGGGCGCGTCGGCGGGGGGAGGGAGGGCGCAGACCTACTGGAGCAACTTGAGGGCGCTCTGCGCGCTCTGGTTGGCCTGCGAGAGCATCGCGGTGCCGGATTGGACCAGGATGTTCCAGCGGGCGAGCTGGGTGGACTCCGAGGCGACATCCACATCCATGATGCGGCTGTTGGCGGCCTCGAGATTCTGCTTGTTGACGGTCAGCACCTCGCTCGCGAAACCCAGGCGGCTCTGCGTGGCGCCGTTGGCGGCGCGGGCAGTCGCGAGGTTCTCGATCGCGGTGTTGATGCCAGACAAGGTGCCGATGGCGAGACCGCTCGCCATCGTATAGGCCGTAGTGGATACAGCGCTGCCGCCGCTCTCCGTCGTGTTCACGCTGATCGAGCTGAAGACGCCGATGCCGTTGAACTGCTCGCTGCCGAGCTTGGTGAGTTCGCTCGAGAGCGCCGTGAACTCGGTGGTGTAGTTGGCTTTGTCGCTCGCCCCTTTGGTCGGGTCGGTATACAACGTGGCGAGCTCGCCCATGCGCTCGAAGATCTTGCCGGTGACCTTCATGACGCCTTCCTGCGTCTGGAGGAACGACACGGCATTGCCGATGTTGTTCAGGGCAGCGCCCGAGCGCCGGGCGGCGGCCGATAATTTCATGGCGACCGCGAGGCCGCCGGCATCATCGGAGGGGGTGACGATTTTCGAACCGCTCGAGAGCCGGTTGAGGCTCTTTTGCAGACTTTCGCTGGAGGCAGCGAGGTTGTTCGCCGCAACGGTGGCGGCGAAGTTCGTATTGATGACAACTGACATGGTGATCTTCCTTGATCCTTGAGTGTGGCGTCCGTGCCACTGTCGTAATCGGGGGAGCGGCTCCGATTCGCGCCGGTCTCGGCAATCCTTTGCCTCGACGTGGGGAACTATCGGTGCGGCCGGCAAAAAACTTTATGCGAACACGCAAGAATTATTTTCGACCGCCGCGCACTTTTTTCTAAACCCCATCGCGCTCAAGCCGACTGCGCGCGTGCCGATATAGGGTGGGGCGAACTGCGCCCCGCAACGCTCCTCCTTCCATGGCCTCCACCTCCCTGCAAGTCGCCGGCCTCGCCTCCAACTTCGATTGGAAGAGCTTCGTCGACTCGATCATGCAGCTCGAGCACGCGCCGGCCGACCGCCTGGAGACGGAGAAAAGCAACAACACCCAAAAGGTGAGCCTGCTGGGCACGCTCGGCACCAAGCTCACGACGCTGCAGACCGCGGCCCAGGGCCTGAATGCCGTCAGCTTGTTCGGCAAGCGCAGCGCCACCTCCGCGACCGTCGGATCGACATGGAAATCGAGCGCCGAACCCGGCGCCGCCATCGGGTCATACAAGATTGCCGTTTCGCAACTCGCCACCGTCGCCAGGATCCAGGGCGCCTCCGACATCGGCGCGGGCCTCAATCCCGCGAGCGACGACGTCAGCGGCCTCACGCTCGCCAATCTCCCCATCAGCCAGCCGATTTCCGCCGGGACATTCACCGTAAACGGCGCCCGCGTGGACATCGCACTCACCGACTCCCTCGAAGACGTGTTCCAAGCCATCACCACCGCCACCGGCGGCGACGTCACGGCCGCCTACGATCACACGACGGACAAAATTTCCCTCACCAGCACCAACGGCAACGTGATGCTCGGCGCCGCCAACGACACCTCGAATTTCCTGCGCGCGCTGAAGCTCGGCAACAACGGCACCCCCAGCGTGACGAGCTCGGCCAAACTGGGTGCGGTGAAAACCGCGGCGACGCTCGATACCGCCAATCTCGCGGCCGGCGTCAGCGGCGCCGGCTCGTTTGCGGTAAACGGTGTCAGCATCAGCTACGATACCGCCACCGACACGCTTTCCGCCGTGCTGCAGCGCGTCTCGGATTCGACCGCCGGCGTCCGTGCCACCTATGACGCGGCCAACGACCGCGTCATCTTCGCCAACAAGACCACCGGCGACCTCGGCGTCACGTTGAGCGATACGAGCGGCTCGCTGCTGGGCGCACTCGGCCTCACGGGTGGCGCCACGTTTGCGCGCGGGCAGAACGCCGAATTCACGATCAACGACGGCGACACGCTTTCGAGCGCGAGCAACACGCTCGATGCGAGCGCGCACGGGATCGCGGGATTCAGCGCGACGATCAACGCCGAGGAGACCCAGACCATCGCGATCGCAGCCGACACCACGGCGATGCGCCAGAAAATCGAGAATTTCGTCGCGGTCTACAACGACGTGCAGGTGTTCATCGACTCGTCCACCAAGGTCACCTCGAACGGGAAGGGCAAGGTCACCACGGCGGTGCTCGCCAGCAATCGCGAGATCCAGGACTGGTCGCGCTCCTTGCGCACGCTGGCCTTCGAGGCGGTGAGCGGACTCACCGGCAGCGTCAAGCGGCTCGATGATCTCGGGCTCGATTTCAAGGCGGGCTCGAACTTGCTCGAAATCGACGACGCCACCAAGCTCGACCGCGCGCTCGTGGACGCCACGACGGACGTCGAGACGTTTTTCACCACGGCGTCGACCGGTTTCGCCGCGAAGCTGGACACCTACCTCGGCCGGATAGCCACGCAGAACACCGACCAGCAGACCCGGTTGAACAAGACCAACGTGAGCCTCGATGAGCAGATCGCGACCATCGAGCGGCACCTGCTCCAGAAGCGTTCGCTGATGGAGTCGGCTTTCATCCAGATGGAAAACGCGCAGTCGAAAATCAAGACCCAGCAAGCCTCCATCACCGCCTTGTCGGCGCAAAAAAGTTCTTCCTGATGAAATCGCGCGGCGCATTCCTTCTCTTGCTGGCCGGATGGTTCGCCGGCGGCTGCATGCATCCCGGCCCGCAGGATCCCGCACGGGTGGGGCCGTTTTTCGTGCCGACCAATTACGTGGGCGATCCCTCGCTTGGCGGGATTCGCCGCGTGGTCGTCCTCCCGCTCTGGGGTGGTTCGGCCGCCCCGGCGGAATCGGCGGCCGCGCTCGACGACGTCGTGCGCCGGGCGCTGCAGCTCCAGAATCGCTTTGAGATCGTCAACCTCACGCGCGAAGATTGCCAGCGGCGTTTCCGGACCGAGTCCATTGCATCGACTGCGGCCCTGCCGCACGACTTGCTGCCGGCGCTGCAACGGGAATTCGCCGCGGACGCGGTGCTGTTCGTCGACATCACGGCGTTTCAACCCTACAAGCCGCTGGTGCTCGGCCTGCGCGCCAAGCTGGCGAAAATCGACGGCTCGCGCCTTCTCTGGACGTTCGATCAGGTATTCGCTTCCGATGCTCCGCTGGTGGCCAATGCGGCGCGCCACCATTTCATCGACCGCGATCGCAGCGTGCCGGCGGATCTGACGCCCGCCGTGCTGCAGTCGCCCGCTCACTTTGCAGACTACGCCGCCACCGCGATGTTCTCGACCCTGCCTCCGGTGACCGTTCCCATGATTGTGCGGAAATGATAACATCGCTAAAGTTTTGCCCCTAACAGCCGATGACTGGTTCAACAACCCAACGGCGTTCCCTGTAACCGACCATCAGCGGCTGACCGTTCCTCCCAAAAAAGCCAATGATCTCTTCAACCTCTTCGACCGACCGCGCCGCTCGCCCGGACCTTGTTCCGGTGGCGGCTTCGTCCACCGGGAAAGACTACGCGCCTCACCCGGATCGCATCTCCACTGAGAACGCGGCCTTCTTGCGGGCCGAGCTCCAGCGCCAGCCCGAGATTCGCCCGGAAGTCGTCGCTCGCGCCCGCGAGCTCGCCGCGGATCCCGGCTACCCGCCGATCACGACGCTGCGCGAAGTCGCCCGACAGATTCTCGCGTCGCCCGATCTGACGGAAGACCTATCTTGAGTCCGACGCCATGGTCGCCACCGGTTACGCGCGGACCTACCGCGTCAATTCGATTCTCACCGCGAGTCCGGGCCAGTTGGTCCTAATGCTTTACGACGGGGCACTCAAGGCGCTCGCCCTCGCCCGGGAAGGCTTCGCGCTTCCGGCGGACGAGCCTCGCCGCATCCAGGTGATCAACGAACAGCTTCTCAAGGCCCAGGCGATCCTCAACGATCTGCAGGACGGGCTGAACCTGGAAGCGGGCGGCGAGTTCGCCCGGACGATGCATCGCCTCTACGACTATCACAACCGACGCCTGCTCGAGGCCAACGTGCGCAAGCAGATCGAGCCGGTGATCGAGGTGGAACGGCTGGTGCGCGAGCTCCGCGATGCCTGGGCCCAGATGCTCACCCAGCAGAACTCCGGCACGGCCGAGAACATCCGCGGCGTCGCCTGACCATGCAGACGCCGGCGCAGCGCAGCGCGCGCATTCTCTCCGCCTTGGAAGATCTCGTGGCGCAGGAAGCCGCCGTGTTGCACGCGCGTGATTTTGTCGCCGCCGCCGAACTGGCCGAGCGCGCCGCACCTTTGATTGAATTTCTGACGTCGGACGCCGGCTCGGCTGGCCTCGACTCCCAGCTCCGCCGGCGAATCGCCGCGTTGCAGGAGCGCCGCCGGGAAAGTGAACACTGGCTCGCCGCCCAGATCGCGCTCACGCGCGAGGAACTGCGCCAGACGGTGGTGTCGCAACGCCGGGTCGCGTGTGTCGCTCCCGTTTACGGGCAGGGTGGGGCGCGTCGCCCGCAACTCAGCCTGGTGGGATGATCGCGCAGCGGGGCGAGACGGCCCCGCGGAGCAGCGGCGACCCGATTCCGGGCGCCCGGGGCGGGTCGCGGCCGCAGCCGGTCGCACTCAGCCGGAGCAAAACGCGTTTTGCGGCTGGGGCTGCATCGATCAGGATCAGCCCGCGACCGCCGCGAGCGAGCGAAGTCCGGAGCTGTCGTTCGACGACAGGTCCGCGCTGGTCACAGTCGCCATCGCCGGCGGGCCCGAAAGCCAGGCCGACGCGATGCGGGAAGCCTCGAGCTTCCAGTTCAGATTTGGCCTCGAGTAAACCGCGATGACCGGAAACGCATCGCTGCCTTTCCAATTCAGGCTGGCCTTCAGGCACAACGAGCCGTCGGCCAGCGCAAACGCCTGCAGGAAAATCGAGCCGCCGGGCGACAGGTCTTCGGCGCCGGGGTTAGGTCGCAGGGTGAGGCGAGCCAGGCCGTGCTGGAAATTCATCATCCGGCTGCTCTCCCAGGCACCGCCTTCAATCAGGGGCGATTCGGCGATCAGGGCGCGTTCGATATCGGAAAGGAAGGAAAGGAGACGCATCGCAAGAGAGGGCCATCGGTTGGTGGAACGAAAACTTTAGTGATTTTTCTCAAGTTTTTTTGCGGCGTGTCGAAACCCAGCCTATGGGCACATCCACCGCGATCGTCGCCGCCCGATCCGAACCGGGCCCTCCGGCGTGCACCGTGCTCGAGATGTCGGTGCGGAATGTGGTGCTGCGGGCCGAGGACAACGATTTTGTGGCCGGTCTCGTGGGGCGGATTCTCGCGCGGATCGGACTGACGGTGCTACGGGTGGAAACCAGTGCGCGCTGTGAGAGGCTGTTTGCCGAGCGGCAGGCGGAGATCGCACTCGTGATGCTCGACTGCCGGCTGCCCGATGGCGACGGCGTGGCGCTCGGGCAACGGCTGTGCGAGCGGGCGCCGGGACTGCCGTTGTTGCTCATGAGCGGGCGGGAGCATGCCGGCGCGCGGTCGCTCGCGGCTGCGGGCAAAGCGGTGTTTCTGGCGAAGCCGTTTTTCCCGGGGCAACTCGATGAACGCATCGCGACGCTCCTCGGCGCCATCGCCTGACGCCTCGATGTTCCGCGGTCCGGTCCAACATTAGTTTGAACTCCACCGGATGGCACCTTTGATGAGCGGTCCTCTGCTCCGCCGTCGTCAAGTGCCGCCTCGCTCATGTCCTTCGAGAAAATCCTAATCGTCGAAGACGATTTGGTCGTCCGCAATCTGCTACAGAGCATCTTTCTGCGGCACAAGTTGCCGGTGAGCCTCGCGGACAATCTCGCGCAGGCGCAGGCGCACCTCGCGCGGGAGCCGTTCGACCTGATGATGCTGGACCTCCGCCTCCCCGATGGGGATGGGCTGAAATTTCTCGAACAGGTCGCGACCCTGCCGGAGCGGCCGCTGGTCGTGATGGTCACCGGCTACGGCTCGATCGAGTCTGCGGTGTCGTGCATGCGCGCGGGCGCGTTCGATTACGTGCTGAAACCGTTTTCGCCGTCGCAAATCGACGTGATTCTGCGCAAGGCGCAGACCTATCGCCAGCTCGTCAAGGTGAACAACCTCCTGAGTGACGACCCGGAAGACGACGATGCGCTGCTCGTCGGTCGCAGTCCGGCCATGATGCGGCTGCGCCAGTTGATTGATCGGGTGGCGCCGACCGATGCCACGGTCCTCATCACCGGTGAGAGCGGCACGGGCAAGGAGATGATCGCGCGCGAATTCTACCGCCGCAGCCCGCGGCGCGGGCAGCCGTTCATCAAGATGAATTGCGCGGCGGTGTCGCCGACGCTGATCGAGAGCGAGTTTTTCGGGCATGAGCGCGGGGCGTTCACGGGTGCGACGGAGCGCCGCGAGGGTCGCTTCGAGCTCGCGAACAACGGCACGCTGTTGCTCGACGAGGTGAGCGAGATTCCGCCCAGTCTGCAGGCGAAACTGTTGCGCGTGTTGCAGGAGCGGGAGTTCGAGCGCGTCGGCGGCAGCCGCACGATCAAGGTGAACGTGCGCATCCTCGCCACGTCGAACCGCGATTTGCTCAGCAATGTGAGCAAGGGTGAGTTTCGCCAGGATCTTTATTACCGGCTGAATGTCTTCCCGGTGCACGTGCCGTCGCTGCGCGAACGGGTGGAGGACATTCCGCTGCTGGCGGATCACTTCCTGCGCCGCTTCACGCGGAAACATGGCGTGAAGGTCACGGGCTTTTCCGATTCGGCGCGCGCGGCGCTGCTCGAGTATCGCTGGCCGGGGAACGTCCGCGAGCTGCAGAACACCGTCGAGCGCGCGGTCATTCTCTCGGAGTCGGGCCGCCCGGTGACGGCGGCCGCCCTCGGATTGCCGGGCGATTTGTCGCCGACGGATCTGAACTCGATGATGCCGTGGGGCGAGGAGGCGCGGCTGATGGAGGAGCCATCGGCCTCGGGCGACGCAGCCGCGGCGTCAGCGACGCCGGGCCTCACGGACAGCGCCGGGCAGGTGTTGCGGCTCGACGCGCTCGAGAAAAACGCCATCCGCGCGGCGCTGCGCCAGACCGGCGGCAATCGCACGCAGGCGGCGGCCGCTTTGGGCATCAGCATCCGCACGCTCCGCAACAAGCTGCAGGAATATCGCGACGCCGGTGATCCGATCGACGCGGGCGTCGAGTCGGCGGAAGCCTGAGCCGTGACATTTCAGTTGAAAGATGAACGTTGAAGGTTGAAAGCCGGGAAATCCCCCTGAAGCGAAGCGTCGCCGTGAAGGGAATGCAGCAAGCCTTCCGCCTAAAGGCGGGACTACGAACACAAGCCGCGACTGTTTCTTCCCGTCCGGAGCAAAACGCGTTTTGCGGCTGGGGCTGCATGGACGCGGCTGAGCAGGCGGGTGAGGGGTCGTCGCTGATGGCGTGTATCCTATGAGGGCGATTTCGGATTTCGGATCGCTTTCAAGGTGAGGTGAGGCGACTGGGAGCGGAACCGCCTCTCGTTCCGGGCCGGAGCCAAAGCGGCTCCGCTACCAATCAGAGTTACCGTGAAGGCGCATGCCGACGGCGCGGGGGCTAGAGCACGGGGTAGCTCCGCTACCAATCAGAGGCATCCGGGCCGGAGCCAAAGCGGCTCCGCTACCAATCATTGTCATCGTAAAGGCGAATGAGCTGGCGCTGGAAATCGCCCCATGAGCGACAAACCATGATCCATATGCGATCTTCGTCCCCCTTTTGCTTAAGCCGCGGGGCATTCGGGCCGAATACTGGGGGCAGTCCCTCAATTGCCGAACTCATGCCCGCCGTCGCCGAAATCACTGAAGCACTCATCCGCGAATACATCAATCGCGCCGTCAGCGATGTATTCAAAACCATGATCGGCCGCGAGCCGACCTTCAGCACCACGGTGCCCTCGGGCGTTGGCCGCGAGCTCGTCGTCTCGGCGCCGCATCGGCCGCAAGTCGTCGGCACCGTCGGCTTTGTCGGCGAGTGCAACGGGCTCGTTTACCTGCATCTTGATCTCGGGTTCGCCCGGATGTGCACCCGCGAGTTGCTCGGCATGACCGAGGCCGAGCTCGACGAGGCGGGCGACGAAGTGATCAACGACGCGATCGGCGAGCTCACCAACATGACGGTCGGCAGTTTCAAGAACGGACTCTGCGATGCGGGCCATCCCTGCATGCTCACGATCCCCTCGATCCTGCGCGGCACCAATTTTTCCATCGAGCCGCTGAGCTCGGCGGTGCGCCACGTCTACTATTTCGACTGCGCCGAGCACCGGGTCGTCGCGGACATTCTGATGAAGTCGGAAGAGTGAGTTGAAGTTTCCACCCCCCCAACCATGCGCTACAAAGTTCTGACCGTGGACGACTCCAAGACCGTCCGCATCATCGTGAAGAAGGCGTTCAAGCCCTTCGACGTGGAGATCCTCGAGGCGGCCAACGGCGTCGAAGGCCTCGCGATTGCGGCGAAGGAGAATCCCGATCTCATCCTCCTCGATGTGACCATGCCCGTCATGGACGGCGTCGAGATGCTCACGAAACTGAAGTCGGATCCGGCGCTCAAGGGCATCCCGGTCATCATGCTCACGGCCGAGGGCGGCCGCGACAATGTGCTCAAGATCGCGAAAATCGGCGTGCGCGATTATCTCGTGAAGCCATTCAAGGAGGACGTGCTCGTCGAGAAATCGAGCCGGGTCATCGATCTCAAGCCGGTGAACGAGGGTCCGGCCAAGGCGAAGTCCATCCTCGATCCCGCCGACATCCTGGTCGTCGAGGACAAGCCCGCGATTCTCCTGCAAATCCAGGAAGGCCTGAAGCACACCCCGTGGAAGATCCGCGGCGTCGCGGCCCACGGCGAGGCGATCGACTCGATCGGCCGGGCGGTGCCGGATCTCGTGCTCGTGAGCCTCTCGCTGCCGGAAGAGGCCGCGTTCACGTTGTTCCGGCTGATCCGCACCAACGTGAAGACCAAATACACGCCGGTCTTTGCGCTGGTCGTGAAGACCGAGACGACCCAGCAGCAGCAGGCGCAGACCGTCGGATTCACGGCCATCATCACCAAGCCGATCGACATGAGCGAGCTGGAGACGAAGATCGCAAAGGCGATGAATCTCGACACCTCGCAACGTTACTACGCCATCGAGGACGAGATTATGATCATGCGGCTGCCCGAGCAGTGCTCGCCGGCGGTGATTGCCGAGGCCGGGGCGTATTTGAAACCCAAATTCGCGGAGGCCGTCGATGCGGGCTACAACAAGGTCGTGATCGACATCCACCAGATCAAGTCGCTGCACATGGGCGTGATCAAGCTGCTCTTCCAGGCGATGCAGACCTGCCGGGAGCTCGCGATGCAGTTCGCGCTGGTCGGCAACGCGCAGATCATTTCCGAATGCAAGGGCTTCGAGGACACCCGCGGCTGGACGTTTTACGACTCGCTCGACGAGGCCAAGACCAACCTGGGCAAGTCCGCGATGGCCAACGTCGCGCCGCAACTCGCGACGGCATGACCCGGGTGCGGCGGGCCCGCCCAATTTAGTCAGGGGTGTGAAGGATAGAACCGGCGGGCGGTGCGATTGAGATCGCACCGCCCGCAATTCGTTTTGAGGGAGGGCGGGCGGCTCCGGTCGGCCAAAAACTCTCTCGTTGACGGCGGCGCCGGCCCCCTTGAACTTTCATGCAACATTCCCGCCGCCCTCCCGTCCCATTGTGGCGCTTCCCTCCCGCATGAAATACCTTCGCCTCGCTCTCTTCGCCCTCGCTTCCACGGTGGGCGTCGCCCACGCCCAGGACGAAGAGCGCCGCGCCCCGCCCGTCGAGATCCCTGATTTCAGCAACCTCGACGAATACATCTACGAGCCGAAGAGCACCGTCACCTTCGGTTTCCGCTACATCAGTGGCGCCAAGACGAGCTTCTCCGGCCAGGGTCGCCTCCCGGCGCCGGAAGATCCGGGCGCAGCCACGGGCGCCAACCTGCTGCGCGTTTACCACGACGGCAGCGTCCAGCCGGATGCCCGCGTCACCGCCCGGCTCGACAGCGGCGGCAACCCCATCATCGATCCACAGACCAACAGCCCGGTGTTTGATTCGGTGGCGCCGGATGGCCGGACGAATTCCTGGAATTACACCGACGCCAGCCAACTCACCGGCAATGGCTTTGTGAAGTTCAACAGCTACTCGGCCGACATCATCGACACGGCCGTCCGCAAGTCGAACGGTGCTTCGACGGCCGGCATGGACATCGCGATGTCGCGCGACATGGGCAAACTTTTCGGCGGTCGCATGCCGTGGGCACTCACCGCGGGCATGTCGATCAACGATATCGCCACCAACACCAACGACCGCGTGCGCGCCACGGTGAACACGTTGAGCGATTTCTACTCGCTGTTCGGCCGGACGCCGCCGGACGCGCCCTATTCGTCGCCGAGCTCGAGCACGGCCTCCGTGCTGGACGCCAGCGGCAATCCCGTCATCGGCGAGGATGGTTCCATCGGCACCATCACGGTCGACACCAGTGTGCTGCTCGGCAACGAGCCGGCAGGCCGCGAGACGACCAACGTGACCGACGACACCAGCGTGAGCAACCGTTGGAAGATCAAGGGCGCATATTACACCTTCCGGGCCGGTCCCACGGTTTGGATCCCGATCACGACGCGTCTTCGTGCGAGTGTGAGCGCAGGTGCCGCCTTGGTTTACTCGGGCACGAGCTATACGGTTACGCAGACGTTCGAGCCGGCGCTGGGGGCCGAGATTTCGGATACCGGCTCCAACTCCGCCTACAAACTTCTTCCCGGTTATTTTGCCGATGCATCGCTCCAGTTCGATTTGACGGAGCGCGCGGGCCTCTACGCGGGTGCCGTGTTTCAGTCAGCCGGGAGCTACAATCAGGAAGTCGATACGGCCAATTCGCACTACAAGACCAAGATCGACCTTTCGAACCAGAGCGGCGTGCGCGCCGGCATGTCGATTCGGTTCTGAGGCAAGCGGCGGCGAAACTGCGAAACAGCTCACGCGTTCCGGCTACGCGGGAATTTCGACGGGGCCTAGTATTAGTCCGTTAAGTCAAGATGGCCGCAATATCGTCAAATTTGCTGCCGCAGCAGAAGCAAGACCCGGTTGATCTCACCAGCCACGGTCGGATCGCCCGGAGGGTTTGCTCCCACGTCACACCAGAAGTTTTTTTTGGCGCGTGCGTGGACGGTGAGGATGAAGAGGTAGGCGAGCGCACTGAGAACCAAATGATGATGAAACCCGGTCCAGGAGCGGCCTTCAAAATGGTCGAGCCCGAGATCGTCTTTGGCCCGCTGGAAGTATTGTTCGATGTGCCAGCGACTGCGGCTGAGCGTCAGGCAACGCGCTTTGGTGGGCGCGCGGTGGAAATGGGCCAGATAGTAATGATACG
>Ga0163144_10006697_pt1 | contig 25367 bp, 26 predicted proteins | sample OliLak19BULKMAT1_FD_123175 | JGI IMG/M metagenome (GOLD analysis project Ga0163144, IMG submission 123175) | Freshwater microbial mat bacterial communities from Lake Vanda, McMurdo Dry Valleys, Antarctica - Oligotrophic Lake LV.19.BULKMAT1 | ecosystem: Environmental > Aquatic > Freshwater >... | reverse complement strand
TCAAGCCCCCCAAAATTGCGGCACTCGCTAGATCTTGAGGCTGAGTATTTCCACCAATTACTAAATCATAGGGCTGGGGCTGATCGGACATAATTGACTTTAAGGTTGGGCAAAGAAATTGCGGCTAAGGTCAGGATTAATGCGGTAGGGATTAGCACCTAGGAGCGGCGGCTGTACTTGCCAGCTACCATTAATTTGCACATATTGCACTAATTTGTTTTTGCGCCCATCTAAGATTTGGATGCCGAAATTTTGGGCGATCGCTACTCTGCCGAGTTGTTGAATTAGCGCATAGCGTTTGAGGTAATCCCAAGTTGACCAAACTCCTGCATTTACGGCAATTTGGACGGTCTGGTTAGCAGGATCTAGCCGCAAATCTTCAACTAGATTTTGACCAAATCTCTCGGATGCCCACCAGAGGCTAGGTTGGACTGGCTGCAATGGGATCGCGGTTTGAGCAACAGTTCTACTAATCGGTAAAAAGAAAAAAATTAATCCCGCTAAAATAAACCCTACCCCTTTGTTTAGTTGTAAGCCTTTTACTTTAAGATTTCGCCGCACAACCAGACTAGAGGTTAGGGCATTTGGTTTTTGGGGAGATAACATGGGGCAGTGACCTACCTTAAATTTTAGGGCAGTAGAAAATTGAGACGAATTACAGATTAGGTTTGTTACTTATGAATAGAATAATTTTAACAAAATAGTCACTTTCGTACCTGCTCCCTCGCCTGTGCTTATAACGACGCTTGAATCTACGACCCTTAAGTAACCGAAAAAACTTTACTTAGTATTTGTCGCAGTTGGGGGCAACTCATCGGCAATAGTGCGGTTAGCGCTAAATCTCAAAATGGAAGCGATCGCTTGAAGTCGATTTTGCCAGGTAGTCACACGATAGGGGCGCTCTAGCTTTTCAATTCGTAACCAATTGGGTAAACCTGTAATTAATCGATCAAGACTAGATTTTGCAGTTTGGAGTTTGGCTAAGTCTGGCTTTCGATTCAGGTTTTCTAAAGCCTGTTCTAAAATGTCAGCCTCCTTTTTGAAGCCATTCAGGCTTGAGCCACGCAACCAAAAATTATTTTTTTCCAGCAGAGCTTGCCACTCACGTCTAAGGTCACCATAGCGAATTTGAGCCGCCATGATTGGTTGGCGGAAAGGCAAAATCTTAGAAGATTGATTTGCCCGATTATTTTTGAGAATGCCTTCAAAACTTGGGCGTAAATGTTCAGCCGCAAAAAGCGCATAGCCCGTAGAAGAAAGATCGCGCACCGCTTGTAATTGATCTAGCAACTCTAAATCAGGCATATCACGAATCAAAACTCCAGGCAAAACTAGAACGGGAGATTTGCCTACACCCGCAATCACGGGTTGAACGTGTTGGCGCACAAATCTGCTAGTTTCTGGCACATAGGTCATTGGTACAAGCAGATCTAGATCTCCTCTGGCTGTCCAAGCTTCCCAATTTTGTTGAATCCGATTAAAGCGGCGCAGGGGTTCCCAAGGAAATACGGCGGCAGAAAGGATCAATCTAGGTTTAGTTTTGCGCATCTCCTTTGAGACTTTTGCCACAAATTCGGACACCTGTTGGGCACGAAACTGCGTCCAGATCCACCAGAGCGAACGATCGCTAGGGCTAATTTGATTGGGATCGATGCCTGTAACTTGCTTAAACTTCTGTCTGCCTGCGGTACCGAAGCCCTGTTCCCGTCCTAGCTCTTCACGCGGATAGCGAATGTAATCTAATTGCAAGCCATCCACATCATATTTGGTCACAATTTCGCGGTAGAGACGCAATAAATAGTTTTGAACTTCAGGATTAGCAGGATCGAGGAAGGTTTTCCCTTCTGGCGCAAAAATATCGCCATCCTGTTCCCGATTGGCCCATTGGGGATGCGCCTCTAGTACAGGTCCAATATAGTTTTTGGGCTTACCCACTAAGATATTATGGCGGCGATTGCCTACACCAAACACCCACACCCAGGCATGGATTTCCATACGGCGTTCTTTTGCCAATTTTACGGCTGAAGCCAGGGGATCCCAGCTGCGGGTAAGCGGATTTTGCTGAGGTGCTACCTGACTCGGATAAATCGTATAGCCAGCATTAACGGTTTCGATAAATACGGTGTTGACGTTACTAGCTGCCATCCGATCAAAAATGCGTGATAGCCCCTGTTCTGAGCCTGCTGCGACAATTGTGCCGCGATCTAGCCAAATTGCTCGTACTTCAGGTAAAGCAGTAAGCGGCTCAGTGGGATAGTCTTTCCATAAACCTTGACGGATTTGTTGCCAGTTAGTCCGTACTTCGCTATAGCGCCCCGCTTGGATTAGGTTGGGCATTGCCTTGAGAAACTCTTGGGCAGAAGCGATCGCTTGGGATTGACCCGAAAAATTACGCTGAGTATTGGTTTGATCAGCCTTAGCGCGGTTGAAGGCACTATCTACTCGCCCTAAAAGATCCTGTAATTCCTGCCGAATTGAGAGAGCCTCGAGCGGATAGATCGGCCGCTTTTGGATAGCGATCGCCGAGTTTGCAGGTAAAACCAATGGATCGTCGTCAGTTCTAGCCGATCTTGGTTTATTCTGCTCAGGTTGAAGTGCTTGGGCAAATACGGATGCGGCTGAAGAATTCAGGACAAAACTTGAAGCGAGCAGAAGCGGAATTAGGGTAAGCGATCGCATTTCCAAACAAGACTCACAACAAAAAGGGACAAAAAACAAAGTAAATCGAAAGAATCAGACAAAATTATCGAATTAATGTAGATTCAGATACATTCTTTAATGTTCCGCTAGATTATCTCACTTATCGGAAAACGATCAATTAATTGAATTGCTTGCCTGGCACTGCGATAAATTTCTTCGGTTAAATTTGGTACATGGGGAATTTGGCAAAGGAAATCTAAAGTACGGCGAATGATCCGCACAATATCACCTTCATCTAAGCTGGCATGACGACAAAGTTCTAGCCATTCCATGCCCAAAGCCCACTGCTCAATCAAAGGCGAGAGTTCATATTCCAGCCAAATCGGGATTAGCACTTCGTTTCGCTTTTGCAACTTGAATAGATCATGGCGAGTATGACGCAAGCTATCGAGCGCCTCTTCCACCGCAGGCGACAAACCAAAATTTACCCAGCTATCGGGGCGGCTATTTTCGGTGACTAAGGCAGCACAAACCGTAGCTAGATGATGGGGTGCAAGCCGATCAAGCTCGCCAGAAGTAATTGCTAAACCTAGCCAAAGTTCGTTGTCGCCGCGAATAGCAGAAATTGATTCACCCAAATCTGTAGGTTGCAATTGCGGATGGTCAGGATCTCCCGCCCATTCTAGGCAGTTGAAGTCCCGCAGGATTTCTACTAAGCCCATAAACTCTTCCCAACGTTGCAGTCTTCTTTGATTAAGCGTGAGGCGCTTAAACTCCAATTCCTTTTGTAATTGATCTAATTTGCGGGATTTTTTCACAATTGCGCCTTTGTCTTCCCAATTTGCGACGGGATGAGCGGTAAGTTGCACTTCTATTTCTTGCACCTGTTGGATTTGGGCTAGGACTTCGGGGGCAGGTGTGCTGGTGGTGAGGGTGGGAATTTGCGCGGCGATCGCTCCTTTTTCTAGATCGGCTTTGAGAATTTGTCCGCGTTTTAGTTCGAGTTCAGGCGGGTAGGGCAATTCTTGATTTAGCCAAAGTCCATCGCCCAGGTTTAACACATCTTTGTGGGAAATAACGTGCCAGTTGCGATCGCAACCCAAACAAACTAACCAAGGAAACTGGCCAGATCCAGCTACTTTTTCGCTCAAAACTCCACTCACAACTGTGCCTTTGCTAGAGCGGAATAAAAGTAAGGTGCCCGTCAGCGCAAACGGCAGGTATGCACCCAATTCCTGTAACCTTCTTTCTTCCGCTTGTTCGCTCAGATATTTGAGAATGCGTTTCTCTTCTCGTAAGCGATCGCGTAATTTTTCAAACGCTTCAAGTTGCTTTACGTCAATTTCGGCTAAGTCTTGATGCAGTTTTTGAATTTCGGCGGTGATTGTATCCAGGTTTTTGGTTTGCGGTTCTAGCACTAAGTCGGAGAGATATTGCCCAAAGCTGCGCTCTACCAAGTCTTTGGCTTTATCTAAACTGTGGGTGAGTAAAAGGTTTAGCACCATGCCATAGCTGGGCGTAAATTGACTAACTAACGGATCTGCCCCTTGAGTGGCTAGTTCAGCAGATTCTTCTGCGCCCTCGTAGCGAGTTTGAATCGTCACCACATGACCCAAAAGATCCATGCCTCTTCGACCTGCTCTGCCTGCCATTTGCAAAAACTCGGAAGCTTTGAGGCGGCGATGTCCGACATCTGTGCGCTTAGAAATAGTGGAAATTACGGTGGTACGGGCGGGCATATTAATCCCAGCCGCTAGGGTTTCGGTAGCAAATACTACTTTGACTAAGCCCTGTTGGAATAATTCTTCGACTAAGCCCTTCCAAGCGGGTAAAATACCTGCGTGATGAGCGGCGACGCCCCGATAGAGGGCTTGAATATAGTTGGTTCTGCCTACTTCGGGGTTGATTGCTAAAAAGTTATCCACTTGGGTGCGTAGAGATAAAGCTTCTGGTTCGGTGACTAGGTTGATAGTGCCAAGTTCAGCGATCGCTTGATCACAACCACGCCGACTAAAAATAAAGTAAATCGCTGGCAACATATCCCGATTTTTGAGCTGGGAAACCACCGCAGGTAAATTTGGAATTAAGGCTTTACTTGAAGATTTTGCCGATTCTGATTCTTTCTTGTGCCCTTTAGCTAGAAACTTGCTGGGAATTTTTGATTTACCACTAGTGCCAGAACGTAAGCGGGGATTGACTCGCTTCAGATTGTCATCCAACAATGGAAACAAACCCTTGGTACTACAAAAGTAAAATTGCAACGGCACAGGTCGAAAATCTGAATAAATTAACTCAGTTCTGCCATGCACATGATCGATCCAGTCGGTCAGTTGTCCACTATTTGCTACGGTTGCCGACAGCGCCACTAGCTGAATTTCGGAAGGACAATAAATAATCGACTCTTCCCAAACTGTGCCACGTTGACTATCATTCATGTAGTGGCATTCATCCAAAACCACGGTTTGCACTCCTTCTAAGGAAGTTCCGACTTCACCAATTGGCGTACCGTAAAGCATATTCCGAAAAATCTCGGTGGTCATCACCACAATTGGCGCATCACGGTTGATTGAGCTATCGCCTGTGAGTAATCCCACATTATCTTGACCGAAGCGATCGCGGAAATCCCGTAATTTCTGGTTTGAAAGAGCCTTGAGCGGCGTGGTGTAAAATACTCTTAAGCCATTCTTGAGTGCTCGATAAATTGCAAATTCGCCAATTAAAGTTTTGCCCGAACCTGTAGGCGCACAGACTACCACTGACTTGTTAGCATTTAAAGCATCGATTGCTGCCAACTGGAAGTCATCTAGAGCAAAGGGGAAAAGTTCGGAAGGATCTAAAATAGTCACACAAATCGTGCCAATCGTGCCAGATGTTAAGTTCTCATCATACTCCTAATACTTCTAGCCGCGCCAGTTCTGGGGCGTTCTCAGGCTTAATTCAGCTAATACTTTACTTTGGCTTAGTTTATTTGGGTTTTGGCTTTGCCCAAGTATTTGCTCAGAGATCTGCTCAGGCATCTGCCCAAGATCTTGAGAAAACCTCTTCCACAGTGATTCAACCGCTGAAAAAGCCTGCAATCTGCCCTTCAGAATTTAGTCAGATAAGCCAAGCATTGACTGGAGATTTAAAAGAATATTTGAATCGCACCTATGCGCGCAATAAAATTAAGCGTCAAGCAATTGCGGTCAGCTTTCCAGATTTGCAACCTCTGCCGATCGCTAGTTCGCTGACAAATTCAACTTCAACTACAAATCTAGATCCTGTTAACCAAATTTTCTTCTCGGTGCGATCGCTTACACCTGGCAGCTTAGTAACTAGCAATACTGCCTATTGGCTCTTCCTGGTGGAAACTAAAAAAGGTTGGCGGTTGGCAATGGCATTTCAACGGGTAGGGAATGCGCCCGCTCAAGATATCAGTTATGGCGCGATCGCTGACGCTACAAATACTTGGTTAAGAGATTATTGCAGTAAAATTTAATTTAAGCTTCAGCCATAGATTTAGAATTAATCCGCGATCCTAAATCAGACTAAGCCAAAATTTATGCTGTTAAACGCTTCTTGAATGTTTCAAGCAAATGTTTTAACGTATTAGCTTACATTCTTTATGTATTTGCCCACAATTTTAATGTTTAATAAAAAAACTCAAATGTATTAGCGCTAAGTTTGATTGTGTTAGCTAAAATTCTAAATAGACATAGTGCAATTCTTAATGCTTCTAGTGAAAGACCAAATATACTCAAATCACAAATCAATCTTACTTAAATCAAAAGAACTGTGAATATCATGACTAAAATCAATTTTTTACTAATTACTAGTATTGCTGTGATCTTTGGTAGTTTTGGCTTAGAAGCAGCTAAAAGCGAAACCTTACAATCTGTAGAAATTACCCGTGAAGCCAGTGTTAGGGTTGGCGCAAGTTGTGGCTGCTCCCAAATGCCAACTACTAACCTCAGTGAAGATCAATTCTTTAAGCTCAAAGCGCAGTGGGTAAATGATGACAAAATTGGCGACCTAGCAATCATGCGTTTTGGTTGTGATTGTTCGGGCTGTCGGATCGCGATCGCTACTGCTCAAATGAATTCTCAAAACTTGCAGCCCTTCTAGCTATAGGTTTAATCATGCAAATTACCATAGACGTACCTGATCATATTGCGATTTCGATTAAAGAAAATCTACCGCAGATATTAGCTCTGGGATTACAAGAAATTAATGCTAATCCTGCTACAGGTTTTTCTGGACTGACCGAGTTTCTAGCAAAATTGCCATCTCCCCAGGAAGTTTTAGCCCTTCACCTTTCTCCGTCATTGCAAGCAGAGATAGATAACCTTCTAGAAAAAAATCGTACACTAGGATTTAGTCAAAGCGAGAAATTGTTATGGCAACACTATGAATTTGTTGAGCATTTAATCCGCCTGGCAAAAGCTCAAGCACTGTTAAAGTTGCAAGTTGATGAGCAAAACCTATATTTCCGCTAATTTGAGGCGGATTATTAGCGATCGCGCACATCTCCCCAAACTTCGTTTTAATAATAAAAAGAATTGTAGAGAAGTAAGCCAGGAAACCAGTTCTCTAAGGTAGTTTGACAAACTTCTAACTCTGACTCATTGCCTGGTGAAAACTTCAGCTGTTGAGCATCAATTAATTCTGTTACTGAACGAGTGCCATATACCAGCGCTGTCAATCCAGCCAGATCTAGCCAAACTTGCCAGGGTTCTTGGGTTTTTTCAACCGTTAATTCTCTTCCATTGCAGGCGATCGCGATCCTAGTATCTAAATTATTTCCCTGCACCATCACTACTAATTCACTTTCATAACTTGCTTTAAGCCCAGAAAGTGCCACTACCGCATCCACTACCCGCACCATCCAAGGATGAGGATTAAGCTTAATCAAGCTAGTTTTTGGTAAATCTTCCAGCCAGGCATAAAAGTTTTCACCCAAACTCACTTCTAGTTCTAGGTCTTGAATTTGATCGCGGTGACTGGCAAAAAAGCGAAATAGCCGATCTCTAGCTGCCACGCTCTGCCAAAACCTCTCCTTTATATTTATACAAAATTCCTTTTGGCTATCAATTGTATAGTTCGCGATCGCTTGGATTTGTTCGTCTTTTACCAAGATCACTGTTTGACTTCCTCGGTAGCGCCAGTTCCAGTTGGCTAGATCCAAATTTGCTAATACCTGTCCATGCCAGCGATCGCTACTTAAATCGCTTAGCACTAATTCTTTCAGAAATGCTTGAACCAGATCTCTTACTTCGATAGTCGGCAAACGCGCTAACCGCCAATTTTCCAAGCTTAATTTCAGGTGATGAGCCAAACCTGCCAGGGGAATTTTTAGTTTTAAATTAGCATTAGCCGCCACATAGCCAAGTCGTTGATAAAAACTTTGCTTAAACGGCAGCAACATACTTACACTCATGCCCAACTGGGGCATCTGAGTTACGACTTTTTCTACCAAAGCCCTGACATAACCGCGATCGCGAAATTCAGGATAACTCCATACCCCAGCAATCCCACCCATCACTTCGATCCTGCCTCGCACCACCTGCTCAAATCGCCACAGGATCAAGCCACCAACCATCTTGCCATCAACAAATACTGCCCAAATTTGATTAGCCGCCATAGCGATCAACCACTCAGGCTCAGCCTCCTTGCCATCACCATTAAAGTAAGCATAGCGATCGCCCTGATAATATTCCTCTAGTTCTTCGGGCTTAACTTGACGAATCAGCATAAAAAAACTGGAAAATAAGCCTAATTTCTCTCATCATTAAATATCCCAACTTGATACAATGATGAACGTTAAATATAATTGTTAAAAATAAATTAAAGGTTAAAAATTATGGCAGGTACTACTGGAGAGCGTCCATTTGGCGACATCGTAACTAGCGTGCGCTACTGGGTAATTCATAGTTTGACTATTCCCGCGCTTTTTTTGGCAGGATTCCTATTCGTTTATACTGGTCTTGCTTATGACATATTTGGTACTCCCCGTCCTAGCGAGTATTACAGTCCGCAGAAGCAAGAGATTCCAATTCTGCAAGATCGCTATGATAATTCCCAAACTTTACCCCGTTAAGCTTTTAATTTAATTCTTCTTACTTTCCCGCTAATTTAACTACCTAAAAATAAAAGTAATATGGCTTCAGATAATCCCAACCAACCAGTTACCTATCCTGTTTTTACAGTCCGCTGGCTAACCATTCACGCCCTTGGCGTACCCAGTGTATTTTTCATCGGTTGTATTTCCGCTATGCAGTTTCTCAACCGTTAATCATCGGTTATATTGATTTCATTTCCAAGTCCACCTAATTTAGTAACTGATTAGAGTTTAATTTAGAGATTTATTATGGCTGAAAAAAACCCCAATTCCCAACCAGTAGAATTAAATCGTACTTCCTTATTTTTAGGTTTATTACTGATTTTTGTTACGGTTCTGCTCTTCTCTAGTTACTTCTTTAACTAGATTCTTATTCAAGACAAATAATATTTAATCTTTAAAAATTGGAGAATCTCAAATGTTTAAGAATGGACGTATACCTCTATGGTTGGTTGCTACCGTAGCGGGAATTGCTGCACTTTCAGTGTTAGGACTATTTTTCTATGGTTCCTATGTCGGCACTGGTTCCGCCCGCTAGAAAATCCACGCCCTTTTGCACAATCTAATTTTTTATTGTGACCTCTAAAAGTGTAAATACAGAGAATAATAGGGGAAATACTTCCAACTATGGCTTTAATTCCCTTCCTCTCAACTGCGAAAGCTTGAACATTATTCAAGAAAATAGTCAAGAAACTAGCTATGAAAATAGCCAGTCCGAGCAAAATTCTGGACACTTTCTTGAGCAAGAATCTGAATCTCAAGCCCTATCTCAAACTCAGGCTCAGGAAAAAATTCTCCAGACTCTATTCCAAACTAGACTCAATTTATTCAGGCTTTTTGGATCTTGCCAAGCACAAGCTGTCTTCGATCATCAGATTCACCCTGAATTTAGCCCGATTGGTTGGCATCTGGGGCATATCGCCTACACTGAATCTCTTTGGATTCTAGTTAAGCTAGGGGACATAAAAAATCTAAGTGACTTGTACGCACCTGTATTTGCGAATTTTCCCACTGCAAAAGCTCATAGAACTAATCTGCCAAGCCTTTCTGAAATACTAGATTATGTGGAAATAGTTAGAGTTGAAACCACAAGATATCTAGCGAATTCCTACCAATCTGAGCAAGCACGTCTTTGGTATTGGTTAATTCAACATGAAGTGCAGCATTGTGAAACCATTGCGCTCTTATTAGAATTAAATCGAGTTAGTTCTGCGAATCATTTAAGTTTAGAAATTAGCGATCGCTCTGATAATTTCTCTGATAATTTCTCTGGCAATTACTTTGATTCCCAAATGGTTAATATTCCTGCTGGAGAATTTTGGCAAGGTAGTGATCAGATTTTTGCGCAAGATAATGAGCAACCAAAACATTTAGTCAAGCTCGACCAATTCGCCATTGATCGTTTTCCAGTTACAGTTGGGCAATATCGAGAATTTATTTTGGCAGGTGGCTATCAAAACCCTACCTGGTGGTCAGCAGCAGGCTGGCAATGGTTACAAACCGAAGGAATTAATTTGCCGCAATATTGGCAAGAAGAGAATGATAATTATCCAGTATGTGGAGTGAGTTGGTATGAAGCGGATGCCTATGCCAGAGCGATCGCCAAACGACTTCCCACTGAAGCCGAATGGGAAAAAGCTGCTACAGGAACCGATCCCAGTTTTAGTAATCATAACTTCGCCAATTCTGGCAGATCGCCAATTCAGCAGTCTTCTCACAATAAAAGTATTTACGGCTGCCAAGATCTATTAGGCAATGTGTGGGAATGGACAGCCACCAAATTTGCCCCCTATCCAGGTTTTGTGCCTTTTCCCTATCTTGGTTACTCAGCTACCTACTTCGATCAAGATCATTACGTTTTGCGTGGCGGCAGTTGGGCAACTGGGAGTATGGGATTACGTTCTTCTTTTCGGAATTGGTATCAACCCGATGTGCGCCAAATATTGGCTGGCTTTCGGTGCGCCATTAATTATTAATACTTGCGCCTGGCTTTCAGCTAATTTTAAGACATTAGGACTTGCTCATGCTAAATACAGAGATCTCTCAGTAATGGGAGTTTGAGGGCTTCGCCCTCAATTGGGGCTGTGCCCCAAACCCCCTATTTACCATGTTTCGTCTATTTTTTGCGTAAGTCCCATACTTGATAGTTAAATCTAAGTTAGGCTTAATCATGGGAAAAAGTAAAGGTAGAATTTCATGGAATTATCAGAACCTAAATTTCCATCTAAACCTCGTCCCAAGCAGGCAATTTTAGCGAAGATTTTTCACTGGAATAATCTAATTGCGCTGCTACTAATGCTTACCAGTGGGCTACAAATCTACAATGCCAATCCAGTGTTTGGTGGACGAGAAGGTTGGCATTTCCCTGATTTATTTCTGTTGGGTGGGTGGCTTGCAGGTGGTAGACATTTTCATTTTGCGGCGATGTGGCTATTTGGACTAAATTTACTCTTCTATGGCATTTATATTGCGGTAACTAGACGTTGGCTACATCGATTTTTTAGCAATAGCGATCGCTTGGTTTTACTAAAAGGTCAAAATCAAAAACGGAAAAACTATGCCTTGCATCGTTTGGCTTATACCTTAATTATTCCAGTTTTGTTAATCGCTTTGCTGACGGGCTTAGGAATGTACAAACCTGTGCAATTCCATTGGATTGCCGACCTATTTGGCAGTTGGCAAGGCTTACGAGTAGCTCATTTTATCTCTGTGCCCACATTTGTAATCTTTTCAATTATTCATTCTCTTTTAGGCTTAAAAGTTGGTGGCAAACGGTTAACAGAATCTATGTTTTGGTAGAACAAATAGGAGTAATTCATGACTAATCGAAAATGGGAAGGGAAGGGAAGTAAATCTTTTTTGAGGCGACGGCAGTTTCTTCAACTGGCTGGACTATCAGGTTTTAGCTTACTTGCGGGAGGTTGTAGCTCTAGTCTTTTGGATTCTGAAGTGAATGGAATCTTTGAGCCAATTAATCAGAAAGTAGAAACTCTGCTATTCAATCCAGCCAAGTTGGCACCAGAATTTACTAAAAGTGCGATTGAGCCAGATGCTCTCTTAATCAATACTTACAAAGATACGCCAGAACTTGATCGGAATTTATTTCGCTTAGAAGTTATGGGAGAAGTGAATCAGCCTCTAGCTTTAAGCCTAGATCAAATCGAAAAATTACCCCGAACTTCGATGATCATTCGGCATATTTGTGTGGAGGGTTGGTCAGCGATCGTCCAATGGGCTGGAGTGAGATTGGTGGATTTAATCCAATTAGCAAAACCTAAAACCGCCGCACAGTATGTTTACTTTATGTCTGCCGATGGTTACTATGAAAGTTGGGATCTAGCTTCAGCCATCCATCCCCAAACTCTGATGGTATATGAGAAAAATGGCGCACCCCTTACTACTGATAATGGCGCACCATTACGTCTAGCTTCACCAATCAAACTAGGCTATAAACTGAGTAAGTGGGTAACCCAAATCATTCTCACGGATAAATTAAGGGATAGTAAGGGCTATTGGGAAGATCAAGGTTATGAGTGGTATGCAGGTTTATAGATCTAGTTGTAGTTGATGGTGCGCTGAGGATTCTATCTTAGGAGCCTTTTGGGATTTAGAGCGATGGGGTTGAATTTCTACATGGGCAACTAGCCAGGTTCGCAAAACTTGACTCAAGACTATACTTTGGATGGGATCAGCTATCTCTAAATCAACAGCTTTAGGGAATAATTCCTGCTTTAATTCCAGCACCCAACTGACATCACAAGCTACATAATCGGCACCAAATGGCAGAAAGCTTTTGGGCAAATGCGCCAGATAGGGAATGATATTCTGCTGTTGACGAAATTCTGCTCTTTGTCTTTCTAGTTGTTTTACTCTTTTTTGTCGTGCTTTTTGATAGTTGATAATTGGGATTGTCGCTTCTGCCAATTTTCCCGCTGGAATATCTGCTAGTTCGGGTAACCACTGTTTAATAAACTTGCCTTCGGGATCGCAACGAGCGATCGCTACCTGCCCAGGATGATAAATTCTTGTCCAACTCTTGTCCAAACAGTGGGTAACTCCCGATTGCATTGCCCATTGATAATGATCGATCGCGCAGTCGCCATCTAGTAAATGTCGCATGAAATGTAAAGCGCCATAACGCCAATCGATTCCCAGCAGATTACTCAAGAAACTGGCATAAATCGCCCGTGAGCGAAAATTCAACCCCTTCCATCCGCCCGTAGCCGTGAGACATCGAGCCGCCGCATCAATGATCGGAAAACCTGTTTTACCATCCTGCCAAGCCGTATAAAGTTGCTGATCAAATTCCCATTCTTCCTGATCAAATATGGTGTACAAGGATTTCAACTCTAATTGCGGCAAATAACGAAAACGCTGATGGAATCCACTTGCCCAACGTAAACGAGAAATCAGTTGTTTACTGCTGCGCCTGATACGTAAATCGCTTGAGCTTAGGTATTTCTGGGCAAATTGCACAGATTCACGTAAAGAAATTACGCCAAATCTAATGTATGGACTCAATCCCGTAGTCGCTTCTGCACCAGGATAGGACAATTTCCAGTAATAATTTTCGGCTTTAGAGGCAAAAAATTCTCTCAACAGCTTACGAGGGATTTCAGATCCTGCCAATGGGATGATTTTCTGATCCGCTATTAGTCCAAGTTGTTCAAGCGTAGGAATTGGTTCGCTGGCGATTTCAGTTGGTGTAATAATCTGCTTTGGCGTTGGCGCGATCGCTAAATTCATTTGAGTATACCAAAGTTCTCGATATTCGGGATAGGGGATAAGCTCAGCAATACTGCCAGGTGGTTCAAACCAGCGAATTCGCATCTGTTGTTGGGCTAAAACTCGATTCAGCTTGGCATCCCGCACTCTGCCATAAAGGCGATCGCAATCTGTGTAAGCATAAATTCCCTCTGCCTGAGTAGTTATGATCATCGCTGGCAAAATTTCGACAGGATCGCCTGAACGCATAATTAACCTGCTCCCAAGCTGTTGCAATTCTAGATCTAACGCTTTCAGAATCTCTAATTGAAAGGCAATCTGGGCAACACAAGCCTCTGGATGATGAATTAAAAAACGATCAAAAATAAATACAGGAATCACTTCTCCCCTTTTAGCTGCTCGTTCTAAAGGTTCATGGTCAGCAATTCTCAAGTCATGTCGAAACCAGACAATTGTACGGGACATAATTAGAAAATAGATTTAAACAGCGATTGCAGAAACTTCTTGAATAGAGTTCAAGTTATTGAGAAATTGAGAGAGAGATTTTGTAGAGAAATCAGACAATTTACCGCGTAGTAAGGCTGATAGTTGAGCATGATCTATGCCTAAAAGTTCTGTTATCCGATTTTAATCAGGGCTATATCCTGCTTAGGAATTGAGATTCCACACTTTGACTTCTTTTGAAAGGCGTGAAGAACGTAGACAATCTCTTCATATTTTACGGTATACACCGCTCGATATCTGTCTCCATCAAAATCCTCAACAATTTCTAAAACCCCAGAGCCTTTAAAACCCAGTAGGGGCTTAGCATCAGGATGCTTTTTACCTAATTGTGCAACATATATGGCAAAGCCAACCATTTGCTGAACATCTTTTGGGAACTCTCGTAAATTATCCAGAGAACTACCTACCCATTCAACAGGTTTTGGGAATAGACTCATAAACTTTGTGCTTTGCCATCTATAATAGATTGCGTCAAAACATTCCAGTCTAAACTCTTTTTAAAGTCCAGAATTGAAGCTTAGTGAAGTATCACTGCAAATTCATTTATGACTAAATCTAAGACTAGTTATAAAACCAGTCAGTGGAAGGCAGGTTCCTACGCAAATTTATCGATCGCGACAGCAGTGATTACGATTGGGCTTAAAACATCTGGTTATTGGCTGACTGGCTCCGTAGGCTTACTCTCTGATGCTCTAGAGTCGGTGGTTAACCTAGTAGCGGCAGTAGTTGCGGCTTGGATGTTAGCGATCGCTGCCCAACCTCCCGATGCAGAACATAGCTATGGACATTCTAAATTTGAATATTTCTCTAGTGCCCTAGAAGGAATTTTGATCTTAGTGGCTGCGATTGGGATTACGATCGCGGCTTGGGAAAGGCTGACAAATCCACAACAGTCATTAGCACAGATCGATCTAGGCATCTTGCTCACCCTGATTGCCACGATCTTAAATGGCGTAGTAGCTTATATTTTGCTTCAAGCAGGACGGAGGCTGAGGTCGATTAGTCTAAGGGCAGATGCTCATCATTTGTTTACTGATGTTTGGACTTCCGTAGGCGTGATTGCTGGGCTGACTTTGGTAAAGCTCACAGGCTTACTAATTTTCGATGCCCTTACCGCTTTGTTAGTGGCGGCAAATATTGTCTGGACAGGGCTGCATTTACTGGCAGAGACTGGCGCTGGATTAGTGGATAGTTCCCTACCTGCCGAAGAACAACAAATTATCAACCAAATTTTAGCTGCCTCTCAAGCACAAGGGGTTCAGTTTCATGCCCTCAGAACTAGAGTAGCGGGAGTACGGCGGTTTGTTTCCTTTCATGTGCTAGTGCCTGGGGAATGGACAGTATTTCAAGGACATAATCTTTGCGATCGCTTAGAAGTAGAAATTGCCACCGCTCTACCCCATACTAATGTAATCACCCACTTAGAGCCAATTGAAGATCCGATTTCCTGGGCAGACGAAACCTTAGATCGGGACTTGAGCCAAGGCTAACAGGGTGATTTAGGCTAAAACCTGTTCCGCTTGATATTCTCTACCGTCGGGCATGGTTGCTCCGATCATTTGGCAACCATCTAAGATTGCGCCAATCATTACTGCTTTAGTCAAAACTGCATCTCTGAGATTGGCTTTAGTCAGATCGGCACCAATCAAATTAGCTTTAGGCAAAAGCGCTTCGCTGAGGTTAGCCTGATTTAGTATGGCATTACTGAGCTTTACTTTTGGCATGATTGCTTCGCGTAAATCGGCTCCGCTCAAATCGGCTCCACTCAAGTTGGCATGGCTAAGATTAGCACCCCTTAGATCGGCTCCTCGGAGGTTAGCATAAATCAGGTCGGCTCCACTGAGATTAGCCTGACGCAGATCTGCCCCATCTAGGTTGGCGTAAATTATGTCTGCACTACTGAGATTTGCGCCACTGAGGTTGGCATTGCTAAGACAAGCATTTCGGAGGACAGTCTCACGCAGGTCTGCACCCTTAAAGTCGGCACGGCTAAGATTGGCACAGCGGAGGTTAGCACCAATCAGGTAAGCACCCGTAAGATCGGCATTACTAAGGTTTGCGCCAATTAAGAAAGCACTAATTAGGATCGTGTAAATTAATTCGGCTGAGCTAAGGTTGGCTTCGCGCAGGTCAGCGCTATTTAGATTGCCGCCACTCAAAGAGCTATTTTCTAGATCTGCATTTCTGAGGTTGGCGTAGATCAAGTTGATATTTTCGAGATAGCAGCCTGGGCACTTCTTGGTTGAGAGTAGTTGTTGCCTGAGTGATACTAGATTTGCTTGCATAGTTCCCCCTAATACTTGCCTGTTGCTTACCATAATTTAGCATTGACATCCACTTTTAACGAAGTCTGATCAATTAAGTTGGGATCTAAAGCTTATTTTCCGTAATTAATCTGAATTGCGTATAATTGAAGTCAAATTTTCCGACCATTTTTTATAACCTATGTGCCGATTAATGGGTTATGTGGGGCTACCTATCCTGCTTGAGCAATTAATCACTCAGCCTGAGCATTCTTTGATGGTGCAAAGTTATCAACCGAAAGAGATGACGGCGGGGTTACTCAATGCTGATGGTTTTGGCTTTGGCTGGTACGGCGATGCTCAAGCTTTTACTTATCGGAATGTTTTACCGATTTGGAACGATCCAAATTTAGGGTCTTTGGCGGGCTATGTTCGCTCTGGCTCAATTTTAGCGAATGTGCGTAGCGCTACGCCTGGGCTGCCCGTAGATCTAAGTAATTGCCAGCCCTTTCAATCGGGCAAATTTTTATTTTTACACAATGGGTTTATTCAAAACTTTCGCAATTCCTTGTATCGTCCAATTCGCGATCGCTTAGCCGATCAGTTTTATCAAAGCATTAGCGGCAATACGGATTCCGAACATATTTTCGCTTTATTTTTGCATAATTTATATTTGAATGATCAAACAGTAGAAATCACGGGGGAAGCGATCGCTACAGCCTTAAAATTTACACTCAAGGATATTACAGAGTTAGCTTTAGCTAAGAAGATTACCGCATCTTTGAATTTGATTATTGGCGATGGAACTCAACTTTTTGCCTGTCGTTATGCGGTAGGAGCGATCGCACCATCTTTATATTGGCAAGAAGACATTTCTGGCGTAGTAGTCGCATCTGAGCCGCTAGATTCTCTGCCGCTTAGTTCTGATCAGAGTTCCAATCGGAATTTCTCACAGAGTTGGCAAGAGTTTTCGGATTCTAGTTTAATTTGGATTAGAAGAGAAGGCGATCAATGGAAATCCACCATTTCCGATTTAGATTAATGATTAACCGCGCAGTAATCTAATTTGTGCCAAGGTAAAAATCACAGGAATAATCCTGCCATAGTTAACCGAAATTGCCCGCCAGCCCAAATCAGCCAAAAATATGCCCCATAGCGTAGGTGTGATTACTGAAAAAGCCGTGCGAGCAATACCATAACGTGCCGCCGTGGTTACCAGCCCCTGCTTAGCGAAGTAAGTCCCAAAATACGCCTGAATCCTGGTTGCGATCGCGTTACCACCAATTTTTAGCGCTTCTTTTCCTGCTTGGTAAGTAGCTAAATTCCAAGCCAGTTGCCTTGCTAGTAAACTCAAAACCGTAGGCTGAACAATCGTGGATACGGCGATCGCGCTGCTGCCTTTGAGCAATAGAGCTAAAGGATTTTGGCTGTTTTTGACCGACGCATAAACTTGATCCTGAGTGACCAGTTGATTTAAGCGATCGCGCTGTCTCTTTGGTAATTTTTCCCAAGAGCGACTAAGTAAATGTAAAAAAAGCTCAGATTCTAGGTCAGCAGTAGATTGGCTTAGGGAATATTTGATTTTTAAATGCTGACAAACCCGCTCCAATACTAATCGGTAGCTTAGCAGTTGGGTATTGCCCTTGATTATCGAGAATCCATCTGCCGCCAAAAATCTAAATCGTTCCACCAGTTTTGCTACCAATTGCTCACGCCCTAGACTCTTTACCTCAGCCACATGGGGCATAGTCACATAGTCTAAAGGATTGAATTTGCGCCGAAATAGAATGTCAGTAATTTGGTCGAGTTCCTCATCGGTTGCCAATTCTAGCGCTGATATAAGCTCGTCCATACTAGATCAAAATTGCCATCACTCAAGGTATGAGCTAATTCTACAGGCTGACTCAAGCTTTTGCCCACAATTTCCTTCAGCTAGATCTCGAACACAACTCTAGTAAATTAACCTAGCAATTTAGATCCTTTCTTTGATTATTCATAGGACTTACGCAGGCTAAATATGGAGATCTCTTCTTAGTGGGAGTTTGAGGGCGAAGCCCTCAATTGGGGCTGTGCCCCAAACCCCCTATTTACAATGTTTGGTTTATTTTTTGCGGAAGTCCTAATTCAGAACTATAACCAAGTTATTCCATTTTTCGGAAATTAATTCGATCTTTCAATGATAAAATTTACAGTAATTTGGAATTAGTGAATACCTCGTATTTTAGTTAAAGTTCGGAGAAAAAACTGACATGGAACTCTGGGAAAAGGTCTGCCATCAAAGGATTAGGTATATAGTTGACTGCTATGAATTGGACTTGGGTGAATCAGCAGAAGACTTTACTGACTATCTGCAAGAACTCTGGCTCGCCTACGCCTATGCTCAAATTGAATTAGCATTAGTAGAAACCCTGGTAGCAAGTTGGGTACAGATTCCTGCGGTAAAAGGGATGGCTTTTCTCTATCAAGTTCATGATCGCTTAAAATCTTGGGAAAGTTGCTCTAAAATCCCTAGCTCGATTACCCCGTCACAATTTCAACAGATTAGCGGACTCGATCCTACGCCTGTGTTTGGTCAAAGCGATCGCCGTCTTTCTCAAGCCGTTTAGCTTTATACTTTGTTACAGAAATTAATTTAGGAAGATTTATTAGTGGGAACATGGCGAAGTTTAGCAAGTTTAGTGAAAAATTTACAGAGAACTTTACAAAAAAATCTTGGACACAACTTAGCGTAGGAATTGGGATTTTAGGGATTACTTCTCTAATCTGGCTTGATTCCATATCTGCTCAAACCTCTATCTCCCCAAATACCGCCAAAGCTCAGCCCTCCATTCAAATTATAGAGTGCGAAATCTTAATTGCTGGTGGTGGTTTAGCTGGAACTGCATCTGCCTATGAAGGGCTTTTGGCAGGAAAGAATGTTTGCATTACTGAAATTACCGATTGGCTAGGAGGTCAATTAACGGCTCAAGGAACTTCTGCCCTAGATGAATCTGCTAAACAACGCCGCCTAGAATTTTTTCCCCGTGGCTATAATCAGTTCCGTGCCAAGATCGAAAGTAAGTATGGCACCCTCAATCCTGGCGATTGTTGGGTAAGTGCATCTTGTTTTTTCCCCAAAGATGCGAAACAGATTCTCTTAGAAATGTTGCAAGAGGCAGCAGATAGAGGCAAAGGGAAGTTGCAGTTTTTTCCAAATACCGTAGTTAAAGATTTGGGAATTAGCCCTGAGATCAATAATAATGGCAAGCTAATCCAAAATGTGATCGCGATTCAACATCAAGCTGCTCCTGGAACTCCTCCCATTGCGACTGAAACCCTCTCTCGGATTTTGCCCGAAGCTTATAGTTATCAGAATTCTGCGCGCTTTACTAAAAAGACAATTCAGTTTATACCTGCCAAATCCAAAGATGCTAATGCTAAAGCCCGACCTAGTGATTGGTTCGTAATTGATGCCACCGAGACAGGCGAATTAATCGCGATCGCTGATGTACCGTACCAACTAGGACTAGATCCACGCTCCCATCTCAATCCTTCTTCACCAGTAACTGTGAGAGATTCCTATTGCACCCAGGGATTCACCTACACCTTTGCAATGGAACGCACCTTAGAGCCGCAAACCCAGGCTATGCCAAGTTTTTATCCTACCTATCGACCCTACTATGGCTATGATCCGAATCCCAAACTAAATGATTTTGACATTGTATTCACCTATCGCCGCATTTGGAGTCCAGAACCGCGATCGCTTAATAAAGTGCCAGTATTTGGATCATCCATGCCCAAGCCTGGAGATATTTCCATGCAAAATTGGGTGTGGGGAAATGATTATCGTCCTGGCACCAGTAAGGACAATTTGATTTATAGCCGCGACCAGTTACAAAAAACTGGACAATTGATTCGGAATGGCTGGTTAGGCGGTTTACGAGTTGATACTTTACGCAAAGGCGAAGAGATAGCTTTAGGCTTCTATTACTGGCTAGTGGCAGATACTACCGATTCGCAAACCAAACCTAGCTTAAAGCAAGTTTCTCCCAATCATCGTTTACTTACAGGCTTAGATTCGCCAATGGGAACGCTGCATGGACTATCTAAATATCCCTACATTCGCGAGAGTCGTCGCATTATTGGTCGTCCTGGTTTTGGTCGAGCTGATGGATTCGCGATCGCTGAACTAGATGTATCCAAAGTAGATTATCGTTCACCTAAGTATGAGAAATTATTATCGCCTAAGATGTATCGAGATTTATGGACTGCCCTGGCTGGTTTAGAATCGGCAAATGCAATTAAATCTGGTATCAGTCCCGACAAAATTGTGCGGCGTACCCGTTCTACGATCTATCCCGATGGCGTGGGAATAGCTCAGTACCATATCGATTTTCATCCCTGTATGAAAGAATATCCCGTGGAAAAGCCAGGCAATATTGAACGTCCAGGTGTACGTCAAGGACAAGCACCTTCCTATCCCGCCCAGATTCCATTACGGGCAATGATTCCCCAAAAGATTGATAATTTATTAGTAGCTGGAAAAGCGATCGCTACAAGCAATATTGCCGCCGCAGCTTATCGAGTACATTCCTTTGAGTGGTCTTCGGGTGTAGCAGCAGGAACGACCGCGGCTTTTGCCTTAGATCAAGGGATTTTACCTTATCAATTGGTGGATGATTTACCCCGTGCCGAACCTCAGTTAGCAAAACTGCGACAGCTTTTGGAACAAAATGGAAATCCTACCGCTTTTCCGAATACTTCAGTATTTAATCTAAATTGGGAAGACTGGAAAATCTGGGGTCCTTGATTCTGCTTAATTTTCAGATCTAGATTTAGACTTAGGTGGAATTTGCGAAAAGTAGAAACCCAACGCGATCGCGATCAAACAAGTACAACAGCCAAGGAAATAAACTAGATTGCCAATTGTTTGATCATGCTGGAGTAAACCAGTTCTACCAAAAAGATAAAACCAATCATGGGTAACAGCCTCGCCACCAAGCAAAGGTAGATCTTGACTTCTGGCATCTTTCATATAAATCGAAATGTCAAATAGATTGATTGAAATCCAAAAGAGCGTAACGGCGGCAGAGAATCTTTGGCGGTGATACCAAAAGTAAGCGGTAATGCCAATCGGCACTAAAAGCTGCATCAATGTGCCGCCCATAAACATTACAAACTCACCAAATAGGCGAAATATGGCATGACCCGCCTCATGAATGATCAAATCAAAACCATGCACAAACAGGAAGTTACTGTAGTCCCTTGCCCCATTAAATCCCCAAATTGCCAGCAGTAAGATAAAACTAGCTTTGAAGGGATCAATTACGATTGCCGATTTTGATCTAGATTTAGGTTTTTTTGGCTCAACAGGTGGGCGAAACTGATAAATTGACATGACTTTTAAGTGGCTGCCACGGGATTTATTAACAAAATATACCCTGTTCCAAATTGTTGGCTCTCCTTTTTTCCAAGTTCTCCGCTCCTCTAGCATGCAAATTTCTAATTTGGAGTTGCAGCTCTAAAAGATGAGAACAGCCACAGCCCCTATGCTATTTTTATGTTCTTAAATCTGCAAAATCATCTTCCTAATTAAATAATGACAATAACTTAAGCTGAATTAAAATTAACTATTGACAAAATTTACTTGAGCAGAGACACTAGTAAAGCGCAAAAAGCAAATTTGGGACTGTAGTTCAATCGGTTAGAGCGCCGCCCTGTCACGGCGGAGGTTGCGGGTTCGAGCCCCGTCAGTCCCGTAGTTCTCCAAATCAATGTTAGATACAAATATTAGATACAACTGGGCGATCGCGTTTTAGTAGAAATGTGGCTCTCTGAGCTAAATAGAATTTCAGTAGTGATGAAATCTTGTTTCTATAGATCGGATGGAAGTATAGCCGCATCTGCCAGCCAAAGAGGGATATTTATTGATCTTGATACTAGAAAACCCCGAAGAATTCAGTCTGCCGAACTTGCACTTTTCTCGCCATATCTCAAGCTATAAGAGTTCTGACTAAAATCTGTCTTTGGCTACTTTTGCAAGAACTCACTTAGAGAAAGCGTAAAGCTGACTGGTTTCTGGGCATCGCCTGAGCCAATCCACACCTGATATATTCCGCGCCCGAGCCTTCGCTTAGTTAAATGCGGATGCCGACCTTGATATTCATCATCTGCACAAATCACTGTGCCATTAGCACTTTTGATCAGCATCGTGGTGTCGCTATTTAGTTCTGTACTAAAAACCAAAACATCTAGCATTAAGTTTTCGGGCAGATTCAACACATAGTTTGGCTGCTCTTGGGCAAAACCTCGACATTTACCACCTACTCCTCCCGATAGCTGCCCCAAGTTCACTTTGCCGCCTGTTGTTCCCTGAAGTTTGACTGGATCACTCTTAAATCCAGGGCTAAGGACTACCCCAGAATTTTGAGCGATCGCTAAACCAGGTATCCCAAATATTCCTAGCCAAAAAAACCAGATCAGAAATTTATTTTTCACTTTATTCAACTGCCAAAGTTTAACAACTAGGATACTTCCAGAGCTAAACAAGTTCCGCAATCTTTGCGAACTGCCACTAACCGCAAGCAAAGCTCTGAAACTTGGTAAAAATCTTTAATATTAAGAAATGTAAACAAATTAACGTCTTAATAGTAGAAAGTCTTGACAGTTCAAAAAGACTCAGCTATATTCAGTTCATATTCGATTGCCAAGCAAGCTAATCATGGAACCAAAGCAACAGGTAACCCTTTACCTTCCAACTCAACTACATAAGCAGCTGAAAATCAGAGCAGCGATTGATCAGAAGTTCATGTCAGAACTTACCGAACAAGCAATTACCTTTTATCTGACCAACCAAGCAGTAGTAGAGACTAATGGCATAGGTCATACCCACCAGATTTATAACTGTCCTTCATGTTCAGAAACCCTGGTAGTAAAAAAAGGAGAGTTGTATGCAGTTAGTGGTGAGAAAACTGATTCTAATAGTTCACTTGAAACTAACGTCTTAGATGTCAGTACCAAAGAAATAAGTGATCTGAATGAGCAGAAACTTAGCGAACAGGTAGGTAACAATGCAACTAAGTAAAGTTAAACAAGATAAACATAGTCAAGAGTATTTGAGCATTTCCCTCAAAGGGTAAAGGAACGAACGCTCCAAGGTTAAAGCATAAAAAGTCAAACGATAAAAAGCTAAAGTATAAAAAGTCAAACGATAGAAAGTCAAACGATAAAAGGTTAGTAAGGATAGGGCGGATCAAAATTATGCAAGAAGAACTAAATATCTTGATCCAGGCTCAATATCCCTTGATCTATACCGTTACCCCAGAAGAAGAGAGGGCTGAAAACTTAATTGCCGCGATCGCTCAAATCAAGCCAGTGCGTCGAGTTTATGTTTGGACTGTAACCCGTGGAATCGTAGAGTATGGTCAACCCGGTGCTTCCCCCATGCACAATACTGTCTCACCAGAAGCCGCCTTAGCTTGGATTACCCGCCCCGAACAAAAAGATCCTGCAATCTATATTTTCAAAGACCTACATCCATTCAAAGATAGTCCTGTAGTTACCCGTTGGTTGCGTGACGCGATCGCCGCATTCAAGAACTCCACCCAAAAAACCATTATCCTAATTTCTCCTGTCCAAGAAATTCCAATCGAGCTTGAGAAAGAAGTAGCAGTTCTAGACTTCCCATTACCCACTCTCATTGAGCTTGAAGAAGTTTTGGGACTCCAAATTGGACAGCCTCGCCTGAAAAAGCTTGCACCAGAAACTAAAGAGAAGCTTCTACGCGCCACTTTAGGACTAACCCACGATGAGGCAGAAAAGGTTTATCGTAAAGCTCAAGTCACCACAGGTCGCCTAACTGAAGATGAAGTAGAAATCGTGCTTTCCGAGAAAAAGCAGCTAATTCGCCGCAACCGTATCTTGGAGTACATCGATCAAGATGAAGGAATGGCATCCGTAGGCGGCTTAGATGAGTTGAAGCATTGGCTAAAACAGCGCTCTAATGCCTTTGGACAAAAAGCTAGGGATTATGGATTGCCCCAGCCGAAGGGAATGCTGATTTTGGGTGTACCTGGATGTGGGAAGTCCTTGATTGCCAAAACTACTGCTAGGCTCTGGTCTTTGCCCCTGGTCAGACTAGATATGGGCAGAGTCTATGATGGCTCAACTGTTGGGCGCTCTGAAGCTAATTTACGCAATGCATTAAAGTCGGCTGAGTCAATTTCACCCATGATTCTATTCATCGATGAATTAGATAAGTCCTTTGCAGGTAGCAGTGGCTCAGCTGATTCTGATGGCGGCACCTCTTCGCGCATCTTTGGGACTTTCCTAACTTGGATGCAGGAAAAAAAATCACCAGTGTTTGTGATGGCAACCGCAAATCGGGTAGATCGTCTACCTGGAGAGTTTTTACGCAAGGGTAGGTTTGACGAAATCTTCTTCGTCGATCTGCCCAACCATGAAGAACGTACCAGTATCTTTAACATTCACCTAAGCAAGCGCCGTACAGATATTTCAAGATTCGATCTGCCACAGCTAGGTAATGTAAGCGAGGGGTTCTCTGGTGCGGAAATCGAGCAGGCAGTAATTGCTGCCATGTATGAAGCTTTTGCTCAAGAAAGGGAGTTTACTCAGTTGGACATCATCTCTGCTGTTAAGTCCACAACTCCCTTGTCGCGTACTATGACCGAACAAGTTTCGGCTCTGCGCGACTGGGCAAGACTGCGGGCAAGACCTGCGGCAACTACCGTGGCTGAATATCAGCGCATGGAGTTCTAAAAAGCTTTCCCGATTACCAGTCGGGCAAAGACTAGCTCAAGAAAATAGGAAAATTAGGATTTCAGCTTATTCTAGAAAGTTAAAAGCATAGATAAAACTAAGTAATTAAATTTCTATATAAGTCCTTCTAATAATCAACTTTCGGTGATAGGTTTCTGAGTCAAATCAGATTTATATCAAGGGCTGTATCAAAAGTGATCAAACGAAAATCAAATACTTTACCAGAGTTCCTTGATTATTTGAGTGATTACTGTTCAGGCAATTAGCTAGGCGCAATATCTAGCTACGTAATTCCACCAAGTCAACTTTACATTTATTATCTGGAGCCAAATTATTATGTCTCATTTCAGCACACTTCGCACAAAAATTTCTGATGCCGAAATCTTGAAGTCCTCTTTGAG
>Ga0163144_10006696_pt1 | contig 25370 bp, 15 predicted proteins | sample OliLak19BULKMAT1_FD_123175 | JGI IMG/M metagenome (GOLD analysis project Ga0163144, IMG submission 123175) | Freshwater microbial mat bacterial communities from Lake Vanda, McMurdo Dry Valleys, Antarctica - Oligotrophic Lake LV.19.BULKMAT1 | ecosystem: Environmental > Aquatic > Freshwater >... | reverse complement strand
TACTAAACATTAAAACCTGACCCCTGCTATGGGGTCTCACGCCGCCTTGCCCCGCCCACCAGAATTTCAATCGATCCCTCTTCCGGCTCAAACTCCCAAGCGGACCAACCGGCCTGCAAGATTTCCCTCACGTTCGTTTCGCGGTAGGTAATACTCAACGGAAGCGAAAGCGGACTATGAAGCACCGGATCGGCGCCAACGAAAATCCCTCGCTCCGGATCGATGCCACAAAACAGGGTGGTGTAGAGCAGGTAGGGATCTTGCCAGAGGTGATGCAGCGTCTTCGTATCCGGACCGTATTTCACCTGGAAGCGGTGCTCGTCGGACGGGCGGTTTTTCGTCGGCTGCGAGTTGGCGAAGAAGGCGTAAACGATGATGCCGAGTCTCTCGCCTGCCGGGGTCTCAAACGTAAAGCGGTAAGGCGCGACCGATGGATCGGGCTCGTGCAGGATGCGACAGCCGGCGTCGTCCAGCGCTGACCGGATGAACTCCACCAGCGCGGCTTTCTGCCGGCGGCTAACGGAGTAGGACCGGAGCTGCATAGTGGACATGCGAACACGCGAAAGGACCTCTGTCCAGTGTGGCGAGAATGAACGAGCGAGCTTCCGCCTACACGAACGTTTCGACCGGCGTCCAGCGTTTCATGACGGTCGGTCGACGAGCGTGTGCCGCGCAACTCGCGCAATTTCTCGTTTTCGCGTGCCGCGTTGCAGACCCGTCCGCGCACGCTCACATCAACAAGCGATGAATCCGTCGTCCGCTGTCCTCTCCCCACCCGTCCCGGCCGGCCCGGGATTACGCGTGCTGGTGGCATTGAGCGTCGCGCACCTGCTCAACGACGTGCTTCAGGCCCTCATTCCAGCGCTGTATCCGCTCATCAAGGCGAACTACCACCTCACGTTCGCGCAGGTCGGCCTCATCACGTTCACCTACCAGATCACCGGCTCGGTGCTGCAACCGCTCGTCGGGGCGTTCACCGACCGCTGTCCGCTGCCGTATTCCCTGCCCTGGGGCATGACGTTTACGCTCGTCGGTCTCGTGCTCTTCGCCTGCGCCACGCACTATCCGCTCCTCGTCCTCGCCGCGGGTCTGACCGGCACCGGCTCGGCAATTTTTCATCCCGAGGCGTCCCGGCTCGCGCGGCTCGCCTCCGGCGGCCGCCACGGGTTCGCGCAGGCGCTGTTCCAGGTCGGCGGCAACTTCGGCACGGCGCTGGGTCCGCTCTTCGTCGCCTGGATCGTCATGCCGCGCGGCCAGCGCCATCTGATGTGGTTCGCGCTCGTCGCGCTCGCAGCCATCGCGCTGCTTGCGAAGCTCGGCGGCTGGTATCGGCGTCACCTAAATGCGACGCAGCGCCGCCCCATATCCGCTGGCCCCGAGGCGGGGACGGGGCCGCTACCGCGGAGGAGCGTGGCATTCGCGCTCGGCGTGCTGGTGGTGCTGATACTCTCGAAATATTTCTACCTCGCGAGCATGACCAGCTATTACACGTTCTACCTCATCGAGCGGTTCGGCGTGGGCGTGCAGCGAGCGCAGGTTTACCTGTTTGTGTTTCTCGCCGCGGTCGCCGCCGGGACGATCATCGGGGGACCGGTGGGCGATCGCATCGGCCGGCGCCGGGTAATCTGGGGATCCATTCTCGGCGTGGCGCCCTTCACGCTGCTGCTCCCCTACACGGGACTCGCCGGGACGGTGACGCTGAGCGTGGTGATCGGCCTCGTGCTCGCTTCCGCTTTTTCGGCAATCCTGGTGTATGGAATGGAGCTGATGCCGGGGCGCGTCGGAATGGTGGCCGGGCTTTTCTTCGGGCTGGCGTTCGGTATGGCCGGTATCGGCTCGGCGCTGCTCGGTTCGCTCGCGGATCGCACCAGCATCGGCTATGTTTTCCACGTGTGCAGCTATCTGCCCCTGCTCGGACTCTTCACGGTCTTCCTGCCGGAGATGCGGCGGGCCGGCAGCCCGGACACCAAATAGGAGCGGCTGGGCAGCAGCGGCCGCCAAAACCCGGTGGCCGACCGGAATGGAAAGGGCTCATTTTGCGCTCCTTGTTTACGCGGCGGTTTCTTTCACCAAGGCCCAGGCACAGTCAGCCCAATCGCCATTGCGATAACGCACCAAAAATCCTGCGTGCGCTTCGGCTTCGATCCAGACGGAGTCGACTTCGTCGAAACCAGAAAGCCCATTCGCGCGGCGAACGGTAGCATGTGCGATGCAAAATATTTTGCCGGACTCAAACTCCACCTCGAACGCATCCTGCTCGTCGAGATAGCGCACGGCACGGATAGGCTCGAACTTCGCCGTTCCGAGCGGCTGCGGTTCGGCGTAGGGCTTCATAGGACACCACTCTGCCGGAAATCTTTGATGATTTCAACCACCGGCACGGGCGGCTGACCGCCCTCGAGATACTCGTAGTTGTCGAGACGCACGCGGCCAAGCAGACGATTCCGGGAATCGAATACGTGCACGTGACGCGGTTCGTGGTCGCCCTTTGAACCAGACGAAAAAGAAACCGCCTCGACGTTTGCGTCCGATGAAGACCGAACGTTCGAGGCGGTGAAATGACGGCGCGTTAATGCGCCGGAGGCGCACGGGGGCTTGCGCGCCGTTGGCGAGATAACGCGCCCTACCTTACTGGCACGCCTCGCAGGCCTCGCCGTTGCGCATCGCTTCGATGCTGCAGGCGGTTTTCTCCGCGGCAGTGTAGGTTTTCTTGGGCGAGGCCGTGAGCGCGGCGGCTTCGGCGTCGGCTTTCACTTGAGCAACACTGTGCGTGCCACCGGTGTCGCCGCTGTTCTGACCGCCGGCGGAGCCTTCGCTGACGGCGCCGCGCATTTCCTTTTTCACGCCGACCGTCGCCTTCTCGATGTTCGAGGCGCCGAGGCTGCGGAGATAATACGTCGTCTTCAAACCGACGTGCCAGGCTTGCCGATACATGTGGCTCAGCGTCTTCAGGTCGGGCGTCTTGATCCAGAGGTTCACGCTCTGCGCCTGGTCGATCCATTTTTGGCGGCGCGCGGCGGCGTCGAGGATCCACTTCGGATCGATGTCGAACGCCGTGAGGTATTTTGTTTTGAGATCGGACGGGATGCGCTCGATGTCCTTCAGCTCGCCGTCGAAATACTTCAGGTTGTCGATCATGTCCTGATCCCAGAGGCCGCGGGCCTTGAGATCCTTCACGAGGAACGGATTCAGCACGATGAACTCGCCCGAGAGGTTCGATTTCACGAACAGGTTCTTGTAGGTCGGCTCGATGCAGGGGCTCGTGGCCGTGATGTTCGAGATCGTCGCGGTCGGCGCGATCGCGAGGCAGTTCGAGTTGCGCATGCCCTGCGTCGCAATCTTCGCCCGCAGGGGCGTCCAGTCCAGCTTCCCGCCGCGCGGCACCTCGACCGGCACGCCGCGCTCCTGCTCGAGGAGATCGAGCGTATCCTGCGGGAGGAGACCGCGGCTCCACTTCGAGCCTTTATAGCTCGAGTAGGTGCCGCGCTCGGCCGCGAGATCGGAGGAGGCCTCGTAGGCGTAAAACGCGATCGCTTCCATGGCCTCGTCGTTGAACTCGACCGCCTCGGGCGACGCGAAGGCGTGGCCGCGCAGATAAAGCGCGTGCGCCAGGCCCATCACGCCGAGTCCGATCGGGCGGTGGCGGAGGTTCGACGTCTTGGCGGACGGGGTCGGGTAGAAGTTGATGTCGATCACGTTGTCGAGCGCGCGAACCGCCATGCGGATGGTCTCGCGGAGCTTCGCGTGATCGAGCGAGCCGTCGGGCTTAAGGTGCGTCTCGAGGATGACGGAGCCGAGGTTGCAGACGGCGGTCTCGTCGTTGCTCGTGTTGAGCGTGATCTCGGTGCAGAGATTCGACGAGTGGATGACGCCGGCGTGGTCTTGCGGGGAACGGATGTTGCAGGCGTCCTTGAACGTGATCCACGGGTGACCGGTCTCAAAGAGCATCGAGAGCATTTTCTTCCAAAGCTCGAGCGCCTCGACCTTCTGGCCCTGCAGCTTGCCCTGCTCGGCGAGCGCCTCGTATTCGAGGTAACGCTTCTCGAAGGCGGCGCCGTAGAGCTCGTGCAGATCCTTGACCTCGTTCGAGCGGAAGAGGGTCCACGACTGGCGGGCCTCCATGCGCTTCATGAAGAGGTCGGGAATCCAGTTCGCCGTGTTCATGTCGTGCGTGCGGCGGCGGTCGTCGCCGGTGTTCTTGCGCAGCTCGAGGAACTCGAAGATATCGTTGTGCCAGGTTTCCAGATACGCGCAGCCCGAGCCCTTGCGCTTGCCGCCCTGGTTGACGGCGACGAGTTGGTCGTTGTGGAGCTTGAGAAACGGGATGACGCCCTGGCTCTCGCCGTTGGTGCCGGCGATGTAGGCGCCGGTGCCGCGGACTGCGGTCCACGAGCCGCCGAGGCCGCCGGCCCACTTGGCGAGGAAGGCGTTGTCGGCGATGCCGCGGAGCATGATGCTCTCAATCGTGTCGTCGACGTAGTAGAGATAGCAGGAGGAGAGCTGCGAGTGGAGCGTGCCGGAGTTGAAGAGGGTCGGCGTGCTGCTGCAGAAGCGGCGGCTCTTGTAGAGTTCGTAGAGGCCGGTGACGCGCGTCTCGCGATCGCCCTTTTCATCGAGCATCAGGCCCATCGACACGCGCAGCCAGAAGAACTGCGGCGTCTCGATGCGGCGCGAGGTCTTCTTCGTTTTGTCGATGATGAGATAACGGTCATACATCGTCTGGATGCCGAGGAAGTCGAACTCGAGGTCGGAGGAGGGATCGAGGGCGGCGCCGAGCCGGGCCAGATCGTAGTCGAGGAGGCGCGGGTTGAGGCGCTTGATCGCGACGCCGTGCTCGAGGTATTTCTTGAACGCGCGCTGGTGGGCGGCCTTGAGGGCGCCGATGCCGTCGGTGTCGATGTCCCAACCGAGGACCTCCTCGTAGATATAAGTGAGCTGGATACGGCCGGCGAACTTGGCGAAGTCGGCGTCCTTCTCGATCAGGGTCTTCGAGTTGAGGACGATGGTGGCGTCGAGGTCCTTCTGGCTGATCTGGTCGTAGACGGAGCGGCGGAGCTCGGCCTCGATTTCGTCGTTCGAAAGGCAGAGCTCGAGGCCGATGCGGGCGAATTCGATGCGTTTGCGGAGGTCGGCGCCGTCCCAGAAGACGTTCGAGCCGTCGGCTTTCTTGACCACGATCATCGAGGCCTGGCCGACGCTGGGTGCGACGACGGTGTCGAAAGGGGCCTCGGAATCGCCCGAGTCGCCGCCGAGCCCGGCTTCGCGGGCGACGGCGCGCTGGGCGCGGAAAAGGATGTAGGCCTCGGCAACCTTGTAGTGGCCGGCCTTCATGATCTCCTCCTGCACCATGTCCTGGATTTCCTCGATGTGGACGAAGGACTGCTTGGAGGAGTGCACGCGCGCGGAGACGGTGCGGGTGATGGCGACGGCGGGCGCGGAGTCGCGCTGGAGGGAGAGGAAAGTCTTGCGGACGGCGATCTCGACCTTCTGCTCGTTCCACGGGACGACCTGGTTGTTCCGACGGATGACGCGCAGCGTGGAAGCGGCGGCGGCCTCGCGGTTGATCGCGATCTTGCGGGCGCGATTCAGGAGGAGGCTCTTGGCCACGAAGTAGGCGTTGTTGTCGACGAGGGTTTTCTCGAGGAGCTCGTAAAGCGCGTCGAGCGAGAGGCGGACGGGCGACTGGGTGCGAGCGAGGCCGGTGAGGTTGGCGGCAACCTCACGGCAAATTTTGGTCACCCAGGCGCGGTTGGCGTCATTGAAGATATCCTTCTCGCCTTTCGCGAGGTGAACATTGGTCAGGGCCTTGCCGAGCGTATCGGCGACTTCGGCGAGCGCGAACCGCTCTTCGCCATGCGGGCACAGAAGGACGACGTGCGGCACCTCAATGGCCTCGGCGCTGAGGACATCACGCCAGGCGTAGTGCGGCTTCTGTTCAATGGGGGCGTGGACGGTGCGTTTGAGGGCGAGATCAGTGGCGACGGAGGGAGTGCTCATGGCGGTGACGGCGAATCGGGAGACAGTTGGCAGGCGACGGGTGGCGCTGGGAAAAGGAAAGGATCAGTAATCGGTGATCAGTGATCAGTGATCCGTAATTGGTAATCGGTGATCGGTGATCGGTGATCACTAATCGGTTATCGGGACTGAGCCGGTCAGTGGTGCAGCGTGGCTACTGATTACTGATGACCGATTACTGATCGTGGATCACAGGAGACGGGAAGGCCGTTGCGGGAGCCGGGATGATCGGCGGAGCAACGGCGGTAAACAACGCGTGGGGTGAAGCGCGGGCTAGGAGCGAGACGTGAAGCGTGGGGAGAGCGGTCGGTAAGGGCGGGACGGCACGCGGGGCGGCGCAGAGGCACCGCAACCCGACAGTGGAGCAGTCCGCGATCAGAGCTCGTCGTCGTGCGCGACGTTCAGAGAGGAGGCTTTTTGATATTCCGTCACCCGACCCTCGAAGAAGTTTTGTTCCTTCTTGATGTCCATCATCTCCGCGAGCCACGGCAAGGGATTCTTGGCGCCGACGGCGAGCGGGGCGAGACCGCAGCCTTCGAGGCGACGATCCGCGATGTAGTCGATGTAGGTCAGAAACTCCTCGATCGCGAGGCCCACCGCGTTCACGGGCAGGCAGTCGCGGATGAACTCCTTCTCCAGGCGGATCGCCTCGCGCATGAGCTCGCGCAGCTCCTCCTTGAACTCGGCGGTCCAGATCTCGCGGTTTTCCTCGACGAGATCCATGAAGAGATTCCGGAAGACCTCGATGTGGTTGGATTCGTCGCGCAGCGTGTAGCGGAACATCTGGCCGATGCCGGGAAACTTGTTCTGGCGGTAGAGCGAAAGGATCATGCCGAAGAGCCCGTAGAACTGCGTGCCCTCCATGCACTGGCCGAAGACGAAGATGTTTTTCGCGAGGAGCTTCTTGTTCTCCGGCTGCGTGAGATCGATGTCGCGGCGGAGCTCCTTCGAGACCTTGGTGACAAACTCGTTCTTGCGGACGATCGTCGGCACATCCTCGAACATCGCCTCGCACTCGTGCGGATTGATCTGCAGCGAGGAGATCATGTAGAGCAGCGAGTCGGCGTGGATGTTCTCCTCGTGCGCGTGCCGGCCGAGGACGAGCTTCAGCTCGGGCGCGGTCACGAGCTCGCGGACGACATGCTGGATGTTGTCGCCGACGATGCCTTCCGCGGCGGAGAAATAGCCGATGCCCATCCGGATGATCCAGCGCTCGACGTCGGAGACGACCTTCTCATCGCGCCACTGCTCGATGTCCTTGCCCATCGGGATGTCCTCGGGCTCCCAGTGGTTGGCCTTCATCTTGCGATAAAGGTCGTAGGCCCACTGGTATTTCAGCGGGAGGAGATTGAAGCACATGGTCTCGCGACCATTGATGACCTTCTTGGCCGCAAACGCGGCTTCGGCTTTCGCTTGATCGAGAACGAACGTCTTGGCACCGACCTGAAACGTTTTTTGCATGGGACTGATGACTCTAGGCAGGGACAGGACTGGAGAGGGAGAAAAGGGAGGCGGCGGAGCGCGGAAGAGAGAGAGCGGCGGAATGAACGGACGGGAAAATGAAAACGAACGGCGTAAGGGAGGCTTTTTTGGGGTGAAAAGGCCCGAGGCGAACCAAAGTTGTTACCAGTTATCCACGGATTACTGACCACTACAGGATGTGGTCCTTCGCCGCGGAGACCACAACGGATGGGATTGCAGGCAATATCCGTCAATGCGTTTGTGGTGAGGAAGTCGTTAATTTTCCCGCGAATTTTGGCTTGCCGGGGCAGCCGAAACCTTGCCCCGAGGGGAAAACCGCAAAAGCCGGGGAAAACGCCGGTTTTTACCTCTGAAAACGCGATGGGAGGCCGCTTTTCAGCGCAAACCGGCCGTCGCCGCCGTTACGGCCAGGTCACGAAGCGGTGACGTATCGGAAACATCCACACGGCAACCCGGCGGGGCCTTTTCTTCGCTCGTAAATCGTCGCGGGGTGGCGTCCTGCAAAAAGCAGGACACCGGCTTTCGGCGCCGAAACCCGCACGGGGCGATTGCATCCGCAGCGGTGGTGCCGGAGACGATCTCCGGACGGATAAAACTCATCGGCGTCGACTGCGGCGCCGTGCGGCTCCCGCTGCGCGCGCTCACCGAGCGCGACGAAGCGAGCCTGCGCGAGGGCGCGCCGGGCAGGTCGGGTCGAACCCCGCGGCCGGACAGAATCACCGGGATTCCCCTCCCCCCCAAAAAAAAGGGCGGCCGCACGCGCGCGGCCGCCCCGAAACCGAACAAGGCCGGCGTCGGTCAGAACTTCAAGCGGATCCCCGACTGGACCTGCCACCGCGAGGCGGCCGTGTCGTTCGCGACGGTCGGGAGACCGTCGGCCGTCACGTAGTTGTAGACGTATTGATTGGTCGCCGCATCGAAGGTCGTGCTGCCCAACGCCCGGCGATAGGCAAACGGGATCTCCTCGAGGCGGCCGAAGCGCTTGTCGAAGAGATTGGCGAAGTTGATCACGTTCACAAACAGCTCCGAGTAGAGCCGGCGGAACAGGGGAATCGTCTGCGTGACCTTCAGATCCATCGTGGCGACCCATGGCGAGCGCTCGCTGTTGCGCGGCACCACGCGGCCCGCGTAGTTGTTCAGGCCATTGGCCGCGGCAAACGCGAAGAACGCGTCGCGCTGGGTCGGATTGGTCCAGCGCACCTTCGGGTCGGTCGGACCCGTGGGCACGTAGTAGAGATCGTTGAACGAGAAACCGTCGCCGTTGGCGTCACCGAAAAACACCCAGGAATACGGCCGGCCGGTCCGCGCCTCGAAGATGGCCGAGACGGTGGTCGGGAAACGCTTCACGAACTCGAAGCGCTTCGTGAAGATGCCGACGATCTTGTCGTCGATGTTGTAGTTGGAGGTCGCCGCGACGTCCTCGTTGGAGTTGACCAGCGCACGACCGTTGAAGTTCGACTGGGCGACGGACGAGGTCATCGGCGTCACTTCCGTGTAGTCGCTGCGCGTCCAGGCCAGCGAGGCGGACCAGTTGTTCTTCCACGGCTTCGAGAGCCGCAGCGTGGTGTCCCAGCCGCCACCCTTGCTGGAGTTGGTGAGGTAGAACACGTCGGCGAAGCGCGGGTCGCGGTAGTTGGCGGGATTCGTATACGGGTTGCTCGCGCTGGTGCCGCGGCTGGTGTTGGTGCCAGCGACGGCACCGCCGGCGAAGAGCGCGCGGCCGTCGGGGAGGACGCCCGTCTGCCGCAGGTTGAGATTGGTGACGAAGGGCATCTGATCCGTCTGCGAGGCGCTGAATTCGGCCGTGAGCACGAGGCCGCCGAAGGGCAGCGTGTGGTCGAGCGCGAGGCTGCCCTTCCAGGTGAGCGGCGTCTTGAAGTCGGGATCCGTCACGTTGATCACCGGGATGCCGCCGGTGCCCGTGGATGTGCCGGGATTGCTGTTGAAGGTGGCATTGGTCACCGTCTGGCGCGCCACGACTCCACGATTTGAATACGCGTTCGAGAGCCAGACGAGGGGGTTGCGGCCCTGGAACAGCCCGGCGCTGCCGCGAAGCTGCGTGCGGCGCGACGCGGGAAGCTGATAGGTGAAGCCGAAGCGCGGCGCGACGACGCTGTTGCCGTCGGGATTCGAGGTCGAGGGCATGCCGAAGGCCTGTTGGAAGATCGCCTCGCTGTAGGTGCCGGCGTTCGGAATGGCCTTGGGCGCATCGGGCATCACCAGTTGCTCATAGCGGAGACCGCCGATGAGCGTGAGGCGGTCGTTCGGCTTCCAGGTGTCCTGCAGGTAGAGGGCGAGCATGCCGGTCTCGAACCGGGCGATGGCGTCGTCGATCGTCGCCCCCGGCGCCAGCAGCGTGCGGAGCAGCGTGGCCGGCGTGCCGGCCTGCCAGGCCGCCAGGTTCGCGAAGGTGAACTGGCCGATATAGGCCTGCACAAACTTGTTCAGCACCTTGCGATTCTCCCAATCGAAACCGCCCACCAGCGTGTGCGCGCCGAGCGAGTATTCGGCATTGCCGGCGAGCGTCTCGGTCTCGGTCGTGATCTCGTTCAACTGGCGCGAGAACTCGGTGCCGAGGCGGACGGAGCCGTTGGTGATGTTGGTGTTGTTGTCGCGCCGCGCGCCCGAGACGCCGTTGATGATGACCTCGGGGAAGACGGCCGGGCTGCGGGAAGCGGGCGAGCCGTCGTAGTCGCTGAACGACGCGGAGAACTCCGTGCGCAGGTTGGGCGACCAGGTGTTGAAGAGCTGGCCCGTATAGCTTTTCGTGATACGGAACTGGTCATACCAGTAGCTGCTGAACGAGGTGGTGGTCGTGCCGCCGAAGCTGGAGAAGATGGTGTCGCCGCCCTCGTTCTCGCGGTAGGTGAAGCTGAAGCGGTGATCGGGCGTGATGTTCCAGTCGAGCTTGGCGAGGTAGGTCTTCTGCTCGACCGCGCTCGAGGGATCGAAGCCGCCCGGCGCGAAATTCAGCGCCTGCGCCCGGGAGGTAATCGCCGTCAAATCCGCCGCGTTCGGCACAAAGAGCTGATCGGGCGGCAGCGTCGTGCGCTTGAACTCGTCGTAGCTCAGGAAGAAGAACAGGCGATCCGGAATGATCGGGCCGCTGACCCAGGCGCCGAGGTTCTTCTCCTCGAAGGTGTCCTTGACCCCCGTCACCGGGTGCTCGCGGCGGAAATCCTGGTCGGTGAACTCGTAGTAGACCCCGCCGTGGAACGTGTTGCCGCCGGACTTGGTGACGGCGTTGAGCAGCGCGCCGGTGAAGCCCGCGCGGCGCACGTCGACGGGGTTGAGCTCGACATTGAGCGCCTGCATCGCCTCGAGCGGGATCGGGCTGCGCACGGAAGAGAAGCCGTTGCCGTTAAGGCCGAACGAGTCGTTCGCCTGCACGCCGTCGATCAGGAAGGAGTTGTAGCGGAAGTTCTGCCCCTGCGCGCTGAGCTGGCCGCCCTGATCGAGCGAGAGCAGCGCGAGGCGGGGATCGAGGCGGGCCACGTCCTGCACGTTGCGGCGGACGGAGGCGGTGTTTTCGATTTCCTGCTCGTTGAAGTTCGACGTGGTGCCGAGCTGGCCGGCGCCGAAGGTGAGGTCGCGCGTGTCCGAGACGCGAAAGGCCTCCATCACCACCGTATCGGCAGCGAGGCTGAAGCCCAGATCCGTGGCGGCGCCGAGCTCGAGGTAGACATCGTTGCGCGTTTCCGCTCGCAGCGTGCTGCCGGCGGCGGTGATGGTGTAGGGACCTCCGGGACGCAGGCCGGAGAGGTTGAACTGCCCGTTCTCGCGCGTGGTGGTGGCCGTCTTGGTGGCGGTCGGTTCGTGCAGGACCGTAACGGTGGCGCCGCCGACCGGCGCCCCTTGTTTGTTTGTCACCGTGCCGCTGATGGCCGACGTCGTGAGGCCCTGTCCGAAAACACTGCTCGCCAGCGCCAGACTCAGCGCGACGAGCCCGCCCAATGCCCGTTTTTTAAGGAAGGATAATTTCATGGTTGTTGTAGCTTGGTTGGTTGGTGTCGGCGTTGCCGTCGGCATCCTGGAGGGTGCCAGCAAGAGCCCGGCCAAAATTGCAGTCAAGCCAGAGGCCACACCGCCGGCGGTCTGTCGCTGATTCGTCACGCGACGGAGGCACGCGCCGGCCGGGACGAAGCCCGCTCGCCGGAGCGACCCCGGGCTCGAATAAAAAACGCCGCGCCCCGGGAAGGGCGCGGCGTGGGAGCCGAAGGATTCGGCGCAAACTTATTCCAACTCGCGCTCAAGATGAGCCGATTGGTCGCAAGATGAGCCGATTGGTAGCGGAACGGCTTCCCGTTCCGTGACGGAGCCGAAGCGGCTCCGCTACGAAAGCAGTCTCATCTTGAAAGCGAGGTGGACTCAGAACTCGATCCGCGCTCCGACCTGGATGCGCCAGCGGCTGTCCGTGTTGTTCACCAGGATGGCCGAGTTGGCCGGGAGGATCACGTTGCCGGAGGCGTTGAAGGTCGTGGCGCTGGGCGCGATGACGATCCGGCCGGCCGCATTATACGAGGCGCCCGGGACATTGCGGACGATGCCGGTGTTGATGGCATTGGTGTGCGTCTCGACATGATTGAACAGGTCGGTCGAGAGCCAGGAACCGAAGTTCATGAAGTCGAGGAACAGCTTCACCTTCACCGGGCCGACCGTCGGAATCTCCTGCTGGAAACGCAGGTCGAGCCGGTTCTGCCAGGGCTGGAGATGGGAGTTCTTCTGCGCATAGCCGCCCGCATACTTGCCCAGCCCGCTCTGCTCGAAGAACCGCAGGTAGCCGGCGAGCTGCGCGGCGTTGAGCGTCGAGAAGTCGAAACGCGCATCCGTGCCGCCCGTCGGCACGGCGACGAGATCGTTGCTGGCGAAGCCGTCGGTGTTGAGGTCGGTCGTGTAAACCCAGCTATACGGGCTGCCCGAGCGCCCCTCGTAGAACAGCGAGACCGTGGACTTCAGATCGCGCCAGTATTTGAATTCCTTGGTCACGCCGGCGATCACGCGGTCGCGGATTTCGAAGTCGGAGCGGGCGGTCTCGACCGCGCCCTGGTTGAACACCGCGTTGAACTGCCAGGTCGAACCCGCGGTGGAGCTGCCCATGTTCTGGGCCTCCTTGGAATTGCCGCGGGTGTAGGCGGCGTTCCAGCCCCAGCCCTTGCGAATCGGGCGATCCAACTGGATCGACCAGTAGCGGGAGCCGCCTTCCTTCACATTGCGCAGCCGGAGGACATTCTGGAAGCCGGCGATGCGCGGCTGGGCGGCGGCATTGCCCGCAAAACGCTGCCGGCCGTCGGCGCCGACGGTGGTCGGGCGGAGGTTCAGGTTGTCGATGAACAGGGCCTGCCGGTTGTCGGTGTAGATGTATTCCAGCGTCAGGTTCGCCCCGAGCGCGGCGAGCTTGTGATCGAGCGCGAGATTGCCGCGCAGGATGGTGGGCAGCTTGAGGCCCGGCTGGGTGAGGCTGATCGCGGAAGCCGCGGCCGGCGGCGCGGTCGGCGAGGTGCCCACCGGGTTGGCCGGATCGAATCCGGTGCGCAGATACGTCGCCAGGTTCGGCGCCGCCGGGGTCGACGTCGCGGTCAGCGCCTGCCCGAACCGCCCGACCCCTGTGCCACCGTAGGCGTTGGAAATCCAGACCCAGGGATTGCGACCCAGGATGACGCCGAGGCCGCCGCGAATCTGGGTGGTGCGCTCGTCATCGAGCGCGAGATTGAAACCCGCACGCGGCGCGAGCAGCGAGGTGCCGTCGATCGTCCCGGCGTTGGTGAGGCCGAAGGCGTTGCGGAACGCGACGTTCTCCGTCGGCGGGATGGCGCTCCCCATCCAGTCGTAGCGCAGGCCCAGCGTGAAATTGAACCGGGGGGAAAGCTCCGTTTTCACCTGGCCGAAGATCGCGGTCTGCTCGAATTCGCTCACGTCGGCGATCGGGAAGCCCGTCTGCACCAGCGCGCGGGTGAAGGCGAACGGCGTGTCGGCCACGAAGTTCGCCACGTTGGTATATCCAAGAACACCATACGAACTCTGCCGGAACAGATTGAGGAAGCCGGCCTCCTCGCGATCCATGCCGCCGGTGAACGTGAAGCGGCCCATCGTGTAGTCGGCGCTGGCGCTGTAGGTCTCGGTCTGGACGTTGATCCTGTTGCCGTGGCGGCTGTTTTCCGTGCCGAAGACGACGACGCCGTTGGGCACCGCCGCACCGGTGTTGGCATCGATGCCGGGCACGCCGTAGATACGCACCTCGGGGAAGGTCACCGGCGAGATGGAGTCCTGCAGCAGGTCGATCTTCGAATACGCGAGCGACGTCTTCAGATTCGGCGACCAGTTGCTGAAGATCTGGCCCGCCCAGACTTCCTCGGTCCGCTCCGTGGCGTAGAAATTCGAGGTCAACGCGGCGATACGGCCGATGGTCGGCGCGCCGGTCAGCGCGGCGCCGCCGGAGAAGTTGAACGAATTCAACCCGCCGAAGCTCGGCTGCGAGCCCACGGTGTCGCTGAACCGGACGGTCATGCGATGCTCGGGCGTGATGTTCCAATCGAGCTTGAGGAGGCGCTTCTCCTCCGTGGTGGTGTTGGCGCCGCCGGCGATGGAGCCGAAGTTCGGGCTGCCGCCCGCGGAGCTGGCGATCTGCGAGATCCGAGTGTTGATCGTCGTCAGGTCCGCCGCGTTCGGCACAAAGATCGGCGAGACGGACACGCTGTTGCGCTCATACTTGTCGTAGTTGGCGAAGAAGAAGAGGCGGTTCTTCCAGAGCGGTCCACCGAGGGTGAAGCCCTTGGTCTCCTCCTCCGAGAACTGCCGGTTGCCGGCGTTGGCACCCACGATGTCGCGCCCCTGCAGGTCGTCGTTCGTGAGGATGTAGTAGGCCGAACCGTGGAATTGATTCGTGCCGCTGCGGGTCGCGGCGTTGACCGAGGCACCGCTGAAGCCGCTGCGGCGCACGTCGTAGGGCGAGAGGTCGACGCTGAACTGCTCCAGCGACTCCATCGCGAACGGGTTGTTGACCGAAAAGAGGCCCGACGCATTCAAACCGAACGAGTCGTTGATCCGCGCGCCGTCAACCGAGATGCTATTGAAGCGGTTGTTCATGCCGAGCGCCGTCATGCGATCGAAACCGGAACGCGACGTGACGTAGGGATTCGTCTTCATCAGGTCCGCAAACGCGCGACCCAGCGTGGGCTGCGACTCGATGCGCATCAGGTCGAGGGTCGTGCCGGATCCGGCGGCCGCCGAGTCGAGATCGCCGCGCGACGCCGTCGCGACAAAGCGCTCCATCTGCACGACGCTACCCTTGAGGGTCAACGTCACTTCGACCTCCGCGCCCAGCTCCGTCAGGATGTCGTTCGCGGTGGCGGCGGTGTAATTGGTCGCGTTGGCCGACACCGTGAACGGGCCGCCAACCGGCAGGCCGCGCACCGCAAAACGACCGAACTGATTCGTCACGGCGTTGGAAGTCGCGTTCGTCGGCACATGCACGACCGTCACGGCGGCACCCACGACCGGGCCGCCCCCGGTATCGCGCACCAGGCCGGTGATACCGGCACTGACCACTTGGGCGCGCAACGCGACACCGGTGAGGCTGAGGGCGAGCGCCAGACCAAGCGCCAAGAGCCTGCAGGGCGTCCGTTTCGTCATGGAGGATAATTTCATAGGTGTTGTAGCTTGGTAGGATTGGGTGTCGGTGGCCGTCGGGATTTACGGAGAAGGCCACCAAGAGCCCGCAGAATTCGCAGTCAAGCCATAGGCTGGCGCGGGGCGCGAGTTGTCTCCGGTTTGTAACGTCTCGCCAGACGCCGAGTAAGAGGACGCCAAAAAGTTCCCGCCCGTGATGCACGTTGCACGATGGCGCGCGGCGTGTCGCGCACCTTGCACGAATAAAGTTACGGGCCCGCTTATCGGGGAAATTCCGCACGAAAATATAAAACGCCTCCTGCGATAGGCTTGAGCCGACTCCGATGGTCGTTGGCACGGGTCGAGGTAGAGGAGCGGTAAGCCACGAACGGCAACTTCAACCCAATCCACCCTCCTCCCCCATGATCACGCAGGCTCCCTTCTCCTCCCCCTCCCACAAAACCGCCCGCACGCCCAGTGAGCGCGCCGCCCGCGCGGCCGTGTCGCACCAGGAGGCGAAACACGACGCGGAGCTCGTCCGCCGCTTCAACGGCGGCGACGAAGCCGCGTTCGTGGAAATCATGACGCGTTACCGCGAGAAGATCTTCTCCGTCGCCCTCGCGCTGTTGCGCAACCGCGCCGACGCCGAGGAGATCGCGCAGGACACCTTCATCCGCGCCCACCGGGGCCTCGCGCGCTTCCGCGGCGACTCCTCGCTCGCCACCTGGCTGCATCGCATCGCCGTCAATCTCGCGCGCAACCGCTACTGGTATTTCTTCCGCCGCCGCCGGCACGCCACCCTCTCGCTCGACTGCGCCCTGAGCGATCAAAGCGATGCCACCTTCGCGGATCTGGTCGCCACCGACGCCCCGAGCCCGGCGCGCGAGGCGGCCACCAGCGAGTTCTCGGCCTTGGTCTCGACCTGTATGGAGAAACTCGATGCGCGCCACCGCGAGATCCTCACGCTCCGCAACCTCCTCAACCGCTCCTACGACGAGATCGCCCAATCGCTCGGCATCAACGTGGGCACGGTGAAGAGCCGCATCGCCCGCGCCCGCGGCAACCTCCGCGCGCTCCTCGTCGAGGCGTGCCCGGAATTCTCGCCGGACGCCTCGCCTTCCGACTGGTTCGAGCCGAACCGCTCCTCCGGTCGCCTCGAGGTCGCCGCCGCCTGAGGCCCGACTCACCGCCCGCCCGCGCCGCCCTTTCCCGGCAGCTCAGGGCTGCGTCGCTGCCGCGACGCGGCCCTGTTTTTTTCCGCCCTCCGGCCGGCCCGGCACGCGCGTCACGTGCAACGTATTACGTTACAGTGTATCCATTTTTTGATGCTAGTTTATCGTGATGGTCTCGATTTTCGGGGCATGCACTCATCGCCCAGTGTCACGTGATACGTGACACTTGACGGGGCGGGAGCTCCGGGCGCCCCGGCGGGCGGCGGGGAAGGCCGGGGCGCTGCCGCCTTGTTTTTTGGCGGGCGGTGCGCTCACTCTCGCACTCGTGTCCACTCCGGCCCCGCTCACGGTCTCGCGCCTGGCGGCGCGGCGCTTCCTCCGCCACGCCCTGGCGCTCGACGCGCCCCTGCCCGACCTCGGCGCCGCGCTCGACCGGTTCGGCTACGTGCAGATCGATCCGATCAACATCTGCGGGCGGATGCACGACCTCATCCTGCGCCACCGCGTCGCCGGTTACCGCGAGGGCGACCTGATGCGGTATCTGCATGGTGGAGACGACAACCGGCCGGCGATGGCGGCGCCGGCGGGTGCGGCCGCCACCGGACCGGCGGGCCGACCCTCGCTGCCGGCGGACCAGCGCCGGGCCTTCGAACACCACATGCCCGGCACGGGCATCCTCGTCGCGTTTCCGCTGGAGGCGTGGCCGCACCTGCTCGGGGCGATGCGCGGCTGGTCGCTCGGCCGCGGGGCGTGGGCCGGCCGGCTGACGCCGCGCGAAGCCGCGCTCGCCGACACGCTGCTGGCGGAGATTGCGGCACGCGGGCCGCTGGGGTCGGAGGATTTCGACGACCCGCGCCGCGGCCGCCGGGTCTGGGGCGCGGCCACGCTGGTGAAGGCCACGCTGCAAAAGCTCTTCTTCCACGGCCGCGTGCTCATCGCCCAGCGCGTGCGCAACCGCCGCCGTTACGATCTGCCGGAGCGGGTGCTGCCGGCGGCGGTGCGATCGGCCGCCCAACCCTCCGCCGCCGAAACGACCCGCTGGCTCGCGTTGCTGAAGCTCCGCCAGCGCCGGCTCGTCATGCTCAAGAAGGACGAACTCCCACGCGTGGCGGATGCCGTGCAGCCGGTCGCCATCGCGGGCTGCCCGCCGCTCTTCTGCCTGCGCGAGGACGCGCTCCGCCTGACTTCGTGGGCCGACGAGCGCGCGGAGGCCGGCGCACCCGTCACCCTCCTCGCGCCGCTCGATCCCTTGATCTACGATCGGCGCGTCACCGCCGCGTTGTGGGATTTCGACTACACGTGGGAGGCCTACACGCCGCCGCGCCAGCGCGTGCGCGGCTACTATGCGCTGCCCGTGCTCGCCGGCACGGAGATCGTCGGCCATGTCGACCCCAAGGCCGATCGGCCGACCCGCCGGCTCCGCGTCGTTTCCCGGCGGATACGCCGCGGCCACAAGGTCGCCGGCGCCGTGCGGGACCTCGCCCGCTGGCTCGGGCTCCGGCATTAGGCCGGCGGCTGGCCGGCCGGGGTTCAGCCGAGCCGCGCCAGCACCTTCGGCAGCAGGAGCGGCGGCAGATCGCGGAGTTGCGCCAGCAGCCCGTCGTGATCGAACAACCGGATGTTGTGCTGGGCGGCATACATGCGGGCGTCGGTGGAAAAGCCCGCCGGAGCCACGAACCAGCCCGTGCCGACACCGTCGGCGGTCAGCGTGCCGAGAAGCTCCCGCACGCGCTTCGCCGGCACCACCCCGGCGCTGCCGGCCGCGCAGCACACCAGCACTTGCGGCTGCGGTTCGCCCGCCCGACGCAACACCACATCCTTGTCGCCGCCCGCGGGCTCGAGTGCCGCCGCATAGCCGTCCGCCTCGGCCAGCGCGGCCACCAGCGCGCAAACGCGCGCTTTCGGCCACGCCAGAAGTTCGGCGGCCGAGGGCAGGCCGCTGGCGGCATCGGAAATCCGCGCCGCAATCGTGGATCGCGACACCGGCGCCGCCCGCGGCTTCCGCTTGCGCCAGACCAGCCAGAAAAGCCCCAACGCGACCGCACCGCCTCCGCCGATCGCGCACAACACCAGCCAGCGCGCCGCCAGCAGGCTCGAGCCCAGCGCCACCTCCCCCACCGAGGGTCGCGGGGCCGACGGCGCGCCGTCCGCCACCGCGGGTGCCGCGGCCGGCGCGGCGGGCTCCAGCGGACGGCTCGCCAGCAGGTCACGGATCTCGCGCACCGCGGCGATCACGCGGGCCCGATAGGTGTCGCCCTCCTGCGCCTTCATCAGATCCACTGCCCCGACGAGCGTGCCACTGGCGGAAATGACCATCAGCGCGGGATACGTCGTCACCCCGTAGAGTTCCCGCAGCCGGCTGTTCTGCTCCCGCAGTTCCGGCGCAATCGGCGAACGGGTCGCAAACTCGAGCCGCAGGAACACAAAATCGGCGGTGAACGCGTTGACGAAATCGGGATGGAACTCGACGTCGGTTTGAAACTGCTTGCTGCCCGGCGACCAGTCCGGACCCGAGAACAAAACGAGAATCCGCGCGCGCCGGCGGCGGGCCTCGTTGACCGCGTCCTCGTATTTCGAGAGCCAGAAGTCCACCGGCGCCTCCGGTTTCTTCACGGTCGTGGCCGTCGGCGGACCGGGTCGCGGCCGCGGGGCCGGCCAGGGCTGCTTCGTCGAAAAATCCAGCTTCTCCACGCGCCCGTTCTCGAGCGTCACCTGGCCTTGCGGGTAGTTGAGGATCTCCTTCGTGCCTGAGATCGACTGGCCGGTCGGCCAGCCGTAGGCGTCGATCACCGCTTCCTTGGTCGCGCCGGGACCCGCAATCGGCCGCGCATCCGCCGCGCGCAGCGACCCGGCCGCGGAAACGAGGAGCCACAGGAGAAGATAGATTGCGCGCGCGGGCACGCCCACTCCCATCGCCCCATTGCCGCGGGATGGCAACGCCAAGCTCGTCGGGTCTCGTGTGAGCGGGATGCGGCCCGCGCCGAGGACCGCGGTCCACCCGCTTCACTGCATCGTCATCAACGCCGTGTAGGTCTCGATGCCGTCCCAGAGGAACTGCACCTGCACGTTTTCGTTCTCCGCGTGCTGGTTGTTGTCCGCGTTCACGATCGGCACCGTCAGCAATTTCGTGCCGAGCATTTCCTCGATGGTGATGAGCGGCAGCGTGCCGCCGAGCGAGGGCAGCAACACCACGGGATACTCCACCGTCGATTGCACCGCGGCGACGACCGCCTGCGCGATCGGCGCATCCAACGGCGTGCGCTGCGCGTTGGTGCCGCCGGATTTCTTTTCGATCCGAATGATCCGCGGGTGGGTCGTGCGCTCGGCGTCGGTCGGATCGCGGTCGAGCACGTGCCAGCCGCGGGCTTTGATGTGCGCGACAACCTTGGCCACCTGCCGCGCGGCGTCGTTCCCTGGCACCAACCGGAGGTCGAGCGTGGCGCGGGCGATCGTGGGAATCACGTTGGCGGCGAGGGGCCCGACGTTGGCGCCCTGGATGCCGTTGATGTTGAGGGTCGGCAGCGCAAAGCCCTCGAACAGCGAGCGGCCGGGCACCTCGGCGCGGGCGAGTCCGAGGTCGCACCGCAGAGCGTCCTCGACCGATGGAATCGCGGCCACCGCGCGCTGCTCCGCCGGCGTCGGCGGAATCACGTCGTCATAAAAACCCTTCACCTGCACGCGCCCTTCGTCGTCCTTCATCGATGCGAGCAGGTTCACGAGCAGTTGCGAGGGATTCGGCGCCCAGTTGCCATAGTTGCCGCTGTGCAGCGGCCGCTTCGGGCCGAAGACCGTGAGGTGCAGGTTCACGTCGCCGCGCACGCCGAACACGACCACTTTCTTCCCCGACGGATGGCACGGCCCGTCGAGTATGATCCAGAGATCGGCGCGCAACGCCTCCCGGTGCGCGGTGATGAGCTCGCGCAGGTTCGGCGAGCCCACCTCCTCCTCACCATCGAAGAAAAATTTCAGGTTGGCCGTCGGCGCGGCGCCGGTCGCGATGAGGGCCGAGTAGGCGTTGAGCGTCGCCATGACGCCCGCCTTGTCGTCCGCGCTGCCGCGGCCGGTGAGCCGCCACGCCGGATCGACGCGGTCGCCGGACTTCCAGCCCGCGACGATTCGGCCGCCCTGCTCCACCGGCCCGGTGACGAACTTCGGTGCGAACGGCTCCCAGCCTGGCGCCCATTGCGCGGGATTCACCGGCTGGCCGTCGAAATGCGCGTAGAGCATGATCGTGCGCGTGGCGCCCGGCACCTTCACCTCGCCGTAAACGACGGGGTTGACGTTGGGCGCGGCGACGGTGAGCAGCCGCGCGTCGATGCCGCGGCGCTTCATCATCGCGACGATGAAATCCGCGTTGCGGCGGATGTTCGCGCGATCGACGGTCATGTTGGGGATCGCGAGCAGCTCGCGATACTCGTCGATCACCTCGCGCTCATGCGCGACGCGCCACGCGCGGACTTTTTCCTGCAGCGCCGTCGCACCGAAGGCAGGACTGGCGACGAGAAACAAGGCGACTCCGAGCACGGCACAGCAGCGGGAAAGCATGCCGGGCGTTTCGCACGGCGCGCTGCGCACGGCAAGGCTCATCCCGGCGGCGGTGAGTTCAGACCGAATGAACAAAATAGACAGAATTTCCAAACGCCGGACCACGAAGCTTCCTCATTTTGTCCATTCTGTTCATTCTGTCGAAACTCCGTGGCCTTCTGCCGGTTGGCAGTAGGCCAGCTCGCTTGCGAGCGCTCCGGTCGCTGAGCGCTCGCAAGCGAGCTGCCTACAACTGCAGGCGCGCTTCACCGCCAACTCGGTGATGCGCCCAAACTCCGCCGCCACCCACTTTCCGCTTTCCTCGGTCGATCACCGCCGTAGTGTTCGTTTGTTCATGCCCACCGCCACTTCCGATCTCGATCTGCGGCTGAAGCGCACCTTCGGCTACAGCACGTTTCGTCCGCTACAGCGGGAGATCTGCGAGGCGTCGCTCGCCGGGAAAGACGTGTTCGCCCTGCTGCCGACGGGTGGCGGCAAGTCGCTTTGTTTCCAGCTCCCCGCGCTCGCGCGCGATGGGCTGACGGTCGTGGTGTCGCCGCTGATCGCGTTGATGAAGGATCAGGTCGACGCACTCCAGGCGAGCGGCGTCGCGGCGACGTTTCTCAATTCGAGTCTCGACGCCGACGAGGCGCGCTCGCGGCTGCGCGGGCTGCATCGCGGCGACTACAAACTGCTCTACGCCGCGCCCGAGCGGCTGATGCTCGAGGGCTGGGATGAGAATCTGAAGAAGTGGAACGTGACCTGCCTCGCCATCGACGAGGCGCACTGCGTGTCGGAGTGGGGCCACGATTTCCGCCCGGAGTATCGCCAGCTCGCGAAGCTGCGCGCGGCCATGCCCGACGTGCCGGTGATGGCGCTGACCGCGACGGCGACGGCGCGCGTGCGCACCGACATCATCACGCACCTCAAGCTGCGCGAACCGGAGATCTTCGTCGCGAGCTTCAACCGCCCGAACCTCACCTACCGCGTCGTGCCGAAGGATCAGCCGGCGAAGCAGATCATCGACTTCGTGCGGAAGCGGGAGAGCGAGAGCGGCATCATCTATTGTGCGAGCCGCGCCACCGCCGAGCGCGTGGCGGAGGCGCTGGCCGGGCGCGGTTTTTCCGCGAAGCCGTATCACGCCGGACTCGAAGCCGGTGAACGCGCGCGCAACCAGGAGGCGTTTCTCCGCGACGACACGCGGATCATCTGCGCGACGATCGCCTTCGGCATGGGCATCAACAAGCCCAACGTCCGCTGGGTCATCCACCACGATCTGCCGAAGAACATCGAGGGCTACTATCAGGAGACGGGGCGCGCCGGCCGCGACGGGCTGCCGGGCGACTGCCTGCTGCTCTTCAGCGCAGGCGACATCGCGAAGCAGACGCATTTCCTCGACGAGATCACCGACGCGCAGGAGTTGCAGATCGCCCGCGCGCAGCTCCGCCAGATCGTGCACTACGCGGAAAACGCGTCGTGCCGCCGCGCCGAGTTGCTGGAATATTTCGGCGAGAAATTCCCGCTCGATAACTGCGGCGCGTGCGACAACTGCGCCGAGCCGCGCGAGACCTACGATGGCACGATCGTCGCGCAGAAATTTCTCTCGTGCGTGTATCGGATCGCGCAGAACAGCCGCTTCGGCGTGGGCATGAACCACATCATCGAAGTGCTCACCGGCGCCGACACGGAAAAGATCCGCCGCTGGGGTCACGAGCGGCTGACGACCTACGGGATCGGCGGCGAGTTGAACCGGCCGCAATGGGCGCAGGTCGGCCGCGAGTTGATCCGGCTCGGGTATGTCGCGGTGGCCGAGGGGGAGTTCGCCACGCTCGAGCTGACCGAGTCAGGGATGAGCGTATTGAAAGCGCGGACACCGATCACGCTGACGAAGGCGATGGACCTGCCGAAGGCGAAGCGCGCGAACGTGCGGCGCGCAGGCGACATCGCGTGCGACGAGATTCTCTTCGTGCGCCTGCGGGCGTTGCGCAAGGAACTGGCCGACGATCGCCGCGTGCCGGCCTATATCGTGTTTGGCGACACGACGCTCCGCGCGATGGCGCGGCACTACCCGGAGAGCGTCGACCAGATGGACGGCATCCCCGGCCTCGGCGAAAAAAAGCGCGCCGAATTCGGCGAAGCCTTTGCCACCGAAATCGCGGATTACCTGAAAACGAATTCGCGCATGGCGTTCGAGTAGAAGGAAACCGCTGATGCTCGCTGATGGCCTCGGCGCAATGGCGCCGAGGAACCCACTCCAACGCGGCGCCATTGCGCCGCACGAAATTAGCGTCCATTAGCGGTTTTCTCCGAATTCATGATCTCCCCCGACGACAGCATGCTCGCGACGCTCAGCCGGATCGGCACGATCGCGCCGGAGGTCATCGAGCTGTTCGATTATCTCGAGGACACACCGCTCTGGATGAAGGACGAGGCGGGCCACTACGAGTGGGTCAACGTTTCCTTTCTCCTCAATTTCGGCGTGAAGACGCGCGCGGAAATCATCGGGCGCACCGACTACGATTTCTGCGGCGTCGTGCTGGCGAACCAATACCGGATCGACGACGAGCGCGTCCTGCGCGGCGAAAAAATCCTCTCGCGCATCGAGCTCGTCGGGCGTTTCGACCACACCGCGCGCTGGTGCGTGACTTCGAAGGTCCCGCTGCGCGACGCGAAGGGCCGGATCGTCGGCACCGCCGGCGTCACGCGGCCGCTCAGCGCACGCGAGGCCAACGAATCCGCGCCCACGCCGACCGATTCGCCGCTCAGTGTCGCGATTCGCTTCATCAGCCAGCACTACGCCGATCGGATCACGAACGACGATTTGGCCAAGGTGTGCGGGCTCTCCGTGCGGGCCTTCGAGCGTCAATTCCAAGCCGCCTACAACACCTCGCCGCACGATTACATCCGCGGCCTGCGCGTGCGGATGAGCTGCAGCGCGCTGGTGTTTTCCCGGAAATCGCTGGCAGAGGTGGCCACGGAATTCGGCTTCGCCGACCAGAGCCATTTCACGAAGGAATTTCGGAAATTCATGTCCGAAACGCCGCGGGCGTATCGGACGCGTTATCAGCAGCGGTAACGGCGGCATTTCACCCCGACGCCCGCGCCCGAGCCGCGGCGAGACGTGGCGCGAGAGCGGCGGCGTCCCCCGGCAGCGACGCTCCCGCCATCTCCAGCAACGCACCCATCGCCGCGAGTTCGCCCCGGTATTGCCGTCCGCGCTGCGCGAAACTGCGCCGGTCCTTCGTGCAGACGAGCGTCTGCGGGGAGCCGGTTCGCTCCGTGACGTGCGTCATGTCCAACCCATCCCGCTGGATCTGCCCGTGCAAATGCTGGCGCCGATCCTGCCGCACGCGGAACCGATGCACCTGCGCGATCGGATCGCGCACGAACACCTCGAGCTCACGGCAATCGGCGCACCTGCACGACACTTTCACATTCTGCCGCCAGTCGCGCGGAGGCTCCGGCGGAAACTCGCTGCGCTCGATCAGAAAACGCGCGCAATGCACCCATAGCGCGAGATTCGCGCCGTCACGCAGCAGCTCCCGCCCCGCCGCCGCCGCGTGCACCGTCGCCAGCGCCGGCACTACGACCGCGACCGGATCGAACACACCGGTTTTGGCGGCCACCGCGCGGGCCGTCGCTGCGCGCAGCCCGTCCGCCTGGAGCATTTCGAGCGCGCTCAACATCGCCGCGACCAGCGCCGGCGTCCCGGCCGATGCCGGCTGGGAAGCGGCGAGTCGCGCCCAGGAAGAATCCTCTGACTCGCGCGGCTCACCCAGTTTTCCGAATCCGGCAACGACCCGAGACAAGCGGAGGGGACAAGCGGAGGGGGTCAGGTGTTGGGGTTTGGGAGACAAGCGGAGGGGGTCAGGTGTTGGGGTTTGGGGTTGAAGGAACAGCGACTGAGTCCGGCGTGGGTCCGCCACCTCGATCCCGAACTGGTCCGAAAGCTCCAATTTACCCCAAGCCCCAAAGCCTGACCCCGTCCGCATTTTTCTTTCGTCGTGGGAGAATTTGTCGTCATTTTGGCGCGCGAAAAAAGAGGCGAATCATCGGACCAGTCCGGCAGCTTCTTCGATGAGTGAGTGATCAAATGCCGAGGCGTAGGCGTCGAGAGTGCGGGCGGGAATACGCAGCTTCTTCGCGAGCTTGCGCCAAGCGGCCACCGCCGAAAATACCTCGCGCACGATGGCTCTCGCTGCCGCCGGCTTCAGCCCAAAACGCGGGGCGGCAGCGAGGGCGGCGTCAATGCTCGGCTCGTCCTGATTCTCCGTAATGGCGGTCTTCGGCAGTTGGGCACGCTCGATCTCCGGGACGGGATTCAAGTCGTAGGCGGGCGAGAGCGACCACTTCCCGGGCGTGCGCATGAGGAAGCCGTGATTGCGCAGGTGGTCGTCGTAGTTGCTCGCCAGCAGCGAAAACACGAGCCGCCGCCAGAGTTCGCGGAGATCGCCCGCGGTGTCGTCGCCGAACTGGCGAATGCCATCGGCGAGCAGCGTGTAGGCGCCAGGCTCGTCGGGGGGCAGTCCCAGCAGGCTGCTGGCCGAGAGAAACGGCAAGCGTTGCGCACCC
>Ga0163144_10006694_pt1 | contig 25374 bp, 19 predicted proteins | sample OliLak19BULKMAT1_FD_123175 | JGI IMG/M metagenome (GOLD analysis project Ga0163144, IMG submission 123175) | Freshwater microbial mat bacterial communities from Lake Vanda, McMurdo Dry Valleys, Antarctica - Oligotrophic Lake LV.19.BULKMAT1 | ecosystem: Environmental > Aquatic > Freshwater >... | reverse complement strand
TTGCATACCTGGTTAATGGCCGGCTTCCGCACCCGCCTGCTCGAACGCTTCGATGCCTCCAAGGCAGAGCAGCAATTTCTCAGCTTCCAGCCAACCATCTTCTTCGGCGTCCCCACTGTCTACGTCCGCCTGATGAATTGCGATCCCGCAATCGGCAAAAGCGTCCGCCTTTTCGTCTGCGGCTCCGCCCCTCTTCCCGCCCAACTCCTCGAAGAATTCCGCCACAGATTCGGTACAACGATTCTCGAGCGCTACGGCATGACCGAGACGCTCATGAACGTCAGCAACCCCTACATCGGAGAGCGCCGCCCCGGCAGCGTCGGCCTCCCGCTCCCTGGCATCGCCGTAAAAATCATGGACGGCGAAGTTTACATCAAAGGCCCCAACGTCTTCGCCCGCTACTGGGGCAGGGAAGAAGCGACGCGCGCCGCCTTCGTCGACGGCTGGTTCCGCACCGGCGATATCGGCGCATTCTCAGAAGACGGCTACCTCACTCTCGCTGGCCGCAAAAGCGACCTCATCATTTCGAGTGGCTTCAATATCTACCCCCGCGAAATCGAAGAGTTCCTCCTCGAACAACCCGAAGTCGCCGAAGCCGCCGTAGCCGCTCAACCCTGCCCAATCAGAGGCGAGGTCCCCGTGGCCTACATCGTGACAAAAGGCGAGTGCGACACCGCGCAACTGGAACAACGTTGCCGCGCCGCGCTCGCCTCGTTCAAAGTACCGAAGGAATTTGTGGTCCTGCCGGCCTTGCCCAGAAATGCTCTGGGCAAGGTGCAGAAACATCTGTTGCCTAAAACGTAAGCTTCAAAGCGCCCTGCCACGACCGCGGCGGATCTTGCCCCGTGATCGTGCCAAACGCACCCGAAGTCGGAGTCGTGTTCGGATTCGCCAGATTCGTGTAATTCATCGCGTTAAACGTCTCGGCGCGGAATTGCAACTTCCAACGCTCCGTGATCGCAAACGTCTTGATCAAACCGAAATCCCAGCGATCCTGCTGCGGACCACGAATGCCACTGAAGCGAATTGGGAACGTCCGCAGATTCGATGCCAACTGTCTCGCCGCATTCCGGTCAAATCCTGCATTCAGGTTGAACCAGCCATCGACACTACGTTCGCTCTTCGGTTTCACGATGTTATTGAGATCTCCATTGAAAATCGCGTTGCCGAATCCGAGCGGCGCGCCGCTCTGGTGCTGCCACGCTGCATTCAACTGCCATCCACCCAGGGCGCCGTTCACCACCGGGTTCAGGGAATTGCCATACTTGCGCCCCTTGCCGAAGGGAATTTCCCAGATGCCCGATGCTGTCGCACGGTTGGTACGATCCAGATCCGAGATCACCTCGTACGGCACCTCGTCCTGATCGTTCAACCTCGCAGTGGCCTGCATGTTCTTCGACAACGTATAGCTGAACTGTGTCGTAAAGCCATGCGAGAAACGCTTCTCAACTCGCATCTGCAACGAGTGATACCACGAATATCCAATCGGCTCGTAGATGTTCACGTTGCCGAACTGTGGGAACGGACGCAACAGGTTTGCCCGCGAGATGTTCGCGCCAAAAATCGGGTTTGTTCCACGCAGCGGGTTCGGGAAGTTCTGCCCCAGGTAATTAATCGTTGCCTGGTCTCTCGTCGGACTCGTCGACAGATACTGCGCCGGTGTGTAGTTCATGTTCCGCAGCACATTCAGCCGCGTGCCACGATTGCCGACATAGCTCGCCTCAAGCAAAAACTGCCCAGGCAACTGCCGCTGAAAGCCCATGCTCCAACGCTGCGCATAAGGATTCTTGCGAGTATCTGGAAACCCATTTACTGCCTGGCCGATATTGGTCAACAGTCCACCTGCCGCTCCGGCGGGCTGCGTCAAACCGTTCGGAAACGGATTCGCCGTCGTCGCAATGTACGTCAAGCCGTTGTCAAGCGAAGCTTGAATCGGCGTGGAAAGACTAAATCCAGCCGGCTCCGTGTTCGTATACAACGTCCCCAACGGGTTCACAAAGATTCCATACCCGCCGCGCAGCACCGTCTTGGCATCCATTTGATAGGCAATGCCGATACGCGGCATGAAATTCGCCTTCGCCGGATTCCAATAGCCGCGAGGATTGCCGCCCGCGCCGGTGAACGTCAACCCACCCAATACGCGGAACTGACTTGCTGGCAATTCCGGAATCGGAGCCGCGGCGTATTGCGCCTTTGCCATTGCCTCTATCGGGCTCGATGTCGTCGAATCAAAGTTGCGAACCGCGCGATTGTAGCGCTCCGTCGTCGGCGATTCCACTTCATAACGAAGACCCAGGTTCAACGTCAACTTGCGTGAAACCTTGTAGTCGTCCTGTACATAGAATCCGTAAATCGAATTGCGCTCCGCATACGACGCGTTCACGCCCATCGACCCACCGGGAACACCCAGCAGGAAAGATGCAATCTCGCCTCCCACCTGCGGGGGTGCGGCTGAATCCAGCGGACCGCGTGTGAAAGTTGAGTTGAAATTGTAATCCGGCGAAGTGCTGTTAGGAAACCGGTTCCGGTTCTCGCGCAGGTTGCGCCAATCAAAACCGAATCGCAAATTGTGCTTGCTCTTGTTCCAGGTCACTGTTGAATTCAGGTTGTGTATCAACGATGCCGTCGTGCCATCGCCCGATTCCCAGTTCGACATGGTCGACCAGGGCGCGACATTCAAGCGCGGAAACGTCGCAGTGGTCTTATCGATCGAGTTCACCAACGCCGGATTCAGCCCCAGGCTCGCAAGATCATACCCTTGCGAAACGCGACGCTCTGGAAACTCCTGCTGCGTCAACCCATAGCGCACGTTCAATAGCAGCGACGGGTTGATCACATACACATCGTCAAACGCAGCACCGCGATTGATGCGGTTCAGGATCACTCCAGCCGGCGCGGCCGGTCCAAAGAACCGGCTCTTGTCTTCCTGCCAGTAATCGCGATGGAACCGCACGAATATTCTGTGGTTTTCCGAGAACGCATGATCCACGCGTCCGATATTAGTCCAGTACGTCTCCAGTGCTTTCGTTGCAAGAAAGAAGTTATTGCGGAAGTCCGCTGTGCCGGGTTGGTTAGGCAACGGAAAAGCGTTCAGAAGCTTTTGAGCTACGGGGTCCAGCCTGGATGGGGGAATGATGTTCCCCGCAAAAGGCTGCCTCTGGAATCGACCGCCGGCGACAGCCGTTGTCGTGAGCGGATCGTAAACCTGATTGTTGGCGCTCAGTCGCAGCAGCGGCGACAAATCTCCACGACGCATCTCAGCCGTTGGAACCGTCACGACGGCGTTTGCATTCGGGTCGCCAAACAGATTCGCTTCGTAGGCATAAAACCAGAACGTGCGGTTCTTGCCTGAATACACCTTCGGGATCGTCAAGGGTCCGCCCGCCGAACCGCCAAACCGATTGTCCTGATATAGCGGTAGCTTTTGTCCCGCCCGGTTTTGGAAGATCGTCGGAGCATCCAGCTTCGAATGGCGCAGCCATTCATGAAATTCACCATGAATCTCATTGGCGCCCGACTTCGTCGTAACGTTCACGTTTGAACCCAATGAGAAACCCGCACTCGCATCGAATGCGCTGGTCTGCACCTTGAATTCGGCGATCGCATGCTGTGGAGGTGAGAACGCTACTCGCGGCGCCGTGCCGTCTGAGTACACATTCACCACGCCATCCATCGTGAAGTCGTTGTTGTTGTTACCGCCGCCATTGGTTCCGAATGAGCTCGGCGCACTATTGAATGGCGCCTTTCTCAATCGCAAATTCGTCCCGTTTACCGTTCCTGGCGCAAGGTGCACCAGATCCATCGCGTTGCCCGCGAACAGCGGCAGTTCTTCAATACGGCGTTGGTCAATCACTTGGCCCAATGAAACATCGGCCGAGTTCAGCAGCGGCGTCTCTGCCGTCACTTCAACCGACTCATTCACCTGCCCAATCTTCATCTCGATATCCAGAGTTACCGTCTCGGTCGTGCGCACCTGTACGTCCTTGCGGATCAGCTTTGAGAATCCCGGAGCTTCCGCTTCTATGTTGTAAGCTCCTGGGTTAAGGTACGGCGCTCGATAGTCGCCACCCTCATTCGAATTCGTGGTGAGGGTCAATCCCGTCGCCACATTCGTAACCTTTACGGTTGCGTTAGGCAGCGGACTGCCGGATGAATCTGTTACCCGCCCGAGGATGACTCCACGGGGGTCTTGTGCAAGCACTGTAAGGACACATGCCAATAACAATGGCAATTGTGACAATTTGTTTAACCTCATCATAGGTGGCACTAATATATCAGAGCTTTCCGGTGCGATTTCGCCAATATTCCAACACGCGCTTCAACCCATGCCGCGCAATTAACTTCTCAACCCGCTTCCCGGCTCCGCTCTTTTCCCCCAACAACGCCCGCACCAGCCCTTCCCGAAACCACTCTTCATGCCCAGCCGCACTATTGGATTCGAGCACCGCATGCAACAACTCATGCCGCAATGTCCCCGCTGTAACATCCGGCGGCAGCGTCACGCGCCTTCCTCTGCTAGCCCCATGAACGTTAGCAACAATCCCGGTCGCATCTCGAAACGCCGCCCGCGAAGGATACACCCGCAACACCGGCGCTGCCTTCATCCCTACCAACCCTTCCAGTCGAACCAACTCCCGCTCCGCCAACTCCAACAGCCTGCCATCGCGCGAAGGATGAGTCGTATACAAAGTGATCCTTTCTGACCGCAAAGACTTCCATCGCAATCCCGCCGACCCAATGCCCACCGCGGTTCCGGGATAGTAAGTCGCAAGGATCTCATCCGCACTCTTGCCAGCCGCGGCCATCCGCTCAGAGCTGGTCTGCGGCAACCCAATCCCATGACCTCGCCCAACCCCCTTCAACGTAATGCGCTGCCCTTCAACGCGAGCTTCAAACATCCGCGAAGGCATCGTATGCCAACCAAGTGTCCTGCCCACCAGCATGCGAAACGCCGCCGCCTCCGCCGGGTGTCCAAACACATCCAGGCTCCGCGCACGCCCTGAACCCTCCCGATCCTTCACCCGGAACACCGGCCGGATTACAGTCAGGTTCAACGATGCGGCCAAACTCGTAATCCCAACGGACCACGTCCAATGCGCCTCCGGAACATCATTCCACCAAGGGTCTTTACGCTGCTTCAAGTAAGGCCCATCGCCCGCTCCTTCCAGCCATCCACCCGAATCGGCATGATAGTAAGCCGCCGCAGGCTTACCCTCAAACCACAACAACTCAGATGCCGTTGCCTCAACCGCCTCCCGCAACTCCACCCGCTCCTTCAACACAAACCGCGCGTCCTGACAATGCGTCGTATCGCAAAAATCAAACCCCTCAGTCCCGTGCCTGTGCCGGAACCGCGCCGCATAAGTTCGCGCCGCAATCGACATCGCCTCCCTTGATGCCCGGTGCGCAAAACCACCCGCCTCCCCATGCAACACCGCCGTAACGTAATCCTCAAGCGGAACCTGAACAGTCAACTCATACCTGCCCTCCTTCAACCCCACAGTCAATGAGCCCGGCGCACGCAACTGACTCAAACCCGTGTCAACCAACGTCCCCGCCGGATACTCCCCGACCTTCAAATTCAGCTTCGCAGGCGGATTCTGCCAGAACAACCTCACGCTCACAGTAGTCGGGTCAAACGGCTTCTCAACCTTCGAAAACAATCCCGAAAATATCTTCGCCGCGTAAGGGGCCGCATCCCCTCCTCCCGACCCTGCATCGAGATGAATCAACACCAGGTATCGAGGCGCCTCAGCCGGCGCATAACCGAGAAACATCGCCGAACCGCTGGTAGTCCCTGTCTTGCCCGCCACCTTCACCCCGGCTAAGTTGGCCAACCGAGCCGTTCCATACTCAACCGCCTGTTCCATCCCGACAAAAACGGGACGCAACCGTTCCTCCCGATGCCTTGCCACCAACCTCCGCCCCGCCCCTAACAACTGCGACAGCGTCACCGTAGGCGCTCGATAGGTCAAACCAAAACGCGCGTACCCTCGCTCCAGATCCGCCGCATCCATCCCCGCAACCAATCGCTCAAAAAACTCATTCGAGGAATGCGCCAGCGCCTCCGGCGCATTCAGAGCAGGCCGGTACAACCCCGCCTCAATAAAAGCTGCCAGCGTAAAGGGCTTCAACACCGACCCCGGCCTCAGCGCCGTCTGATTCGCCCGCACTTCATTCCAGGTAGACGCGAGTCGATTTTCGCGCAAGTCATAAACCAGCGCCGCTCCGGTCCTCCCCGCAAACAGCGGCTTCAGATCTTGAGCGATCGCGCTCAAGCCGCAGCACACCACCAGCAGGAACTTGCTCATCCCTCCATTGTCAGCGACTGGCTAAAACAGAATCTTCATCACGAGCACTACCTGCCGTGTTTGATTGTTCTGCGCCGGGTTCAACTGTCCAAAGCGAGGATCGGTCACGTTGTTGCTGAGCTGCCGCGCAAAATGCGCATAGTTAAGCGCATTCTGGAAGTCAGCCCGGATCTGCCACCGAACCCGTTCAAAGAACCGGAATTCCTTGTAAGCCGAGATTTCCCAGCTCTCCAGGTACGGGCTGCGAACATCGGGGAATCGCGTCGGAAAGTCCCGCAGCGTGAACGGGGCTTGCGCTTGCCTTGGAAATATTGACACATCGTAATACTTGTCGAAGAACGGATTAAATTCCGACCTTCCTGCCGACTGTGCCAATTGCAACCTTTGATCATCGCTCAGCTTGGCGCTGCGGTTGGTCAGCGGCGCGGCATTCGGAAAGTCAAACGGAACGCCGCTTCGTGCGACGTACTGTGCATTCAAATTCCACCCACCCAGAAGCGCCTGCCCCGCTCCATTCATATTCGCGAAAAACTTCTTGCCCTTCCCAAGCGGCAACTCATAAGTAACCAGCCCCGAAAACGTATGCGGAATGTCGAACTGCTGCAAGCGCTGCTCCAAACTCGAATTCAACAAATTCGCAACGTCGGTAGACTGGGCATTCAACAGGCTCACACTCTCAAGCGTCTTAGACCACGTATAGGAGACCTGCGCCGACAGGCCGTTCGAATAGCGGCGTGTAGCTCTCGTCTGCAAAGAATGATAATTTTGCGATCCAATCGGCACGTTTGAGATATTGACTTGGCTGAAGTGAGGATAGGCATTCAGCAGGACCGAACGCGGCACCGTCGCTCCATTGATCGCACTGCCTGGCAGCAAGCCACGCAGAGGATTCGCCAACGGCGCGTTGAAGTATGCCGCGCGGTCGGCCACCGGCAATCGGGACAACTCCGCGCCTGGAATGAAATTCAAATTCAACGCTACCGGCAACTTGCTCGTCAGGTTGCCCGAGTAGCTCACATCCACCAACCATGAATTCAGGAAAGTATGCTGAAATCCGGCCGAAAACTGCTGCGAGTAGGGTAGCGGGCGTTCCAGATATTGCGCGCCAATCGCTTGTCCGAGGTTCGTCGATAACCCTTGAGTGGCTCCAATTGGTTGCAGCAACCCAGTCGGAAACAAGCTCCGCGGAAACGGATCGTTGATAAAGCTGGACGGAGTCAAATTCGAATCCGTGCTTGCGATCACGCTCGACGGCTGGCTAAATCCAGTCGCCGCGCCGCTCGCATTCTGTCCCAGATAACTCAACCCATACCCCGCCCGGAACACCCACTTCGGCAGAAACTGCCAAGCCACGCCAACCCGCGGCTGCCAATTGTTCCTGTCCTTCGAGAAGGCTTGACGTTGCGATCCGTCGCCTCCGGCAAACAACAATCCACCGCGCAACTGCAAACCCTGCACCTGCGATTGAAGCGGGCTCGCCTGCTCAAACGCAAACCCCCGCACCTGCCGGTTGTAGCGCTCGACAATCGGGCTTTCATAATCCCATCGCAAGCCCAAGTTCAGCGTCAGGGTCTTGGTGATCTTCCAGTCGTTCTGAAAGAAGAAAGCATAGTAGTCATTCGTGTAAGCAGGCCAAACATTCTTCTCAACCGAGCCCGAACTGATCGTGCCGGTCAAAAACGTGGCGATCTCGTTGCCGCTCAGGGCATCGGCCCTTTGCGGATCCCTCTGAGTCCAGTTGCGGCCGAAGCTGTAGCTGCCGCTAGCCAGACCCGGATTGTGGTTGTTCGAGTTGTAGCGCCTTACCTCAGCGCCCATTTTCCAACTCTGCCGTCCCCGAATCCAGGTCAGATTCGGCTGAATTGAATACGTATCTTGCGTCTCGTAGTTGGCGGTCCGAGTGGACCCAAGAGGCGAATAATTGTTGCCCGTAAAGTTGAAACGCGGAAACTGCAGCACGTCAAATTGCGATACGAGGTCCTGGCTAAACCCGAGTTCCGTGGGATTGAAGCCACGGCCAAATGTGTTCCCTGAGAATCCCTCATAACGCGCCAGTCCGCCTCGAAGATTGAACACCATCGACGGGCTCATCGTATAGGTCCAGTCCGCGCCCCAATTGCGAGAGATACGAGTGGAGGGGGCTTCATTCGAAGGCTCCGCCGCGTTGGTTCCCCACTGAACTCGAGCAAAATTGTTCCAGGGCGTCTGCCCATAACGCCAGTTCACGCGGCTCTTGGCGCTCATCACATAATCCATCTTCCCTAACCACTGGTCATACTCATTCCTCGAGCTGTTTACAAACAAATAATTGTTCTGACCATCCAGGCTTTCGCTCACACGGTTTGGCAGCGGAAAGTAGCTCAGCGCCTTCACCGCCAACGGATTCAGCCGCTGACTCGGAATCACATTTCCCGGAAACTGCTGCCGCACAGCTCCACCCATGTTTGACAACGGATCGTAAATTCCAATCTGTTGATTGGCGTTGTTCACAAGCTTCGAAAAATCTCCACGGCGTTGGTCTGCGGTCGGCACCGTCCACAGTTGCGTCTGCGGATTTCGCTCACGCAACCCTTCTAGCGACACCATCCAGAACAACTTGTTGCGGCCATCGAAAACCTTCGGAATCCAAACCGGTCCATCCACCCTGAAACCAAACGTATTGTTGCGATAAGGCGGCCGTGCGATCCCAACCGCGTTGCGCGAATAACCGTTCGCGTTCAATTTATCGTTCTTGAAAAACTCAAACAACTCCCCATGCAACTTGTTCGTCCCCGATCGCAAGTTGATCGACGTCGTCCCGCCGCCCACGCGCCCATACTGCGCGTCGTAGGTGTTCGTGATGACGTTCACTTCTTCAATCGCCTGCAATCCTGGCGCAAAAGAGGCGCTCCGGCTTCCACGCGTCGAAGTAATTCCATCCAGAAGAATTTCGTTCTCCCCACTCCGGCCTCCATTGATCGAAACTCCGTTGATATTGCCGAATGCGTAGAGCTCATAATTTCCCCAGTAATTACTTGTCTTGGTCACTCCCGGCAGCGTGTATTGAAACTGAAACAAGTTGCGCCCTGCGGTCGGAATATCGGAAATCAACTTGCTCTCGATCGTGCCAGACCGCAACGCCGTCTCGGTCTGCAGCAACGGCACCTCGCTCGTCACTGTCACACTCTCGGTGAGAGAGCCCACTTGCAGTTGCACATTAATATTAAGCCGGTCGACCGCGCTGAGACGTATGGACTCGCGAACCACCGGCTTGAACCCGTCTTTTTCGAATCGAAGCATGTAAGTGCCAGGCGGTAGAAAAGGTGTGACGTATCTGCCGCCATCGTTTGTCACGCTCGGGTACTCAACATTCTGCTCCAGGTTGCGCGCAATCACGCGCACACCCGGCGCGGAAGCCCCGCTAGCATCGGTTACATCTCCTGAAATTACCGCTCGAAATTCCTGCGCAAACAAGCCTGCGCACAGCGCAAGTAAGGTGATCGAAATTCGCATGGTAGTCAAGATAGCAAACCCATATGAATTTGTCGTCAATCAGCAATCACAACGCACCAAGAAAAATTTGAAAGTACTTCTCCGGACACCGCACGGGTCTCAACTCGTTGTTCAAAAACAGGTGGCGCGTCGACCCCGTTGCCAGCAACTTCCCGCTGGGCGAGCGCCGCATCTCATATTCAATCCGCATCTTTCGCAAATTCGCCTCCACCACCTTGATCGTGATGTCCACAAGATCGTCGTAAACTGCCGCGGCCCGGTAATCCACCTCGATCCCCATCACCGCCACCTTCACCCCGTCCTTCTCCATATCCGCATAACTCAGCCCCGCGGCCCGCATCGCCTCCACGCGCCCCACCTCCATCCAAACTACATAGTTGGCGTGATACACCACGCCCATCTGATCGGTTTCAGCGTACCGTACGCGAATTTGAGTTGTATGTTGCAGCATGTTTTGAGCGCTAATCCGTGATCTTAACGCGCATGGGATACTTGAATTACCCCCTTATGAAGAGAATTTTCTTTGCGCTAGTGGCATGTCTGCCCGCCGCGATGCTGGGCCAGAACCTGGCCGATATCGAAAAGCGCGTTACTGAATTCAAGCTCGCCAACGGCATCACCTTTATCGTCTACGAACGCCACCAGGCGCCAGTAGTCAGCTTCTTCAGCCGCGTCAATGCAGGCTCCGCCGACGACCCCAAAGGCCAGGCCGGCCTCGCCCACATGTTCGAACACATGGCCTTCAAGGGCACCAAAACCGTCGGTTCCCTGAACCTCGCGGAAGAAACCAAGGCCATGGAAGCGGTCGAATCCGCCTATGACGCCCTTACCGCCGAGCGCAACAAGAATTCCGAATCCAGCCCGGACAAGATCAAGCAACTCGACGAAGCCCTCAAAAAGGCCATCGAAAAGGCCAACGGCTTCGTCGACAAGGAACGCTTCACCAAAGTCCTCGAAGAGAACGGCGCCGTCGGCCTCAACGCTTTCACCAGCCTCGACGAAACCGCCTACATCATGAGCCTTCCGGCCAACAAGATGGAGCTCTGGTTCGCCATGGAGAGCGACCGCTTCATCAACCCCGTCTTCCGTGAGTTCTACAACGAACGTGGCGTCATCCGCGAAGAATATCGCCAAAGCGTGGAATCCAATCCCATCGGGCGATTGATCTACGAAATGCTCACCGTCGCTTTCTCGACCAACCCCTACCGCACTCATCCCGCCGGCGTACCAAGCGACATCGAAAGCTACCGCCACGCCGACGCCCTCGCCTTCCGCAAGCAGTACTACGTGCCTTCCAACCTGGTCATCGGAATCGCTGGCGACGCCGACCCTGCCGAAGTCAAACGCCTCGCCGAGAAGTACTTCTCCAAGATGACCGGCGGCCCCAAGCCCACCGGCATCATGACCAAAGAGAACGATCAGCAGGGCGAAAAGCGCCTTGTGGTGGAAAGCCCTTCTCAACCCGTAGTCGCCATCGGCTACAAGCGTCCCAACGTGCTCGACAAGGAAGACGTTCTCTTCGATGTACTCTCCACCCTGCTCAGCAGCGGACGGACCAGCCTTCTCAATAAAGAACTCGTGCAGGACAAGAAGATTGCCCTCGAAGCTCAGGCCATATCCAGCTTTCCCGGCGGCCGCCGGGAAAACCTCTTCCTGGTTTTCCTGGTCCCCAACGCCGGTAAGTCCACCGAAGAATGCGAAAAGGCTGCCTACGAAATCTTCGAACGCCTGAAGACGGAAAAGATCACTGACGAGCAACTCAAGCGCGTCAAGACTCTCCTCCGCGCCGGCGTCATTCGTGGCCTCGATTCCAACTCCGGCATGGCCCAAAACCTCGTCACCACCAAGGCCCTCTTTGGCGATTGGCGCATGCTGTTCAAGCAACTCGATGACATAGAAAAAGTCACTGCCGATGACGTCATGGCTGCTGCCAAAAAGTACCTCACGCAAAAGACCCGCACCGTCGCCTCAACCTCACAACCCGCCCCTCAGCAGGCAAAGAAGTAGGAGCCTACCCACCATGAAATTCATCTTCCTCTCCATCGTCATCGCCGCTGCCGCCTTCGCTCAGCAAAAGCCCGCCGCCACGCCGGCCAAGGCCCCGGTCCCCGTCTGGCAAACACTCAAGTATCCGCCCCTCAAGCAGGTGCAGCTTCCCAAGATCGAGCAGTTCACCCTTCCCAATGGCCTAAAGGTGATGATCCTCGAAAACCACGAGCTTCCTCTAGCCAGTGGCTCGCTGCGCATCCGCACCGGCTCACTCCTCGAACCAGCCAACAAGGCCGGTCTCGCTTCCATCTTTGGCCAGGTCCTCCGCACTGGTGGCACAAAGAAACAGACTGGCGATGCCCTGAACGCGAGGCTCGAATCCATGGCTGCCAACATCGAAGCCGGTGTCGGTAACGAAAGCGGTTCGATCAGCTTCAATTGCCTCAAAGAAAACCTCGACGAAGTCCTCAATCTCTTCAAAGAAGTAATTACCGAACCAGCCTTCGCTCAAGACCGCCTCGACCTCACCCTCACCCAGTTCCGCAGCGGCATCTCACGCCGCAATGACGACCCCGGCCAAATCCGCGGTCGTGAATTCCAGAACCTCATTTATGGCAAAAACACTCCTTATGGCGATCGCGAAGAATACGCAACCATCGACAACGTCAAACGCGAAGACCTGATAGCCTTCCACGACCGCTACTACTTCCCGGCCAACGGCGTGCTCTCCATCTACGGCGATGTCGACACCGCAACCGTCAAGGCCAAGCTCGAGAAACTCTTCGCCGATTGGAACACCACTCGCCCCGCCCCCACAGCCTTCCCCGCTGTCACTAAACAGAAGGCAGCAGGCGTTTACATAGCCGACAAGCCCGACAGCGAACAAACCTTTTTCACCATCGGCCACCTCGGCGGCAAGCTCAGCGACAAGGATTACGCCGCACTTACTGTTATGTCCGACATCCTCGGCGGTGGCGGTAGTTTCACGAACCGCCTCATGCAAAGCATCCGCAGCGACAAGAGCCTCGTCTACGGCATCTCCAGCAGTTGGTCTGCCAGCTTCATCCACGATGGCACCTTCACGATCAGCGGAAGCACTGCCGCCGTCAATACCGACAAGGCCATCATGGAATCGCTCAAAGAGGTCAAGCGCATGCGCGAAGAACTAGTCGGTCCAACTGAACTCGAAGCCGCAAAACAACGAGTTGAAAATACCTTCGTCTTCAGCTTCGCCTCCCCGGTCCAAACCCTAAACCGCCTCGTGAATTATCAGTACTATGGCTACCCCGAAGACTTCATCAACCGCTATAAAGACGCCGTAGCAAAGGTCACCGCCCAGGACATCCTTCGCGTCGCCAAGGAATACATCAAGCCTGAAGAATTCACCATCGTAGCTGTCGGACAAACCGAGAAATTCGCCGACAGCCTCAAGCCCCTCGGCGAAGTCAAGAAGCTCGACATCACGATCCCTCAACCCAAAGCGGAAGCAGCCAAGGCCGACGCTTCCACCCTCGCTGCGGGCAAAGCAGCCCTCGACAAGGTCGCCGAAGCCGTCGGCGGCAAGCAGAAAATCGTGGCCGTCAACGACTACGTACAAAGCATCACAAGCGAACTCAACATGGGCGGCAGCAAGGTCACCGTCAAACAAACCAATTCCTGGCTCAAGCCCATGGTTTTCCGTCAGGTCAACGAACTCCCCTTCGGCAAGATCATCGCCTTCTTCGATGGCGAGAAGGGCTTCCTCAAGGCCCCACAAGGTGAGCAACCGCTCGCCGGCCCCTTCGCCACCCAGGTCCGAGGCCAGCTCCAGCGCGATTATATCGCTCTACTCCAAAGCAACGAAGTCCCCGGCCGCACCGTCAATCTGGTTAAGGAAGGCGAACTTGAACTGAAAGACGCAAGTGGCGCTGTACTGAAATTCTCCTACGATCCGGCAACGATGCTACCTTCCAAACTCGCCTTCATCGAAGGGGGTGTCAATGCTGAAATTACCTACGGGAATTTCAAGGAAGTGGGCGGCCTCAAGCTTCCCATGCAGTTATTGATCAGCCAGAACGGACAGACTTCCACTCAGACAGTCACCGATTGGAAGCTGAACACCGGCCTAACCATCGCAGCCATGAGCACAAAGGAATAATGACCCGTAGATCCCTCATCCTCGCCGCCGCACCTGCCTTCGTCCGCGCCCAGACCGTTCAGGAAAAGGGCCGCAAACTCATCGCCGAGGCTCAACAAGCCCTCGGTGGCGACAAGTTCATGGGCATGCGCGATCGTGTCGAAGAGGGCCGCGCCTTCAGCTATTACCGCGAACGCCTCACTGGCCTCGATGTTGCCCGCATCGAGACGATGTACTCCGACTTGTCCAAGGGAATCAAGCAGCGAGAACGCCATATCTTTGGCAAGAAACAGGAATACTCCGTCGTCTTCTCTGGCGACGGCAAAGGTTGGGACGTCAGCTTCCGCGGCGCAAAGCCTATGGAAGAAGAAGTCGTCAAGGCCTGGGAAGAAAGCCTGTTGCGCAACCCGATGTACATCCTCCGCTGCCGCACCGCGGAGCCAGGCATCATCTTCGAGCGGCGCGGTCAGGAAGTCTTCGACAACCAGTCCGTTGAAATTGTCGACGTCACCGACAGCGAAAACCGCGAAATCGCCATCTACATCTCCGCCTCCACCAAGCTCCCCATCCGCGGCTACTCCAGGCGTCAGAACCTCAAGGACAAAGGCTGGGATGAGCAGGATACCCGTTACTCAAAGTTCCGCCTCTCCGACGGCGTCATGTGGCCTTGGGCAATTTCCCGCAGCCGCAACGGCGAACGCAATTTCGAGCTCTATTCAAACGAAGTCCACATCAACTCCGGCCTCCCCTCAAGCAACTTCGAAATCGGCCCCGACGCAAAGATGGTCCCAACCAGGAAGCGCTGAAGCAACGTGGCGGATCGGCCCGGCATCTACGTGGAAGTTCGAATCAAGGCCGAAATCGAACAGATCTAGCGCTGCACCCAATCGCCTGACCTCCAGCGGCGATGGGATCTACGCTTCACCGAAATTGAGTACTTGCCGAAGCAATCCGATCTCGAACCCCAGAGATTCCTTTATTCCACCCGGCTGGGTTTTGGCCTGAAAATCGAAGGTGAATGTGTAAAAATCGCAACCCGGGAGGCATCCACGGGCCAAAGAACTTCCTCTCTCTCCTTCTCATCTTCAGATCCAAAATCTCTGATTGAAGAAGGCTCCGGATATTGGCAATATCATCCATCTGGAAACGAGGTTCGATTCCTCACCTGGTACGACTACAGGACGCGGTTCGGACTGATGGGTAGACTCGTGGATCAGCTTGTTTTCCGGTCACTCATGGGCTGGGCCACGGCCTGGAGCTTCGATCGGCTACGCCTTTGGATTGAGAACCGCGTGCCTCCAGAGGTAAGCATGCGCCTGACGCTGATCCACGCAGCCGCTCGCTTCGGAATCGCATTCGCCTGGTTGTGGCAAGGCCTTGTGCCCAAGCTTCTTTATCCCAGCCTCGACGAAAAATCAATGCTCGCTGCGGCTGGCTTGCCGCTGTCGATACTGCCCGTGATCGGCTTGCTCGAAGTAGCTCTTGCAGTAGTGGCATTGGCAACCTGGAGATGGCGACCGTTCTTCCTTCTCAACGCGCTTGCAATGATAGGAGCACTCATCGCCGTGGCGCTCCGATCGCCATCTTACCTCGCGGCAGCCTTCAATCCTGTTACCCTCAATTCCGGACTGATTTTTCTTTCGATTGCTGGCTACTTGGCAGGGTCCAATATTCCCTCCGCCTCCATCCCGAGATCCAGCGTCGCCTCGGATTCTCGAGTGCGGACAACGTCGCCTCGATTGGGACAGGCGTCATGGAGGAGGTCTGGCACGGTGCTGCTTACACCCTACCCTTCCTTTACGTGGGTTCGTGGCGCAGCATCATGTTTCCGGAGAGCGGCCGCAATATTCCGTTCCAGATCGCCAACTATGCCTACGTCGACTCGCTCGGCAGAGAGACGGTCACCTGGATTCGAACATTCCACACCCGTAAGCCTCGCCGCTTTGACGCTTACATGATCTACAGCGGCCGGCGACATCGGATCATCGACTATCTCGGCACACATCAGCACCTCGCCGTCGACATTGATTTGGAGGTAGCGCCCAATGGCGGGCTCATTTTGCGTTCCGGTGCACAGCGCTTTTACGAAGGGATTGTTGGCTTCACTTTCCCAATGGCGTTTTCGGGCGTGGCCGAAGTCTGCGAATGGTACGACGATTCAAGCCGCTGCTTCAGGATCGAAGTCGTCGTGAAAAATCCAGTTTGGGGAGGGGCCCACTCTTCGGTTATCGCGGCAGCTTTCAGGTTGAGTACCAACCCATGAATTCCGGCGTTCCCGACGTGTATCTCCCCGTCCGCGCCGAACCTCGCGACTAGCTCCTCAAACCATCACAAAGCGCTCGGTATGAACCTGCCGCGGCTCCACCCCAATCTCAGCCAACAGCCTCTCGACAGCGTCCATCATCGGCTCCGGTCCGCAAACAAAAAACTGATAATCGCCAAACTCAGCCGGCAGATTCCTCAGCAGCATTTCTGCTGACACATAACCGCTCTCCCCGGTCCACCCTGCAGGAGGCCATTCCAGCGCATAGACCATCTTCAAATTCATCCGCTCCGCCAACTCCGCAAGTCGCGCACGAAACCGCAAAGTTTCCACCGTCTGGCTGCCGTAGAAAAAGTAAACCGGCCGCCGATCTCCTCGAGCGGCAAACGTCTCGCACATCGATACCATTGGCGTCACCCCAACCCCGCCTCCAATCAGCACAAACCCTGTCGCGGCAACTCTGTCCGGAGTAAAAACCCCATAAGGCCCATCCACCCAAATCCGGGCCCCGCTCTCAAGTCTGGGCACAACACCGCCAGACCAATCCCCAAGATCCTTAACCGTAAACGACACTGTCTCATCCACCGGAGCACTCGACATCGAGATTGGGTGCCTGTCCTTATGAAACGGCGTACTCCCCGTACTCAGCCACGCAAACTGTCCAGGCTGAAAACGAAATCCAGCATGACCAACAGGCTTCAAAACCAACGTTCGCGTGTCACCAGACTCAACCCGATTTTCGACCAACTCCCAAGGCCGCATCCAGGCCACAGCCGGCTTCCAAACCTCAAAGTACAATGACACCATTCCCAGCCCAACTAAATAAACCGCAATCAGTATCCGCATCGGTTGTTCTGTCGAAAACCCGCCAAACAGCAGCAAATGCGCAGCGCCGGCAATCACCACCAGTTTCGCCAGCACGCCGTGCAACCATTGCCACCATTCATAAGCAATATGCAGCCGCTTGCGCCAAAGCGCAGTGACAATCAGGGCGATCAATGCCACCGCAGCCAGCACTCCCCACCGCATCTCCCACGAAGCAAATTCGCCCCACGGATTCAACCACTCCAGCGGATACCCGTTCCACAACAATGCCCCCGCATGCCCCGCCACCAACAAAGCCGCAAGAATCCCCATCCGGCGGTGTAGCCTCACCAATCCATCCATCCCAAACGCCCCCGCCACGGGTCGTATCTTTGCAATCAAAGCAAACTCCAGCACAAAGATGGCGATTGCCACAAAACCGCAAGCCACCCCAATCTGCATCAGCCACGGTCGCCCAGCCGCCGCCCCAGCCCACAAGGCCATTACGACCAAAGGCAGAGCAATCAATACGGCGTAGCTGGCAGTCCACACCTTCGGCCTCATTCTATTGGCTTATACCCCGCGCCATCGACAACATAAACAGGCATCGGTCGCGACAGAGCCTTCAACCGAACCAGCTCTTCATCCGACTCAACAACAACCGTACAAGCATCCACCAACCCGCGAGCTTCCTCAAACGTCAACGAGCTCCTGTCACCCGTAAACCGCAACGAAGCGGCAGTCCGCAGCCACAGTTCACCCGCACGCAATTCCCGCATTTGCCGCAACAATCCATACTGCACACTCCTCCTCCACATCAGCATCGGATTCACACTCGGATGCGTCGGCGAGTCTCCCTCCCGCGCCACTTGTTCCAGAATTCCACCCACCGCCCCATACCCATAAAGACAAGCTGGACAGAAGCAAACTGACCCGAAAAAGCTCCCATCCCCGCGAAACCCCAAGCCACACAATTCAACCGGCTCATCCCCACCCGCGCTCAACGCGGAAAGCCACAATTCCTGCACCGCCGGCTGCGATGGACAAGCCCATCCCTCATGCACCACCCCCTGCGCATCCACCATCCAACAATCCTGCGGAACCGCAATCTCACCAAGCTCAAGTCGCCGCATGCTACTTCGACTTCACCATGCCGCGATACGGCACATCGATCTTCATCGCCCCTCCCCAGTCCTTCGGCGCCTTCCTACCCAACTCCCAAAACACCGCGTTCACCAGCAACCTCTGAAAAGACTCAATCGCAAAATCCCCTGGGTGCCCCAGGCTCGTATAGAAACTCCGCGCCCCAAACCGGTTCTTCCACGTCCAGGCAACCGGATTCCGCACTGCCGGCTTGTTGGGCTGAATGGCATCGCCATAAAGCAAAACCCGAGCATCCGCCGGCGGGTAATTGGGCAACACATGATAAAGCCACGAAGGCGCCACAAACTCCTCCGCCACACCAACAAGAATCGGGTCGCGCCTCGCCGCCCTGTTCCGGCTCACCCGTGTCGTCGCCTGATGCCCGTAATGCGTATGCCCCTCTACATTCCACCCCGGCGGCGTGCCAAACACATCCTTCGCCCACCCGTTCCAGGAAACCAGCGCATCGTCCTTCGGATAGTTGAAGGAATGCGAAGTGGTGCGCAACCCCAACACCGGCTTGCCCGCCTTCACATACGAGTCAATCAACCCAAGCTGCGACAAGGGCAGCCTCCTCCACCGCAAATAAAACACCGCCAGATCCGCACCCGCCAATGCCTCTAACCCCGGGATGTCGGTTTCCCCATTCTGATCGGGAGCACTCTTCAACACCTGCGTCTCAAGCCCATACCGCCGCGACAACTCAGCCCCAAATTGCGGCAGCGTTTGCTCACCAGAATACTCATGATCCCCGCAGACAAACACAATCTTGGGCCGCCGGACAGCCCCTGAAAATACAAACGGGGACAGTATGAACTGTCCCCGTGAGATGTAAGCTGAAGCCCGCACTTAGCGGCCTTCTGAAGAAGGAGGCACGATGCTATTCATGCGCAGCAGCGTCACGAGGTTGCCATAGTGTTCCCAGCTATGAACCAGATTGAGCACCATCGGCTGTGCCGCAGGCACTTCACGCGTGCCCATCTTGATCATCGAACCCAGGCTCTTGTCAGTCGTCATGCCCCATGCCTTAGTGCATTCGGCAACTGCCGTTGCCCATGCCTTGGTCAAAACGTCCTTCGAAGTTTCCTTGCGGATGCTCGCTGGCTTGGCGCCACCGGTCACGGCGGTGCAGAAATTCATGTTTGCGTCGGTCAAGTGGCCGACAAATTCCGAGAACGGCATTGTGCCATCCACCGACTTGAAGCTGAACTTGTCAGCAGGCATCTTGTCGATCGACTTCGTGATGTTGGTGGACACCGTCTTGTAGAAGGCGGCATTGACTGCGGCGACCGGGTTTTCTTTTGCGTCCTGGGCAAACGAAGCCAGGCTGAGCGCGAGTACGGCGAGAACGATTTTCTTCATGGGTTAGATTCCTCCCTGAGATTATATCCGCAATCCGTAGAAGCCCGCAGCCGTTGATCCCAGGATTTTCGCCCGCTCATCGGCATTCTGCGGTCCCAGTGCCTGTGTAAAGGCCGCCAGCACTTCCTTCCAGGTTCCGGCCAATGTGCACACCGGCCAGTCCGACCCGAACATCAACCGGTCAAACCCGAACAGCTTCAACACATGTTGAACATAAGGCGTCAACTGCTCCGATTTCCAGTTCTTATGATCGGCTTCCGTAATCATCCCCGACACCTTGCACCACAACTTCGGATGCTTCGACACCCTCTCCATATCCTGAGCCCAGCCATCGAAAATGCCCTCCTTGATGTATGGCTTCGCAATATGATCGATCACCATTGGCAAGTCCGGCACCTTCTCAATCAACGCCGGTACATAAAGCAAATGCTGCGGCCGCAACAAAAGGTCATAAGGCACCTTGCGCTGCTCCAGTTCCTTCAACCCGCGCACGACGTCTGGCTGTAGCATCCACCTCACATCCGCCTCATCGTGTATTAGATGCCGCACGCCCACAAACTTCTTGTGCTTCTGCAACCCATCGAGAACCCTTCCGACATTGGCGTCCTTCAAGTCCACCCAAGCCACTACTCCCAGAATCGACTTATGCTGCGAAGCCAGATTCAGCAGCCACGTCGCCTCCTCCGGAACCTGCGCCGCCTGGACAACAACGCTACCATCGAAAGTATTCTGGACCAGAGTCGGTTCAAGGTCCCCCGGCAGGTAATTTCTCCGCAACGGGTGCGGACCCGGAGGCATCCAGGAATATGTCAGGAGATCGGGATTCCAATAATGCTGATGAGAGTCGATGCGCATGGTACGAAACGGATTCTATCAAGGCGCCACATGCTTTTGGCCCCGCTCCTGCTCGCAGGCTGCAATCGCGAGGTTACCCACCAGCGTGTTGACCCCGCCCTCGCCCCCCTGATCCCTCAGGACACCACCACCCTGCTCGGTGTCCGCCTCGACAATCTGCGCAAAACCCCGGCCTGGGATACGCTCTTCCCGGCCAAAGGCACAATCGCCCTCGAATCCCTCAAGCAGCAATCCGGCCTCGATATCCGCAATGGCATGTACGAAGCCGTCTTCTGCACTGGCGGCCGCCACCAGGCCGCATTGATCCGTGGCAAATTCGTAGATGGAGGCATCACAAACGCCGGCCTCGAACCCGACATTAAAATCGAAGGCGCTCAAAAGTTCCCCTACAAAGGCTTCATGCTAGTGGGCAAAGAAGAGCAGGCCATCACCTTCTTCAACACCAGCGTCGCCATCCTCGGCCGCGCCTCCGCCATCCGCACCATCATCGACAATCGCGACCTCAAAAACACAATCCCCAAAGACCTGCTCGCCCTAGTCGAAACTCTCCCGCCCGAATCCCACTTCTACGTAGCCTCAACCAAACCGGCCATTCCCGAAGGAGGCATCGGAGGAATCCGCAGCCTCCCCCTATCTCTGATGTCCGCCAAAGCCTACATCGACCTAACCACCGGCGCATCCCTCCGCGCCGAAGCCTTGGGCGCAAGCCCCGAAGACGCGAAAAAACTCCACGACGGCATCAAAGGCGTCCTCGGTCTCCTCCGAATGACACTCAAAGGTAACCAGCAGGAACTTCTAGCCGCACTAGATAACGTCCAGCTCTATCAGGAAGCCTCCAGCGTGAAGCTCCAAGCCAACCTGTCCCTCGACGCCATAATCAAAGGTCTTCAATCTCTAGACCTGCTTAACAAGAACCGCGCATAAAGCCAAGCAGTTAAGGCAGCAACACATCGAGCAAGGGCATAGCGACGAGGCCGTCACCGGTCCGCATAATGCCGTCTGGACTATTAGTCCAACCCTGAGCGCTTATAGTCCACCCGCGATGCTTCCATGGGTCGACAACCCAGATATTGGGGATCCCAAACTGTAAGTAGTCGTCTAGGCGGTCTTGGATCGCGGCGTGCGTGTCGTCCGGCGACATGACTTCAATGCACAAGTACGGCGGCGTCGTGAAGACCTCTTCTTCGGGAATGGGAGCCTGGCAGACGACAACATCGGGGATGCGGATTCGGCTCGGAGCGACCTGTGTGCGGAGCTCAGTCAACGGAACTAGTTTGGGCTGATCCTTGCGCTTGAAGAACCACCCGCAAATGTGCGACTGTGCATAGCTGTGACGGCGCTTGCCCACGTTTCGCTCCAAAACCTTTCCATCGATGTAATCGCAGTCGGGATCGAAGCTCGTCCGCAGATATTCCTCTACCGGGATCAGAGTGCCGACAGGCATACAGCTATCATAACGCCTGAATGAATACATGAAATCTAGACACAGCCATCCCAATCCGCGCATAATTCTCCAATGCGCCTCCTCGCACTCCTCCTCCTAGCGACAGCCACCCAAGCCGCCAACACCCTAGGCCCCGACACTGTCTGGGACTGGCGCACCCCCGCGCACCCGCGCATCAGCCCCAACGGCGCAAACGTCGTCTACCAGCTCGAATGGGCCGACAAAATGGCCGATGCCTTCCACTCCAACCTCTGGATCGCCACAACCGACGGCAAAGATAACCGCCCACTCACCGAAGGCAAACACCGCGACTCAGCCGCAACCTGGTCCCCCGACGGCAAGCGCCTCGCCTACATCTCCACCAAGTCCGGCCGTCCCCAAATCATAGTCCGCTACATGGACACCGGTGTCGAATCCCAAATCACCAATCTCGAAAACGCCATGTCCGACCTCGCTTGGTCGCCCGACTCCAAATGGATCGCCTACTTCTCCCGCGTTCGTGTTCAACCCAAGTGGTCGATCAAATCCACCCCTGCACCCCCAGGCGCAAAATGGACCGAAGGCCCAACCATCGTCACCAAACTCGCTTGGCGCGCGGACGGTATTGGCGGCGCTGGCCTCCTCCCGGAAAGCCTCCCCCACCTCTTCGTAATCTCGGCAGAAGGTGGATCCCCACGACAGGTCACCACCGGCGACTACCCCCACCTGGGCCCCGCCGCTTGGACTCCCGACGGCAAGTCCTTAATCCTCTCCACCGCCCGCCACGACAAGGTCGACGGCACGCTTTACCCCTACGATCTCTACCGGATCAACATCGCCACCGGCGATGCAACGCCCCTGGTAACACGCAATGGAGCGGAAAGCGAACCCGCCGTCTCCCCCGACGGCAAGTGGGTCAGCTTCCTCGGCTTTGAAGACAAAGGCAAATCCAACCACTCCGCTCGCCTCTGGGTCGTCGCTATCGACGGCAGCGGCCTCAAACTCCTGGGCGCGTCGATCGACCGCAACTACCACTCCCCAATCTGGAAGTCAGACAACACCGGCCTCTACACCGTCCTCGAATCCTCCGGCCAATCCCACCTCCACTTCGCTTCCCTCAGCGGCGCCATCGAACCGCTAACCAGCGGCAACCTGCGCTTCTCCACTGCCTATGGCCCCTCAGAAAGCTTCTCGATCTCCAACAACGGCACCGTCGCGATCGCCAGTTCTGGCCCCGCCCGCCCCAAGGACATCTACGCCATCCAGCCCGGAGAAGCCCCCCTCCGCCTCACCAACACCAACGAAGGCCTCCTCTCAACCGCCACCATCGGCCGCACCGAAGAACTCAACTGGAAATCCACCGACGGCAAACCCATGCAGGGCTGGGCCATCCTTCCCCCCAACTTCGATGCAACCAAAAAATACCCGCTGATCCTCGACATCCATGGCGGCCCTCACATGATGTACGGCGTCGAATTCCAGCATCAGATGCAGATGTTCGCCTCTCGTGGCTTCGTGGTTCTTTACACAAACCCGCGCGGCTCCACCGGCTACGGCGAAGACTTCGGTGACATCATCCACGCCAAGTATCCAGGTGACGACTACGACGACTTGATGACCGGTGTCGACGCCATCGTCGCCAAAGGCTACATCGATCCCAAAAAGCTCTACGTAACCGGCGGCTCCGGTGGCGGCCTTCTCACTGCCTGGATCGTTACCAAGACCGATCGCTTCGCCGCCGCGGTCAGCCAATATCCTGTCACCAACTGGTTCACCCAGGCCGGCAGCGCCGACATCGGCCTCCTCATGACCCGCTGGATGAAGGCCATGCCCTACGAAAACCCACAACAGTACATTTCACGCAGCCCCGCCTTCTTCGCCAACAAAGTCAAAACCCCAACCATGGTCCTTACTGGTGAAGAGGACTGGCGCACCCCCATCGCCCAAAGCGAAGAGTTTTACTTCCTGCTCAAACAACGAGGCGTCGATACCGTCCTCGTACGCTTCCCACGTGAACCCCACGGAATCCGCGGAGCCTTCCCTTCACACCGCATCCTGAAGGTTGAGCACATCCTCCAATGGTTCGAAAAACACTAATCCCGCAGCGCCACCAACTCGAAACCTTCTAGCCGGTACCTGCCACCAACCACCGGCACGATGATTCCGTCATCAGCCACGCTTTCAAGTTGCTCATGCCACCACGCGCCCTTGCCGCCGCTTAGATAAAGCTGCCTGCACTGCTGCAAGTGCCGCCTGAAACCACTTCGCAATCTCTGCTCATACAACCGCGCCAATACATCCCACGGCTCCCCGGAAGCATGAGCCTTCAAAATCGCCGACGCCAGGATCGCCTCCCGCAACGCATGCCCCACGCCCTCCCCGCAGATCGGGTCAAACGACATCGCCGCTCCCCCACACGCCAGCCACAATTCACCAGTCATCCGAGTCCCAATCCGAGGCTGCGAAGCAAACGAACTCCGCTCCGCCGCAACCGATCCCACTACCCCCCGCAACAACTCGCTCTGCGACAACAACTCCTCGGAAGTCCCGCCAATCGCCAGCATCCAGGCACGGTCCTCACCCGCACAAACCGCAAACAACCAGCCCGTCTCAACTGCTTCGATCCAGCAAGCGTTCCGCGCCGCGGTCTTGGTCAGCTCAACCTCTGCCGCCTCCGCCAAACGGTTCCCGTAAACCACCTCACCCACCCCATCAGGCAATGGCTTCGCCCCATGAATCACATACTTGCCACCCTCATGCGCACGCACTTCCCCAATCCGGCCCAACAACTCTTCCTCACCCACTGCCAGCGCTTGATGCGGCAGCACCACCGTCTTGCCGCCCCACCTCACCACCCGCTGCTCAATCTTGTGCAACCCCTTCAACAAATCCCCGCGCCCAAACAAATCCTTCAATAAATGTTGTGAAGCCGCATTGAGCAGGAGAGAAGGCAACTTCGGCCGCACTGGACCTTCGCGTGCAACCTTCCACCCTGATCGTCCCAATATGTCCGCGCAAGCCACTACCGCCAAGCCATCGCCGCGAAGTCTCGCTTCATTCATGCTGAGAAGATAGTACCGCGATCAAGGCTGCGGGATGATCCGTCTGTATCCCGGTCGCCCCCCGCCGCACTGCATCCAGCCAATTCTCACGACTATCCTGCGGCCCTAATCGGTCCAAATAAATCTCCACACCGGCTAGCTTCGCCACCTCAATCGCTTCATTGTTAAGTCCCAACCAGTTCATCGACATTGCGCAAGACAGGCAAGTGTGAAATAGACAACAAGTTTTCGCAGCTACTCTCGCACTCACCTGCCTCGCCTTCGCTGCCGACATCAACGGCAAATGGACCGCCAACGTCCCTGTCCGCGACGGCGAGCAGGACACCACCATAACCTTCAAACAGCAGGGCGACACCTTCACCGGAACAATGTATCGCGCAAGGTGAAATGCCCATCTCCGAAGGTAAGATCACCGGTGAGGCCATCTCCTTCTCCGTCGAATCCCCACGCGGCAAGCAATCCTACGGCGGCGCCATCGCCGGCGCGGAAATCAAACTCAAGCGTCAAAACGTCCAGTGGGAAGCCCGCGAGTTCGTAGCCAAAAAGCGAACTAG
>Ga0163144_10006693_pt1 | contig 25377 bp, 25 predicted proteins | sample OliLak19BULKMAT1_FD_123175 | JGI IMG/M metagenome (GOLD analysis project Ga0163144, IMG submission 123175) | Freshwater microbial mat bacterial communities from Lake Vanda, McMurdo Dry Valleys, Antarctica - Oligotrophic Lake LV.19.BULKMAT1 | ecosystem: Environmental > Aquatic > Freshwater >... | reverse complement strand
TCCTGCGTGCGCTCCTTGTTGGCGAAAAACTGCACATCGTCTATCAGCAACAAATCAAGTGAATGGTAGTGGTCCTTGAACTCGTCGAAGGTCTTGCGTTGGTAGGCTTTGACCACATCCGATACAAACTGCTCTGCGTGGATGTAGAGAACCCGTGCTGCGGGTCGATTTGTCAGCAGCCGGTTGCCAACCGCATGCATCAGGTGGGTTTTTCCCAAGCCGACGCCGCCATAAATGAACAGCGGGTTGTACAACTGACCTGGAATGTCCGATACATGCAAGGCTGCGGCACGCGCCATCCGATTTGCCGATCCCTCCACCAGAGTGTCGAATGTGAGGTTCGAGTTGAGGCGGTTGCGCTGGCCCTGCAGCGTCTTGTCGTGGACCAGATCGGGTGGTTCCTCCACCGGAAGAGCCCCGGACCCAATCTGGTTGAATGGTTGCTTGGAAATAGTCTCCCTGGGTGCAAGTGCTAACTCCAGAGTAATAGACTGGCCGTAGATCTTGTTCAGAGTAGCGGCGATTCGGCTTCCGTATTGGGTTCGGATCCAGTCCAGCTTGAAGCGGTTTCCAACCAGCAACGTCACCTTGGAAAAATCGTCCGTAACGACCGCTGTCAGCGGTTTGATCCAGGTATTGAACTGTTGCTCTGGCATCTCTTGCGCGAGCTGATCGATGCAGGTGTGCCACAGTTCTTGACCCGCATTGGTGCCCGAATGCCCCGATTTTTCGCCACGAAATGCGTCTGCCATCGTACCTGCCTGCTGCTGTGGATATTGTTGCTTTTCTGAGCGTGTTATTCTACCTTATCAAGTATTTATCCACAACAACTTCTGGTTCGGTTCCCGGGCTTGGTGGAGTTGTGAAACGACACACAGATTCAACCCCAAGTAGTTGCCGTCATTGCAAAAATTTGCCATAATTGCGGGTTAAGCTGAAACCCGCATCTAGGATCGCACCATGAAACGCACTTACCAACCATCCAAAATACGCCGGGCTCGAACCCACGGATTCCTGGTACGCATGAAGACACGCGGCGGTCGTGCGGTCATCAACGCACGCCGGGCCAAAGGCCGCAAGCGTTTGGCCGTCTGAAGACCGGGCGCATTTGAGCCGGGTGACCGGGCCGATGCAAGGTGCAGCGCCTCAAGTCCAAGAGTCAGTTTCAGGCGGTTCTGGAAGCTGAGCGGATAACGTCCACCACCCATTTTGTGCTGCATCGTTGCAAGTTGACAACGGAGCCATCCGCATCCGTCGACTCGTTTGGGGCAAGGATGGAATTGTTTAAGGTTGTAGAAGTGTGGTTGGGGGCGATGGTGCCCAAGCGTTGGGCCAAACGAGCAGTTACCCGAAACGCCATCAAACGGCAAATCTATACCGTGAGTCTCCAATACGAGAATGCACTGCCACTTGCAGCCTACGTAGTCAGGCTGCGAGCAGGCTTTGACCGAACCCGTTTTATCAGCGCAACGTCAAACGGCTTCACTATGCTTGTGCGGGCCGAGTTGCAGCAGTTGTTTGCGGCGACCGCGACGCGCCCATTGGCAACGCCCGCAAACCGCAGTTCATGATGGGGGTGAAACCGTTGGTCGCGCTGGTGCAGGTGTACCGGCTTTTTTTTCGCTCCTGGCTTGGCAGCAGTTGCCGCTTTGAGCCGACCTGTTCCACTTACGCCCTGGATGCACTGCAACGGCACGGTGCGACAGTCGGCAGCTATTTGACACTGGCGCGTTTGGCGCGCTGCCATCCATGGTGTGACGGGGGCGTTGATCCGGTCCCCGACCAACGGCCACGGCTGTTTTCGCGCTTGATTGCGAACCCCACTGAGAAGACCTAGTCATGAATGATATTCGCCGAACTATTTTGTGGGTGATTTTTGGCTTCTCCATGGTTCTTTTGTGGGACCAGTGGCAGATCCACAATGGGCGTCAACCAACGTTCATTCCGGCGCCCCCGAAGCCGACCGTAGTAAGCCCTACGCCGTCGCCGTCGTCCACCGCCGGAGTGCCTTCAGCCAACAGTGCGGTCCCCGTTGCCGCACCGGCTGCATTGCCTTCCTTGCAAGCGGTGCCGGTCACGGCCGCTACACCAGCCACGCCGCTGGCGAACCTGGTGATCGTGAGTACCGATGTTCTTAAACTCACGTTTGACAGCGAAGGCGGTTCCCTGCTGCGCACCGAGTTTTTGCGCCACCGGGACATGGCAGACAAGGCAAAAAACTTCGTTTTGCTCGACAACAGCCGCGAACGCGTGTACGTGGCACAAAGCGGCTTGATCGGTGGGGTTGCCGGCGCGGTGTTTCCGACCCACAAGACGGCGATGGTGGTGGAGGGCGCGCGCGATCTCAAGGATGGCGAAAACGAAATGGTCGTTACCTTCACTTCGGCCGAGGTGGGTGGCGCCAAGCTAATGAAGAGCTATACCCTCAAACGCGGGTCCTATGCAATGGCGGTCAGGCACACGGTGAGCAATGTCTCCGGCAACCCGATTGAACCGCTGCTGTACCTGCAACTGGTGCGCGACGGCAACAAACTTGCCGGTGAGTCCGTTTTTTATTCGACCTTCACCGGTCCCGCCGTCTACACCGAATCGAAGAAATACCAGAAAGTCGAATTCGCCGATATCAAGAAGAAAAAAGCAGATTTCGAGAAACAATCTTCCAATGGGTATGTCGCGATGGTGCAGCACTACTTTGCCAGTGCCTGGGTGCTGCCCGACGGCGTCAAGCGGGAGATTTCCATGGACGCGGTGGACATTGGCGCTGCGGTCGGCGACTGCTGTTACCGCGCCACCATGATCACCCCGATGGATGCGCTGGCCCCCGGAGCCTCCAAGACGGTAGAAGCCCAGCTGTTTACCGGCCCCCAGCAGGAGAAGATGCTTGAAGCCCTGACCCCAGGACTCGAACTCGTCAAGGACTACGGCTGGCTCACCATTCTGGCCAAACCTTTGTACTGGTTGCTCGATGAGCTGCACAGCATGATCCAGAACTGGGGCTGGTCCATCGTCGGCCTTGTGATCTTGCTCAAGATGGCCTTCTACTGGCTCAACGCCAAAGCCTATGCAAGCATGGCCAAGATGAAGGCCGTCAATCCAAAAGTGATGGAGATGCGTGAACGTCTGAAGGACAATCCGCAACAAATGCAGCAGGAAATGATGCGGATTTACCGGGAAGAGAAAGTCAACCCCCTGGGTGGCTGTTTCCCCATCATGGTTCAGATCCCGGTGTTCATTGCCTTGTACTGGGTTCTGCTGTCTAGCGTCGAGATGCGCAATGCACCCTGGATACTCTGGATCCATGATCTGTCGTCACCCGATCCGTACTACATCATGCCAGTGGTCATGACCCTGACAACGTTGTTGCAGACGGCGCTCAATCCGACCCCGCCCGACCCATTGCAGGCCAAACTGATGTGGTTCATGCCGCTGATTTTCTCGGTGATGTTCTTTTTCTTCCCGGCTGGACTGGTGCTGTACTGGATCACAAACAACATTCTTTCCATCGCACAGCAATGGTTGATCAATACCCGCATGGGCGTTCCGCCGCAGTTCAACCTGCCCAAGTTCTAAGGCGCCTGGAAGTCTCGTAGTCGGCGTGGTTCACCATGTTGCCGCTCCTGACCGATCCGATTGCGGCGATTGCTACCGCACCAGGCCGTGGTGCGGTTGGCATCGTGCGGGTATCGGGAGCCGATGTTTCCATCGTGGTGGCTGCCGTATGTGGGCGGACACTTAATCCACGTGAAGCGACCTACCTCGCATTTCTGGATGCCGAGGGCCAAGTTGTTGACTGCGGCCTGGCGATACACTTTCCCGCCCCGCATTCGTATACCGGAGAGGACGTGCTGGAGCTGCAGGGACACGGGGGCACCGTGGTGCTGCAGATGTTGCTGGCGCGCTGCCTGCAGGCCGGTACAGCGATTGGTTTGCGCATGGCGCGGCCTGGCGAGTTCACCGAGCGCGCCTTCCTGAATGGCAAGATGGACTTGGCGCAGGCCGAGTCGGTGGCGGACCTGATCGATGCCAGTACCGAACTTGCGGTTCGCAGCGCCAACCGATCCTTGTCGGGCGGTTTTTCAGCAGAAGTCAATCAGCTGCTGTATTCCCTGACGCATCTGCGCATGCTGGTTGAGGCCACTCTGGACTTCCCCGAGGAGGAGGTCGACGTGCTGCTGCAGAAGGACGTTGCAGGGCGCCTGGCTGGCGTGCGGGCGCAGATCGAGGCGATCCGAAGCAACGCGCGACAGGGCTCACTGTTGCGGGATGGTATCCGCGTGGTGATTGCCGGCCCGCCGAATGCCGGGAAATCTTCATTGCTCAATGCCCTGGCTGGCGCCGAGCTGGCGATTGTTTCTGCCCTCGCCGGAACCACCCGAGACAAGGTGCAACAGACCATCCAGATCAGTGGCGTACCGGTTCATGTGATCGATACGGCTGGCTTGCGCGACAGTGACGATGAGATCGAACGTATTGGCATTGCGCGCGCCTGGAGCGAAATCGAAACCGCCGACGCGATCATCCTGCTGCATGACCTCACCACGCTCGCTCCCGACCGGCTTGCCGACAGGCAGCCGCTGTGCCGAGCCGACGCGATGCAGGCACCGGGTAATATAGCCAGCCAGCTGGCGATGCGGTTGCCCGACGGTGTTCCGGTTATCGACGTCTGGAACAAGCTTGATGCATTGGAGGTTCCTCCACGCCTCGCGGCTGGCCGTACGCTGGCCCTGTCGGCCAAGACCTTGCAGGGGCTCGACGGCTTGCGAGCCTTGCTGCTGCAACTCGCCGGATGGCAGGCGGGCGCAGAGGGTTTGTACATGGCACGCCAGCGGCATTTGTCTGCTTTGGCGACCGTCGCAGGCCATTTGTCTGGTGCGACCACCCATCTTCTGGCACAGGTACCCCCGTTGGACTTGTTGGCGGAAGAGCTGCGATTGGCGCAAAATGCATTGGCTCAGATCACGGGAGTTTTTGGTGCCGACGACTTGCTCGGGGTTATATTTTCAAAGTTTTGCATAGGAAAATAATGGGGTCCGATCATGTTGCCGTGCGCTGCGCGTTTTGCTCCCACGAGAGAAAGCCGCCACCATGACATCGCTGTATTCATCGCCCAAACGGCTCGAAATCGAAGCCTTGTTGGAAGCGGTTGCCAGCAATCCCTCAGATCCGACGCTGGGCCACATGCTGACCCGGCCACATTGGGAGGTGCTCAGCGGTTACATGCAGCCTGGTGCACTGGTACCTGGGCAAATCCTGATCCGACAAGGGGCAGAGGACCGTACGCTTTATTTTATCGAGTCGGGCATGTTGACCGTGCATTTCGAGGACCCGAGCGGGAAAATCCGGCTGGCAACGGTGAGTGCGGGCTCGATCGTCGGTGAAGGCGGCTTTTTCTCCTACATGGCGCGCAGCGCGACGGTCCAGGCTGGCAATGCCTGCAAGTTGTGGGCGCTGTCGCCAATGCGCTTTTCCGAATTGTCCAATCGCCATCCCCCGGTCGCGCTGGCTCTGGCGATGGCCCTGGGAGCCATCATGGCCAAACGCGTGGTGAGCAATCGCAAGAAAATCGCCATCACCTGAAACCCGGCACCTACCTTCGTCAGTGACCGGCAAAATCGACCAGCGTGAACAAGGGCAGCCCGGCTGATCGAAGCTTGGCTGATCCGCCGAGTTCGGGCAGGTCCACAATTGCGGCACCCTCCATCACGGTAGCCCCAAGCTTCTCCAGCAGCTTCTTTCCCGCCATCATGGTGCCGCCGGTGGCAATCAGGTCATCGACCAGCAATACCTTGTGGCCGACTTTGACAGCGTCGGTATGCAACTCGACGGTGGCACTTCCGTACTCCAGCTCGTAGGTTTCCTCCACGGTTGTAAATGGCAACTTGCCCTTCTTGCGAATCGGCACGAAACCTACGTTGAGCTCATAGGCGACAACGGCTCCCAGGATGAACCCGCGCGCATCGAGCCCGGCGACAACATCTGGTCGCATGTGGGGATCCATGTAGCGGTGTACGAAAGCGTCGATCAGGACGCGGAATACCTTGGCATCCTGCAGCAGCGGAGTGATATCTCGAAACTGCACACCGGGCGCGGGCCAGTCCGGCACGGTACGGATGTGGCCGCGCAAATAGGCATTTACGGTGTGGTTTTGCATGGTTGCTCGCCGGTTGGTATCGTGGGTTATTTTGCTCTTTGCAGTTTCTGCTCAGCCAATGCCAGGTTCTCCGGGGTGCCGGACATCACCAACGTATCCCCAGGTTGGACAAGGGTGCTGTCGTCGGGAGCCAGGGTTTGGCCATTGCTGCGACGCAGGTTGACGACGCGGATGCCGATGGCATGCAGGGCCATCAGGTGCAGCGGTTTGCCGATGGACCTGGCACCCATCGGCACTGTAAACGACGACAGCCGTTCCTGATGCATTTCATCGACCGTGTCGTCGTCCGCACCATGGAAATAACCGCGTAATAACTGATACCGCGCATCCCGCTGGTTCTGCACAATCCGGATAACCCTGCGCATGGGTATGCCGACCAGAGCCAGCGCGTGGCTCGCCAGCATCAGCGAGCCTTCGATTGCTTCCGGAACTACTTCCGTGGCGCCAGCCGCCTGCAGTTTTTCCAGATCGTGATCGTCGCGGGTTCGCACGATCACGGGCACTTGCGGGGCATGCGTTCGGGCGTTTGCCAATACTTTCATTGCCCCTGGCACTTCCAGGTAGGTCACGACCACTGCACTGGCGCGTGCAAGGCCTGCTGCCATCAAGGCCTGCAGGCGAGCAGCATCGCCGAACACCACCGAATCACCAGCGGCAGCGGCCTGGCGCACCCGATCCGGATCGAGGTCAAGGGCCATGTAGGGAATACCTTCCCCCTCCAGGATACGCGCCAGATTCTGGCCGCAGCGTCCATAGCCACAAATGATCACGTGTTTGTTGGCATTGATGGATTTGCGTGCAATGGTGGTCATCTGCAGTGACTGCTGCAACCATTCGCTCGACACCAGCCTCATCACGATCCGGTTGCTGTACATGATGATGAAGGGTGTCGCCAGCATCGACAACACCATGCTCGCCAGGATCGGATTGAGCAGGGCCGGAGGGACCAGGGCGTTCTTTTGCGCCAGCGTCAACAACACGAATCCAAACTCACCGGCCTGGGCCAGGTACAGGCCGGTTCGTACGGAGATGCCCCAGGACGCGCCCAGCCCACGTGCCAGCACCGCAACCAGTACCGCCTTGAACAGGATCGGCACAGTCACCAGCAACAGCACCAGCGGCCAGCGCTCCAGCACCAGACGCCAGTCCAGCAACATGCCGATGCTGATGAAGAACAGCCCCAGCAGGACATCGTGAAATGGCCGGATGTCGGTTTCCACCTGGTGTTTGTATTCGGTCTCGGAGATCAGTATCCCGGCAATAAATGCGCCCAAGGCCAGGCTCAGCCCGGCGAGTTCGGTCAACCAGGCAAGACCGAGGGTGATGAACAAGAGGTTGAGCACAAACAGCTCCTCACTCTTGCGCCGCGCCACCAGGGTCAGCCACCAGCGCATCACATGTTGTCCCCCGACCAGCAGGACTGTGATCAGCAGTACCGCCTTGAACGCCGCCAGCGCCAGTGCACCCATCAAGCTTTCGCCCGCAGTTCCGAGCGCCGGGATCAACACCAGCAAGGGCACGACAGCCAGATCCTGGAACAACAGCACGCCCATGACCCGCTTGCCATGTTCCGACTCCATCTCCAATCGTTCCACCATCAGCTTCACCACAATCGCCGTGCTGCTCATGGCCAGTGCGCCAGACAGGGCGAGCGCGGTTTGCCAGCTCAGACCCCACACGCGGGGCGCCAGATAGGCCAGCAGCAGGGTTGCCCCGGTTGCCAGCAGCATCGTGAAAAACACCTGGAGCAGCCCAAGTCCAAACACATGCTTGCGCATTGCGCGCAATTTGCCCAAATTGAATTCGAGCCCGATCACAAACATCAGGAACACCACGCCAAACTCACCCAGGTAACGGATGCCCTCGGAGTTTTGCGCCAATGCGAGGGCGTTGGGTCCGATTACCACGCCAACCACCAGGTATCCGAGCATCGGTGGCAAACGCAACGAACGGCAGGCAACCACGCCAAGCACCGCAGCGAGGAGGTACATCAACGTCAATTCCAGGGCGGTCATGCCTGCATACTAGCAAGAGATACGCCGGTCTATAAAATACGGTGATGACCGTTAGCCTGCCTGACCCAGCATCCGGTGCCATGAAACGGGCAACGGATCTGGCGCAGCACACCCTGGACATCGAGGCAGCGGCAATACTCGGGCTCAAGCAGCGGATAGGAGTGCCGTTCGCAATGTGCGTGCGCATGGTGCTCGCGTTATCGGGCCGGGTGATTGTGATGGGCTTGGGCAAAAGCGGCCATGTGGCGCGCAAGATGGCCGCCACGTTTTCATCCACCGGCACGCCGGCGTTCTTCCTGCACACCGGGGAGGCGATTCATGGCGACCTGGGCATGGTCACTGCAACCGATCTGGTGCTGGCCTTGTCCAACAGCGGCGAGTCGGCCGAACTTCTGGCAATATTGCCGCTGGTCAAGCGCCTTGGTGCGCAGGTGGTCGCGATGACCGGCAATCTGGACTCCACGTTGGCGCGCCATGCAGACCTGGTTCTGGATTGCAGTGTCGAGAAGGAGGCGTGCCCGATGAATTTGGCACCCACCGCCAGTTCGATCGCGCAAATGGCGATGGGCGATGCACTGGCGGTGGCACTGCTGGACGCGCGCGGTTTCAAGGCAGAGGACTTCGCGCGGTCGCATCCCGGCGGGGCCTTGGGCCGCAAATTGCTCACCCATGTGTGCGACGTGATGCGTGCGGGTGCCGCGGTGCCGCGCATCGGGCCGGACGGCACGCTCGGGGATGTGATGCGTGAGATGGGCCGCAAGGGACTGGGTGCGGTAGCCATCGAGGACGCAGACGGAACCATTCTGGGTATTTTCACGGACGGAGACTTGCGACGCCTGGTGGAGCAGGGAGCAAATCTGCGCGACATGACGGCGCGCCAGGTGATGCACCGCGATCCGCGCACCGTAAGCCAGAATGCCCTCGCGGTGGACGCCGCGCAGCTGATGGAGCGCCACCGCATCACCAGTGTGCTGGTTGTGGACGACAGGGGCCGCTTGTGTGGCGCAGTCAACAGCAACGATCTCATGCGTGCCAAGGTCATCTGATGCGTGCACGGATGCAGTTCCCGGCGCAACTGTTGCTCAAGGCACAAGGGCTCAGTGTGCTGATCCTCGATGTGGATGGCGTCATGACGGACGGCGGTTTGTACTTTACCGAGCAAGGCGAAAGCCTCAAGCGTTTTCACGTGCAGGATGGGTATGGGCTTCGGCTCGTGCAGCGGTCAGGTATAGAGCCTGTCGTCATCAGCGGCCGCGACTCCGCGCCATTGCGCACGCGCCTGTGGGCGCTGGGGATCACGCAGGTGTTTCTGAACGCCGCCGACAAACTGGTTGCGGCGCAAAGTGCGCTTGGCATGCTTGGCAAACAATGGACGGATTGCGCGGCTATCGGCGACGACTGGCCTGACCTGCCGCTGCTTCGGCGTTGTGCGTTCGCTGTGGCACCTGCCAACGCACACCAGGAAGTATTGGCGGCGGCAGACCACGTCACGGCGCACAGCGGCGGGAACGGCGCGGTGCGAGAGTTGTGTGACCTTTTGTTGACCGCGAAGGGCTGTTATGGGCAGTTGTTGCAGGACGCAGCGGCATGATGCATATCGTGTTGTCGGCATGGGACCGCGTGTCGCTGTATCTGCCAATCCTGCTGATGGGCCTGCTTGCACTCGGCACCTATTGGCTGGTGCAGGAAACCCCGGGCCCGAGCGCGGCGGTGGTCGCAAAACCGCCCCGGCACGTGCCCGACTACTTCATGAAAAACTTCTCGGTTCGCACCTTCCTGGAGTCTGGAAAGCTCAAGAGTGAAGTCTTCGGTACAAGCGCAAGGCACTTCCCGGACAACGATGCGCTGGAGATTGATGCCATCCGCATTCGTGCCTTCGATGAGCAGGGACGCCTCACCACCGCCACCGCAATGCGGGCGTTGACGGACGGAGAAGGCTCTGAGGTGAAGCTGTTTGGCAATGCCGTGGTGGTTCGCGAGGCGATGACCGACACGCGCGGCAAACCGGTGCCACGGATGGAGTTCCGCGGCGAATACCTGCATGCGTCTCTGGACAATGAGCGAATCACCTCGGACAAACCAGTCGAGATCCGGCGCGGCAGCGATGTATTCGTCGCCGACAGTCTGGATTTCGACAACGTTCACCGGGTTTTGTTGATGCGCGGGCGGGTCAGGGGAACGATGGTGCCGCAGGCTGCGAAATAGGCAGCATGGAACCAGAACAGGATCGACTGGTCTTCATCACCGGCGCCTCCAGTGGCATCGGACAGGCAGTGGCGCTGCGCTTTTACCAGGCCGGCTACCGGCTGGCCCTGGTGGCCCGGCGTACCGACGTGCTGCATGTCTGGACGCAACAAGCCGCAATGGAGCCGCACCGGGTGCGCGTGTACGCTGCGGATGTCGCAGTCACGCAAAATATTGTGGATGCGGGGCTTGCCTGCATCGCTGCACAGGGCGTGCCGGACGTGGTTGTGGCAAGTGCCGGCGTGAGTATTGGAATGGACACCATGGATCGCGCGGATCTGGATGTGTTGGCGAGTGTCTATGCAACCAACAACATTGGCCTGGCGGCCACCTTCCATCCGTTCCTCGAGGCGATGGTGGGCCGCGGCTCAGGCGTGCTGGTTGGAATCGCCAGCGTCAACGGGATCCGCGGGTTTCCGGGCCATGGCGCTTACTGCTCCAGCAAGGCCGCCGTCATCAGTTATTGCGAGTCTCTGCGCGGGGAGCTTCGTGCCAGCGGCGTCAAGGTGCTTACCATTTGTCCGGGTTACGTCGATACACCACTGACACGGGGTAACAGGTACCCAATGCCATTCCTGATGAGTCCGCAGGCGTTTGCGCAGAAGCTTTTCCGGGCCGTCGTTGCCGGCAGCAGTTACCGGACTTTTCCTTGGCAAATGGCCTTGGTGGCCAAACTGCTGCGTGTCTTGCCCAACCCCTGGTTTGACCGCCTGTTTGCCGGGCGTGCGCGCAAGCGCCGCAACATACCCGGCTGAGCGCGCGTCTGACGGGCGAAAAAAAAGGACCCGTCGAGTCCTTTTTACTGGCTGGCGTCTAAACGCCCGCTGGTTGGGGATCAGTAGCTGCTGCGGCCTCCGCCGTAGCCCCCACCGCCGCCGCCGCCACTGCGACCGCCGCCAGCGCCACCGTAGCCGCCGCCACCGCCGCTGCGGCTTCCGCCGCCGCCACCGCCGCCACTGCCGCCACCACCGCCGTAACCACCGCCGCCGCCGCCACTACCGGTTCCGCCACCAAAGCCGCCACTGCGCGGCGGACGCGGCTCCATCGGACGCGCCTCGTTGACAACGAGTCCACGGCCACCGTACTGTTGGCCGTTCATTGCGCTGATGGCCGCTTGCGCCTCCGCGTCACTGCCCATTTCGACAAATCCAAAACCCTTGGAGCGACCCGTATCACGCTCCATCATGACTTTGGCACTGGAGACGGAGCCGTGCGCAGCAAAGGCTTGCTGCAGGTCTTCGTCGCGGAAGGAATAAGGCAGGTTGCCTACGTAAAGTTTGTTGCCCATGAAAGGACTCCTCAAAAAGACTCAAAACGCGATGGAGTCCGATAGCCGCAATCAACAAACCAATGAAGACTTAGAGCAGACGCGAAACTGACTAATCACCGCAAACAAGTAATGCCGGTGTCCGGCAATACGCGAGCATTATGCGTCAAGATTCAGGTTTTGCAAATTCTTTGTGCAATTGCGGGGGTTATCTGGTCTTTTCATTTCTTCACCGTTCTAGCGCGGTTTGCAAGCCGTGGCGAAACGGGTGCACGTAGCGTGCCGGGTTTGCGCGGACCCGTTGCTGCCGCGCGCCAGCTCCGATCAAGGACCAGGCAAGGACAAAAAACGGGAAGTCGACGAGACTCTTTGCCGCGACCAGGCGGGGTTCTGTTTGTGCACGGATTCCAGTTCCAGCAATTCAACCCTGGTGTGTTTGGCGAGCACCGGTCGCCAGGCAATTGGCGTGGTTCCATGGGTGCCAGGCGGTGTGCCCGCAATCTTTCATTCCGAAGTGCATTTATACTGCGGTCGCGTGCCGATTTGCTACAGCTTGCGGGCACCGGGTCATTCGAGTCCCGAAAATCAGCTAAATACGGCAACCGCCTCTGAAAGGATACCCGGCTCCGCACTTGGCGCAGCCGGGTTTTTTTATGCTTGTTACGCCTTCATCAATGCATTTTGATGCGCCACTGCCTTTGCGCAGCGGCGCATCCATCCGTGCTTACGACCTCTGCTTCGAAACCTACGGCACGCTGAATGGCGACCGTTCCAACGCAGTGCTGGTGCTGCATGCCTTGAACGCCTCGCACCATCTGGCCGGCCTCTACCAGGGTCAGGACAAGTCGGATGGTTGGTGGGATACCATGATCGGCCCGGGTAAGCCCCTCGACACCAACCGCTTTTTTGTGATCGGTGTCAATAACCTGGGTTCCTGTTTCGGCTCCACCGGGCCGATGCACCGGAATCCGGACACCGGCGAAGTCTACGGCTCCGGCTTCCCGGTGGTAACAGTGGAGGACTGGGTGGATGCCCAGGCGCGTTTGCTCGATGCACTGGGAATTGTCAGTCTGGCAGCCGTCATGGGTGGCAGCCTTGGTGGCATGCAGGCACTGAGCTGGACCTTGCAGTACCCGCAGCGGGTCCGCAATGCCGTGGTGATTGCCAGCGCACCCAACTTGACCGCCGAGAACATCGCGTTCAATGAGGTAGCGCGGCGTGCGATCGTTACCGATCCGGATTTCAACGGCGGTAATTTTTACGCCACGCAGGAGCGCGCGCAGACCACTCCGAAGCGCGGCCTGCGCATCGCCCGCATGATTGGCCACATCACGTATCTGAGTGATGACGTGATGAATGAGAAATTCGGCCGTGAATTGCGCACCAGTCTGGCGCGCGAAGCTCGGGTGCATGCGGCCGCTGCCGCCGCACCGGCACCCTTTCAGTACACAACCCAGGACGTGGAGTTCCAGATCGAGAGTTATCTGCGCCACCAGGGCGACAAATTCGCCGAGTACTTTGATGCGAACACTTACCTGCTGATCACCCGCTCGCTGGACTATTTTGATCCGGCGCGCGACTACGGCGGAGACCTCAGTCGGGCGCTGGCGCGGGCCACGGCGCGTTTTTTGCTCGTGAGCTTCAGCACCGACTGGCGCTTCTCACCCACGCGCAGCCGGGAGCTGGTCAAGGCCTTGCTCGACAATCGCCGTGACGTCAGTTATGCCGAGATCGACGCACCGCATGGCCACGACGCCTTTTTGCTGGATGACCCGCGCTACCACCATGTGGTAGCGGCTTACTTCGACCGCATCGCGGGAGCACTGTCGTCATGAGTGACCAATTGACCATGGCGGCGATTGCCCGGCTGGTTCCCGAAGGCGCGCGTGTACTCGACCTGGGTTGTGGTGACGGCGCAATGCTGGCGTATTTGCAAAGTAGCCGCGCCTGCAACGGGTACGGCATCGAGATCGCCGATACCAACGTGCTGGCCTGTGTGCGCCGTGGTGTCAATGTGATCCAGCTCAACCTGGACGAAGGCCTGGCCATGTTTGACGACGCCAGTTTTGACGTGGTGCTGCAGATCGACACCCTGCAGCATTTGCGCAACGCCGAGACCATGTTGCGCGAAACGGCGCGTGTCGGGCGCATCGGTATTGTTGCGTTCCCCAATTTTGGCCATTGGCCGAACCGCCTGAGTGTGTTGCGAGGGCGCATGCCGGTCACCAAACGTCTGCCCTACCAGTGGTACGACACGCCCAATATCCGGGTCGGCACGCACGCCGACTTCGAGGTACTGGCCTTGCGCAATGGCCTGAAAATCCAGGACAGCTTTGGCCTGCAGGACGGCCGCACGGTGCGGCGCGCACCCAACCTGATGGCTTCGACCGCGGTATTCAGGTTCACCCGCTGAGCTGCTGCTGCTGCAACCGTCTGCGTCAGGGGCGAACCAGACAGGGCTGCTTGGGATTGAATTTCCAGTTGGGAATCAGGTACTGCATGGCGATCGCGTCATCGCGCGCGCCCAGCCCATGCTGCAGGTAACACTGGTGTGCCTTTTCCACCGATTGCATGTCCAGGCTGATGCCCAGGCCTCCCGTAGCGGGAACCGTGATGCTGCCGTTGACGATCTGCAGCGGCGCCTGCGTAATGCGCTGGCCGTCCTGCCAGATCCAATGGGTGTCGATGGCCGTGACCTTGCCCGGCGCTGCAGCAGCGACGTGGGTGAACATCGCCAACGACACGTCGAAGTGGTTGTTCGAGTGTGAACCCCAGGTCAGGCCCCACATCTGGCACAACTGGGCGACGCGCACCGATCCCTGCATGGTCCAGAAATGCGGGTCTGCCAAAGGGATGTCGACCGACTGCAGCGTGATCGCGTGCGCCATCTCGCGCCAGTCCGTTGCGACCATGTTGGTTGCGGTCATGAGGCCGGTGGCGCGCCGGAACTCGGCCAGCACCTCGCGTCCGGAGAAGGCGCCTTCGGCGCCGCAAGGGTCTTCGGCATAGGCCAGTTCCCGGTGGCGGTCCCGGCACAGCCGCACCGCATCCTGCAACAACCAGCCGCCGTTCGGGTCGAGTGTGACGCGGGCCTGTGGAAAGCGCTCGTGCAACGCCACAATGGCGTCCATTTCGGCGGCCCCGCTCAGTACCCCGCCCTTGAGCTTGAAGTCGCGAAAGCCGTAACGCGCCTGGGCCGCTTCCGCAAGCCGGACGATGGCGGATACGTCGAGCGCCGGTTCGTGGCGCAGGCGCAGCCACGCATCGGCGGCGTCCGGCTCGCTGCGATAGGGCAGATCGGTGCGTTTGTGGTCTCCCACAAAAAACAGGTAGCCCAGCACATCGACGGCGCTGCGCTGCTGCCCTTCGCCCAGCAGGGCCGCCACCGGTACCTGCAAGAACTGGCCCAGCAAGTCGAGCAGGGCGCTTTCCACGGCCGTCACGGCATGGATCGCCACGCGCAGATCAAAGGTCTGGTTGCCGCGTCCCGCGCTATCGCGCCCGGCAAATTGGGTGCGCAACTGTTGCAACACCTGGTTCCAGTTGCCGATGGGCTGCCCTTCGACCAGGGTCCGTGCATCTTCCAGGGTTTGCCGGATCTTCTCGCCCCCCGGCACCTCGCCCACGCCGGTCTGGCCCGCACTGTCGGTAAGTACGACCAGGTTGCGTGTGAAGTACGGGCCATGGGCGCCACTCAGATTGAGCAACATGCCGTCCCTGCCTGCAATCGGAATCACTCGCATCCGCAGCACGGTGGGCGTCCGTTCCTGTTGGCGCGGTTGTGATGCTGGCGCGGCGTTATTCATCATGGCATGGCCAGTCGTGGCAATAGTTCATCAGTCATCAGACAAGTACCGGCAGCCCACGACGTACGCAGCGCTCAGCTCGCCGGCGCTGAAGCGCTTTGCGACCTGCGCAGGCGTTCTCGGCTGTTGCCCAGATGCGTGCGCATCGCGGCTCTGGCGGCATCCGCATCCTGGTCCCGGATCGCGACAAAAATACTCTCGTGTTCCGAGTTCACCCGTTGCAGGTACGCCAGGCGCCCTTCTGGAGCGGTCTGCGGCGTATTGACGCGGGTGCGCGGGATGATCATGGCGCCAAGGTAGGTCATCAAATCGGCGAAGTGCTGGTTGCCCGTGGCGCGCGCCACCTCCATGTGGAACTGGAAGTCCGGTGGCACTGCATCCGAGTTCTGCTCAATCGATGTCTTGAAAGCCAGCAGGGCCACCTGCATGGCTTCCAGGTTGTGTTGGCTGCGGCGTTGTGCGGCCAGCCCGGCGGCTTCGGTTTCCAGGCTGATGCGCAGCTCCAGCACTGCGATCACGTCGGCCACAGTGGCGAAATCCTGCGCCGAGATCTTGAAATTGCCGCTGGTGTCCGGTGGCGACACAAAAGTGCCGATGCCGTGTCGGGTCTCGACCAGTCCGGATGCCTGCAGGCGCGACAAGGCTTCGCGCACCACCGTACGGCTGACGTCGAAACGCTGCATCAGCTCGGCCTCGGTCGGAAGTTTGTCCCCCGGTCGGATACGCCCGGCGCGGATCTCGTCGCCCAGACCCGCAACGATTTCATTCACCAGTCCGCGTGGTCGGCGCAGCGGCGCCACTGCAGCAACCACAGGTTCGGCCTGCAGCCCGTTGGCGGCACTAGGGGTTTCCCTTGGGTCCATCAGAAAACGCTTGACAGTCAAAATGGCTTTCGAAATAATACAGTTGTCAGACAACATATGACCGATAACTTCGCGGCCTGGGCGCACTGTAACAAAGCTACGGGAAATGTCCAGTATCGGGAGCCAACAAAGCCTTGCTTGTGAACCCGGGATGACCATCAAGAACCATCACAGACTACTTTTGACCGGCGCCGCCGGAGGCTTGGGCCGGGAGCTGCGCGCGCGTTTGCAGGCCAATTGCACGGTGCTTCGGTTGTCTGACCGCGAGAGCCTGGGTGAGCCTGCCGCGAATGAGGAAATCATGCTGGCCGACCTCGCAGACGCGGCGGCGGTACACGCCGCGATGGCCGGTGTGGACGCGGTGGTGCATCTGGGCGGCGTATCGGTCGAGGGTCCTTTCGGCCCAATTTTGCAGGCCAACATCGTGGGCATGGTCAACCTGTACGAAGCAGCCCGCAAACAGGGTGCGCGGCGCCTGGTGTTTGCCAGTTCCAACCATGTCACCGGTTTCTACACGCAGTCGCAGACCATCACGGCCGATGACCCGCCGCGCCCGGACGGCCTGTACGGGCTGAGCAAGGCCTTTGGCGAAAACTTGTCGCGCCTGTACTTTGATCGCTACGGCATCGAGACTGCGTGCGTTCGCATTGGCTCGTCTTTTGCAGAGCCGAAGGACCGGCGCATGCTGGCCACCTGGCTGAGTTTCGACGACCTGCACCGCCTCATCACTGCGTGCCTCACCACCCCGGTGCTGGGCCACACGATTATTTTTGGCATGTCTGACAACGCGGTGACATGGTGGGACAACGCGCGTGCGCGGCATGTAGGTTACGTGCCACAAGACAGTTCCGACCCATTCCGCGCAGCGGTGTTTGCCCGCAGCACTTCGCCAGATCTGAATGACCCGGCGGCGCTCTACCAGGGCGGCGCCTTTGTCCGTGCCGGGCCTTTCGAATGAACCCTTGCCCGCCAATTGGCCTCAACCCGATTTTCAACCCGTCCACCCAGGAGACAAAAATGACCCTTCGCCGATCCCTTCTTGCATCTGCCATTGCCGTTGCAGCATTGGCCACGCCATTTGCCGGCATAGCCCAAACCATCCTCAAGGCGGCGGATGTTCACCCGGCTGGTTATCCGACTGTGGTGGCGACCGAGAACATGGGCAAGAAACTTGAAACCGCCACCAGCGGCAAGTTCAAGATGCAAATGTTCCCGGCCAGTGTGCTGGGTGACGAAAAGACCATGATCGAGCAGACGCAGATCGGGGCGATCCAGTTGTTGCGCACATCACTGGGCCCGCTGGGCTCGGTGGTGCCGGACGTCAACGTGTTCAACATGCCTTTCGTGTTTCGCAACGAGACCCACATGCGCGCGGTCATCGACGGGCCAATTGGTCAGGAGATTCTGGACAAGATCAGCAACAGTCCGGCCCGGCTGGTGGCGCTGGCCTGGCAGGATGGCGGTTCGCGCAGCCTGTACACCAAGAAGCCGGTGCGCACGCCAGCCGACCTGAAGGGCCAGAAGGTGCGCATGATGGGCAACCCGCTGTTTATTGACACCATGAACGCACTTGGCGGCAACGGTATTGCGATGGGCTATCCGGAGGTTTACAGCGCATTGCAAACCGGCGTCATTGATGGCGCCGAGAACAACCCGCCAAGCATGTTCACCGCGAACCATTACACGACCGGCGCCAAGTACTACGCACAGACCAACCACCTGATCATTCCCGAATTGCTGGTGATGTCGAAGGTCGCCTACGACAAGTTGACGCCAGCCGAACAGGCCCTGGTCAAGAAACTCGGCCGAGAGGCGCAAATGGAACAGCGCGTCTTGTGGGATAAGAGCGTAGTGGACTACACGGCCAAGCTCAAGGCAGCCGGTGTCGAGTTCATCGAAGTGGACCAGAAGCCGTTTTTTGACGCCACTGCCCCGGTACGTGCCAAGTACGGGGCACCGTTCGCGGATCTGATGGCACGCATCGCGGCGGTCAGGTAAGTCCCACGTCCGGGTTGGCCGTTTCCCCGGGCTGGAATCAGCCCCGGGGTGCAGTTGGCGCGTGTTATTGACCCGTTTGACACCGCGGCCCGCAGGCCGCGCACTCCATGAAGAACCCCCTTCTTACCGTGCTCGACGCGATCTATTCGACCTGCATCTGGGTCGCCGGCCTGTCCATTGTGGTCATGAGCCTGATCATTCCGGTTGGGGTCTTTGCACGGTATGTGCTGGGCTTCGGCGCGCAGTGGCCGGAGCCAATTGCCATCTTGCTGATGGTGATTTTTACCTTCTTTGGTGCCGCCGCAGCATACCGGGCTGGCGCTCACATCGCAGTGGCGATGCTCACCGACCGTCTGGGCGCGCTGCAACAAAAGGCCTGTCGTATTGCTGTCAATACATTGATGCTGGTGGTCAGCCTTTTTGGCGTGGTGTACGGCAGCAAGTTGTGTTTGGAAACCATGGGCCAGACCATCACCGCATTGCCCTGGTTGCCGGTCGGACTGACCTACCTGCCGGTGCCGCTGGGTGCCTTGCTGACGCTGCTGTTCGTGCTCGAAACCATGGCGTTTGGCCCGCAGACCGGGCGCGCCGTGGTTGTTTTTGACCACCGCGTCGAACAAGCGGGGGCTTGAGCATGGACACGATTGTCCTGATTGGCAGCTTCGCGCTGCTCGTGCTGATTGGTATGCCGGTCGCCTATTGCCTGGGGTTGGCTGCGCTGATCGGCGCAATCTGGATCGATTTGCCGCTCGACGCGGTGATGATTCAGATCGCCAGCGGCGTCAACAAGTTTTCCCTGCTGGCGATCCCGTTTTTTGTGCTGGCGGGAGCCATCATGGCCGAGGGCGGCATGTCGCGCCGTCTGGTAGCTTTTGCCGGCGTGCTGGTGGGTTTTGTGCGGGGCGGCCTGTCGCTGGTCAACATTCTGGCTTCGACTTTCTTCGGTGCCATTTCCGGCTCCTCGGTTGCCGATACTGCATCGATTGGCTCCGTGATGATCCCGGAGATGGTGAAGAAAGGGTATCCACGCGACTTCTCGACAGCGCTGACGGTCAGTGGTTCGATCCAGGCGACCCTGATTCCACCCAGCCACAACGCGGTGATCTACTCGATGGCGGCGGGTGGCTCCATATCAATTGCCGCCTTGTTCATGGCCGGCGTTCTGCCGGGGCTGCTGCTCGGCGCCACGCTGGCAGTCTATTGCCTGTACATCGCCAAGAAGCGGGGCTTCCCGGTGGGCGAGTCAATACCGCTGCGCCAGGCCTTGCGCATCGCTGGTGACGCGATGTGGGGCCTGGCCACCATGGTGATCATTCTGGGCGGCATCTTGAGCGGTGTGTTTACCGCCACCGAGTCGGCCTCCATCGCCGTCGTGTGGGCGTTCTTTGTGACGATGTTCATCTACCGCGACTACAAATGGCGCGACCTGCCCAAACTCTTGCACCGTACCGTCAAGACGGTGTCGATCGTAATGATCCTGATCGGCTTTGCAGCCAGTTTTGGCTACATCATGACACTGATGCAGATCCCGCTCAAGATATCGACTGCGCTGACTGCGTTCACCGACAACCGCTACACAATCCTGTTGCTGATCAACGTGTTGCTGCTTATTCTGGGTACCCTGATGGATATGGCGGCTCTGTTGCTGATCCTGACGCCCATCTTGCTGCCAGTGGTCAAGGCGGTTGGTGTCGATCCAGTGCATTTCGGCATGATCATGATCGTCAATCTGGGCGTCGGCCTGCTCACCCCGCCAGTCGGGTCGGTCCTGTTTGTAGGCAGCGCGATCGGCAAGTTGCCGATCGAGCAGGTGGTCAAGGCCCTGATGCCCTTCTTCGGACTGTTGCTGATTGTGCTGGCCATCATTACCTACGTGCCGGCCCTGTCGCTGTGGCTGCCGCGCCTGATGGGACTGTGAGCGGCCGAACTTTTTAACCAACGGACACGCGGGGTTTGACCACCCAGGCAGCGCTTACCGAGACACGTCCGCAGAAGACCATGAACCCGCAACACCTCAAGACCATCATCAGCTCCGGGCTGCTGTCCTTTCCCGTCACCGACTTTGACGCTCAGGGAGACTTTCGGCCTTCCACCTATGCCCGGCGGCTGGAATGGCTCGCGCCGTACGGTGCGAGCGCGCTCTTCGCCGCTGGTGGAACCGGCGAGTTTTTTTCGTTGACCGGTGACGAGTACCCGGCCGTGATCAAGACCGCCGTTGATACCTGCCGCGGCAAGGTACCCATCATCGCCGGCGCTGGTGGCCCGACCCGTTTTGCGATTGCCTGCGCGCGCGAGGCCGAGCGCCTGGGCGCACACGGCGTCCTGTTGCTGCCGCATTACCTCACCGAGGCCGGCCAGGAGGGGCTGATCAACCACGTGCAGGCGGTGTGCGAGAGTGTCCGCTTTGGAGTCATCGTCTACAACCGCAATGTCTTCAGACTCACACCAGACTCGTTGGCGATCCTGGCCGAGCGCTGCCCGAACCTTATTGGTTTCAAGGACGGGGTGGGTGAGATCGAGGCCATGGTGGCGATTTACCAGCGCATGGGCAGTCGCCTGGCCTATCTCGGTGGTTTGCCGACGGCCGAGGTGTATGCCGCTGCCTACAAGGCTCTGGGCACGCCGGTCTATTCGTCCGCAGTGTTCAACTTCATTCCCCGCACGGCGATGCAGTTCTACCAAGCGGTGGCAGCGGACGACATGGCAACGCAACACCGCTTGTTGCACGACTTCTTCATGCCCTATCTGGCGATCCGCAACCGTGTGCCAGGTTACGCCGTGAGCATCGTCAAGGCCGGGGCGCGCATTGTGGGACAAGACGCTGGGCCGGTGCGCCCACCGCTGACCGACCTGAAGCCGCCCGAGGTGGAGCAACTCGTTGCGCTGATCCGCACGCTGGGTCCCCAGTAGCAGCAGCACAGACGCCATGGCCTTGTCACCTGGCTTTGCGGTTGCTGCAGTAGGTGCCGGCCTTGGCGCGACGCCGCACTTTCGCGCCATGGAGGAGCTGCGTCACGCCCATGCGCTGACCTGGGTATGCGCGCGGGATGCGCAGCGCTTGCAGGACCGCGCCCTACCCGCCGGAGCCCGGCGCACAACCCGGCTGGAAGACATTCTGGGGGACCCATTGGTGCGCGCCGTGTTGGTATTGACGCCGCCCGCAGCGCACCTGGAAGTGGTGCGCAAGCTGGCGCAGGCGGGCAAACACGTGCTGGTGGAAAAGCCGCTTGAACGTGATTTGCCACGCGCCCGTGAATTGGTAGCCTGTTGTGAGTCGGCCGGAGTGGTGCTGGCCGTGATGCTGCAGTTCCGGTTGCGCGCGGGAGCCGTGCGCCTGGCGAACCTGCTGCGCCAGGGAGTGCTTGGCAGCGTCACCAGTGCCAGCGCCAGCGTGCGCTGGTGGCGGCCACAAAGCTACTACGACGAACCGGGCCGCGGCACGCTGGCGCGCGACGGTGGCGGAGTGCTGATGACACAGGCCATCCATACGCTGGACCTGTTGTTGTCGCTGCTGGGTGCGCCGCTGCGGGTGACCGGTGCGGTGTCCACCAGTCCATTGCACCGGATGGAAACGGAAGATTGCGCCAGCGCCTTGTTGCATTACCCGCACGGCATGGTGGCGGTGTTGCAGGCAACCACGGCGGCGTATCCGGGATCGCCCGAGCGGCTGGAGATCAACGGCACGCTGGGAACCGCCACGCTGGAGGCGGGACGTTTGCAGCTGGATTTTCTGGACGGCCGCTCGGAGGCCGCAGGCGCCGATGCGGGCAGTGGTGGCGGTGCCGATCCGATGGCGTTTGGCCACAGCGCACACCGGACGGTGCTGGAGGATTTCCTGCATGCGGTGGAGACGAATACTGCGCCAGCCATCAGTGGGCGTAGTGCCTTGCTTGTGCATGCCGTGATCGAAGCCATCGTGGAGTCTTCGCGCTGCGGCACACCGTTACCATTCGATCCATAGGCATGAATCCGCATTACATCCGCATGCACCCGGACGACAACGTCGCCATCGTCGCAAACGATGGCGGACTTGCTGTCGGCGCGCGTTTCGCCGATGGGCTGGTGCTGTGCGAGCGGGTGCCGCAGGGTCACAAGCTGAGTCTGGTCGACATTGCCTGCGGTGCAGCAGTGCGCCGCTACAACGTGGTGATCGGTCACGCGCTGCGCGACCTGCCTGCAGGCAGCTGGGTGCATGAGCGGGTGCTGCAAATGCCGGTGGCGCGGCCCCTGACCGGGTTGCCCATGGCGACGGCGCAAACGCCGCCGCTGCCGCCGCTTGCTGGCTACACCTTTGAGGGTTACCGCAACCGGGACGGTTCGGTGGGCACACGCAACATTCTGGCCATCACGACCACGGTGCAATGTGTCGCGGGCGTGGTGGACTTTGCGGTGCAGCGCATCAAGGCCGAGCTGCTGCCGCTGTTTCCCCACGTCGACGATGTGGTTGGACTGGAGCACAGTTATGGCTGTGGCGTGGCCATTGACGCGCCCGATGCGGTTATCCCGATCCGCACCCTGCGCAACATCAGCCTGAACCCGAACTTCGGTGGCGAGGTGATGGTCGTCAGCCTGGGTTGCGAAAAGCTGCAACCGGATCGCCTGTTTCCGCCGCTGGCCATCACCGTTTCGGACCTGCGCGGCATTGCTGCCACGCCGCAAAAGCTCGACGTGGTATGCCTGCAGGACGACGCCCATGTTGGATTCATGTCGATGATCGACGCGGTGCTGCGCCAGGCCCGGGTGCATCTGGAGCGTTTGAACCAGCGTCGGCGCGAAACCTGCCCAGCCGCAGAACTGGTGGTTGGAGTGCAGTGTGGCGGCAGCGACGCTTTCTCTGGCGTGACTGCCAATCCTGCGGTGGGTTTTGCAACCGATCTGTTGGTGCGGTGTGGTGCCACCGTGATGTTTTCCGAGGTGACCGAAGTGCGCGACGCAATTGACCAGTTGACGGCGCGTGCCGCCACTGTGGAGGTTGCGCAAGCCATGGTGCGCGAGATGGCCTGGTATGACCGGTATCTGGAGCAAGGCCAGGTGGACCGCAGTGCCAACACCACGCCAGGCAACAAGCAGGGCGGGCTGTCCAATATTGTCGAGAAAGCCATGGGCTCGATTGTCAAGTCCGGCACGGCGCCGATCTCGGGCGTGCTGGCCCCCGGCGAGAAGGCGCACCAGCGCGGCCTGCTGTACGCGGCGACGCCGGCCAGCGACTTCATTTGCGGCACGCTGCAGCTTGCCGCAGGCATGAACCTGCATATCTTCACAACCGGCCGTGGCACGCCGTATGGGCTGGCGCCGGTGCCGGTGATCAAAGTGGCGACGCGCAGCGAACTGGCACGGCGCTGGCATGACTTGATGGACCTGGATGCGGGGCGCATCGCCACCGGCGAGGCAAGCATTGCCGACATGGGCTGGGAACTGTTCCGTTTGATGCTCGACGTGGCCAGTGGCCGAAAGACCTGGGCCGAGCACTGGAAGCTGCACAATGCACTGGTGTTGTTTAACCCGGCGCCGGTCACCTGACCAGGCCGGTTTTTTTGGGATGCAATCATGAAACCAGGCCCTGTTTTTTCCCTCGTTGCCGCAGCGCTGCTGGCGCTGGTCGCGGCGCCCAGCCACGCGCAAGCCGACTACCCCAGCAAGGCGGTCAAGATCATCGTGCCTTTTCCGGCGGGTGGCACCAGCGACGTGATGGCACGGATGGCCGCCGACGAGTTGACGAAGTCGCTGAAACAGCCCTTTGTGGTGGAGAACGTTGGCGGCGCCGGCGGGACCATCGGCGCCGAACGTGCCGCCAGGGCCGCCCCGGACGGTTACACCCTGGTCCTCACCGGCGTCGGATCCAATGCGGTTGCCCACGGGCTCAGTCCCAAACTGGGATATGACTCGAACAAGGACTTTGTTCATATCACGCAGATCCACTCCGGTCCGAACGTGCTGGTGGTGCACCCGGACACGCCGTTCAAAACGCTCAAGCAGTTGATCGATTACGGCCGCGCCAACCCCGGCAAGCTCAACTACGGTTATACCCACGCCGCATCGGGCCACATGGCGATGGAGCTGCTCAAGCAGACGGTCAGTGAGTGTCCCAAGGGGGCCAGGGATTGCAAGCCACTGTTCATCGTGGGCATTCCGTACCGCGGTGGTGGCCCATTGTTGACGGATTTGCTCGGCGGCCAGATACCGATGATCTTCATCAACCAGGACGCAGCCTTGCAACATGTCAAGAGCGGCAAGTTGCGCGCGCTGGCAGTCACCAGCCGACAGCGCAACCCCCTGTACCCGGACGTGCCGACGATCGCCGAGTCGGGTTATCCGGCGTTCGAGGCACTCTCCTGGTCCGGCCTGTCCGCACCCCGTGGAACGCCGCAGCCCATTGTTGACAAACTGGAGACCGCCATGGCGGCGGCGATGCAGTCGGGCGCAGTGCGCCAGCGCATGGAGTCGGTCGGCTTCGTGGTTCCGCCGCAGGGCTCCAAAGCCTATACCCAGTTTGTCAAGACCGAGATCGATGCCTGGACGCGGGTGATCCAGTTGGCCGGCATCAAGCAGGAGTGAGCAGCGCGACACTGGCGCTGCGGTGGGCGTCGGCCGCAGCCGCGGTTTGTCCATGTTGATCGCAAATCTGTTGGCGCAGATACCGTTCGGCTTGCTGGCCATGACGATCTGCCTGCCGACGATGCAGCAGTAGGGCGCCACATTCGGTGCCAGCCAGGCCCGCGTCCAACGCACCGTCAGCGCCTACGTTGTCGCATTCGGTCTCCTGCAGGTGGTGTACGGACCGCTGTCCGACCGTTATGGGCGCAAGAAGCTGCTGCGCGTTGGTCTGGTGTTGAGTATTGTCGGCGCTGTTTTTGCGGCATTGGCTTCAACCTGGAAACCGCAGTTGGACGCGCCCGAGTGGGCTGCGATGGGATGCGCTGGCAAGGCTGAGCGCTGCGGCTCCAGGTGTGCCCGCGCACACTTGGACAGCGCGAAGAAGGCAAGCCTCTGGCTTGACTGCGGCCTGCAAGGCGAGCGCTGCGGCTCCAGGTGT
>Ga0163144_10006692_pt1 | contig 25380 bp, 23 predicted proteins | sample OliLak19BULKMAT1_FD_123175 | JGI IMG/M metagenome (GOLD analysis project Ga0163144, IMG submission 123175) | Freshwater microbial mat bacterial communities from Lake Vanda, McMurdo Dry Valleys, Antarctica - Oligotrophic Lake LV.19.BULKMAT1 | ecosystem: Environmental > Aquatic > Freshwater >... | reverse complement strand
GAAGAATTAATCAAACATCTTAATATAACTGACAAAATAGACATCATCGGCACAAGTGGTGGTGCATTGACTGGATTGAATTACATCACAAGAAATTCTGATAAAGTTAGAAAATTCATTGCCGATAGTTTTATGGGTTATGGAGTTAATTTAGAGGAATCTCAAATAATTGTTAGCCGAAGAACAAGAGCAAAATCTCAATTAATGAGTTCCGCTTTTTGGAAAAGTATGAATGGAGAAGATTGGGAGCAGGTGGTTGACCAAGATATTGATTTGATGGTTAGATGTGGCACAAAATCTATAAAAACAATTCAAGGTGATTTTAAAAGTGTTGTCTGTGAAGTATTGTGTGTGGCTGCAATCAGTGATGAGCTCATTCCACATACTGATATTAAAGTAAAAGAAGTCGCAGATGATATTCCAAATTCAAGTCTAAAAATTTATGATTTTGGAAAACATCCATTTATGATTACAGAAAAGCAAGAATTTAAAAAATTAGCGATAGAGTTTTTTGATTTAGAATAATCTTTATTTTAGTAATATTATAAAAACGATAAAAATGATAGAAATAATAAGGTAAATTAAGGTGAAATATGGTAGGATTAGGATTTGATGTACATCAATTAGCGGCTGGAGAAAGTTTTATTTTGGGTGGAATCAATTTGGATTCGCCAATTGGGACAGTTGCACATAGTGATGGTGATGTTTTGTTTCATGCTTTGGCAGATTCTATCTTCGGTGCAATTGGAGAAGATGATATTGGGCAACATTTCCCAGACACAATCCAAGAAACTAAAAATATGGACAGTGAATTAATTGTCAGAAAAGCTCTTGAAATTATGAATGCCCAAAATTTAAAGTTAATAAATATTGATATCACAATAGTATTAGAAGCACCTAAATTGAAAACCTATAAAACTCTTATGAAAGAAAATATCGCTAAAATATGTAATTTACCGATAAATAGAGTGAGTGTCAAGGCAACAACTAACGAAAAAATGGGATTTATTGGTCGCTCTGAAGGTATAGTTGTATATTCTATTTGTCAGATTGAAGAGATAAATTAATTGATAAATTAATCATAGCACACACATACCAAGAGTAGATAAATAGTGAATTGAAGTGTAAAGTAAAATAGGGTAAGTAATTATCCAAAGCAAAAAAAATCGATTTAGACCAAAAAGTAAATAATTGGAAAAATGGAAAATTAATCCAAATGTTAAGTAAATCATCAAATAATTAGGCATAAAAATCACAAATATTATACTTATTTCCCAAAGTATAATAAAAATACAAGCACATTTTGAGATTATATCTATTTTTAACAAATCTAAAATCTTGTTTTTTAGTTTGGACTCTACTATTGACTCTTTCAAAAATATTCTCAAAGCTAATCCTTTTAGCCAATTTTTTTCCTTTACCTTTACCAAACCAGCACTAAAATATGAATTACAAACATTAAAAGTAAGATAAATAAAACTCAATTTTTGATTTAAATTACTTTTAATTGTTACATCAAATAAATTCGCAACTTCATCTGATTCAAAAAATAATATTGAAATCAAAATCAATATAATCATACTATCCGAAGCACCATTAAAACTGCCTCCAAATCTATTAGAAATCAATAATTGTATAAATATAAGTAAGAATATAATTATGAAATTAATTGGAAAAAATGTAATAATATTATTGACTATCAATATTGCTGACAGTAATACATTAGCATAAAGTAGTTTTTTGAAATTTTGGTCAATGAGAAAAAAATCAATTATCTTTCTTACTGATTTATTAAAGTTTGAGTATTGGCTTTTGATTATATTATAATCCCAAATAAGATTAGAATTGGTATCAAAATTTAATTTTTCTTCGTCTAATATTTCACCATTTATTTTGTCATCTCTTATAAAATAGCGAGATAAGTTTAATAATTCAAAAGTTTGTAATATTAATATAATTGCGAATACATTTATAAATAAATTGTAAATTAAATTTATATCCGCATTCAAAAATAATCTATAAAAATCAATACCTAATATTGTCATAAAGTTAATTCAAAAAAGATTAAAAATCATACTACAAAAATTCTATTACAAAAGATTTACTACAAAAGATTTACTACAAAAGATTTATATTATAAGCGGGAGAAATAAGTATATCTTCTTCGATCTTGTTTTTTGAGTCTATACTAACAATTTTAAATACATATCTTAAGTCTTCCAAACTATTTATTCCAGATATATAACTATTTTCTTTACTTTCATCAATAATTCTTTTTTGAACATATTTTAACAAAATATTATAGCTTATATTTTCTTGAATTGTCAAACTTTCACTATTTCCACTTTCTTCAATTTCACTTAACTCATTTGCCAAACTTAATAAATTAGATTTATAATAAAGCATTAAATTGCCCTTTGGATTAAACAAAATACTTGAAAGACTAAGGCTTGTTTTGTTCTGAAATTCAGTCCAATTTAATTCGTCGAATTTTTCATTATTATTTGTTACTTTATTTGAAACCTTATATTTTACAATTAATTTATAATCAGAAACATCAAATAATTTCCAAGAAGCGAAAATATTTTTAAAGAAAAATAAGTATGGAGACTTAAAAATCTTGGGCAATGACGAAAAAATGAAAATTGTCAAAAATAATAAAATTAATACTACATATAAATTATCGAACATATTGTTTTTATTAAGTGATTGATTTTATTTGAATTTAAAACTGGCACTAAATTTGTAATTATATTTTAATTCTGATTTGATTATAATTTAATTTAAAAATAATTTAAAATTAAGTTAATACTCACAATTTACAACTTTATAGAATAAATTAATTACAGATTGGCAAAAAAAACAAATATAAAAAACAAAAAGAGAGTTTCAAGTAAGAAACCAAAAATAAATAAACTTTTCACACTAAAGAATAGATTGTTTTTTAGTTCAGTTGTTACTTTTATCTTGTTTGCAATGTTCTATTCTGAAGATATTGCTTTGTCTTATAGAGCCGGTGGTATTAATGGCATTTATGAAAGATTCAAAAATTTTGATGTAAATCAAATCTCAGAATACGATGAGTTCGACCCGGTAGAATTGGATAACAATTATGTACTATTTAATGTGTTCGAAGTCAGAGGTGTTGCTTCATATTATGCAGATAAATTTGTAGGACGTAAAACAGCGAACGGCGAAAGATTCTCTCAAAATGATTTTTCAGCGGCACACAAAAAATTAGCTTTTGGTACAATTGTCAAAGTAACAAATTTAGATAACTACAAATGTACATTAGTTAGAATTAACGACAGAGGACCTTTTGCTCGAAATAGAGTCATTGATTTATCCAAAAGAGCATCAAATTTGATTGATGCGCACGGCACTTCCCCTGTGAAAATTGAGGGAGTGAAAAGAATGAATAAATATATTTCGCAAAAACCAGCCCAATATTATAATGGCTATTCTACGATTTCTGATTTTGTTACATTGCCACAAAATGAATTAAAACTAATGGATTCAACATTATCTTTTAATGAAATAATGGATATTTATCTTGATTTAATCGAACAAAAACCAATTAATCACTTATATATTTTTCAGAAAGCACTAAAGTTTGAAAAAGAAACTAAGGAAACAAAAGATGGAGAAGATTACTATTATTTGGGCTATGTAGAAAATATTCAAAAACAAAAAAAGTAAAATCTAAAACCAAACCTCCAACTACTTCGTTTTAATCCAAAACCACATACTTGTTAAAAATAATATGAAATTTAATTGACCAATTTAAGCCAAAATAGCAATATATTTATTGATAACAAATTAATTAATCTTTCATCAAAAGAGAAACTAAATCTAATTTTGGGTGAAGACTTTGAATTGATTTTTGACTCAAAGCTTAAAGGTCAATTTAACATGGATTTTGATTTTGGTAGAGTTAATAAATTTAATGAATTTAATGAATTTATTAAGTTCAACAACGAAAATAAACTCAATTCAAAAATTCAAACAAAATCAATGTTAAGGTTTTACGGTTGGGAGCCGTATTGCCTATCACTCGGTTATAATCAAAAAGAAGAAAATATCTTAGTTAATAACCTTGCCCTCAAAAAATACGATTTGGTTAGACGACCAACTGGTGGCAGAGCAGTTTTCCATAGCAATGAAATCACTTACTCTTGCGTTTTTGACTTAACAGCTACAACCCAAAGGCTTATTAGTCTTGGGTATTTGAATACAACTGTTAATTATACTCACAGAGACTTTTATCAAGATATACATTTGATTTTAGTTGAAATTTTTTCTAATATTCCAAATATTGGAGATAAATTAGACTTTAGCAAAAAGGATACTAACTTCAAAAGTCATTACAAAAGTATTTCGTCAATGTCTTGTTTTACAAGTTCTGCGAGGTTTGAGATTACATCTCAAAACAAAAAAATTGTGGGTTCGGCTCAGAGATTATTTGGGAATATTTTATTACAACACGGCTCTATTTTACTTGGAAGAGAGCATTTGGAGATAGTGGATTTTCTAAATATTAAAGATGAAGAAAAGCAGAATTTCAAAAATGAATTAGAAAAATCAAGTATTTCTTTGTCTGAAATTGCGGATAGAGAGATAAGCTTCGAGGAAATCACAGACATTGTAAAAAGTCAGTTAAAACTATAAATTAGGATTATAAATAAACTCACAATCTAAAACCATAAATCGCCAAATTGAAGCTTGATTATAGCACCGATGCCACCAATATTTGCATTTGTATAATTATCATTTTGGAAAGTATAATCTAATCCAAATGGCACTCTATAATTCAAACCAAATACTACTCTTGCCCATTGATTGGTATTGATAGTCAAAAACAACTTGGGCTCAAATACTACAAAGTCATCACTTCCGTAGTTGTTAGTATAGTTTGTGGAATTAGTATTATTATTTTCATTAATTGAACTTTGTACTTTATATTCAATCAACCCAGATGAAACAGAAGTATTAAAATGAATTTTTAATTGCCCCATATCATATATTACTGCACCAAATTCTAATCCATAATACTCAATTCCCAATATAGGTCTTGAATTTAGGTTAGTGTCTATATAATTTGACTCTATTTTGGCAAAGCTTAAATTATTTAAGGAGATACCCAAATAGTAAGTTTTGTCGAATACTACACCGAAATCTAAAATTCCAAAACCAACTATATTTTTGCTATTTTGCGTAAAATTCTCAATTGTTGTAATACCAACCCCACCGGCAACTAATACTCCAAATGATTCATCTTGTTGAACGACTACTTCCGGAATACTCATATATTCCAAACTATCTGGCAATATACCTTCGGGTTCGATTTGTTCTTCACTTTGTCTGGTCGAATCCAAAAATAAATAATTATTGGCAATTAAATTAAAATTGCCAATAATCAATATAGTTATTATAGTTAATATATAAATAAATAGTTTAATGCTTCACCGAGTATAATGTTTTTTGTTGATTAGTTTTAGAAATTAGTAATTAATTCTTAATAACTAAACTAAGCCCAATCTATTTTTGAAGTCTTTGATTGTAGTTTCTAAGCCAGTTTTTCTATCAATTTGAGCAGACCAATTCAAAATTGTTTGTGCTTTGGTTGTATCTGGTTGTCTTATTTTTGGGTCATCAGCTGGTAAATCTTCAAAAATAATTTTAGATTTAGAATTTGGAATTAATTCAAGTACTTCTTTTGCCAAGTCCAACATAGTAATTTCATTTTGATTTCCTATATTTACAGGCATAACTTCATTTGACATCAATAATCTATATATACCTTCTATCAAATCATCAACATAACACACAGAGCGAGTTTGAGAACCATCACCATAAACAGTAATATCCTCATTATTTAATGCTTGTTTGATAAAATTGGGAATAGCTCTGCCGTCTTCCAATCTCATTTTGGGACCATAAGTATTGAATATTCTAACTATTCTTGTATCTAAATTATGGTATCTATGATAAGCCATTGTCATTGCCTCAGCAAATCTTTTCGCCTCATCATAAACACCTCTAAATCCAACTGGATTTACATTACCCCAATAAGTCTCGGGTTGCGGATGAACAAGCGGGTCACCATAAGTTTCACTTGTAGATGCAATCAAAAATCTTGCATTCTTAGCTTTTGCCAAACCTAATGTTTTGTGAGTTCCCAAAGAACCAACTTTCAAAGTTTGGATAGGTAATTTAAGGTAGTCAATTGGGGAGGCAGGAGAAGCAAAATGTAAAATATAATCCAAATCACCATCAACATGTATGTATTCGGTTACATCGTGTTTTATGAATTTGAAGTTCGGATTACCAAATAAATGAGATATATTATTTGTTGAACCGGTAACCAAATTATCCATACAAATAACTTCATTACCTTCATTGATAAATCTATCACAAAGGTGTGAACCCAAAAAACCTGCACCACCTGTTATTAAAACTCTTGCCATTATTTACTCAATTAGTATAAAATTTAGTGTAAAATTAGTGTAAAATTTCTTTTTAAAAAATGTTATTATACAAAATTAACAAATTGATAAATAATAATAGAATAATTGGTATAATTTTTGAATAATAATATTGTTGAGTACTTTTATTATTGAGTACTTATATCGATAAATAGAATATTAAAATAAATCATGAAAAAAATAACAGATTTTAACTTAAAATATAAAAAGATATATATTTCTATTTTTATTTTATTTTCTTTTTTGAATGTTTCAAATATATCTAATGCCCAAGCACCTGCACAAGTGCCTGCTGCACAAAAAGGCACTGGGCTTACTCTACCCAAATTATCTATTGGTGTCGATAAGGCAGAGTCCAAAGAAGATTTGGTGCTCAATCTGCAAATATTGGGCGTAATTACTGTACTAACCTTAGCTCCATCTATTTTGGTGATGATGACCTGTTTTACGAGAATTATAGTTGTATTTCACTTTCTTAAACAAGCTTTGGGAACAAATACACAGCCACCAAATCAACTTTTGACTGGATTAGCTTTGTTTCTGACTTTTTTTGTTATGCAGCCAATTCTCGACCAAGCAAATCGGGAAGGAATTCAGCCATATATGAGAGACGAAATAACTCAAGATGTAGCTATAGATAATGTTGTGACTCCATTCAGAAAGTTTATGCTAAAACATACTCGTGAAGAAGATTTGGCGTTATTTATCAAACTGAGTGGCAAAGACAAACCAAATACAATTGACGATGTATCTACTATGACTGTAATTCCGGCATATACTATCAGTGAATTAAAGACTGCCTTTCAAATTGGATTTTTGATATTTATACCATTTTTGGTGCTTGATATGATTATTGCTTCAACTCTAATGTCATTGGGTATGTTTTTATTACCACCACAATTAATATCTCTGCCTATAAAAGTGTTGTTATTCATATTAGTCGATGGGTGGAATTTAATTGTAGATTCATTGATGAAAAGTATTATGAAAGGATAGTAATTAAATTAAGTTGATTTAAAGGAAAATTATGACAGACCAAATGGCTATTGCAATAGTAAAAGATGCTTTTTATAATGTGTTATTAATCTGTGGACCAATCTTATTGGTATCATTAGTCGTTGGTTTGATAATTTCGATTTTTCAAGCTGCGACTACTATTTCTGAGCAAACATTAACTTTTGTCCCTAAGTTAGTTGCTGTATTATTAGTAACAGTATTAATTTTACCTTTTATTGTTACAACACTCAAAACATACACAATATCTATGTTCCGTTTAATTGAAACGATGGGACCATAACTTATTATTAATAGTTATTCTTCTTCCATCTTTTTTCTGCTTGTAGAATTTCTATCAACCGTAGGGTTAACCCCACGGTTAATTCCCCAATATCGCTTTTTCAATTAAAACCTGCACTCAATTACACTCTTTTTTCACTTTTATTACTATTTCTTCCTCTTAAATACCTGCCTTTGGGCGGGCACTTGAAAATTTATTTTCACGTGGTGGGGTCTCAAGACCATTTATTAAATGATCCTTTTAAATATTACTGAATAAAAAATACTTCCTTTCTTTCTCTTCCAACCTACAAATATTATGTACTTATTGACAATTCTTTTGCAAAAAGTAAGCGGCTGGGATTCTCTTTCAACAACCAAACTATTTTACCACATCGGTAAATTTCCTATTCATTTCGCAGTGTATAAAGCCATAGTTCAAAAAAAACAACACACACTTACATCTTTCCCACTAAATGTTTTTTTCAGAAAATCTACAAAAATTATTGTAACTTACAAGAAACTAATTTCTGTTTTATGTTACAAAAAATACTTAATTTGAAATATCAAAAAAAAGATTAAAATTTAATTAAAAAACGTAACGTCAATACCGAATTACTTAATTTATCAAAATATTATTAAATTAAGTAGTAGTTGTAAAAAGTATTTGGGATAAAAATGTATTTTGTAATTGCACTCGGTCAATTGATTGCCTCTGGTACTCATCTGATAGCCAAAACCCTCACTCAAAATATTGAACCACCAGTTGTTTTGTTGTTTAGAGTGATGATTGTTTGCATAGTTTTTGCCTTGTACTTTTTGTTTAGAGGTGGCAAAGGTATCAAAAAAATCGACAAAGAAGATTACCCTTTGTTTTTGATTTTGGGCTTTGTGAATATCCCAGTAAATCAGTTTTTATTTTTACAGTCAATGGAATATACCTCTGCTCCTAATGTTTCACTCGCATATTCACTCACTCCAGCATTTGTTTTTATTATTGCATTCTTTTTTATGAAAGAAAGAACCAGTTACAAAAAAATTATTGGGATTATTCTGGCTATTGCTGGAACAATAATAGTACTTGCAGAGCGGAAATTTGACTTTAATTCAGATAGTTTCTTTGGTGATATTTTGGCTTTGATGGCTGCAATGAGTTGGGCAGTTTATACTGTATTGGGCAAAAAGATTACTATGAAATATGGTGCAATTTATTCAACTTTTGTTAGTATGTTCATTGGTTTTATAATGTATTTACCCATATTTGCATTATTACCCGAAAAAATTGAGTTAGAAAAATTTACCACCGTTAATTGGTTGCAAATATTTTACTTGGGTGCAATTACTTCGGGCGTTGGTTATGCGACATGGTATTGGGTACTGGGCAAAATGGACGCAAGTAAAGTGTCTGTTTTTAATAATTTCCAACCAATATTGACTGCTCTTATGACTTTTCTGCTATTTGGTGATGTTGTTTCAATGTATTTTGTGGTAGGTGGAATATTAGTTTTGGCAGGAGTTTATCTTACTCAACGCGGGTAATGAATTTATTTTGAAGTTTGTAAATTTTACTTTATGGTAGAAGTTTTAGTAGTAAATTTTAGATATAAGTTTTGATGAAAATTGATTTAGACAAAAATAGATACAAAAAAATAGATACAAAAAAAAGGTTACCAAATGGTAACCTTTTTTTATAAATTCTATAATAATCAATTATCTTGAATAATATTCAACTACTAATGGCACTTCACATTGAATTGGGACTTCATTCAACAATGGAGCATATAATAATTTAAAAGCGAAATCCGCTTTGTTCACTTCCATATAAGGAGGAGCAACTGTATTTCTTAGAGATTCTTGAATATTATCATTAGTTCTGCTTTTTGGTTTTACAGAAACAGTATCTTGTAATTTTACTTTGTAAGAAGAAATGTCTAATTTCTTTCCATTAACAAAAATATGTCCGTGAGAAATTAATTGCTTTGCAGCATATAATGTTCTCGAAAAACCAGCTCTGTAAATCAAAGCATCTAATCTAGTTTCTAACAATTGAACTAAAAGCTCACCAGTGTTACCTGTTAATCTTGAAGCTTCTTTGTAGTAGCTACTTAATTTTTTTTCATTTACATTATATTGTAAACGCAATCTTTGTTTTTCTAATAATTGTTTTCCATAATCAGACAACTTGCTTCTCTTTTTAGAAGGACCGTGTTGTCCTGGAGCATAATTTTTACCATTAGCAGTTACTTTTTTTGCTTTTGGAGTCAACATGACGTTGATTTTACGGGAAAGTCTAACTTTTGGACCTGTATAATTCATTTTTATTTACACCAACTAAATTTTATAATTCTTTTGTTTAAATTTTACTAACTAATTCTACTATAATTCTTTTATAAAATATTATCTGTTTATTTTTTTTTAACTTACGCTAATTTAATTCAAATAAAATACTTTTAATACTTCTAAAAACAATTTAACTTACTAAATCCATATCTACCAGCCGCAAAATATAAAATATGAATTTATATAAGATTACAAAAATAATATAAAAATTTTATACTACCAAATATATTTGTCGAAAATAAATAAATAAATTATTAATTTATATAAATTTCTTGATATTTTTATTAATATTTTATTTAATTTTGTGAAAAGTATATAATTTTGTGTAAAATTTTAATCTAATTTTATTATATACATTATCCTTAAACTAAAAATCAAACCAAAATGCTAACACTAATTGCTATTGTCTTTGTTATTGGCTACTTGGCGATAACAACAGAACATACTATCAAAGTAAATAAAGCTGCCAGTGCTTTAATTACTGGAGTTTTGCTCTGGACTATTTATATACTTTTTTCGCCAGACAAAGAATTAGTTATAGAATCTCTAAATCATCATTTGGGTGATGTTTCTGGTATTTTGTTTTTTTTGTTGGGTGCGATGACAATAATAGAATTAATAGATGCACACAATGGATTTGATTTAATTACCAAAAGTATTGACCAAAAAAATAAAATTAAACTCCTGTGGATAATTGCATTTATAACCTTCTTTTTGTCTGCAATTTTGGATAATTTGACAACTACAATTGTCATGATTTCATTAATTAGAAAATTAATAAATACTGACAAAGATAGATTATTTTTTGCAGGTATAATAGTAATTGCTGCAAATGCTGGTGGTGCGTGGTCTCCGATTGGTGATGTTACAACTACTATGTTATGGATAGGCGGTCAGATTACAACATTTACTATAATTTACAAATTAATACTGCCAAGTTTGGCTTGTTTGATTGCTCCTTTATTATACTTGACTTTTAGATTAAAAGGAGATATTCAGAGACCAGAAGTATTAAATATCGACAATAATAAAATGCTTACAGTAAAACAACAGAAAATAGTGTTTTATTCTGGAGTTATGATATTGGTATTAGTACCAATATTCAAAACCGTTACGCATTTACCTCCATTTATGGGAATATTGATTGGTTTGGGTATTCTTTGGGTAATAACAGAAATGTTACACGTCCAAAAAGGTGATGAACACAAACACCATTTATCTGTTGTTTATGCTTTAAGAAAAATTGACACTCCAAGTATTTTATTCTTTTTGGGAATTTTATTAAGCATCTCGGCATTAGAATCTGTTGGTGTGTTGACTAATATTGCCAAATGGATGAGCGATACTCTCAAAGATGATAATGTAATTGTCATCTCTATTGGGTTGTTATCTTCAATAATTGATAATGTTCCACTTGTGGCAGCCGCTCAAGGTATGTATGATTTATCTGTGTATCCGACTGACAGTTATTTCTGGGAATTTCTGGCTTTTTGTGCAGGTACTGGTGGCAGTATTTTAATTATTGGCTCTGCTGCTGGTGTGGCAGCAATGGGAATGGAAAGAATAAACTTTGCTTGGTACCTCAAAAATATATCTGGTTTGGCGCTTTTGGGATATATTGCCGGAGTATTAATTTATATGCTCCAAAATCAATTATTGGGGTGGTAAATAATACTTTAATCATCTTTAATCATATTTTAAAATTGTTATTCTATATATTTTATTAACTTTAATTCAAATGAGTTAATTTTGTATTCGTCAGTTATGAAATTGAGATTTAAAATATCAAAAATAAAAAAATAAATTACTTTAACTATAATTGGTCTAAATAATTGGTCTAAAAATGCAAAACAATTCAAATTTATCTAATATCCCTAAGATACCTAATATCCCTGCAAGTGAATTATATTCTGAAATAGAAGTAAACTTAGAAGTTGCTACTTCTTTGGGGCTTACCGAAGCAGAATATAACAGTATTCTAAGCAAAATGGGTAGAATCCCAACTTATACAGAAATTGGAATATTTTCTGTTATGTGGAGTGAGCACTGTTCATACAAAAATTCAATTTTGCAACTAAAAACTCTTCCTCGTTCTGGCAAAAATCTATTAGTAGAAGCTGGTGAAGAAAACGCTGGATTAGTGGATATTGGAGATGGTTATGCAATTGCATTCAAAATCGAAAGCCATAATCACCCATCTGCAATCGAACCATTCCAAGGAGCGGCTACTGGTGTTGGCGGGATTTTGAGAGATATTTTTACAATGGGTGCAAGACCAATAGCAGCATTAAATTCTCTTAGATTTGGGAATTTGGATAATGATAGAACTAAATATATTGTTAAAGGTGTGGTAAATGGTATCAGCCATTATGGAAATTGTTTTGGAGTGCCAACTGTCGGTGGTGAAGTTTATTTTGACGATTGTTATAAAGATAATCCATTAGTAAATGCAATGGCAGCAGGTATTGTAAAGGCAGACCAAACTGCTTCTGCCGGAGCCAGAGGTCCAGGTAATCCTGTGTTTATTGTTGGTAGTAATACTGGTAGAGATGGTATTCACGGAGCTTCATTACTCGCATCAAGAGAATTTGATGCAGAAACTGAAAATATGCGTCCAACAGTTCAAGTTGGTGACCCATTCCAAGAAAAATTATTAGTCGAAACTACAATTGAATTAATTCAATCTGGTGTCGTTGTTGGTATTCAAGATATGGGTGCAGCAGGGATAAGTTGCTCGACTTCTGAAATGAGTGCCAAAAATGGCGTTGGTATGGAAATAGATTTGGATAAAGTGCCTCTTAGAGAAGAAGGTATGAGTGCTTATGAAATTATGCTTTCAGAATCACAAGAAAGAATGTTAGTTGTAATTGAAAAAGGAAAAGAAGCACAAGCATTGGCAATTGCCAAAAAATGGGACGTTCCGATGACTCAAATTGGAAATATCACAGAAGACCCATTTGTCAAATTCAAAAGATTTGGCAAAAAAGTTGGTCATATCAACGCTGACGATTTAGTGCTTGGTGGAGCAGCACCTGTGAATCTAAGAGAGTTCGAAGAACCAGCTTATATTAGCGAAAAACATAAATTTGATTTTAGTACTCTTGATTTTTCAAATATTACTTATCAAACTGCACTCGAAAAATTATTAAATTCACCTACAATAGCTTCTAAAAGATGGATTTACGAACAATATGACTCACAAGTTAGAACTAATACTGTAGATATCAAAGGTGATGCAGCGGTATTAAGAATTAAAGAAATTCCAGGGAGAGGAATTGCACTTACTACTGATTGTAATAGTAGATATGTGTATCTAAATCCTTATGAAGGTGCTAAAATTGCCGTTGCTGAAGCAGCGAGAAATGTTGTTTGTGTTGGTGCAAGACCAGTTGCAATTACAAATTGTCTAAACTTTGGTAATCCTTATGACAAAGGTGTATTTTATCAATTCAAAGAAGCAATCAGAGGGATGGGAGACGCTTGTAGAAAGTTTGAAACTCCTGTTACTGGTGGTAATGTTAGTTTCCATAACGAATCGCAAAATTCGGCAGTTTATCCAACTCCAACAATTGGTATGCTCGGAATTATTGATGACTTGAATAAAACTTGTTCTCTAAACTTTAAAAATGTTGGTGATGAAATTTTCTTAATTGGTAATAATAGAGAAGAGTTTGGCGGAAGCGAGTTGATTAAAGTATTATTTAACAAAATTGAAGGTAATTCTCCGATTTTGGATTTGGACGAAGAATGCCGTTTACAAAGTACAATTCTAAAATTAATTGGTAATGGTATAATCAATGCTGCCCACGATACAAGTGAAGGTGGATTGGCTGTTGCTATTGCTGAAATGGCAATGTCTTCAATTGGCTCCGGAAAAGAGATTTTAGGTGCTGATATTAATATCGAAAATATAAATTTTGGTAAATTATTCGGTGAAAGCCAATCAAGAGTAGTAGTTGCTTTAAATTCAGAAAGAACAGTGCAATTAAGTGCAATTTGTAATGAAAACAATGTCAACCTTACACACTTAGGGAAAGTGAATAACGGCACACTAAATATAAACAACGAAATCAACGTAAAAGTATCTGACTTAAAAGCAATTTACGAAAATACTCTTCCGAGTATGTTGTTATAAGATTGATATAAGAAGAGAGTTGAAAATAATTTCTGAACCTTGATTAACAAGGATTATAGGATTTTCTTGAATGAAGATAAGAGTTTTTTTAAATCAAGTAATCAAAATAATCAAGGTTCTATACAAAATATTATTAAATATTATTTTCACACAAGTCGTTTATTGGAAATATCAAATCATAGTCATTCCAATTTAAATTTCCATTTACAATATTAAATTTTTAAAATCTATAACGTTTGATTTCAGATCATCAAAAGTTATTTTTATCATATACTTTTCAATATATTCTGCCTTTGTAATCTCTAAAGTTATGACATTATCTAAATAATTTTCTGTAATAATCATAATTTTTCCTTTATTATTTCAAATTTAACTTTTTTATGTAATACAAAATAATCAATCCATTTCTCAACTACATTTTCAGAATATAATTCCAAAAAATCTTTAAAATCTTTTAATTTTGAACCTAAAATTTGTTTATGTCCTTTTGAAGAGAAAAAAATTATAATTCCTAAATATTCATATTTTTTCTCTTACTAACTCTCTACTCTGATTTTAATTTATCAATTATATTAGTTTCAATTGCTTTTTTGGAAGATATAATTAAGGCTAAATAAGATAATAATATTGAAAACATAAATAGAAATAATACTTCTGAATATATTATTTTCATTGGGATGTAATCTATAATAAAATTCTGACCATCTATTTTTAATATTTTGTAAGTTAGATTTAAATAACAAAATCCTAGTCCTAAAATTACACCAAATATTGACGCAGAAGTGCCAATTATTAATCCAGAGGTTTTGAATATAGACGATATTGTTCTGTCATCTGCTCCAAGTGCTTTTAAAATACTTATATCTCTGCCTTTTTCGACTACTGACATTCCCAATGATGCAAAAATATTAAATGAAGAGATTAATATAATTAGACTTACAATTGTAAATGACGCAAATCTTTCAAATTTCATAATTCTAAAAATATCCGAATTCAAGTCATACCAGCTAACTACATTAAATTTTAAACTTTTGTTTGTGCTTAATTTTTCTATATATTTATTGTCCATTTTATCTAACAAAATTGTAATATCATCTTTGTATTTTTGAAAATTATCAATCATATCAATGTTTTTAAGTCTAATATCAAATGAATTAAACTTATAATTCCCCTCAAAAATGTCTTTGATTAATAAGTCATTTGATAGTATTGTCATCTCGTCATAATTCTCTATATTAGTATGATAAAGCCCACTGATTATTGCAATAGAACCATTATTTGTTGTATAATATTTAATACTTCTTTCAATTAATTCTGCCGACATTATATTGACTGTATCGCCAATTTTAGCATTTAATTTATGAGCCAAATTTGCGCCCATAATTACTCTTGGTATATTGTCATTATTAATATAAAAGTTGAAACTTCCCATTACTTTATTATTTTTGAGATTCTTGAAAATTTCAATATTAGTATCCAAATATGAATTTAATACAGTTGGCAGAATAAATCCATCTTTAATCAACACTACTTTAGCCATCGAATTAATCGCAATTTCTTTGATATAACTTTGTTTATTTAGATTTTTGAGAATTTCTAAAGTATTTATATTTTCATCAAACCATTTTGAATTTTTGGGCTGAATTCTTATATGTGGGTCTAGAGTTATTATTTTTGACTTATGTAAATCCTGAAACCCCTGAAATATTGCCATAACTATAATTACTGTAGCCACTCCAAGTGTAATCCCAATGAATGAAATCAAACTTATTATCCCAATAAATGAAGACTTTTTATTTGAAAATATATATCTTAAAGCTATTTTATTTTTTATCTGCATTATAAAATTTTAATTTAGAATTTCATTATGATTTTAGTTATATCATCATATAAATATTGATTATTATCAATTTCATTTACTTTATCCAATGAATAATTTATGTCTTTCAAAAATAAATCTATCAATGTTTGTGCACTCTTTTCTGTATTGTTTTTGATTAGATTAATAAATCTCTCTTCGCCATATTCTTTACCATTACAGTCTGCTTCGACAACTCCGTCTGTAAACATTACCAAAATATCACCCTCAGTAAAAATAATCTCTTTCGAATTATAATTAGTTTCTTCCAATACACCAATCAGCATATTTCCAGTTGATAGATATTTCACAGTATCATTTTGTGAATTTAAAACAAATGGGGGATTATGACCAGCATTAACATAATTTAGTGACTTTTTCTCAAAATCTATAAAACCCATAAATACCGATACAAACTTATCAATAGTTGTATTTGAGCAAATTAATTTATTCAATTTATGAGCAATTACAGCAGGGTCAGTATTTGATAATGATAATAGCTTGACTGCGGATTGAATGTTTGCCATAAGTATAGAAGCGGGAATACCTTTGCCTGTTGCATCTGCAATTATAATAAAGTAATGGTTATCACTTATTTTGATATAGTCGTAATAATCGCCTCCTACATACCTCGAAGCTAATGTGATTCCTGCAATATCAACGCCCTTTATCTTTGGACTACTTTTAGGCAATAAGTTCTTTTGTATTTCTAATGCAATTTTTATTTCATTATCAAATTTCTTTTTTTCAATTTCTTCTTCTAATAATCGAATATTCTCAATAGAACTAAGAGCTGTGTTTCCGAGTAATTCAATGAATTTAATCTCTTCATCACTGTATTCGAATGTCAGCTTTTTACCCAAAATAATAAATCCACTCTGTTTACCCTGTAGATAAATTGGCACAATTAGCTTTACTTCATTGATACAAATAAATTCACAAATATAGTCCAGCACAACATCAAACTCAACCTTATGCTTTCCATCAATTAATATTATTTCAGTGTTCCCGACCTTAAATTCTTTGGTGATTTCATTAATACAAACTCTAATTAAATCTTTGTCATTATTGTAATTAGTTAGATTTACTTTTTGTTTGATTAACTGAAAAAAAATGATATTACTAACATCACCAAACTTAAATTTATTAATTAAAACTTTTGAAATATTATCTTTTATTTTTTTGTTTCGTAAATCCATTCCACAAACTAAAAATTTTGTGGTTTGTAATTGTCCCATCAATGACAAACTAAAGCTCTTGAAAATATTATCTGGGTTACTAAAAAAACTATAATCTTTACTAATTTCGAATAAAGTCTGTAACAATTGATTACGTTTTTCGGTAATACTTTTTTCAATCAATAAAGACTCAAAATTTAGTGAATTTTCTAGAGCAGTAGTTGTAATATTTGAAACTAAATTTAGATAATTTACATCATCATAAGATAAATCTAAATTATTGATTTTCTTATTCAATACTATTATTGCTCTTAAATTATCTTCAAAATAAAACGGAACTATATAACTTATTTTGCTAATATTATTTTGATTATTAACTAATACCAATATATTTATGTTATTAGATATCTTGTCTTCTTCAATAAATAAACTTGTATTAAACTCATCTAATGATAAAATTGAAACTTCATCTGAGTCCAAAATATTAGTTTTTGAATTATTATCGTTATCTAATTCAAAATATTCATTTAGAACATTCTCCAAAAGCATTTTATCTTCTACTTTATGAGTTATACCTTTTGATACAGCCAAAAGTAATTTGTTGCTTTTAATTAAATATGCTGAACCTCTCAGTAAGCCAATTTTTCCAATTATACTTAATAGCGATAAATTAAGAATTGAATTTGGGTCTTTTGTTTCGTTCAATCTATTAGACAAATCTAATATAGATTGTAAATTTATTTTGTGATGAATATGTTGCAATTTTACTTACTTGACTTGATTACTATAAAAACAATACTTTAAAAACAATATTTTAAACAATACTTTAAACAAAAAATCAACTTCAAATGAAGTATGAAGTTGATTTTATTCTTTTAATTAATTACAATTTATATATAAAAGTTAATAATTAATGCTGACTTCTTTTATCTTTCCATCTTTTAATTTGACTTACGATTTTATCTTCAGCAAGTGGTAATGATTTTTTGAAATCATCACTATCTGCAGTTGCATCAAAATCATTTCCATCAACATGAACAGATATATGTACTTTTTTGGTTACATCATCATCAAATTCAATATTAACACTTAAGATATTGTCATAAAATTTTAAAAATTTATCTGCTGCATGTTTTGCAATTTCATTAAATTCATTTTGTTTGGGTTCAAAATGTCTAAACGTAACGTTTAATTTCATATTTTTTCCTTATTAATTTAAAGATTGTAAATTTTAGAAAGTTAGGATAGAAAGTTAAGATAGTAATTAAGAATACTATTAATTATAAATAAAATTATTATTTACCAATGAACCATTTTATAGAAGTAGTGAGCGTGTTTTTTAGCTCTTTTCTATGTATAATCAAATCCAAAAAACCGTGTTCCAATAAAAATTCAGAACGTTGAAATCCTGCAGGTAATTTTTTCTTTATTGTTTGCTCAATAACTCTCGGTCCTGCAAATCCAATCAAAGCTTTTGGTTCAGCAATAATTATATCACCAAGCATAGCGTAGGAGGCACTAACTCCACCTGTTGTTGGGTCTGTTAATATTGATATGTAGGGAATAGAATTTTCAGCTAATTCTGCCAATATGACTGATGTCTTAGCCATCTGCATTAATGATAGTGCTGCTTCTTGCATTCTAGCACCACCAGAGGCACTTATCATTATAAATGGAATTTTGTTATCTAAGGCATATCTTGCCGCACGAACAAATTTTTCTCCCAATACAGAACCCATACTGCCACCAATAAACCCAAAATTCATACAAGCAAATGAAGAGTCCACTTCATTGATTTTACCATAACCTGTAGTCAAAGAATCTGGAAGATTAGTTTTACTATATGCTTCTTTTAATCTGTCTTTGTATTTTTTGGTGTCTTCGAAATTCAAAGAGTCAACCGATCTTACATTTTGATTTGTTTCTACAAAAGTGTTCTTATCAAAAAGATATTCTATATATTCTTTGCTACCAATCCTAAAATGATGATTGCATTTTGGGCAAGTATATAAATTTTCTTCTAATTGAGTTTTGTAAATTATTTCATCACAACTTGGACATTTAGTCCAAAGCCCTTCCGGCATCTCTTTTGACTTTGTTTCCTCTATATTTTTTCCGGTCCTTTGAAACCAAGACATATATATTCCTTTTTTTTATTCAGTTTAGTTTGTATTGATTATTATCTTAAATTTTTATATTTCTTATAAAATCAAAACAATACTATTTTAATTCAGTCCAATTCTAATGTGTTATTTCTATAATGTTTTTAGTATATTTTCTATAATTAATGTAATAATTATGAGTAAATTTAATTATTACTCTAATTAATTACAAAAAATAAATTATATTTTTTTTACATTTAATACATCAAACGTAAAAATAAACAAATAAGTTTAATTTTAAAATATTTTCAGTAAAAATCTTTAATAAAAAAATCTTTTTTTTATATTTTTACAACAAATTTTATTCAATATAGTTATTAATAAAACATTACTTATTTTTTGAAAAATACAATTCAAATAAATTAGAATTAGATTACTATTAACAGGGCACTTTATGGCTTTTTATCACAAATTAGGTCAAATTCCAAGATATAAACACACTACTTTTTATAAACCAGATGGTACATTATACAGAGAAGAATTAGTCAGTACAAAAGGATTTTCCGGTATTTATAGTAATAAATATCATGTGCATTCTCCAACTCAAGCTATTGAAGTTATCGAAATTGATAACATTCCTGATGTTAATTGGGAAAATGCTCCTCTTAAACATTTTCATTTTTTTACTGACGACAAAAAAACTGATGGTGATTTTTTGACTGCTCGTAATGTGTTTTTGGAAAATGAACATTGTACAATAGCAACTGCTCATCCAAATAAAAATGCAGATTATTTTTTCAAAAATGCCTATGCTCACGAATATATTTTTATTCATCACGGAAGTGGCATCCTAAAATCTGAATATGGTGATTTGATACTCGCAACTGGCGACCAAATTATTATTCCAATGGGTACTATCTATCAATTAGTATTTGATAATATGGAAGGTAATAAAATTTTGATAGTTGAGTCAGATACACCTTATGAAATACCAAAACATTACAAAAATGACTATGGACAATGTGAAGAACACGCACCATATTGTGAACGTGATTTTAAACTGCCAGAATTTGTTGACCCAATTGACCAAAAAGGCGAATTTGTAATCAAAATAAAAGCTGGCAAAAGAATATTCCAATATATTCATCCACATCATCCATTTGATGTAATTGGTTGGGACGGATATTTATATCCATTTGCCATAAATATAAAAGATTATAATCCAAAAGTAGGTAGATTACATTTACCTCCACCAATTCATTTATTATTTGATACCAAACATTTTGTCGTTTGTAACTTTAACCCAAGACCATTTGATTGGCACCCTAATGCAATTCCTGCACCTTATTTCCATACAAATGTTGATAGTGCAGAGGTACTGTACTATGTTGAAGGTGACTTTATGTCCCGAACTGGAGTCAAAGAGGGGTCTATAACGATACATCCTTTGGGCATTCCACACGGTCCTCAACCAGGCAAAACAGAAAAATCTATCGGTGCCAAATTCACCGATGAATACGCAATTATGGTTGATACTTTTATGCCATTGAGACCAACTCTAAATGTAAAAAATACAATGGACGAAGGTTATTACAAAAGCTGGTTAGAATAATATTGATGATGGGAAAATGAATTAATACTATAATACTATAACTATCGAACTAAAATAATAAATATTAAAAATTACAAAATTGATTAAAACAAATTATAATAACATAAAGCTAAAAGTAGGCCTAATTTTAAATTCTATTTCTGAGCCACAACAAGTAAAAATCCTTGCTGTCTCAAAAACATTTCCTTTATCAAAAGTATTAGAAGCATATAATATTGGCATCAGAGATTTTGGGGAAAATTACGCACAAGAATTAAAGAATAAATATGATGAATTGGATAAGCAAAAATACAATGACATCAAATGGCATTTTATTGGGCATTTACAAACCAATAAGGTAAAATATATTGCTGAATTTGTTCACACTATTCATTCTGTGGACAGTGTAAAGTTGGCAAAAGAAATAAGTAAACAATCTTTATCAAAAAGAGAAAATGGTAATCCCATCAAAATAATGGTACAAGTCCATACTTCTAATGAAGAAACTAAATCTGGTATTAATGAAAACGAATTGATGGATTCTGTAAATGAAATTATTAAATTAGAAGGCATTAAATTAATTGGTCTTATGACAATTACAACCTTGACTGATGAACCAAAAGATAGAATACCTGAATTTATTATATTAAAAAAGTTGTTGTCAAAAATCAATAATGAATTAAATACCAACTTAAATGAACTATCAATGGGTATGTCTGACGACTATAAATTTGCAATCAAAGAAGGTGCAACAATTATTAGAATTGGTTCTGCAATTTTCGGTGAAAGAACTTACAATCAATAATTAAAAAAATCGAAAATTACTCTAAAAAGTAACTTAATTTGATTATATTAATTTATTGAAGATAATTATCTTAGATATTACATAAATAAAAAACAATAATATGAAATCTCTAAAAATACGATTACAAGAAATAAAAAAAATAAAAGATATAAATATGAGAATTAATAATTTTAAATATTTTAGTCTGTTAAGTACTTTTTTTATCTCAATTTCTATTTTGTTCTCATTGGCTTCTTGTAGCCCCGAAGATAGATTAGTAAATACAACTGCTGGATCAACAAAGTTATTGACCCTGTCCGATGATTTACCTAAACAATTAAGCATTCTAAACTTACCAAATTATGATTTTACATCAAACACAAATATTGATGCTTTAAATCAATTATTCAATGGTAAAAAAATAAATCAAATTTACAATCATTTAGATAAATTTTACATCATAATTAATGGCGAAAATAAAATATATATTTTTAATGAAAAATTAGAAAATAAACAAGAAGTTGAAATCAATGAAGTGAATTTAATCCCCAAAAAAATTCTATTCATTAATGCAACCGATGCTTATGTGGTTTATGAAAATAGTAATTTAGTGGGCGTACTCGATATTTATTACCAAAAATTTGTAAAAAATATTAAATTTGATAATAATGTATTAACTATCGAAAAAGCGGATAATTTCTTATTTATCAGCATGGATAATAAATCCATAGTTCGTTATGATATTAGAACAAATCAAACTACTCAACCCTTAAATTTAAGAAATAATTGTAATTTAATAAATTTTAACAACAAAAAAGAAATTATGGTGTTTATTGATGGTGATACAATAAACAATTTGTCAGCAACAGTTTTATATGTAAATAAAGATGACATTACTAAAAATGAAGAAGTTCCATTGAATTTTTTCAGTACTAATAACAATCAATTTAAATTTTATAATGCTTTAAATATTGATAACGATTATATTTTTGTAACTACAAACTTAGGTTTAGTTAGATATGACAATTTAAACAAAACCAGTTCTTTCAAATTAGATAATGTTGCTTATACATTTAGTATTGTCTTTAATTTAACTTCAGAGATTTTGTTATTGGACAACAACTCCAATGTTTCTGCAATAAATTATATAGATAATGCAACTGGAAATTTAAGTAAAACACAATTTATAAATAAAAAAATTACAAAATTATTGATTTTCAATTAAAAAATAATAATAAATAACCAACGTCTTTATTTTAAATTTTCTATATTTTGATTAAAAAATATTATTTGATAAAAATTAATAAAATTTATTATATATTTTTAAATATATTGTTTATTTTTGTTTGGAACAAAACGTATTTTCGACAAATATAAATCTTAATAAACAATATTAGATAAATTCAAAAAACGAAAATTAACCCAAATTTTAAATTATAAAAACCTTTTAAGGAAATCATGGAATTAACTTATAGATTATTAGAACACCCATTTTATCAAGCTTGGACTATGGGAGATGTTACTGCCGAACAATTGTCTGCATATCACAAATCTTACAATGAGTTCATCACCGAAATGCCAAAATATTGGACTAAAATAGCGAATGCTTTCGGTCAAACAGAAGATGCTCAAACTATCATTGATGAAGAAACTGCACATATTGACCTTTGGGCAAAATGGGAAAGTAAACTTCCTGCAGTTAATTCTTTTCCAAGAATGAACACAGTTCTTACTTCTTTTGCAAATATGACTCCATCTGAATTATTGGGTGCTGTTCACGCTTTCGAAATTCAACAACCAGAAGTAGCTAAAACTAAAAAAGAAGGTTTGATTAAATGGTATGGTTTTAATGATGCAGAAACTATCTATTTTGATGAACATATTTCAGAAGAAGACCACATCAAATTTGGAAATTTATTAGCTGAAACTTATGCTAATAAAGAAGAATTTGAAAGAGGTTTCAAACTGGGTGCAGAATTAGTTTACAATGGTTTAGATTTGTTTTTAGACAAAAAATATTAATTATTAAAATTTAAAATAAATATTTTGTTTATTCTAAAATTATTATTAAATTGCATTCGTAATCTTTTTAAAGATTGCATTTCTCAATAAATTACATTATACATATCACTACTTGCGAAGTCAAATTCCTCACGGAATTTGACTTTTTTTGTTTTATTTCAAGTTTATTGTAAAAAGAAGTTAGTATTATTAAATTGATTAATGAACTAAAAACTGTTTAATCCACTTACAACTATAAAAAACATTCAAAATAACCAAAATCATACAGAATATAAATATGATATTGTTATCTATTTTGATGAAAATAAAATCCTTCAAATAATAACAAATCTTTTACATAATGCTTTCAAATTCACAAACAATAGTTTTATCAAAATGAACTTTTATTGTGAATATTATAATTTGATTACTTATAGAAATAATTGACAAACAGAATTGACAAATAGAATAAAAATAAAGAACTTATACTATTTCATATTATTTCATACTATTTATAATAATTCGATTTTTGCACCACCATTTATTAAAGATTTATTCGCTGCTTCAATAGTTTGTACGACTAACAAGCCAGAATGTGCATCAGTATCCGTGTTTTTTTTGTTTTTGATACAATTATAAAAATGATCCACTTCTTCTTTTAGTGCTTCTTTATTCGGTAGAGCTGGACTATACATATCACCAATACGATATTGCACCAATGTCTCATAAATATCTTCTCTGTTGGTAAGCTTTACTCCAGTATCATAAACTTTGATTTTTTCACTTACTGCCATATCATCAAAAACCAACATTTTGTTACTGCCACCAATTATAATTTGTCTGATTTTAAGAGGGGACAACCAATTTACATTCAAATGCGCCAAAGTATTATCTTCATAATAAATAGTTATGTAAGCTATACTTTCCAAGTTCTTTTCATTATATTTAATTACAGAACTTCCTGTTGCTGATACCGCTGTGGGCTTTTTGTCTATCAGATAGTTTAATATTGATATGTCGTGTGGTGCTAAGTCCCAAATCACATTCACATCGTGCTGAAATAACCCCAGATTTATTCTTATAGAATCATAATATAATATTTCCCCTAATTCGCCATTTGTTATTAATTCTTTGATTTTACGAACAGCAGGCGTATATATATAAGTGTGATCAATATTTATTATACAATTATTTTCAATCGAAAGATCTATTAGTTTTTGTGCATCTTCTGAATTAGAGGTCATCGGTTTTTCAATCCAGGTATTAATTCCTTTTTTGAGCGACTTTTCGGCAATTTCAAAATGAGAAAAAACTGGTGTCGAAATTACAATTGCGTCCAAGCCTTGAATATTTAAAATATCATCTATACTATTTGTAGTGTATAGGTTTGGATAATTGTTTTTTACTTTTTTAATTTGATTTTCGTCCAAATCACAAGCGCCAGCCAAATCCCAAAACTCAGATTGATTAAAGTTTCTTAATAAGTGAGTTCCCCAATAACCACAACCAATAATAGCAATTTTCATTTACAACCAACGGTTTAAATTTATGTATTTTCTATTGTTTTATCAATATATTACCAATATTTTACTAAAAGAATAGAACAATTTTGTTTTATAAACGTAATAAAT